>Ga0156223_136_pt1 | contig 53706 bp, 47 predicted proteins | sample RifCSPlowO2_12_FD_107871 | JGI IMG/M metagenome (GOLD analysis project Ga0156223, IMG submission 107871) | Acidobacteria bacterium RIFCSPLOWO2_12_FULL_66_21
CCAACACCGGACATCACACAGATTGGAGACGCAGCCGGTAGGATAGGTCAACGCAGCCAACACAATTAACCTGTCCACCGAATCGGATCAGGGCCAGAGGGCCTGAAGGAAGGCGGGCGAATGAGCGCCAATGTTCGCGAAGCTTGTGCTCGAGAAATCGGGGGCGGGTTTGTTATCGATCAACATCACCGCGGTATGGCGCACGCCCGACGGAATGGGTTGAATCGGATACACGCCCGCATCACGTCGCCCAGTTGCCGAGGCAATCAGCGCATACCGCTGCCCGGCATCCGCAGGCGCCCCACTCAGCATGACTGACGTGGCCTTGACGGGTGTGCGATGGTCCACGACCACCTTTCGGTCTGGCGCAAAGGGATCGAGCAACAGGATGTGAACTCGCCCGCCTTGCCACAACTTGCGGTCGCCGCGGTAGATGGTGACGTTGATGTCGCCGGTTATTGCCATCTTGAAGTTCCAGGAACGATGTGACGGTCTGGCTCATCTCGCGCTGCCGAACTTCCCTTCGCTCTCCGGCCCCGCGCTGTGCGAAGGGGCTCGAGCATGTCTTCCAGGTGTTGTCACGTGCCCTCTCCGGGCACCTGCATCCTGCCGATGCGACTTCGCGTTGTCAAGCGTGTGCGGCTGCAGCACACGCTTCTCTAAGAGCACGTCGAGCTTTAGCTCGATGGGCGTCCAGATGCGGGCCCGCTAGGTTGCTTCGGTGCTGCTCGAAGAACAGGCTCGCGATCGTCGCCGTGAAAGGTGCCGGTCACACAGATGCCCCGTTAGCATCAGCACGACAGCGATCACGTGGCCCTCGACGACGGGGCGGTGTGCTACACTCCCGCCGCTGCAAGCCACACCGGAGGACGAAAGGCGGAGACCCGTGGGGCGTACCGTCGCTGCTGCGTTGGCCGTAGGTGTGCTCGGTCTCGTTAGTGTGACGCTCCCCCTTAAGCCGGTGCACGCGGGCGGTACACCGAAATCGACGCCTCCCTCCCAGGATGCGTTCGTACCCGACTGTGCGCTGCCGTTCGCCCCGCTGGCGGTCACGGCGCAACCCGTATCGCTCATCCACCGGCAGTACGCCTGCGCGGAAAAGAGGGGATCACGTCATCGTGAACCGGGCGGGTCGCCGGGTAAGGTTCTGCACTTTACAGCCGCGGCGCTTTCGATGTGCGGCTGCGGGTAAGCGCCAAATCGTTCGGCACAGGAAATCACATGAACCGGAAGCAAGCCCAATGACTCCACCACCCACAGTCGAGGGAACACCTGACGTCCCGGCGCAGGTCTTTGAGAAGTTCCTTCGGGCCCTTGCGGGCGTCGGCGTGTCGGCCGAGTTGGTTGTCCGGCTTCGCAAGACCCTCCTTGAGGAGCAGACCTTCACCGAGCGCGCGCTCACGGCGGCCATCCTCGGGGAGGAGCCGTTGCCGTGATCCGGGTCGATTCCATAACGATCAAGGAATTTCGCGGCATCCGCGATTTGACCTTGGATCTCAAGGGGAAGAACTTCGCCATCTGTGGTCCCAACGGCACGGGAAAGAGCGGCGTGGTTGACGCCCTGGAGTTCGCGCTCACCGGGAACGTGTCCCGTCTCTCTGGAGAGGGAAGAGGCGACGTTTCTCTCAGACAGCACGGGCCCCACGTGGACAGCCGAAATGACCCGGACAAGGCGCGTGTGACAGTCAAGGTCACGATCCCCAGCCTTCGCAAGACCGTCACCATCGAGCGAAGTCTGAAGATCCCGGCGGCCGCCTACGTAACGCCGAGCGATCCCGCGGTGCTCGAAGTACTCGGGCAAGTGAAGGCGCATCCTGAGATCGTGCTCTCGCGTCGGGAATTGATCCGGTATGTGCTCGCGACGCCCGGCAAGCGCGCTGAGGAGATCCAAACGCTGCTCCATCTCGATCAAGTGGAGAAGGTCCGGGGCGGTTTGCAGAAGATCGCAAACACCTGCGAGAGGCAGTTGGTTCCGCTCCGCACGGCGGCTACACAGACCCGCGACAACCTCCTGCGTGTGCTGGAGATGACCGCACTGACAACCAAGAATGTGCTCGCCGCGGCGAACGCCCACCGCGCGATTCTCGGTCTACCGGCACTCGGAGAACTGACTCAGACAACATCTCTCAAGGACGGGATGGTGACACCTGGGCCGGTGCAGCCCCAGCGCATTCCCAAGGCCCAGGCCCTTGCGGACATCCGAGCCGCCCGCGAGGCGCTCGTGGAGATCACCAGCGTCCCAACGACCGCGCGTGTTGCCGAAGTGACAGCCGACCTAACCGCCCTCGCTAACGATCCGGCGGTTTCGGCAGGTGTAGTGCGAGAGACCTTCTATGCGACTGGGTTGGAACTCATCGAAGCCGGAACGTGTCCGCTCTGCGATACCAGCTGGGACTTGGATGGACTCAAGAGGTACGTTCAGGCCAAGATTGACCACTTGAAGGAGGTATCGCTCAGGCGCAGAACGGTAGAAACAAAGATCGCTCCGTTGATCACGGCCCTCCGCACCGTGCGGGCCGCGATCGAGATCTTGCTCCGCCACGCTGCACACGCGAGGCCCCCTGTAGTCATGCACGTGGCCAGCGCCTACAGCGCCACTCGCGGAGCTGCGACCGAAAGGCTGTCCGCCCTTCTGCCGCTCGCCGAAACGATCACGGTTCTCGCTAACGTGCCGATCGTACCGCAGGGCGTCCTCGATGCTATCGGCGAGCTTGAGAGGGCGGTCGCCGCCCTCCCTGAGCCAACAAAGCAGGATGCAGCCCGGGAGTGGCTGACGATCGCGCAGGAGCGGCTTGAGGTCTGGCGCGACGCGATGCGGAAGCAAACGGCTGCCAACGAGCAGGCTCAGAGGGCACGGCAGGTATCCGACATCTATGCTGCCACCAGCGACACGGTCCTCACAGGGATTTACGCCGACGTCCAGACAGACTTCGCGTCACTCTACGGGTTTGTCAACCGCGACGACGAAGACAAGTTCAAGGCTCAACTCGTCCCGTCTATGGGGAAACTCGGCTTGGACGTCGACTTCTACGGACGCGGCTTCTTCCCCCCCGGTGCTTATCACAGCGAGGGCCACCAGGACGGCATGGGCTTATGCTTGTACCTCGCACTGATGAGGCATCTCCAGGGCGCCGGCTTCACTCTCGCGGTGCTCGACGACGTCCTCATGTCCGTGGACTCGGGTCACCGCCGCGAGGTCTGCGCCCTTCTGAAAAGGGAGTTCCCGAATACACAGTTCATCATGACCACGCATGATCCCATCTGGCTGCGCCACATGAGGACTGAGGGTCTCCTCGCGGGACGATCCTCTGCAGATTTCAGGACATGGAGCGTTGACCTAGGGCCAACTCGATGGGATGACCGAGACGTGTGGACAGAGATCAATGACCACCTTGAGGAAAACGACGTGCGAGCCGCGGCCGGCCTTCTCCGCCACTACCTTGAATACGCATCGACGGAGCTGTGCCACAGGTTGAGAGCGCCGGTGGAGTTTCGTGGAGACGCCCGGTATCAGCTCGGGGAGCTTATGCCCGCGGCGATTGCGCGTATGCAGAAGCTCCACAAGAGGGCGAAGGACGCCGCGAGTTCATGGAACCAAGGGGAGACCGTCGACCAGGTTGCTGCTCGCACGTCCGCGTTCACTCTGCTTGCCGAAGCCTCGAAAGCTGAGCAGTGGCAAGTAAACATCGCGGTGCACTACAACAACTGGGACAACTTGACCAAAGAGGACTTCGCGCCCGTCGCAAAGGCGTTCCGGGATCTCCTCGGCGGATTCGCTTGCTCAGATTGCAACGAGTACCTCCGCGTGTCGCCAGACCGGGAAACCCCCGAGACGCTCCGCTGTGAGTGCGGCAAGACGAACATCAATGTCCGCAGGAAGAGCGCCTAGCCTACCCGAGTTGGTTGGCCGGCAAATCCACCACAAATCCCGATGTTCTACGAGCGCCTTGACGGGGGTTCATCAGGAACGGTGAAGCTCAGAGATCTCAGTCAGCCGGCAGCCGGTGGCCTTGCAGCGATACGGCACCGATGGGCGCACTCTCCGGACGAAATGGTCCGAAACGCGATTTGAGACCTGAAAAGAAAGCGTACTCTGCCGAGATGTGCTTGAGCGCACATGAGCTGTGGCGCCAGCACGCCCCCGCGCTATGCGTCGTCCCCGTCGAACCGTGAGGCACGAAGCCAGCTCAATGAGGCCGCAGGCACTACTCGGCGGATCGCCGCGGCCGCATGTTCGCGGCGAGCACCTTCTTGCGGATCCGGATGTTCTTCGGCGTGACCTCGACGAGCTCGTCGTCGTTGATCCACTCGATGGCCTGCTCGAGGCCGAGAATGCGCGGCGGAATCAGCCGCACCGCCTCGTCGGCGGTTGACGCGCGCATGTTCGTCTGCTTCTTTTCCTTGGTAACGTTGACGTCCATGTCGCTCGCGCGCGCGTTCTCGCCGACGATCATGCCCTCGAAGACCGGCGCTCCCGGCTCGATGAAGATCACCCCGCGCTCCTGGAGGTTCCAGATCGCGTAGGCCGTGGCCGCGCCGCTTCGATCCGCCACGAGCGCGCCGGTCGTCCTCGCGGGAATCGACCCGTGCCACGGCTCCCAGTCCGCGAAGAGGTGGTTCATGATGCCGGTGCCCTTGGTCTCGGTCAGGAACTGCGACCTGAACCCGATCAGTCCGCGCGCCGGAATCCGGAACTCCAGCCGCACCCGGCCGCTTCCATGATTCACCATCTTCGTCATCGTCCCGCGCCGGATGCCGGTCTGCGCGATCACGACACCCTGGAACTCTTCGGCGACGTCGATGACGAGCTCCTCGACAGGTTCCATCAATTGACCGGGGGGCTTCGCCCCGCCGGACCGCCCGGCACGGTCGCTCGCGGGGACCCCCTCGGCCCCCACTCCGCTCCCGTGGCTCACTCGCTCCGGCTCGTTCGCGGCGTCAGTGACGTATCTCGTGACGATGTCCGGCCGCGACACCTGGAGCTCGAACCCCTCGCGGCGCATCATCTCGATCAGGATCGACAGTTGCAGCTCGCCCCTGCCGAGCACCTTCATCTGCTCCGGCGTGTCGGTCGGCTCCACCCTGATCGACACGTTCCCGAGCAGCTCGCGGTCCAGGCGATCCTTGATCTGCCTCGAAGTGACGAACTGGCCGTCGCGGCCCGACATCGGCGACGTGTTCACGCCGAAGATCATCGACACGGTGGGCTCGTCGATCGCGATCGGGGGGATCGCCTCCCGGTGCTCGATGTCCGCGATGGTCTCGCCGATGGTGATGTCCTCGATCCCCGCGAGGCAGACGATGTCCCCCGCGGCCGCTTCGGTGATGTCCACGCGCTTCAGCCCCTCGAACGAGAAGAGCTTCGTGACCTTCGTCTCCTCCACGCGTCCATCGAGCTTGCAGACCGCGACCTGATCGCCAATCTTCACGCGCCCGTTGACCACGCGGCCGATGGCGATGCGCCCGAGGTAATCGCTGGAATCGAGGTTCGCGACCAGCATCTGCAGCGGCGCCCCGGCATCGCCCCGCGGCGCCGGCACGGCCGTGAGGATGGCGTCGAACAGCGGCCGCAGATCCTGACCGGCGACGTCGGCGGACGTGCTGGCCGTGCCCGCGCGCGCGCTCGTGTACAGGACCGGGAAATCGAGCTGTTCGACGGCGGCGTCGAGATCGATGAACAGGTCGTAAATCTCGTTGAGCACCTCCTGGATGCGCGCATCCGGCCTGTCTATCTTGTTGATGACCACGATCGGGGTGAGCCGCCGCTCCAGGGCCTTGCGGAGGACGAACCGGGTCTGGGGGAGCGGCCCCTCGGACGCGTCCACGAGCAGCAGCACGCCGTCCACCATCGCCAGCACGCGCTCGACCTCGCCGCCGAAATCGGCGTGGCCGGGGGTGTCCACGATATTGATGAGCACATCGCCATAGTGGACGGCGGTGTTCTTGGCGAGAATCGTGATCCCGCGCTCCCGCTCGAGATCGGTGTTGTCCATGGCGCGTTCGACGAGCCGCTCGTTGGCGCGGAAAATGCCGCTCTGCTGCATCATCTTGTCGACAAGCGTGGTCTTGCCGTGATCGACGTGTGCGATGATGGCGATATTCCGCCTGAGCGCGTTGGCGATGGCAGGCGCGGTCTTCTGCTGCGTAGGCATCAGATCAGTATAACGGGTGGAGTCGGCGGGTTGGTGAATTGGGTGAATTCGTGAATTCACCACCTCACCACCTCACCAATTCACCAATTCTCCAATTCTCCAATTCTCCAATCAACCCCCTGCCACGCCCCTGCGTCATATGTATGACACGCCCGGATACGGCAGAGACTGGAGACTTCCAGGTCCACCACGGACTGACAACGCGATGGCTGATTCGGACCTGATCTCCCGGGCGGCAGGGGGCGACGCGCCCGCCTTCCAGACGCTCGTCGAGCGGCATCGTTCGATGGTGTACCGCGTCGCCTACCAGTTTTCCGGCAACCATCACGACGCAGAGGACATCTCGCAGGAAGTCTTCATCAAGGTTTATCGATCGCTGGATCGTTTTCGACACGACTCGCAGTTGAGCTCGTGGATGTACCGGATCGTCATGAACGCCTGTATCGACCATCGCCGCCGCCAGTCCTCCGCCAACGCCGCGTCGTTCGAGGAGGCCGAGACCGCCATGCTGAACGCCCCGGAAGAGAGTCCCGGTCCCGAGGACAGGGCGTATGCGGGGGAGATCGGCGAGGTGCTCGAGGCCGAGATCGGCCGGTTGCCTCCGGGGCAGCGGATCGTCTTCGTCATGCGCCACCATCAGGGATTGAAGCTCTCGGAGATCGCCGAAGGGCTCGGCCTCGCGGAAGGCACCGTCAAACGTCAATTGCATGCGGCGGTGCACCGGCTGCGCCGCGCGTTGAGCCGTTCGAGAGTCACCGTCGGAGGCGGCGCATGAGCTGCGATCTCCACGCCTCCGGCGCGATCAACCTGTTTTTCTACGGCGAGCTCGATCCGGCGGAGCACGCCTCCATCGAGCGTCATCTTCGCGACTGCGTCGAATGCCGCGGGGCGCTCGAGGAACTGTCGTTCATTCGGACCGCGCTGGCCTCGCGCCCCGTGGTCGACGCGCCGCCCGAGGGCTGGGCGGGTTTCATGGCGCGGCTCGACTCCACCCTCGGGCAGGTTCCAGCGCCCGCCCGCCCGGCGCGGTTCCAACGGGCGCGATTCCATTCGTACGTGGCGCCGCTCGCGATGGCCGCGCTCCTCGTGCTGGCGACGCTGAGCGTGTGGTTCACCGCGGGCGCGCGGCGGGCCGCGCCGTCCGGCGGCACTGACGTGGTCGGCGTGCCGCCTCCGGCGCCTGGCGAAACCCACGCCGCACGGCCGGGATTGACGGCCGTCACCGAAGAACACTTCGAGCGATCGAAACTGGTCGTGCTCGGTCTGACGACGAAGGACCCGCGGCACACCGCTCCGGCTGACTGGACGTACGAGCGCCAGCTGGCGTCGGATCTGCTGAGCGACACGCGCATGTACCGCCTCGCCGCGGAGCGCCGCGGGATGGACGATCTGGCGGCGGTGATGCGCGATCTCGAGCTGGTGCTGTTGCAGGCGTCGGTCACGTCCGAGCCGGATTCTGAAGCGCTCGGGCAGATCCAGCGGCTCATTCGCAAGCGCGACCTCCTCCAGAAGATCAACGTCGTCACCTCTCGTGGGATTTGAGGCAGTCATGTTCGATAACCGGTCTTGCGTTGTGCGTTTTCGGTGTTCCGGTTCGCCCCGGCGGCATCTCGCGCGGGTCACGTTCGCCTGGATGATCGCCGCACTGACGGCTGCGACGCTCGCGGCCGCGCCAGGCGAGTCCAAGCGGCTCGACCGCGCGAAAGACCTCATAGCCGACGAGCAGTGGGCGAGCGCCATCGCCGAGCTCAAGGCCGCAGCCGCCGACCCGAAGGAGCCGAAGAAGGACGAGGTGTTGTTCTGGCTGGCGCACAGTCAGAACCAGGCGCACGATTCCGCGTCGGCCATCGAAACGATCGGCCGCCTGGAACGCGAGCACCCGCGCAGTCCCTGGATTAAACCGGCCGGATATCTGAGGCTCGAGCTCGCGCAGCGCCTGCGGCGCAATGACGTCCTGTGGTACACGGCGGCGCCGCGTCCGCCTGTACCTCCGGTCCCGCCGACAGCCGTCGCGCCGCCACCGCCGCCCCGGAGGCCGCCCCCCAGGGTGCCCCGGACGCCCCCCCAGGTGCCGGTGGCCGCGTCGACCGCCGTGCCGCCGGCGCCGCCGACCTTGCCGGTGCCCCAGGACTGGCTGCCGCCCGGCTACCTGCCCGACACGGACCTGCGCATCGAGGCGCTGGGCAGGCTGATTCAGACCGACGCTCCGCGCGTCATTCCGATGCTGAAGGAGATTGCGCTCGAGAGCAACAACACGGGTGAAGCGCGCCGGGCGTTGTTCGTGCTCGCGCAGTCAGGCCGCCCGGAGGCGCGGTTGACGGTGATCGACGTGGCGAAGACCGGTCCAGAGCCCGTCCGCGTGGCCGCGGTGAGGGAGCTCGGCCGTCTCGAGGGCAGCGGGATTGCCGGCGAGTTGATGCAGGTGTACGTCACGTCGAACGTGCGCGTGAAGAACCAGGTGGTGAACGCCCTGGGGGAGCGGGCCGCGACGACGACGCTGATGCGAATCGCGCAGACCGAACGTGACTTCCGGCTGCGCGACCTCGCGATTTTCAATCTCGGCGAGGCCGGCGGCCGCCAGCAGCTGCGCTCGCTGTACGCTGCCGCGCGGCTGGACTCGAAGCGCGCGATTATCAACGGGCTCTTCAACGCGAAGGCCGACGCCGATCTGATTGAAATCGCGCAGCACGAGCGCAACGTGACGCTCCGCATCGAGATCCGCAACCGCTTGCGGCTGCTCGGCACGGCTGCCGCCCGTGAATACCTGGAGAAGACCGCGGAGAAGTGACACCGCCGCGATCGTCAGCGCGAAAGCTCTTACGAAATCCGGAACCGCCAGGCCCGGGTCGAGCGTCCAGAACTTCCGGTCCTGCCGTCGTTTAGCCTGTCCGGCATGTCTGGCCCGCTCTTCGCACAGGAGGGCGGGTGGACCATGCCGCCTTCATCCAGTCCCTTACCGTCTCCAGGCCGCCGGCGCGCGCTCGCTGCATTCGTCAACACGGCCGCCGCGCTCGTCGGCGGCGGCTTGTCCGCGCTGGTCGGCGCCTTCGCGCTTCGCCCCGCCACCGCGTCGGCCCGTGAGCGCTGGGTTCGCGCCGCCGCGACTTCCGATTTGAAAGCGGGCGTTCCGGTCGCACGCCTGATCGTCGTGCCGCTCGTGGATGGGTGGTACCGCGACCATGCGAGACGCACCGTCTTCCTGGTGTGGGACGGCGAGAAGTCCGTGCGCGCGCTGTCTGGAACGTGCACGCACCTCGGCTGCCAGGTCGGTTGGGACGGCGCCACGAACACATTCCGGTGCCCGTGCCACGGCGGCGTGTACGAGGCGGACGGGCGGGTCGCCTCGGGCCCGCCGCCGCGTCCGCTCGACACGCTGGCGGCCGACATTCTCGACAACGGCGACGTCATGGTCAGGTTGTGAGCCCGTGGTCCCGCGCCGGGTGGCTCGCGACTCCCGGCGCAGTCCTGATCGCGTTTGCCGTCGTGCAGGCCGTGACCGGCGCGTTCCTGATGCTGTACTACGTGCCGTCGCCGGATCACGCGTACGACAGCGTGCGATTCATCATCTCGTCGCCGGCGGGTGGATGGCTGGTTCACGGGGTTCATCATTACGGCGCGAGCTTCGTGGTGGTGCTCACGGCACTCCATCTGCTGGTGTCGGCCGCCTCAGGCGCCTTCAAGCGCGCGGATCGCCGTGCGTGGCTCACGGGCGTCGTCCTCCTGCTGATCGTGCTCGGCCTCGCGTTGACCGGATATCTGCTGCCGTGGGATCAGCGCGCCTACTGGGCGACGGTCGTCACGATTAACCTCTCGCAGCTCGCGCCCGGCGCCGGACGCCTGGCGGCCGCGGCACTCAGGGGCGGCGAGACGATCGGGGCGTTGACGCTCACGCGCTGGTACGCGCTGCACGTGATCTTTCTTCCCGCGGCGCTGGTCGCGATGGTCATCGCGCACACGATCCTCGCGCGGCGCCGCGCCGCCACTGTGGAAGAGCCGCCCGTCCCCTTCTATCCCGAGCAGGCGGCGCGCACGGCCGTCATCGGTCTGCTGGCGGGCGCGTTCCTCCTGGCGCTTGCGCGGCACGGCGCACCGCCGCTCGGACCGCCCGCGGATTCGTCCGACACCTCGTACGTGCCCCGCCCCGAGTGGTACTTCCTCGGTCTCTTCCAGTTGCTGAAGTACTTTCCGGGCCGTTACGAAGTGCTCGGCGCGATCGTCATTCCCGCGCTCGCCGTCCTCGCGCTGGCGGCGCTGCCGTGGATCGATCGCCGTCCCGAGCGGGATCTGAGGCGGCGGCCGCTGGTGGCGGCAGGACTCGCCGCTGTCCTCCTCGCGGTGTCGGCATTGACGGTGCTGGGATGGCGCGATCGGCCGCCCGCCGCGCCGGCCGCGGAATCGTGGACCGTGCGGGCCATCGGCGGGCGGGTCTTCGTCGAGAGACACACCTGCGCGCGATGCCACGTCGAAACCGGAGTGGCCGACCCGCTCGAGGCCCTGCGATTGTCGCGCGGGCCCGAGTGGACTGCCGCGCACACGTCCGATCCCGAAATGATCGCGCCGGGCCTTCGCGAGCCTCCGGCGCCCGTCAACGAGCGCGAGATCGCCGCGATGGTTGCCTACATGCGGCGCCTCTCGGGCGAACCGTACCCGGGATTTCCGCTGCGGACCGAAACGGCGGCGGCGGTGTTCTCGCGCTACTGCATCGGCTGCCATACGCTCGACGGCGACGGTGGCAAGGACGGACCGGATCTCTCGCGCATCGGCCGCAAGCACGACGCCGCGGCGCTCAGCCGCAGGATCGCGGATCCCGAGTCGGTCGACCCGAAGGCGGAGATGCCGTCCTTCGGCAGCCGCCTGAGCGCCGACGAGCTCGCCGCCATTGCGGCATACCTCGCCGCCCGCCGGTGATCGCCGAGCGCCGCTTGACGGTATGATGCGTGTTCGATGGCCGGGAACCCCCTCAACGACGGCCTGCGGATAGAGCCCACACCGGGCAACGCCACGCTGGTCATCTTCGGCGCTTCCGGCGACCTCACCCGCCGCAAGCTGCTCCCCGCGCTGTACCGCCTCTCCCGCGGACACCGGCTCCCCGCGCGCTTTTCGGCGATTGGCATCGCGCGCACGAACATGGACGACGAGGGCTTCCGCAAGCAGTTCCGCGACAGTCTTCGCGAGTTCGCCGGCGTGGAGCCCGGCGACGACATCGCGCGATCGCTCGCGGCCCACCTCTATTACCTGTCCGGCGAGCTGGACGACCCTGCCGTCTACCAACGGCTCACCGCACGGCTTCAGGAGATCGACGGCGCGGACGGCGTGCTCTTCTACCTGGCGATCCCCCCTTCCGTGTACGGCACGGTCATTCGGCAGCTCGGCGCGGCCGGGCTCGGCGGACGCACCTCCGAGGGATGGCGCCGCATCATCGTCGAGAAGCCGTTCGGGACCGATTTGACGACGGCGCGCGCGCTGAACGCGGAAGTGCATCGTCACTTCGAAGAAGAGCAGGTCTTCCGGATCGACCACTTCCTCGGGAAGGAAACCGTGCAGAACCTGCTCGTGTTTCGCTTCGCGAACGGCATGTTCGAGCCGATCTGGAACCGCCGCTACATCGACCACGTGCAGATCACCGGCGCCGAAACCGTCGGCGTCGAACGGCGCGCCGCGTATTACGAAGGGGCGGGCGCGCTGCGTGACATGGTCCAGAACCATCTCATGCAGCTCATGACGCTCGTGGCGATGGAGCCGCCGATTGCCTTCACCGCCGAGAGCGTCCGCGACCGGAAGATCGACGTGTTGCTCTCCGCGCAGCCGCTCGTCAACAACGGCAGGCCGAACGTCGTCCGCGCGCAATATGCGGCCGGATGGGTCGCCGGCAGCGAAGTGCCCGGGTATTGCCGCGAGCCGGGCGTGAACGGATCCTCGACGACGGAAACCTACGTCGCCCTGCGGATGCAGCTCGACAGCTGGCGGTGGGCGGGCGTGCCGTTCTACCTGCGGACCGGAAAACGGCTGCCCAAGCGCACAACTGAGATCGCCATCCAGTTCAAGCAGCCGCCGCTCCAGGTCTTCAAGGCCGCCAGCCCGTCGTCGGTCTCACCGAACCTGCTGGTGATCAACGTGCAACCGGACGAAGGGATCTCGCTCCGCTTCGAAGCGAAGGTGCCCGCGACCCGGATGCAGCTCGCGCCCGTCATGATGAATTTCCGCTATGGCACCGCGTTCGGCGGCCCCGTGCCCGAGGCGTACGAGACACTGCTGCTCGACGCGATGCTCGGCGACCCCACGCTGTTTGCGCGCCACGATTTCGTGGAAGCGTCATGGACACTCATCACGCCGGTGCACGAGGCGTGGCGTGCGGAGGCGGCCGCGGCGCTGCCGCAGTACGAGGCGGGGGAGTGGGGACCGAAGGAGGCCGACGCGCCGATGGCGGCGGACGGACGGAGATGGAGAACGCTGTGAACGACGCCGGCGCGGGCGCGCAGGCCCTGACCGCGACCGTGATCGCCGTCGGTCCGCCCGGCCGGCTCGACGATCCGGCCGCGACGCTCGGGCAGCTCACGTCCACGGCGGCCATCCGCGGCATCCTGATTCGGTACGGCACGCATGCGGAGCCGCCCACGCGGACGAGCGAGCGTTTCGTCACACTTGACGGGCTGCGCCCGGAATACATCAACAACGCGGTCGCCGCGCTGCGCCTGTCGAGCCTTCCGTCAATCGTCTGGTGGCGCGGGGGCGACGAGGCGGACCTCGAGGGGCTCGCGGCGCTGGCCGATCGCATCATCCTCGACGTGGAGGAGCCTCTGCCGGTGTGGCGCGCGGCCGTGCCGCTCGTCGAGCGTACGTCGCTCGGCGACCTGCGATGGACGCGGTTGACGCGCTGGCGGGCGCTGATGGCCCACTTCTTCGACATCGCCGAGGTCCGCGCGGCAGCGCCGCTGTTCCACCGCCTCGACATCACGGGCGCCGATCTGCCCGCGGCGGGCCTGTTCGCCGCGTGGCTGACCGGCGCGCTGCAGACGAGCGAGCGGATGCACGTGGACCTCCAGCGGACCACGGGGGCACCCATTCAGCGCATCAGGGTCGGCAACGGCCGGGAGGAGCTGATGCTGGAGCTCGCGCCAAACGGTACGTGCGTGCACACGGCGGCGCACGTGGAAGGGCACGCCCGCGCCCATCGGACGGTGTCGCTCGGCGATCAAAGCACGACCGCGCTGCTCGCGGAAGAACTGAGGATCCGCTCGCGCGATGCCGCCTTCGAGGCGGCGCTTCGCCGCGTCGTGGAGGCGCGCAGCGATGAAACGTAGAACGCGGAATGTAGAATGCGGGTCTTTGTTGAGCGCGTCGCGATATCCGGCGGGTCGTGTCCTGTCCCGCCGCACGCGCCGACGGCGTGCATGGCAGGAAGACCACGAAGGTCACGAAGGTCACGAAGACACCACGAAAGAAGAGCGCACGCTGCGGGCGCGAGTCCGGATACGGCTGAACCGTCGAGCGCCGGCCGCGTCGTGCCCGAGGCCGCGCTCTGCGCGGCTCGACGGTTCAGCCCGGTACGCGACGGTCTTCGTGTCCTTCGTGTCCTTCGTGATCTTCGTGAACAGCCGTGGCCCGTCTCAGCGTGCGGCTTCTGCGTTCTCCATTTCGAGGATTCACACCCCATGCATCATGCGACGTCCTTGAATCTCGCAAGCGTGCTCGAGCACCAGGCGCGGCTCACGCCCGAGCGCATCGCGATCACGTTCGCCGACTCGCACATGACGTACTCGGAGGTGGACGCGCGGGCGTCGCAGATCGCCAACGGCCTGGCGGCGCTCGGCATCGGCCCCGGGGATCACGTCGCCCTGTCGTGTCCGAACGTGCCGTGGTTCCCCCTCGCGTACTTCGGCATCCTCAAGGCGGGCGGCGTGGTCGTGCCGCTCAACGTGCTGCTGAAACCGCGCGAGATCGCGTACCACTTGAAGGACAGCGACGCGAAGGCCATGCTGGCGTTCGAGGGGTCGGCGGAGCTGCCGCTGGCATCGATGGCTCGCGCCGGCTGCGACCAGGCGGGCTGCGCCCATCTCGTCATCCTGACGGCGGACCCCGCGGCTCCCTCACCCGTTCCCTCGGCGCTGTCGATCGCGCAGGTGACGGCGTCGCAGCCGCGCGCGATCGAGTCGCGGCGCCGGCGGCCGGACGACACGGCCGTGATCCTGTACACGTCCGGCACGACAGGGCATCCCAAGGGAGCCGAGCTCACGCATGACAACATGCTGCTGAACGCCGTGAGCACGTGCGACATGCTGCTGCCGGGCCTCGCCGGGGGCGGCGAGCAGAACGTCACGTTGATTACGCTGCCGCTCTTTCACTCGACCGCGCAGACCTGCCAGATGAACGCCGGCTTCTATGGCGGATTCCGGACGGTGCTGCTCCCGCGCTTCGAGCCTGCGGTGGTCCTCGAAACCATCCGGCGTGAAAAGGTCGGCTTCTGGCTGGGTGTGCCGACGATGTACTGGGCGCTGATGCAGTACGTGTCGGCATCGGGAATGGATCCGGCACCCGTCGCCGAGCACCTTCGCATCTGCGCGTCCGGGGGGGCACCGCTGCCCGTGGAGCTCCTGCGGCGGTTCGAGGGCACGTTCGGAGTCCGCGTGCTCGAAGGGTACGGCCTCTCGGAGACGTCGCCGGTCGTGTGCTTCAACCAGCTGCAACGGCCGTCGAAGCCGGGCACGGTCGGTCCGCCGATCTTCGGCGTCGACGTGCGGTCGGTCGACGAGGAGGCGATGCCGGTCGCGCGCGGGCAACGCGGGGAAATCGTCGTGCGCGGCCCGAACGTCATGAAGGGCTACTACAACAGGCCTGAGGCCACGCTCGAGGTCATGCGCAACGGATGGTTCCACACGGGCGACATCGGCATCATCGACGAGGACGGCTACGTCTCGATCGTGGATCGCAAGAAGGACATGATCCTGCGGGGCGGCTTCAACGTGTATCCGCGCGAGCTCGAGGAAGTGTTGATGACCCACCCGGCCATTTCGCTGGTCGCGGTCGTGGGCGTTCCCGACGAGCGGCTGGGCGAGGAAGTGAAGGCGTTCGTCGTCCGCAAGCCCGGGGCCACGCTGACCGAATCCGAACTGCTCGACTGGTGCCGCGAACAGTTTGCGGCTTACAAATACCCACGCAGCGTTGAATTTCGCGACGCCCTTCCGGTCAACGCGACCGGCAAGGTCCTGAAGCGGGAGCTGCGCGGGAATTGAGACGGCTGTCGCCGCCTCTGCATTAACTCCATGCAACGGCACGGGGCGGCCGCGCGCGCACGGGGGCGGCTGAGGCCGCGGGCCGTGGCGGGTCTCTTGCACCTCTCGTCAATTACCGTTGAACACGGAGGGGTGCGATGCCGAAATGCCGTGACGTGATGACCCGCGAACCGGTGTGCTGTGAGCCTGGCGATCCGATCGTGCGGGTGGCCGAAGTGATGAAGCGGGAAGACGTGGGCGCGGTGCCGGTGGTGGACTCGAAGAGCTCGCGGCGCCTCGTAGGAATGGTGACGGACCGCGACATCGTGATGAAGGTGGTGGCCGAAGGCCGCAGCGTGCAGGCGGCCTCCGTGCGGGACGCCATGACGGGCCAACCTGTGTCGTGCCGTGAAGATCAGGACATCGACCACGCCGTGGCGCATATGGCCGAGCGGCAGGTGCGGCGCATGCCTGTGGTGGACGGCGAGGGGCGGCTGTGCGGCATCATCGCGCAGGCCGACATCGCGACCCGGGTGCACCGCGACCAGACGACAGGGGAGCTGGTCGAGAGGATCTCCGAACCGGTCGTCAGGAAGTAGGCGGCAGCGGTCCGGGCGGGCGATTGGGGCCGAAGCTCAGCCGTGGGTTTTTGCGGCGCCGCCGCCGACCGGACCGTGTCCCATCCGTCAGGTACGATATATTCGCTCGGCATGGCATTCGAGCTCCCTCCGTCTGGGCACCGCGCAACCGGGCTTGTCGACGTTCTCGATCGTGTGCTCGACAAGGGGTTGGTGATCGCGGGCGACATCAAAGTGTCGCTGGCGGAAGTCGAACTGCTGACGATACGGATTCGGCTTCTCGTGTGCTCGCTCGACAAGGCGCAGGAAATCGGACTGGACTGGTGGCGGTACGACCGCGACCTGTCCCCCGGCGCGCAACGCGCCGCGCTTGCCGAGCACGACGCGATGCGCGCGCAGATCGAGCGGCTCGAACGAAAGGTGAACGCGTTGACCCCGGCGGCGCCGGCCCGCCGGCGGCGATGAGCGGCTTCCCCCCAGCAGGAGCAGAGCATGGCAGTTGAACGGGCAGCAGGCGGCACCAGTCTCATCGACGTTCTCGACCGCGTGCTCGACAAGGGCATCGTGATCGACGCGTGGGTGCGGGTGTCGCTGGTCGGCATCGACCTGATCACCGTTGAGGCGCGGGTCGTGGTGGCGTCGATCGACACGTATCTGAAGTACTCGGAAGCCGTCGGGCAGGTTTCCCCGGTGTCGCGGCCTCAGGCCGAGCTGGCGGCGCATCAGAGCGTGATTGCGGAGAACGCTGCGCTGCGGGCGGAGCTAGCCGCCATGCGCGCGCCACAACTGGCCGCAACCCGCGCGCCACGCAAGAGACGGACCGGGGCGCGGAGGCGCACCGTCGAGGGATAACCCGTGCACCGGTCCGCAGTGACGGCCGTGCAGCATCCCGGCGTCGACATGGAGGCGAAACTCGCGTTCGCGGAGTTTCTGCTGACCGACACGGATCTGCAGGCCTCCAGCCGCCGTGGAATCGACTGGCTCGCCGCGCACTCGACCGTGCAGCAGGCGGTGGTGGCCGTGTCGGAGCCTGGCGCGGGGCCGCTCCTTCTCGTCGCTGAGCACGGCGTGTCCTCGTCGGCCATCGCCGACTTCTCCCTGAGCCGCGAGGAAGACGGCCATCCCCTCATCCGCGCGCTGCAGCAGCCAGGCGCCACCTACTTCGAGGCCGGCCAGATTCCCTTCCGATCGCCGATCGAAGGAGCCTCGTTCCACGCGATTCCGCTGCGCGCCGATGAGGATCCCGTCGCCCACGGCCTGCTGCTCGCCAGCGCGACCGGTCCCGAGCTGCATCCCGATGTCGCGTGGATGGCTCGGATGCTCGGGCGCCAGGTGTCGCGGCTGCTGAGCCGGCAGACGCTGGCCGAGACCCGCTTCGGCCAGGAGCGGATGCTGCTCTACAGCATCATCAACGCGGTCACCGACCCGATTCTTCTCACGGACACCGAAGGCAAGCTGATCATCGCGAACACCCACGCGGAGAAGCTCTTCGCCGCGCCCGAGGACGCGAGCGAAGGCTGGCGCCGCGCCGTCGCCTTGAACAACATGCTCTTCTCGGCGGCGCTCTCGACGAGCGCCGTCACGCACATCGAGCTGGCACGGCGCGAGCTGCTGCTGGTCGATCCGCTGGAAGGATCCGACCTGCTCTTCGAGCTGCTGAGCTCGCGCGCCAAGGACGAGCGGCAGGGCACCTACGTCGTCTCGATCCTGCGCAACGTCACGGACCTCGCCCGCGCCAAGGAGGAGATCGAGGAGAGCTACCGGACGCTGCGGCTCGCGCAGGCCGAAGTGCGCGATGAGCGGCACCGCCTCGATCTGATCATCGACTCGGTGGCCGATCCGATCCTGGTGACCAACCAGGAAGGGGACATCGTGCTGATGAACGAGCCGGCCGAGCGGCTCTTCAACGTGCCGCCGTCGGCCGAGGAAGTGTCGCTGCGGCGCGTGCGGGCGAACGGCGCGAACCTCACGTCGTTCGTGTCGAACGTGCTGACCCGCAGCGGCGAGCAGCGGTACCGCGGCGAGATCCAGTTGAGCGACCCGATGAGCGGCCGGCCGCTGCCGGTCGAGGGGCTGGCCGGCCAGATCCTGTCCGAGCAGGGCGAGTTGATGTGGGTCGTGACGATCCTGCACGACCTCACCGAAGCGCTCGAAAAGGCGCGGCTGTACGAGCAGTTGAAGCAGGGGTCGGCGGATCTCGAGCGCAAGGTGCAGGAGGCGACCGCGGAGCTCGCCGAGCAGAACGAGCTGCTGCGGCGGCAGCACATCGCCCTCGAGCAGGCGTCGGCGTTGAAGTCGCAGTTCCTCGCCAACATGTCGCACGAGTTCCGGACGCCGCTCAACGCGATCCTGGGCTACACGCACATGCTGCTCAACGGCGTGACCGGTCCCATCCAGGAGTCGCAGCGCAAGAGCCTGTCGCGGATCGATTCCAACTCACGGCACCTGCTGGCGCTCATCAACGACATCCTCGACATCACGAGGATCGAAGCGGGCCGGATGCCGCTGAACCTCTCGACGTTCCAGATTCCGGAACTCGTTTACGAGGTGATGGCGGAGCTGGAGCCGATCATCAAGCGCTCGAACCTGACGGTGTCCGCCAGCGTGCGCGGCGGGCTCCCGTCGCTCAAGAGCGATCGGCAGAAGGTCAAGCAGATCGTGCTGAACCTGCTCAGCAACGCGCTGAAGTTCACCACGGCGGGCTCGGTGACGATCGGCGCCACCTACGACGTGAAGGGGCGCACGGTCGGCATCGCCGTGCGGGACACCGGCGTCGGGATTGCGCTCGAGGATCAAATCAAGGTCTTCGAGGACTTCCGTCAGCTCGACAGCTCTCCCGCCCGCGGCTACGGCGGAACGGGCCTCGGCCTCTCGATCTGCCGGCGGCTGGCGCAGATGCTCGGCGGCACCATCGAGTTGAAGAGCCAGCCGGGCCACGGCTCGACCTTCACCTTGCGGCTGCCCGCGCGCCTGAGACGCCGATGACCGACAGGACCAACGGCCGGGCGCTCGTGCTTGTCGTGGAGGACTACCAGGATGCGCGGGAGATGTACGCCGCGTACCTCCAGTTCTCCGGGTACCGCGTCGCGGAGGCGGCCAACGGCATCGAGGCGATCGAGAAGACGCTCGAGCTGCTGCCGGATATCATCCTCATGGATCTGGCGCTGCCGAAGATGGACGGCTGGGAGGCCACACGGCGGCTGAAGATGGACGATCGGACCCGGCACATTCCGATCGTCGCCCTGACGGGCCATGCGCTCGCGGGGTACAGGGAAGGCGCGCGGCAGGCGGGCTGCGATTCGTTCGTCACGAAGCCGTGCCTGCCCGACGCGCTGGTCGCTGAAATCGAGCGGATGCTCGCCTCCGGCGGCGGACCCGACAAGAGGCGCAAGCGGCCGCCCCGTCCCGCAGGACGTGGCCGCTGACCCCGGACTCGACTGGAACCTGGACAGGACACAGATGGCAAAGACGACGAAGAGGGCGACGGCAGCTTCCGCGAGACGCAAGGCGTCAACTCCGGCCCGGCGGGCCGCCAGGGCCGCGCCGGCCGTCCCCGCGCGCGGCAAGCTGGAGCGCGTGCGCATGCCGGCACACGCGGCCCGGCACCGCGGCGAGGGACAGGCGGCCGAAGACTCGAACGCCGGACGCTACGTGTACTGCATCATCAAGTCCGAGCGGCCGCTCAGCTTCGGTCCGCTCGGCATCGGGTCCGAGCCGACCGACGTGCACACGGTGCACTTTCGCGACATTGCCGCCGTCGTGTCGAATACGCCCATGGTCGTCCAGGATCCGACGCGCGACAACGTCCTGGCGCACCAGCGCGTCAACGAGACGGTCATGCAGCAGCACACCGTCATCCCGATGTCGTTCGGCACCGTGTTCAAGACCGACGACGACATCATCGAGCTGCTGCGATCGGCGTACGACGCCTTCACCGACGTCCTGAACAAGATGCAGGACAAGTTCGAGTTCGGGTTGAAGGTCCTCTGGGATCGCGACCAGATCATCCGCGAGATCGAGGAGGACGACGAGGACATCCGGCGCCTCAAGGGGGAGATCTCGTCGCAGAAGGGTTCGACCTACTTCGCGCGGATGCAGTACGGGCGCTTGATCGACGCCGCGCTGCAGGCCCGGTCGGAGCGGTACGTGGCCGAGATCTTCGAGGCGCTCCGCGACGTGTCGGTCGCCTCCCGATCGAACAAGCCGATCGGCGACCGCATGATCATGAACGCCGCGTTCCTCGTGGCGCGGAGCCTCGAGCAGGCGTTCGACGCGCGCGTCAAGGGCATCGGGCAGCGCTACGACAAGCTCACGTTCAAATACACCGGCCCGTGGCCGCCGTACAACTTCGTGAACATCCGGCTCAAGCTCGAAAGGGCGCATTAGCGGCGGCGCCGCCCCGTCATGTTCATTCTCGACTCCGTCCTCATCGGCGGCCTCCGGTTCGTGTTCGACAAGATCGCGGCCGCCGTGGATACCGAACTGAACGACGACACGGCGCTCCGCGAGCAGCTCCTGGCCGCGCAGATGCGGCTCGAGCTGGACGAAATCAGCCGCCAGGAGTTCGAGGAAATCGAAGCAGACGCCCTCGCGCGCCTGCGGGAGATCCGCGAGCGGCGGCAGGGCGGCGAGGCGTCGGCGCTCTCGCCGAAGGATTACAAGATTACCGGCATTGAGGCCTCGTTCGAAGGCGAAGAGCACGACTGAGCCCGGCGACCGCGGCGCCGCGCGTTTCGAGTTCGTCGGCGGCAAAGGCGGCGTCGGGAAGACGACCTGCGCCGCGGCGCTCGCTGTCGCCGCCGCCCGGAGCGGGCGGCGCACGCTCATCATCTCCACCGATCCCGCCCCTTCGCTGGGTGACGCGCTGGGCCGCAGGCTGGGCCCCGCGCCGCGTTCCGTCGCCGTCCGCCGCGGCGCCCTGCACGCCGTCGAGATCGATTCCACACGCGCGCTCGATCGCTGGATCGGCGAACGCCGCGAGGCACTCGAGCGCATCGCGCTGCGCGGCACGTGGCTCGACAGCGAAGACGTCGCGCGGCTGCTTCGCCTCTCGCTGCCGGGCATCGATGAGATCGCCGCGTTGTTCGAGATCGCGCGCTGGGGCCGCTCGCCTCGCTTCGATCGCATCGTCGTCGACACCGCGCCGACCGGGCACACGCTGAGGATGCTCGCGATGCCGGCGGCGTTGAGCGCGATGGCGCGCGTGTTCGATCACATGCAGGCGAAGCACCGGGCGATGGTGGCCGCGCTTCGCGGCGGATGGACGCCCGATGCGGAGGACGCGCTCATCGAGGAGCTGGACCGCGACGGCCGCGAGCTCGCGGCGCTGCTGCGCGATCCGGCCCGCGTGCGGATGTCGTGGGTGACGATCGCGGAGCCGATGGCCGTCGAGGAAACGGCCGATGCCGCGCGCGCCCTGGCCGGGCTCGATATCCCAGTCGCGCGGGTGATCGTCAACCGCTTGACGCCGCCGCCTCCCGCCCGGTGCGGCTGGTGCGACGCGAGGCGGACGTTCGAACGGGCCGCCATGCGGCGCCTCGCCGCGTTGTTGCCGGGCGCGGCGACCATCACGGTGGCCGAGCGCGACCGGGAGCCACGCGGCGTCACGGCGCTCGCCGCGATCGGCGCTGCGCTCTCGGGCGCATCCCGGCCATCACGGATCGCGGGCCCGGCCGGCCGCGGATCGCGCACCTGGCGATCGGCTTCCACCGGGCGGGACGCGATCGCCGCCGGACTCGCCGGGCCTGAGACGCGGCTGCTGCTGTTCGGAGGCAAGGGCGGGGTCGGAAAGACGACGTGCGCCGCCGCCGCGGCCATCCTTGTCGCGCGGCGCTCGCCGGCACGGCGCGTGCTCGCGATCTCCACGGACCCGGCGCACTCGCTCGGTGATGCGCTCGCCGTCGCGCTCTCCGACCGACCGCGCCACGTGCCGGGAACGCCCCTGAACCTGCGGGCGCGGGAGCTCGATGCCGCTCGCGCGTTTCGCCAGGTACGGAACCGCTACGCCGGCGCCATCGATGCGCTCTTCGATCGGATCGGGCGCGGTGCGTCGCTGGATCTCACGCACGACCGCCAGGTCATGCAGGACCTGATCGAACTGGCACCGCCCGGGATTGACGAGCTCGCGGCGATCATCGCGGCCCTGCCGCGAGCGCACGCGGCCTCGGCTGACGATCTCGTCGTGATGGACACGGCACCGACCGGCCACGCGCTGCGGCTGCTCGAGATGCCGGAAATCGTGCAGGACTGGGTCAAGGCGTTGATGTCGATCCTGTTGAAGTACCAGCCAATCGCCGGCATCGGCGCGTTCGGCGAGGTGCTGCTGAAGCTGTCCCAGGACCTCGGACGCCTGCGCGCGCTGCTCGCCGACCCTCAGCGGGCGGCATTCATCGTGGTTACACGGCCGGCCGCGCTGCCACGGGCGGAAACGACGCGGCTGCTCGGCCGGCTTCGCTCGATGCATATCCACGTGCCGGCCGTCATCGTCAACGCCACGGGTCGCGGAACGTGCCGCCGCTGCCGCCGCGCCGGAGCCGCCGAGCGCCGGGAGATTGCCGCGCTGAAGGCGGGACTGGCAAAAGGCGCCGCGCGACCCCTGCTCGCGACCGCGCCGGCGGAGATACCTCCGCCAGGGGGAGCCTCGTCTCTGACGCGCTGGGCGCGGACGTGGAGGAGGGGCACGTAGGAGGTAGGAGACAGGAGGTAGGAGGTAGGAGCGCCCGAACGGAGCACGTAGAATAGAAGAGCGATGGCCGAAGGAACCGCGAGTTATCTGTACTGCATCGTGCGTTCGGCGTCGAAGCCGCGAACGACGCGTGTGCCGGACGGGATACCGGGGGCCGGGCCGGTGTCGCTCGTACTTGTGGGTCGGAACGTGTGGATCGTGGCGGCGAGCGTGCCTTTGAGCACATATGGGCCGGAGCCGCTCGAGCGCGGACTCGCTGATATGCAATGGGTTGGTGAAGTCGCCGTCGCGCACGAGGCAGTCGTCGAGCATTTTGCCCGGACGCGCGGCGCTACCGTCATCCCCATGAAGCTGTTCACCATGTTCTCCAGCGAGAGGCGCGCCTCGGAGGACGTCAAGGCACGGCTCGATGAGGTACGGGCCGTGTTGAAGCGGATAAACGGCTGCGAGGAGTGGGGAATTCGCGTCACGAGGGCGTCCGTTTCACCCGCCGCCGGGCGACCGGGGACGTCCGCGTCATCCGGTGCGGCCTTTCTCGCGGCGAAGAAGCAGGCCCGCGACGATGCCCGGCGGCAGATCGAGGCTGCGGCCGAAGCGGCGGCGGAGGCATTCGCGGTCTTGAGCCGCGTCGCGCGCGACGTGCGCCGGCGCGACGATGCGCCGGCGGGGGCCGAGGCGCCCCCGCTGCTCGACGCGGCCTTTCTGGTGCCCGTTCGCCGCCTGCCGCGCTTCAAAGCCGTGGCGCGGAAAGCCGCGGCCCGCTGCAACACGGCCGGCACGCACATGATCCTTACGGGGCCGTGGCCCGCGTACAACTTCGCCCAACCGCCCGGGACGATCCCATGAAACCGCGCCGGACGAGACATACGACCGTCACCACGGCGCATCCGCCCAGGACGGTGCTGCCGCGTCGTCCTGCGCACCCGGCTCCGCCGCGCCGCGGCCCGGCGCCCCCGCCACCGAAACGCGAGGTCGCGCGGATCATCGACCAGTCGCAGGCGTCGCTCGTCGACGTGATTGACAACCTGCTCAACCGCGGCGTCGTGCTCAACGCCGATCTGATCCTGGCGCTTGCGGACGTGGATCTCGTCTACGTCCGGCTGTCGGCGCTGCTTTGTGCCGCAGACCGCGTGTCGCCGCGCCGATGACCGGCTGGTACGTCTATGCCCTGACGGGCGCCGCGGCTCCCCCATTCCGGGCGGGCCATCGGCAGATTGAGTTCGTCCGGATCGGCCAGTTTCACGCGGCGATTGCCCGAATGGCGGAGGCGCCGGCGCTCTCCGAGGCGGCGCTCCAGGACCAGCACGCGATTGTGTCCGCGATCGCCGGGAAAGTGGACGCGCTGCTGCCCGCGCGGTTCGGCGCGTTCGTGGACGAGGCGGAGCTGGCGGCGATCGTGGAGTGGCGCGCCGGCGCGATCGCGGAGGCGCTCGCGCTCGTGCGCGGGCGCGAGCAGATGACCGTACGCATCACCGGCGAGCCGGAATCCGCTCCCGTCCACGCGATCGATTCGCCGAGCGGCACGGACTACCTGCAACAGCGCCGGGCGGCCGCCTCGCCGCCGTTTCCGCACGTCGTCGCCGCGATCGAGAAGGCGGTCCGCTCGATCGCCGGCGCGACCCGCGTCGAACCAGGTCGGGACCGCGCACGGACGTCCGTGTATCACCTGATCGAGCGCGGCACGTCGGACGTCTATCGCGATGCGCTTCGGTCCATGCCGCAAACGGTGACCGCGTCCCTGGAGATCGTCGTCAGCGGTCCGTGGCCTCCTTTCGCGTTTGCGCCAGAACTGCTGGCGTAGGAACGCTGCGACGTGAGGACACGAAGACCCCTCGCGCAGCGGCTGTCCTGCACCGCCGGCCTCGGACACGATGCGGCCGGCGCTCGACGGTCCAGCCGGATCAGGACTCGCGCCTGCTGCGTGCTGTTCTTCTTTCTTGATGTCTTCGTGAACTTCGCGACCTTCGAGGTCTTCGTGCAACGACAGCCGTCGGTGAGTGCAGCGGGACATGACCCGCCGGACATCGCGACACGCTAAACAGAGACGAAAGTAGCACGTTAGAATGTAGAAGGCTTCCACGCTGTCGTATGAAAAAGACTCGCTCCCCTGCACGCCCCGCCAGAACGCGCAAACGAGCGCGGCGGCCCGTCACGACCGCGCCGGCGGAGGCCAGCCTCGAGGTCCACGAAGTCGAGTCGCTGCGCGCCGAGCTGAACCGCCTGAAGATGCACGGAACCACGCCCAGGTGGAACGCCGATCCCGACGACGTGCGACGGTCGGTAGCGAAGCTCGTGCTGACGCTGGTGGAGTTCATCCGGCAGGTTCTGGAACGGCAGGCGATCCGGCGCATGGACGACGAGACGCTGACCGCGGAGGAGACGGAGTCGATCGGCCTCGCGCTCATGCGCCTCGAGGAAACGCTTCGCGATCTTTGCGCTCAGTTTGGACTCGAGCCCGAAGATCTGAACATCGACCTCGGACCCATCGGGAAACTGGTGTAACTTCCACGGACGGAAACCGACTAATCAACCACGGAAGAACACGGAAACACACAGAGTTGGAACCACGGAAGAACACGACCCACGGAAGGACACGGAAGCACACAGAAGGAATAATCCATGTTGTTCCGTGTTTTTCCGTGGTAAGAAGAACGTGTCCTTCCTTGTTGCCTCAGCGGGCGAACTGGTAGCAGCCGGGCGCGACGAGCACGCGCCTGTCGGCCGTGAAGAAGAAATTGGTTGGCATGAGCGTGCCGGCCGCCGTGAAGCGGATCGTGCGCCGCTTGTTCCCGGCGGCGTCGTACACGTAGGTGAACGGCGCCGTGAGCGAGATCCACAGGTTCCCGTCAGGATCGGCCGCGGCGGTCCGGATGGCGGGCGACACGAGCGGCATCTCCTGGCCACCCTCGGGCCGTTTTGGCCAGACCGTCGGGACGGACCGGACGTAATCATCCATCTCGGTCCCCTCCACGTGACGCTCGAACACGAGCTTCCCAGCGGCGTCGTACTTCCGGAACAGCGGCACGCCGGACACGAACAGGAAGTAATACCCCCCCGCGGGATTGACGATCGGAATTCCGGCGTTCAGCGCCAGGTGGACGGCGCGATCGCGCTCCTGGCCCGTCGCGCGCACATTCCCGAAGGTTCGAATGACGTGGCCGTCGGTCCCGTACTCCGTCACGAGCGTGCCCGATTCCGGCTGGTTCAGGAGAATGCTGCGGCCGGTGTACTCGATCGACGCGATGCCGCCCAGCACGAGATCGCCGATTGTGACCTGCGGCCCGGGACGGCCGGCCAGGAAGAACCCTCCCACCGACTGGCCCATATAGAAGAAGAACTGGATGCGGGCTCGGCCGCTGGGAATGTCCGCGACGACGAACGTGCCGTTGTTGACGGCTGAGTCGAAGGCGCTCGGCTGGAGGATGCGGCCGGGCTCGCCGCCGATCTGGACGATTTTCCGCGGCGCGCCTCCGCCACGCGGCACCGTGTACACGCTGTGGGCGCGCCGGTCGAACACCAGGTAGTCGCCTTCGGGAGAAAGATGGCAGGCCGTGATTTCGTCGAACACGCCGGCGACGGATGCGGGGAGGCTGCGGACCGACCGCAACTCCTCGACGTCGAGCGCGCCCGGTGCGGCGGCGATGGCCGCGGCCGACAGTAGTGCCAGGATGCGGGCGATCAGTAGCGGGCGATATCCTGAATCGCCTTCAACACGTCGGCCGACTGCGGGAGGATGGCCTCCTCGAGGTCGGGACAGTACGCCACGGGCGTATCCAGCGCCGCGACGCGGCGCACGGGCGCGTCCAGGTATTCGAACAGCTCGTCGGCGATACGCGCGGCGAGCTCGGCGCCGAATCCGCACGTCAACTGGTCCTCGTGCGCGATCACGACGCGGTTGGTGGCTTGCACGGCGTCGGCGATGCCGGCCCAGTCGAACGGCGCGATCGTGCGCAGATCGACCACCATCACGCTGATGCCGTCCTTCTCGGCCTGCTGCGCCGCAAGGAGCGAGCGCTGGACGAGCGCGCCCCAGGTAATCACCACGACGTCGGAGCCCTCGCGGCGGACCGCCGACTTCCCAAAGGGCACCATGTAGTCGGCCCCTGGGTACTCGCCCTTGTTATAGGTCTGCCGGTACAGGTGCTTGTGTTCGAGGTAGAGCACGGGGTCGTCGCAGCGGATGGCCGTGCGGAGCAGACCCGCCGCATCCTGCGCGTTCGACGGGAACACGACGCGGATGCCGGGACAATGCGCGAAAATGCTCTCGCCGGACTGGCTGTGGTAAGGCGCGCCGCCGCGCAGATACCCGCCGGTGGCCACCCGAATCACGATCGGGCACGAGAACGCGTTGTTCGATCGGTAGCGCATCATCGAGAGCTCGTCGCGGAGCTGCATCATCGCCGGCCAGATATAGTCGAAGAACTGGATCTCGACGACGGGCTTGATTCCGCGCGTGGCCATCCCGATGGCGCGCCCGATGATGTTGGCCTCGGCGAGGGGCGAGTTGAACACCCGCGTTGTCCCGAACGCCCGCTGCAGGCCGTGGGTGACCTTGAAGACGCCCCCTTTGCCCGGCACGCACTGCAGCGCGTCCTCGCGGCTGCAATCCGCCACGTCCTCGCCGAATACGACGATGCGCGGGTTCCGCGCCATTTCGTCCTTCAGCGTGCGGTTGATGGCCGACACCATCGTGTCCGGCTTCCCTTCGGGGGCCGCCGCGGTGGCGAACGCGTCCGAGGCCGGATCCGTGTCCGGCGAGTACACGAACCAGCTCACCGTGTCGGTGGACGGCTTGGGCGCCTTCACGGCGGTCTCGGCCGCCGCGTTCACTTCCTTGTCGACCTCCCGCGTCACGGCCTCGAGCTCCGCCGCGGTCGCGAGGCCTTCCGATTCGAGGAAGCCGGCGAACCTCACGATCGGATCGCGTTTCGCTTCGGCCGTCCGCTCATCAGGCGTCTTGTACAGCTTCTCGTCGTCGGACAGCGAATGCGAGTACGGGCGAACCACTTTCGCGTGAAGGAGCGCCGGGCCCGTGCGTGCGCGCGCGTACGCGACGGCGTCGCATGCCGCCTTGTAGCTGGCGAGGAAATCCGTTCCGTCGACGCTCCGGACGAACAGGCCCGGAAACGACGCCACGAGCTTCGACAGGTCGCCGCCGGCGGTCTGGACTTCGACGGGGACCGAGATGGCGTACCCGTTGTCCTCGACCAGGTACACGACGGGAAGCCGGCCCAGGCAGGCGGAGTTGAGCGATTCCCAGAACTCGCCCTCGCTCGACGTTCCTTCGCCGATTGAGACGTAGGCGACTTCGTCCTTCCGAAAGCGCTCCTCGCGCCCGGGAATGTCGGCGATCTGCTCGTAGAGCCGTCCCGCCTCGGCGCACCCGATCGCCTGGAGGCACTGGGTGCCGGTCGGACTGGACTGCGAGACGATGTTGAGGCGCTTGTGTCCCCAGTGCGACGGCATCTGGCGCCCGCCTGAACTAGGGTCGTCCTTCGAGGCGACGGCGCTGAGGAACATCTCGAGCGGGGTCATGCCGAGCGTCAGACAGAGCGCGCGATCGCGATAGTACGGATAGAACCAGTCGTGGGCAGGCCTGAGCGTCATGCCGGCCGCGACAAGGACGGCCTCGTGCCCGGCGCCGCTGATCTGGAAGAAGATCAGGCTCTGGTTCTTGAGCTGGATCTCCTTGTCGTCGATGCGGCGCGACAGCACCATCGTGCGGTACACGCGCATCAGATCGTCGCGCGACAATCCGTGGTACTGCGCCGTCGGCGCCGTCTTCGTCGTTCCGCCGTTACCGACAGCCGTAGCTTTCACCGCGCGATGTCTCCTCCCGGGCATCTTTTTTTGGGTCGTCGGGGACCCCTGCACCCCGACTGGCGGCCTTCACTCCGCCAGCGCTTCATCTACTGAATGGCGGGGCCCCCTGCACCCCGCCGGGCTCGTCGCTCGCGGGGGCCCTTCGCCCCGCTCCGCTCCGCGCGCGGCGGCTCCGTTCCGGCCGCGGGGCTCGAGTCATCGGAATCCCTGTGACAAATCCTGAAAGTATATCATCCGGGTTCGCAGGAGCCCGCGGGCGCCGTCGCGCTCCGGGTATAATCGGCCTCTTTGGCCGTGGATACTTGTAAGTAGGCAGTAAGCAGCAGGCAGTAAGCAGCAGGCAGTAAGCAGTGAGTTCAGCTGTCGAGTCGTTTCAGCGTGACAGTGTGATCCACTGCCTACTGCCTACTGCTTGCTGAAGGTGACGTTGTGAGCACACAGACCGTCCGCCTGCACCGCTGGGACGAAATCGCCCTCGAGAAGGTGACCGAGATGATTTCGCGCAAGATCGTCACGGGCGAACGCGAGATGCTGGCGCAGATCTATCTCAAGAAGGGCGCGCTCGTGCCGATGCACTCCCACGAGAGCGAGCAGATGACCTACGTGCTCCAGGGCGCGCTGAAGTTCCTCATCGGCGGCGAGGAGATCACCGTCCGCGAGGGAGAAGTGCTGCACATCCCTTCCTGGGTGGATCACCAGGCCGAGGCGCTCGACGACACGTTCGAGCTCGACGTCTTCAGCCCGATCCGGCAGGACTGGCTGGATCACACGGATCTGTATTTTCATGCGAAGTGAGACATAGCCGACAGCATGCAGGTCTTCGTGGCGTGGCGGAACGTCCCGCCGGTCATGTCCCGCTGCACGCGCCGACGGCTTGCAACGCACGAAGACCCCGAAGGGCACGAAGGTCACGAAGACTGCCACGATAGAAGAGCAGCACGCAGCAGGCGCGAGTCCGGCTACGGCTGGACCGTCGAGCGCCGGCCGCATCACATCTGATCTTTGTGAAAGGCCGTGGCCTGTCTCAGTGGCTCCGGTGCTCTTGGCAGTAGGAATGCAGACCGTAGAATGTGGACCGTCGAATGCAGACAAATCTCCACGATAGGTGTGCCATCGTGTGCGCGGCCAGCAAGGGGCTGGGGCGGGCGACGGCGATGGCGCTGGCACGTGAAGGGGCGCGCGTCGTGGTGTGCGCTCGAACGGCCGCGACACTCGACGCCGCGGCCGCGGAAATCCGGAACGCCACGGGTGCGCTGGTCGTCCCGATCGTCGCGGATGTGTCGCGCGCGGAAGACGTCGGCGCGCTCATCGCGCGCGCGGCGTCCGAGCTTGGCGGCATCGACATCCTCGTCACCAACACGGGCGGGCCGACGTCGGCTCCATTCGAGGCGCTCACCGACGAGGACTGGCATGGCGCGATCGACTCACTCGTCATGAGCGCGGTGCGGCTCTGCCGCGGCGTGATTCCACACATGCGCCGCCGCGGCGGCGGCCGGATCATCCACATCACGTCGGTGTCGGTGAAGCAGCCAATCGAAGGGCTGGTGCTGTCGAACGCCCTCCGCGCGGCGGTCACCGGGCTGTCGCGCACGCTCGCGAACGAGCTCGCGCTGGACCGCATCCTCGTGAACTGCGTGGCGCCCGGCTATACGCGCACGGATCGGGTGCTCGAACTGGCCGAAGCCGCCGCTGCCCGGGAGGGACTCACCGCCGAGACCGTTCAGCGCCGCATCGAGGAGAAGATCCCGCTCAGGCGGCTGGCGACACCCGAGGAGTTCGCCGACGTCGTGACCTTTCTAGCCTCGGACCGCGCGTCATACGTCACCGGAACCACGATCCAGGTGGACGGCGGCTTCGTTCGCAGCCTCCTCTAAACGGCCCGCGACACTGTATCGCCTGGCGTGCCAGGCGAGCAGCGCAACGTTGGCGACCGAGAGAAGGACCGTCGCGTCGACGATGGTGAAATTGCGCGGCGGCAGCGGGAACCCGCGCCCGAGCCCGAAGAAGAGGTACAGATTCAGCGCGAACACGGCGCTCGTCGCGACGAGCACGGGACCAAGCGACGGCCGCGCCGCGGCGGCGGCGGCCAGGAGCGGAACGGCGAGATAGAGGTGATTCTCGTGCACCTGCACGCCGAGGACGAAGTAGGCGTGCACGATGAACGCCGCGGACGCGAGCAGGACCGAGAGGTCGGTGGCGCGCCGCGCCCGCCACAGCGCCCACGCGGCGGCGGCGAGCACCATCGACGTGGCGATCGGGCGCGCGTTGGGATACCCCAGCTTCATGATCTGGGTGATTCCCAGGATTCGCACCTTCATCGTCCAGGCGCCCCACGTGCCGAGGTCACCCACCGCGTAAATCGCGCGCAGCGCGTACGTGACGATCCACCACAGGTTGGCGGCGTCAGCCGAGAGCATGTCGTGTCGCAGGAGCGAGCCCACGCCCTGAACGAGGTTGCGCCACGCGCCGATGGCGACAAACGGCAAGACGAGCACCGCCGAAGTCAGCGCCGTGGCGATCGCGGCAACGGTGGCATTGACGGCGCGGCGTCCCGCCGGCGCATTCCACACGGCGAGGGCGACGACTGGGGTGATGAAGACCGCCTGCGCCTTTGTCAGGCAGGCGATGGCGAGCAGCGCCCCGGCGACGATCGGCCGTCCTTCGACCGCCGCGACGATGGCGCCGATCGCGGGCAGCGCCATCAGTGGATCGAGGTACCCGAGGATGGAGCCGGCGAGGATCATCGCCGGATTCGCCCAGAACGCACTCGCCGCGAACCGTCCCGCGCGTTCGCCGTGACGTCGCCGCACGACGCGCCACAGGAGCAGCGCAAGCAGCCCTTCGGCGAGGACCGCCGGCAGTTTCATGGCCACCGTCAGCCAGCGCGAGTCCTGGAACTCGGGGGAGAACCAGCGGTACACCGTGCCCGCCAGCGTGAGCTCGTAGAGCGCCACCGGCGGGTAATCGACCGTGGTGTGTCTCGTGCCCCACGTCACGACGCCGCGCTCCGGAGGGATGCCGCCGACGCCGTAAAGATGCGTGGGACCGATCGACACCGCCCCGTAGCTCCAGGTCTTCCAGACGAGCACGTCCTCCGTGCCGGCCAGCGGCAGGGCGAGCAGCCGGACGACCAGGCCGGCGAGCAGCAGGGCGCGGAATCGGGTGGATGAGATGTCAGTGCACCTTGCGGTCCCAGTCAGAACGGCCACCCGAGTACACGTCGAATTTCCTGCGGAGCCGGTTCATCTTCCACTTGAGGTATCGATACTTGATCTCGGCCGTGAGGCCCCCACGACCGTTGTGCAGGTACAGGTAGCCGAAGATCAGACCGCCTAAATGGGCCGCATGCGCGACTCTGGGCCCGCCGCTTGCCGCCAGCAAAAACGAGATCCCGCCATAGATCATGACGACGTACTTCGCCGGCACGGGGAAGAGGAGGAAGAGGAGAATCGGCCGATCCGGAAAGTACATCCCGTAAGCGAGCAGGAGACCGTAGAACGCTCCCGACGCGCCGATGGTCAACGCGAAGTAGGTGGGGGCGGTCACGGCAAAGGGCAGCAGCCCGACCACAATCGTCGTCACCGCGGCGCCCACGCCGGTAATCGCGTAGTAGCGCAGGAAGAACTTCGTCCCCCACATGCGCTCCAGCTCGACGCCGAACATCCAGATGCCGAGCATGTTGAAGAGGATGTGCGAGATCCCCGCGTGGAAGAACATGTAGGTGACCGGCTGCCACAACCAGCCGCGCTCGATGACCGATTCCGGCATCAAACCGAGGTACTCCACGATGACCGGGAAGAATACGCTGGCGACATAGGCCGCAACATTGGCCCAGACGATCCATTTCACGGCGGGCGTGATCGGACCTGGGCCAAAAGACAAGGTGGAGGCGGCGAAACGGCCAGGACGGGGCATGCTGGACAGTGTGAAAGAAACTATCGTACCACAGCGGTGTGAGCCATCACGGCCGTGCTTCGAAAGGGATTGCCTCGGCGCCACGCATCCCCAGGCGCGCGCGTTTCGGCAGCGGCAGCGCGCACGCCGCAGCCAGCAGCGGCACGAGGCCCAGCCCCATCAACGTCGGCGCGATTCCGACATGGTCGGCAATGAGACCAACAACCGGCACGCTGAACCCGCCGGTGCCCCAGGCGAAGCCCATCATCAGCGACGAGACCGTGGCGGCGCTGACCGGCGCGAGCGACTGGCCGAACGTCACGTTGACGGGCAGCGTCGACTGGAGGAAGAACCCTCCCACCGCCAGCGCGGCGATGAACGTCCACCCTGTCAGCAGCGGCGCGACGACCAGGAACGGGCTCGCCGCCAGAAGCGACAGCACGATGACTTTGCGCGGGCCGAAGCGGTCGGCGGCCGGACCGCCCAGGAACCCGCCGACGCCGCTCGCGAAGAGATAGACAAAGACGGCGATGCCCGCATGCGTGACGCTGAGGCCACGTCTCGTCAGCATGACCGGCACGAACGTGGCGATCGCGAGCGACGACAACGTCCGCAGCACGACGATCAAATACAAGAGCGTCAGCGGCTTCATGTAGGGCTTCAGCGCCGCGAAGCCGCCGCGCGAAGACTCGTGGCGCGGCATCGGAGGGACGCGAGCCAGGAAAACGGCGACCACCACCAGTCCGGGGACAGCAAGCAACGGCGTCCACTGCATGCCGAACCATTCAGCGAATGGTGCGAAGAGCAGCGGCCCGAACGCGAAGCCGAGCGATCCGCCGGAGATATAAACCGACATCGCGAGGCCCTGGCGGCCTTCACCAAGCCTGTGCGCCAGTGCCGCCGCGGGCGGATGGAACGCCGCACTGCCCAGGCCCCCCCCGATCAGCACCATCGCCAGCATGGCCGTCGACGTGGACAATCCGATCAGGCTGAGCAGCACGACACAGACAACGGGCCCGGCCATGATGAACACGCGCGGCCGCCAGCGATCCGCGACGTGCCCGAACCCGACTTGTGCCACGGAGGCCGCCAGCTGGAACAGCATCGTCAGGATGCCCGCGGTCGCGAGACTCATGCCGAGCTTCGGGATCAACAGCGGCAGGAGTGGAGGATAGATGTTGCCGTACCCATCCACCATCAGATGGGCCCAGGCCATCAGGACGATGGTCGGATGCAGCCGCAAACGTGAGGCGATCACAGAATGTAGTCGTTCAGTCGATAGTCGATAGACGACAGGCGTCTTCACCGGGCGAACAGCCGGCCGAACACGCGCCTGTACGCGTCATCGAATTCGGCGATCCTGAGTGCGCGCGCGGAGGCGACGAGCGCCATGATGCCGGCACCAATCGCAAGGAACACTCTGACGGCCCTGCCGAGCGTCCGCTCGCCGGGCAGCAGCGACTCGGTCCAAAACGATGTGTAGGCAGCGGCCAGTCCCATTATCACCGTGGCCGCGCCGATCTTGGCGAACGTCACGACAATTCGACGCCGCTCGAGGCCGCCGAGCCGCCGATCGAGCATCCACAACAGGGTGCCCGCGTTGAACATCGCCGCAAGCGAGGTGCCGAGCGCCAGGCCGCGGAAACCCATGACGCGGACGAGCGCGAGGTTCACCGCGAGATTGCCCAGGACCGCCGCCACGCTGACGATCACGGGCGTGCGGCTGTCGCGCAGCGAATAGAACGCCGGCGAGGCAATCTTCACGGTCGAATAACCGAGCAGCCCGGGCGCATAGAACACCAGCGCCGCCGCCGTCGCAGCGGTGTCCGCCGCGCCGAATGCATGGCGCTGGAGGAGAAGAGCCACGATCGGCCGGGCGAGTACCATCAATCCCACCGTCGCCGGGACGTTCAACACGAGCATCAGGCGAATCGCGCCCGAGACGGTGCGCCGCAGCGCGGGAAGGTCGTCGACGGCGGCGTGCCGCGAAATATCCGGAAGCACCGCGGTCGCAATCGATACGCCGAACAAACCGATCGGGAGGTACATCAGCCGGAATGCGTAACTCAGCCATGACACGGCACCCTGTTCCTGGCTGGTGGCCAGATACGTGTTCACGAACACGTTGATCTGCACGGCCGCCAGGCCCACCGTCGCCGGCACCATCAGCCGCAGCACGTGGCCAAGCTCCGGGTCGCCGAAATCGAACAGCGGCCGGTACCGGAAGCCTTCCTTCCTCAACACGGGCCACTGCAGCAGGACTTGCCCGGCGCCGCCAGCCAGGGCTCCGATGGCGACGGCCAGAACCGCCGGCTGTCCAACCGATGGCATCACCGGCGCCAGCCCGACGATGCAGGCGATGGCGGCCACGTTGAACATCGCGGGTGAGAGCGCAGGGATGAAGAACCGGTGCAGCGAGTTCAACATGCCCATCATGCCGGCCGCGACCGCCACCATCGTCAGGAACGGCAGCATGACGCGAGTCAGAAGGGCCGTCAGCTCGAGCTTGCCGGGAACGGACGCGAAGTCAGGCGCGATCAGCGAGGTGATGGGATAGGCGACGGCGATGCCGAGCAACACGAGGACCAGCGTCACGACCAGCAGCGCGTTGAGCACAAGGTTCCCGAGGCGGAAAGCTGCCTCCCGCCCGGCGACCGTCAGCCTCCGCGTGAACGCGGGGACGAAAGCGGCGGTCATGGCCCCCTCGGCGAAGAGATCGCGTAGCAGATTGGGGACGCGGAACGCGACGTTGAACGCATCCATCTGCATGCCGGCGCCGAAAATTGCGGCCAGAACGCTCTCCCGCACCAGCCCGAGCACGCGGCTCGCCATGGTCGCGACGCCGATGAGCCCGGCGGATCGGGCGAGTCGGGAGTTCATCTGGACAGAAAAAAGGCTCCTGCTGAGTCACAGGAGCCACGGAGGATGGATGAGAGGTGCGACGGCCCCCTCGCTGAATTAGACGGCAGTCGCGCCCGAACAGTTTGTGACATTTATGCAAGCCGCCGGCGCACCACGTCGTTCACCGCCTTGCCGTCGGCTCCTCGGCCCGCGAGCCGTGCCATCGCCGCTTTCATGACACGCCCCATGTCCTTGACGGTCGTGGCCCCCGTCTCCCGAATCGCCTCGTCGACCGCCGCGTCGATTTCGGCGTGATCGAGCGCCGGCGGCGCGTATGCCTCGAGCACGGCAATCTCGGCGGTCTCTTTCGATGCGAGGTCCTCGCGCCCCCCGTTGCGAAACTGCTCGATCGAATCGCGCCGTTGCTTGATGAGCGACGCGATCACCTGCTGTGATTCCGTTTCGTCGAGTGCGCGGCCTCTTTCGACCTCGCGGTTCATCAGCGCCGCTTTGGCCATCCGCAGGGGCCCGAGCCGCGCCTGGTCGCGGCTGCGCATGGCCGCCGCGATGTCTTCGGTGATCTTGTCGATGAGCGCCATTTCGGACTCCGGTCTAGTCGTTAGTCGATAGTCGTTAGTCCTTGGTCGTTAGTCAAGGTCACAGTCAGTGTCGCCACTTTGACCCGGACTTTGACTTCTTGACTGTGACTGTGACTATCGACTATCGACTATCGACTGACGAATATCGCCCGTTATCACGCGATAGATCTCCTTGTACTGCTCGGCGACCGCGGTCGGACGGAATGTGCGTTCGATGGTGTCCTGAGTGCCGTGAAACGTGCGCCGCGGATGCTGCAGGAAATCGGCGATGGCACGAGCGAGGGGGAGCGGCTGCCGGCTCGGTACGATCGCCACGTCCGGCCCGAACATCTCGTGCAGCTCGAGTCCGCCGGGGTTGTCGCTCGACACGACGGGCGTGCCGCTCGCCAGGGCTTCGACCGCCACGGTCGGCAGCGCCTCGAGGAGCGACGGCAGCACGAACAGATCGGCGGCGGCGCAGTAGCGCGCGACCGTCGCGTTGTCGACCAGTCCCGTGAAGGTGACATGCCGCTCCACACCGGCGGCGCGCGCGACCTCCTTCAGCTCGTCGAGCAGCGGTCCCGTCCCGCAGATGACGAGCCGGGTGTCCGGATGCGTCCTGATGATCTCGTTCATCGCCTCGATCAGAAACCGTTGGCCGGCCAGCGGATGGAGGCGCTTGACGTTCAGCAGCACGTGCCGGCTGGTGATTCCAAGTGTCTGGCGCGCGGCCATTTGCGCGTTGGCGTCCCGCGGCGAGAACTCCGCGCCGACCGGCGGATACACGACACCCGAGTTGCGGCGCTGCAGGCCGACATCCTGCGCACGGGCCATCAGACGGCCGCTGTAGAACGTGACGTAGGTGGCGGCGCCATACGCGCGTGTGAAGAGATCCGGGACGAATCGTCTTGGCGCGTAGTGCCAGATCTCCGTGCCATACAGCGTGAGCGCCACCGGCTTGGAGCGCCGCCGCGCGAGAAGAACGGCAAGCTCGGCGAGGAGGCCGTTGCTGTGAACGTGCACGAGGTCGGCCCGGGCGATGCATGGCGCCAGGGCCCGGCGAATCGTGAGCAAGGCCGGCAGCAGGCCGAGCCGCAGGCGCCGGCCGATGAACCCGCGCGCACGCCGTGGCACCCACGTGACGGGGCCCGCGAGCGACGAACGGCCGCGCGCGAGCGGAGGATGCGCGACGTACTCGATTTCGTGGCCCTGTTCCGCGAACCACGTGCCGAGCTGCCAGGGCAGAAGCGCGTTCGCCGCCTGGTCCGGAGGCAGGTGCGGCGTGACGTGAAGGATGCGCATCAGTCGAACGCCCGTGCCGCTCCCGCGTACGCCGCGTGGAATTCCGCGAAGGTAGCGGGCACGGCCGCGAGTTCCCGGGTCGCTGTCGCGAGAAAACGATCGAGCCGGTCGCAAAAGGCGTCGAGCTCGGTCTGGGTGCGGTTGTACGGGCTTCCGCCCACGATGGCTTCGCTCGAGTGAAAGAGCAGATTCAGGATCGGTTCGCCCGCTGCCGCGAGATGGCGGGCGAGCCCGACCATGTCCTCGAGCGAGGAGTACGACGGCCGCAGCCACCGCGTGCGCAGCAGCCGCAGCGCACGCAGCATGCGTTTGGTCGCGTACGGCCGCGGAGCTCTCGCGTACAGGTATTGAAGCCGCCTCGGAAGGCGGCGGTTCAAACCGACCGACAACGGCAACTCCAGCACGTCGCTGCTCCCCGGCCGCGTCGCGCTGTCGTAGGAGAGGAAGTAGGGCGTGAGCGGCGCCTCGACGAACTCCGGCCCGCCTTTGTGGGTTTCATAGAACAACGGCGCCACGCTCGACTCGACCTGATAGCCAAGTCGCTCGAGGCTCGCCACGTGGGCGGCCGCGAAGCCGAACCGCCCGGAGCGGTACGACGCCGGCCGCCGGCCGATGGCGGTCTCGATCGCCCCCGTGAGCGACTCGAGCTGCCTGTCGAACTGCGCGCGCGGCAACGACAGCGCGTACGGATGGCGGCGGATGTCCTCGGCGGTGCAGGGAGGCGTCTCCCACGCATGATGGTGCGCGCCGACCTCACAGTCGCCGCCGCCGACGAGCGCCCTGAGGACATCCGCGGACCGCGGATCGGCCGCCACCGGATACGTAATCAGGTAGGTAGGCCGGACACCGTGCCGCGCGAACAGCGCGTGCAGACGGGGCAGCGCGTAAATGTTCTCGAACGTCTGGCTCGCGCGCGCGGCCGCGTCCCACTGGTTGTCGCCTTCGGTATCTATGCCGACCAGCAGATGCATGTCTTGTCCACGGAAGGTCACGGAAAACATGACCACTGAAAGACACCGAACCACACGGAATTCGTCTTCAGTGTACTTCCGTGTTCTTCCGTGGTTGTGCTGACCGTGTGTTTCCGTGTTCTTCCGTGGTTGTGTGAACCGTGTGTTTCTGTGTTCTTCCGTGGCTACCGCCCGTGTTTCCGTGGTTACCGGTCCTGATCCGAATCGCCCAGCGTCACGTGCCAGCGCTCCGGGGACTGGTAGAAGGCGGGATCCACTTCGACCGCGTTCACCTTGGCCACCATCTCCATGGTGGACTTGACCTGGAAGTACCCCGAGCGCCGGAGCACGCGGCGGAACCCGCTGTGCATCGCGAAGGTGCGGATCTTGTCCGAGTCGGCGTGGCGCGCCTCGCGATCGATCCAGTTGAGCAACGTGCTCAGCCCGCTCTCATCGTCGGGGTCCGTCAGGAAGTCCACGACGAGCGTCACGCGCCCGCGTGGCTCGTACACGTGGCGGTAGACGGCGTAGCCGACGTTGCGGTCGTCGCGGCGCAGGGCGGCGATCGAGTACCGGACGTGCGGCGCCGAGACGTACTTCCAGTTCAAGTACGCGGCGTCGCGGCGCACCGCGAAATCGAATTTCGGGGCCAGCTCCTCCCACAACCGCGTGAAGCTGTCGTCGAACCGCTGGATGGTCCGCACCTCGGCGCGCAACGGACGCGTGCGGGCCACGATCAACACGATGGGCAGCGTGAGCGCGGATACCAGGCGGTTGAGCGGAACGGGCCACGACGGGCGGCGCAGCGCCCGGCGGGTCAGCGGCTTGACGAAGCACGGCACCGGTCCGACATCGGGCCACCGGAGCTTCTGGAACAGGCGGTACGAGGCCTCCGACAGCCCCAGCCCGAGCGACGCGCCGACGTTGCGGTCCCAGGTACGGAACAGCACCTCGCCGAGCCCCTGCCGCTGTCGCTCGGGGGCCACCATGACGTCCATGCCCCAGGATCCCTGTACTTCCGTGCCGCGCACCGTCAGCTTCACGGGCATGGTGGCATACTGCCCGACAATGGCCGGGCCTTCGCGCGCGATCCAGATCTCCGGCTCGTGGCCGGGATTGTTCGGGTTGCGGTGATACTGCCATTCCCAGCGCAGCCGGCTCGCGTCGGCCGCGTCGATGCCGAACACGCGTCTGTACAACGCCTCGACGGCGCGCTTGTCTTCCGGCCGGTACTTGTCGACCTCCGCCACCTGCTCAGGCCCTCGTCAGCACGTATTCCATGTTACTAATCAGCGTGTCCTGCGTCAGCGCGCTGTCGCGCACCCATCGGGCGAGCGCGCGCGGCAGGCGGCGCACGGTCCCGGTCTCGTGCAGCTCCTCCCGCACGATGCGCAGGCCGGCGGCCGCGATCTGCCCGCGCAGCCGCCGCACCCGAACCTTCTCGAGCAGATCGTCGTGTTTGATCTCGCCGCGCCGCGCCGCCTTGATGAACGAGTTCTCGTCGGCCGGCTCCTTCAACGTCCACGGCGCGTGGCGGGCCAGGAACCGGAACGTCGCGAACGCGGCCCCGCGCCCCACCATGAGGTGCAGCGGCACCCGCAGCTTCAGCCGCGGCAGGTGCGCGCCCGCGAACGACAAGTACGGCGACGTCGACAGGTACACATGTCCGCCGCCGGCGAGCACCCGCGCGCATTCGCGCAGATACAGCGGAGCGTCGGCGACGTGCTCGATCACGGCATGGGAGAGCACCAGGTCGAAGGTCCCGCCGCGGAACGGCAGCGCCATCCCGTCCGCCATCGCGAAGTGGAGGTTGCGCAGGCCGCGCTCGCTGCCGAGCCGCACGCCCGCGCCGACAAACCGCGGACACGGGTCGATGCCGACGACCGACGCCGCGTGCTCCGCGAGCGATAGCGGCATGCCTCCGCCGCCGCACCCCGCGTCGAGCACCCGGCCCGCCACGGGCACGCCGGCGCGCTCCAGAAACGCGAACACCTTGGCGCTCCGGTAGTACTCGAACAACGCGTAATCGTACTCCGAGCGGAAGCGAAGATCCGCGTGCGCCTTGATGGCGCGTTCGTCAATCGTGCGCACGCCCGCCCACGTTCCGTGTGTTTCCGTGTGTTTCCGTGTGCGTCCGTGTTGCCGTGTTGCCGTGTGCTTCCGTGTGCGTCCGTGTTGCCGCGTTGCCGTGTGTTTCCGTGTGCGTCCGTGTTGCCGCGTTGCCGTGTGCTTCCGTGTGCGTCCGTGTTGCCGTGTTGCCGTGTGTTTCCGTGTGCGTCCGTGTTGCCGTGTTCTTCTTTGTGTTGCCGTGTTGCCGTGTTGCCGTGTTGCCGTGTGCTTCCTTGTTGCCGAATTTGTCGATGAGCGCCGCCCGGTCGTGCCCCGACGGCGTCTCCGCGACCGCGAATGTCCTGACAATCGTGCGCTGCGGATATGCCTCGAGCACGTTCCTGATGACCCGTCCTTCGTATCCGATATACGGGTCAGTGTAGGTCAAAACGTACCGGACGTCGTCACGGCCCTTCCGGTCGGCGTAGTTCCCGAATCCCTGGCCGACGAAAATCGGGCGAATTCGATTCTCGAGCGAAAGACCGTTGGCGAGCTTGCCGTGCACCAATGTCCCTTGCGGCAGAATCTGTCCGACTTCGATGGACGCGCGATAGTTGAGGTCGGTCCGGTGACGCGTCCATTGGGCGTACTGCGCCAGATCTCCCGCGATCACGAGGAGCGTGACAAGGACAGCCGAGCGCGCCGTGACGCTCTGGCGCGACAACCACTCCGACGTCTGCCGCCACCGCCAGATCACGAGCGTGCCTGCCGCGCCGGCAAGCACGGCCGAGAGCCGCACGACGCTGCTGAACTCGCCGGCGCGCACTTCGCCCAGGAATGCGACCCGCAGCAGGCTGCCGATCACGACATACGCGCCGAACACCGCGAAGGGCAGCAGCAGCCAGCGCCAGCGGCTGTCCGTCCCGCGAATCACGATGGCGGGCGATCCGAGAACGAGCGCCGCCAGGCCGACCAGCGCCGGGATGAACATGACGTAGCGCCGCTCGTTGCCGGCGTCGTGCACGATCAGCTCAACCAGGCCCACCGCCATCCACAGCGCGAGCAGCCGTTCGGCGGGCGCCGCGGTTCGCCAGCGCGCCACGATGCCCACGACGGCCAGCGACGCGACAACGAGCGCAAGCCACATGCGCGTGAAGAAGTCCTGCACGATCGGCAGCCAGGAGGCGCGGTTGAGCAGCGCGGCGGCGGTGTAGGACGGCTTCCGCATCACCGGCATCTGCCAGTTATAGAACCGGTATTCGGTCCAGTGTGGGACGACCAACGCGGCGACGATAATCAGCGCGCTCACCGCAAGACCGACGAGTGTCGCGCCCGCCGCGCGCCGGGCCACGGGGCCGGGCGGATCGATCCCGAGCATCCGCCGGATCCCGCCGATACGCGCGAGCACGAGCGTGCACACGGAGTCGGCGACGATGGCGGCGATGAAGAACGCGGCCGCCGCTTTCGAGAACCAGGCCAGCGTTGCCGCGACGCCAGCCACATAGCCCCACGCCGGCCTTCGGTGCGCAGCCGCGTACGCCCCCCACGAGAGCACGATAAAGGCGGTCATCGTCGATTCCATCAAGGCCGCCCGGTTCCACATCACGAAGACGTAGTTGGTCGACAGCAGCCAGGCGCCGATGAGGGCGGCGCGCCGGCCGGCGGCGGCGCCCAGCCCCGCGGCGAGCGCGGCAATGGCGAGCAGCCCCGACGCCACCGGCACCGTTCGCGCCTGCCACGTGCCCACGCCAAAGAGCCGGAACGCCGCGTATTCGATGCCCGTGAACACGGGCGCGACAAAAACCGGGTTCCAGTTGTCGGTGCGCCACGCGCCCCACAGCGCCTTGTTGCGCGCGTTGTGCAGCCACGCGCCTTCGTCGTGCCAGACGATGCCGATGGGGGCAGAGCTCGGAGGATCGGCGGTGAGCCAGACACCGCGAAGAAGGAGACCGAGCGCCAGCGCCGCCAGCACCCCGGCCGCCGCGCGCCGAAACGCGTGGGATATCGTAATTCGCACTCGCACCTGGAGCCGACCGAATTATAGTACGGCCGTGCATTCCGCGCCCGCCGACGCGCTGAGACCCGACCTCACGATGGTCGTCCCGACCTACAACGAGCGCGAGCGCATCGCCGAGCTCACGGCCGCCTTGTTCCGGGTGTGCACCTCCGCCGGCGTGCGGCTGGAGCTCGTCATCGTCGACGACAACTCGCCTGACGGCACCGGCGAGGTGGCGGATGGCCTGGCGCGCGAGTATCCCGTGCGCGTAATCCATCGGTCGGGCAAGCTCGGGCTTGGGACGGCCGTCGTCGAAGGCTTCGGGGTGGCAGCCGCCGGGGTGGTCGGCGTGATGGACGCGGATTTCAGCCACCCACCCGCGCTGGTGCCGCGCATGCTCGCAATCTTCCGGAAGACGCGGGCCGACGTCGTCGTCGCGAGCCGCTACGTGCGGGGCGGATCCACGCCCGACTGGCCGTTGAAACGGCGGGTTCTTTCGCGCGCCGCCTGCCTGCTTGCGCGGCCGCTGTCGCCGATCAGGGATGCGGCTTCCGGCTTCTTCCTGATCCGCCGGGAGATCGCGCGCGCCACGATCATCAGGGCCGGAGGCTTCAAGATCTGCCTGGAGTTGATCGTGCGCAGCGGAGCATCGCGGCTTGTGGAGTTACCGTACCGGTTCGACGACCGGGAGCTTGGGGCCAGCAAGATGAGTCTGCGCGAGGCGGCGGGCTACCTCGTGCAGCTCCGCGATCTGTATCGGCTGCGCCTGACTGTCGGGCGCCAGAAGCCAGCCGAGTACCTGCGGATCGATCCCGAACCGGCCAGCTCCGCGATATGAGTTGAAAACCCGACCGCCGCCCGCTCCGGCCAGTCTTACAGCAATGGGGCTTCGATGTCGCAGGACGTGAACTACATGCATATTCCCACCCGAGCAGTTGTGGCCGGCGCTTTCATCCTTGTCATGAGCGGCTCGGTTATGAGCGGCTCGTTGGGCGCCCAGTCCGCGACCCTTCCGCCGCCGGCGGTTTCAAGTGAAGAAGCCGCCGCGATGGCGCAGTATTGGACCTTGCTCGCGCAGGGGCGGTTCGACGAATCGGCGCGGACCGTGGCTACACTGATCAGTCGCTATCCCAGGAACACTTCGGCGCTCGCGCTCCTCGTCGAAACGAGCATCGCACATGGCGGGCCCGTCAAGGCGCTCGATGCGTATGAGGTGTGGCTGGGCGGGCGCACCATCGAGGAACCGGGCGTACTGCGCCGAATTGCCCGCGCCTACCTGTATGAGTCTGGACGCCAGACCCAGGATTCGGCCGCGCGTACAGAGGCGTTGCTCGCCCTGGTGAGAGACGGAGACGTGGCGGCCGCCGCCGCGCTTGGCGGCGACCCGACGGACGGGAGGGGCCAGTCAGGACCGGCCGGCGCCGCGGCGGTCGATCGTCTCGGAGCGCAGATGAAAGCCGCAAGCGGCATGAAGCTCAGGGAGATTCAGAGGCTCGCCGACACCGGGAATCCCCGCGCCGCGGCGGCGCTCGTCGAGGTGCTGCGCGACGAATGGCCGGAGAACCGCGCTGCCGCTGCGACCGCCCTGGGCAAGCTTGGCCGGGCCGAAGACATCGTCGTGTTGCGACCTCTGCTCCAGGATCCACACGGCGCCGTGCGCGTGCAGGCTGCCGGCGCGCTCTATCGCCTGGGCGACACGAGCGGGGCGCCAGTGCTGCTCGAACTTGCGGCGAGCGAGCACGCCTCGATGCGTCTGACCGCAGCCACGTTTCTCGCGAGTCAGCCCGACGAGAATTGGAAATCGCTCGTGCGCGCATTGGCGTCGGACCCTGATCCGTCCATTCGCCTGGACGCTGCACGGCTCATCGCGCCGCACGATCCCGATCTTGCCCGATCCGTCCTCGACAATCTCTCGCGAGACGCGAACGCGGCGATTCGAGAGGAGGCGGCCCTGGGCCTGGTGGAAACGTCCCGGTCCGATTTCGGCGTCCTGCGTCGAACGCTGCGCACGGGCAACAGCATCGCGAGGGTGCGCGCGGCCGATCGCGTCCTCGCCCTGACCCGCTAACGCAGCCAGTCGAGCCAGGACTGCAGCCCCGCAGCGCAGGCCAGCGCTGCCAGCGCCATCGCCGGCAGGCGCGACACCCACCCGCGCCGCAGCGCCGTGGCGGCGCCCACCGAGGCGAGCACCACGACGGCGGGATAGGTCGCGAGCGTGACTCGCGTGATGAATTCGGCGGCGTAACGCAGGAACGATGTTCCCACCGGCGCGACGACGACGCTTGCGACGAACACGACATAAACGGCGATCCATGCCGCGACCGCGAGACTGAGCCGGTCGCGCCGCCCGCGGCGCCACCACGGAACCGCACCGACGGCCGCCAGCAGCAACATCGGCCAACCAACCGCAGCCACGCTCAGCCTGGCAGCTTCGATCACCTTGCCCGAGAGTCCCATCGCTGTCTGCGGCAGCGCAACTGACGCGGCCGCCGGTGCCGATGATGCGCGAACATTGACCGCGGAGCGGAACGCGTCGGCGAAGTGTCCGTAATACACCGCGACCGAGAACAGAACGGCGATGGCCAGCGCCACCATGATCGTGAGTGCCGTTACCCGCAATTCCGGTCGGCCCCGCCACCAGTACAGACCGGCAAGCGCAGCGAGAGTGGCGCTGAGCAGCGCGAGCGTGCTGACGTGGCAGAGCAGCGCAAAGGCCGTGAGCGACCAGAACGCGGCAACCTGCCACCAGGCGCGCCGGTCCAACCGCCAGAGCACGGCCGCGGCCACCGTGGCGAGCGCGATGGCCTGTCCGAAGGCGTTGGTCATGTTGGCGTTGCCGACGATCTCGAACGCGCGTGGAACCACGCTGAAAAACACCGCGGCGATGGCGCCGGCGAGCCGATCGCCCCACACGCGGGAGACGAGCAGGTAGAGCAGCAGGCCCCCCGTCGCCTCGGCGGCGCTGACGACGATGCGGAGCAGGAGGACGTAGTCGTGAGTCAGGAGCGACCACGGCGCGGCGAAGATGTACAGGCCGATCGCATAAGGGAACTGGACCCCGCTCGGCATCGCCTGCGTAAAGAAGAACCGCCCGTCGAGCACCCACATCAGGCGATGGGCGTGGAAGACGGCGTCAATCGGAGTTTTCGACGGGTGCAGGAGCGCCAGCAGCTTGAGGTACAGCATCGCCGCGGTGAAGATCCCGACAAACCGCGCCTCGGTATGGAGACGACGGCTGCTGAACCACTCGAACGCGCGGATGCTGGCGACGAGGATCGCGGCAATCCAGAACGCCAACTGCGGAACCCGCGCGACGTAGGGCGTGAACATCCCAACGCCCCAGGCGACCGGCATCGCCTGCCCGCAGCCAATCGCGACGCCGGCGGCTGCGGCCGCCGGCAAGCTCAGCCCGACGAGAACGAGCGCCGCGCCGAATGCCGCGCCACCCTCTGCCGCCGCCACGAGCGCCCGTCGCGGCGGGCGGACGAGGCCCTGATCCGCGGGCGCGCACGTCCAGCGGTCCACCATCACACCGAGGACGCGCGGATCGGCGGGACCCGGCTGAAAAGTTTTCGAGGAGGTCAGCGTCACCGTCGTCCTGGACGTCACCGACGCACCCGGTTTCGGCGGCAGGCGGACCGTGATGTCCTGGTAGTCGTTCGTCGTGCGGACACTCGAGGCGATCACCCCATCGACCGTGAGAAGGACGTCGGGGAGCGTATCGGGATCCGCCCGGCCGCCGCGAAGTCGAACCGTGCAGGACCAGGCCAGTCGCCGGTCGAGTCCCGGCAGGTTGAGGTCCGCCTCTCGGCCCGTCCACGCGTAGGTCTCCTGGCCGGCGCGTTCGGCGTCGTACAGCCCGGAGATGGCTGCCGTCCCGCGGTCCATCTCCATGGTGATGGCCGGGTCGTACGCGTAGACGGCGGCCAGGGCGCCCATTCCGGAGCACGCGCCGACGAGGAATCCGAGGAGGCTGCGGGAGAGTAGGCGAGTCACCGGGAAAGTCCGCCGTTCAGCCTACCCCAGGTCCCGGGCGCGCGCCGAGCAAATGCCGCTTCCGATTGGCGGCTCTTCTCCGCTATAATGTCTTCCGTTCCCCACTAATGGGCCGGTTGGACCGGCCGATATTCCTTACAGGCGTTGTCCATCGCGGCATAGATCCGTAGACTCCGGACCGATCCAAGGACGTCATGAAGAACCGTTCGAACGACATGATCGCCCGCCGGCTCTGTTGGTGGGTGCTGGTGGCGCTGGTGTGCGTGCTCGCAGACGCGCGCGGGGCGGCCGCCCAGCTCAGCCGCGCCGGGAACGTCAGCATGATCGGGACGGCAACGCAGATCGGCGCGCCCGCCATCAAGGGGACCGACACGGCGTACGACCCGGTCAACAAGGTGTACCTGATCATCAACGCGTACTTTCCATCAGTAGCGTGGTTCGTGAATTCTAGCGGTGCGCCGGTGACTCAGTTCTTCGACATCGCACGCGGTGGCGGCGGCTTTCACTTTCCACGCGCACGTTACAGCCCGCAGCTCAACGACGGCCGGGGGGCCTTCCTGGTCACCTACCTGGAGGAAGGTCCCGCGGGCAACAACGTCGTGCACACGCGCGTCGTTGCGTATCCCGGTGTTCTCATCGGTAACGACAACATCATTTCCGATGGGGGCAGCCCCGCATGGATCGAAAGCGCCGCCGCTATCGCGTACTCGCCCGACAGCCGGCGGTTCCTGGTCGCGTGGCGGACCTACCCGAGCAAGACCTCGTCTCCGCATGTCGCGGCACGACTTGTGGACATCACCGGCGCGGGCGTTGGCTCGGTGCTGACGTTGTCGAGCGGGTTCGGGCGCGATCCTGGCGTGGCGTGGAACTCCAAGACCAACGAATTCGGCGTGTCGTTCGGCGCCGAGAACGCCGCGGGTTCCGCCGGCTTCTCCGGCTTCGCGGTTGTGTCGCCCGCCACCGGGTCCTTCGTCAGGAATTCGTTCAACTTCATTTCTGGATTCACGTTCATAACGGATGTCGACTACAACCCCGACACCGAACGCTACGTGATGACGTGGCATCAGCAGCCGGGTGGCGTGCCCGAGGTTCGCAGCGCGGAATTCGACGCCGCCGGCACCCTGCTGAGCTCGAACTTGATTTCGCGCGAGCTCCCCGGGTACGACGCTCTCGCCCTGGCGTTCAATCCGATTAGCCGGACGTTCGGGATCGCGAGCATCCGCGCCAGTGGAGCCTCTGACGAGATCGTCGCGGCGGAACTGGACGCGCACGGCGTTCGGTCGAGCCCCGTCACGTCGATCGTTCCGTCTTCACTCATTCCGGGGATCCTGGGCCGCTATCCACGGATCTCGACCAGCACTGCTTCGGCGACGTGGAACATCTCGTACAGCAACCGTCTGGCGACCGTGAACAGCGTCATGGTGGCCACGACGACAGTCGGGCAGCCGCGGGCCCCCGTCCCGAATCCGGTGATGGCGATTGGCGTGCCGGTCGCCGGCCTCGTGCGGCAGCCATTCGTGCTGGCCGGGTGGGGCCTCGATCTTGGGGCGAGCACGGGCACGGGCGTAGACACGCTGCACGTCTGGGCGTGGCCGGTTGGCGGCGGCGCTCCGATCTTTGTCGGCGTTCCCGGCTACGGATGGGTGCGTCCCGACGTCGGAGCCCTGTTCGGATCGCAGTTCACCAACTCGGGGTTCGGGCTTGTGGTGAACAACCTGCCCGCCGGGAAGTACTACTTGGTGACCTACCTCCACAGCACGGTCGCCGGCACGTTCAACCTGTCGCGCGCGGTCACCATCACGATCAGCGATCCGCTGATGGCCCTCGACAGGCCCGTTTCCGGCGCGACCGTGCCGGCGTCCGGATTCCACGTGAGCGGATGGGCCATCGATCGCGGCGCCACCTTCGGCCCTGGCGTGGACACCCTGCACCTGTGGGCGTTCCCCACAGACGGCAGCGCGCCGAGGTTCGTCGGCGTCGCCGCATACGGCGGTGCGCGCGCGGACGTCGGCGCGATCTTCGGTGCCCAATACGGGGCTTCGGCATTCGACATCGTCGTCAACAATCTGCCTCCCGGCGCATACGACATCGTGGTGTTCAGTCACAGCGCGGTGACCCACACGTTCAACGCGGCGCGCGTCGTGCGCGTCACGGTGCAGTGACGGGGCGTCAGCCGACCTCCGAAGGGCCGCCTCGTGGCGGCCCTTCGCACGTACGGACGCGGCGCGGCTTTTCGCAGAAGACATGGTAACCGCTCGTCATGATCCCGGGTTCCAGGACCTGGCGGCGGCTGTCGCCGTATTCGCGCGTGATGAGGAACGACAAGCGCCGCACGATCTGCGCGGCGACGAGCCAGACACCGCGCAGCGGCGTCCGGCCGAGCGTCTCGGCCTGCATGCCGAGCCGTTGAATCAGGACGGCTAGCGCCCCGATGCTGGTGGTTTCCTCCTGCAGCTCCCGTATCTCAAACCGGCGCAGCAGATGCCGCAGCCCGTACTTCGTGAAGCGGAAGTAATCATGGGGCGCGTCGTGGATCGGAAACAGGAACCGTGTCGTCAGGATCAACGTTCCGCCGGGCTTGAGCACCCGGAACATCTCGTCGACGGCCCGCTGCGGTTCCGGCAGATGTTCGAGAACCTCGGTGCAGAGGACGACGTCGAAGACGCCGTCGATCAGTCCGAGGGCCTGGGCGTCGCCGAGCACCTGCACGCCCGTGCCCCGGCGGAGGTCGACCGCAATCCGGCGAGGGAAGGCGGCGGCGTAGGGGCCGTTCTGCGCGCCGATGTCCAGAGTGAGTCCGCGGCTGGCGTGCGCCGCGATGAAGCGGTCAAGCGTGACGCGCGTCAGTTTGGCCGAGAGCGCGTGGCTGGTCCTCTTGAGGAGCGGCACGGCCTTACTTTACGGCGTCTACGACCTTCGCGCCGAGGAGCATCCGGGAACCGATGTGCCAGGCGACCCCCCACTTGCTGGTGGCCAGCTTCGCGAGATCGCCGGCGTGCCGCGCGATGTAACCAGGCCGAAGGAAGAACCGGCGTTTTGCGCGGTTGATGGCCTCCATGACCACCTGCTCGTTGAGCCCGTTGCCCTCCATCACGTAGTAGGAATACTCCATCCGGGTCCAGTCCTCGCTCACCAGCAACCCGTCGCGCTTGGCTTTGGCGTAGAGCTCGGTTCCGGGGTACGGCACAGCCGGGTAGAAGTTGGCAAAATCCGGGTCGAGCTCGATCGCGTAGCTCGTGGTCCGTTCGAGCGCCGCGGGCGTCTCGCCGGGATAGCCGAAGATGAAGAAGCCGAACGACTTGATCCCCGAGGCGCGCATGTTCTGCAGCGCCTTGCGGATCTTGAGGCTCTCGAGGCGCTTCATCATGTCCTTGCGGGTCTGGTCCGATTCGGTTTCGATCCCGAGCGCGAGCATCCAGCAGCCCGATCGCTTCAGCCGATCCACGAAGGCGGGGTCCTGGAGGTTGTCGGCGCGCGCATTGCCGAACCACCGGACGTCCAGTCTTCTGGCGATGAGCTCCTCGCAGATCGCGCTGAACGATTTCACATTGAGCGTGACCGTGTCGCCCCACAGATAGAAGAACTTCACGCCGTGCTCGCGTACGACGCGCTCCATTTCGTCGACCAGCGCCGTGGCGCTCCGCTCGCGGAACTTGTAGCCCTGATGGAGCGGCGCGACGCAGAAGTCGCACGTATACGGACATCCGCGCGAGGTTTCGACGATGAGGTACGGTCGACCGACGAGCGGAAGGCGGTACCTGGTCAGGTCGAGCAGATCCCATGCCGGCATCGGCGCCGTCAGAAACCCGCCGAATGACCCGTGTGCGCGGTGCGGAATGATGTCGCCGCCGCGCCGGTACGTAAGGCTCGCGATGCTGCCGAGCTCGTCAAGTGACCCGAGCGCCGCCAGGGCGACGGCCCCATCCTCCGGCTCGCCGACGAACATCCCGTCCACTGCCGCCGCGCGCTCCATCGAGGCCACGGGCGTCGTGGAAGCATGCGGTCCGAAACAGAAGAGCGGCGCGTCGTAGCGCGCCTTCAGGCACGCCATCGCGGCGACATCCGCGGCAAGCGTCGGTGTGGTGCTCGGAAACAGGATGAGCGTCGGCAGGAACCCTTCCGCATCGAGGGCACGGATGAGGTCGTCGATCTCCTGGCGCGTCGCGGTCAGGTCCGCGAGCCGGACGGCGTGCCCGCGTTCGCGCAGGAGCGAGGCCAGCAGCGCCAGCGTGAGCGGCGGCTTTGTCGTACCCAGCACTTCCTCGCGCTCCTGGCACCGTCCCTGGCGCGTGAACGCAATGCCGCCGACAAGCGGCGGATTCACCAAGAGTGTCCGCTCCCCGATCATCAAGCCTCTCCCTGGAGCCCGCCCGGCCGGCACCGGTCATGATTTCTGTGGAACACGCAGATCCTGACATTCTAACGCGCCGAGGCCACTCCCGCTCGAGTTCAGCGCCTGACGCGCTCGGCCCGCGCCCACAGTCCCCACAGGAACGCACGCTCGGTCGGCCGCATGAAGCCGCCCGACCACAGCAGCGCCGCGAACACGAGCACGGTCACCGAGCCCCGCACGAGGAAGCCCGCGAGCGGCGGGAGCGCCGGCAGGGCCGCCGCGATCGCCGCCGCGATGATGGCGGCGATCACGACCCGGACGATGCGCCCCTTTTCGTACGTCATCCGATAGTGACGCTGCGCGAAGAAGCCGGCGACCGCGGCGAGCGTGACGTACGAGATCAGGAAGGAAACCGCGGCGCCGGTGACGCCGAATGCCGGCATCAGCACCGCGCCGCTCCCGAGACCTGCCGCGGCGGCCGCGAAGGTGGACACCGGGTAGTACTTGGTCCGGCCCGTGAGATTCAGGCCGATCGAGGTGAGCAGATACACGCCCTGGAAGGCGATGCCGAGAGCGATGAGGGGCACCACGACCGCCGCTCCCTCGTAGCTGCGGTTCGCGAACAGCAGCACGAGATCCGGCGCGATGGCGGTGATGCCCGCGACGAGCAGCGCGAGGATCGCGATGCCGTATGTCGCGATCTTGCCGAAGACCACTTCCGCGCCCGGCTGTCGCGCCGTCTCGTAGTAGAACGGCGCCCACCCCGTCTCGAACGCCGAAAGAAAGAACTTGAGCGACTGGCCGAGCGTCGTGCCGATCTGATAGACGCCCAGCGCCGACAGAGGAATGTACAGGCTCAGGAGGAACTTGTTGCCGGCGTCCAGCGCCTGCTGGGCCAGACCGTGCGGCAGCCGCGGCAGCCCGAAGCGCAGGCACGTCCGCAACTCCGCGGTCGAGAACGTCCGACCCAGCATCGGACGGCACCAAGGCCAGAGCAGCGGAAGCAGCGCCAGCGTGACCATCAGGTCGGCCGCCATCAGGCCGGTCAGGCCCCAGCCCAGGCCGACGACGAGCGCCAGGCGAAGGACGAGCGTGGAGGCCGAGCGAGCGACCGCAAACGTGCTGAACGCGACGGCCTGGCCGCTCATGCGCATCGCGTGAAACGGCAGGAACGTGAAGGTGAGGAGGAAGGTGTTGACGAGGACGAGACGCAGGGGCAGCAGGTACCGCAGATTGCCGAACAGCGCATGCGCAATCAGCGGCGACGCGACGAGCGCCGCGGCGGCGACGAGGCCGCTCGCGCCCAGGAGAAACAGGAACAGCGTGCTCGCCAGCCGCCGCAGGGTCGATGACTCGGCGCGCTCGAGGTAATACCGCATGAACGCGCCGTCGAGGCCCCAGCGGAACGCGATCTTCGCGAGCGCCTCCACGCCGCCGATCAGGGCGAGGGCGCCGTAATCGTCCTTGGTGAGATGCCGGATGTAGATCGGAAGCAGCAGCAGGCTGATCGCCGAGACAGCCACATCCCCTGCGCCGTAGATCGCAACGTTCTTCGAAAGAGCGCCCAGCGTCTTGCGCACGGGTCAGTCGATCACGATCGCGCGAAGCGCAGGATGTTGAGAAAGCACCAGCCCGGCACCGGCAGCAGCCGGGTCAGCGCGCGATGGAGCGGCCGCAGGCGCGCGGGAGACTTGCGGATGAGATGCGTCAGAACGGGGATGGTCGGGAAGATCCCCTGTCGGGCCACGAGCGTGAGACCCGCGCGGCGCGCGAGGTCGATGTAATCCGCGACCGGACGATCGCCGGGGTGCTTCAGCTCCGAGGCGGTGCGAATGAGCCGGCCGCGCAGCAGGAAATGCACGCGCGACTGGAGATGCGCGAGGTTGGGCACCGATACGAGCAGCTCCCCGCCGGGCCGCAGCACCCGCCGCAACTCGGCGAGCGCGCGAGGCTGCTCCTCGAACGTCAGATGCTCCAGCACGTCGAGACATAGCGCGCGATCGAACGTGGCGTCAGGATAGGGGAGCGCGGTCAACGAGCCCGCCTTCACGCGCTCGGACGAGTAGTTCGCGTCGATGCCTTCGATCCGGAGGCGATCCGCATACTCCTCGACCAGCACGCCCTCGCCGCAGCCGGCATCCAGCACGCGTGCCGCGCCGGGCAGGGCCTCCAGCCAGCGCCGGACAATCTCGAGCTTCGCGACGTAGGTCGGATAGAACTCCCAGTCCGGATCCGGAGAACGGTGATAGTCGCCGCGCGCGGCGTATTCGCCGCGGCGTACCACCGGTCGACTTACACTCATTGTGCTGGAGATTGTAACAGGCCCGGCGCAGGCGCCGGGCCTCAGGAGAGCAGGAGACTGCCTATCGTTCGCCGCCGGGTCCACCGCCACGCCCGCCGGGTCCGCCAGGCGGCCGAATGATCGGAGGCGCGGTGGTGTATGGATTCGGCTGGCCGGCCGGGGGAGGGGGCAGCATGCCCGGTCGAGGCGCCGTCAGCGGCTGCGCGCCCGTCGGCATGCCCGGAGTCTGCGCCGGGACGGCCGTCGCTGCCGGCTGCATGCCGTTCGGCGTCATGTTGGGCGGCATCATCGGCGGTTGCATCGGCTCGTCGTCGTCAACCGGCTGCGGCATCATCGTCCGGTTGTTGTTGGTGAACGGCGGCGGCGTTGCGCTGGCCGAGACGACAGGCGCCCTGCTCGTCGGCAGAATCATGATCCGATCGAACACGGAGGCGGCCGGGTCGAACGCGGCGCGCTGGGCGGCCACGTAGCCGCTCGCCGATCGGAGCACGGTATCGAGTGCCTGTTGCTCCGGCACGTCGATGAGCTGCAGGGTGAGCGGCGGCCCGCCCAGTTTCTCGCCGTTGACAATCGTCGCCTTGCCGACTCGCGCCCACTCGGTGAGGATCTGCCGGACGGGGACGTCGGTGGCAATCAGCGTGACGCGGCCGCGGGCAATCGTCAGCTTCAGGTCGCCGGCGCCGGCCGCGCTCGCGGTCGCCGCGAGAACCCCGCCCACTATCAGGCAGCGAAAGAGCTTCTGCATATTCATCACTCGTCCCGCCACGAAGTAGTATACGCCCCTTGAGACGGTCCCGCGAGCTCGGCGGACGGAAGAAATCCGCTTCGGGCGCGCACGGCCGGGGTCCGGGGCAGGGGCTGCGACCGGAGGCGCGCACGGCGCGCCTGGGAGGGAGCGGCGCGGGGCGCAGGGGTCCCCGCGAGCGACCGAGCCGGGGTCCGGGGCGGGCTGCGACCGGAGGCGCGCACGGCGCGCCTGGGAGGGAGCGGCGCGGGGCGCAGGGGTCCCCGCGAGCGA
>Ga0156223_142_pt1 | contig 53253 bp, 40 predicted proteins | sample RifCSPlowO2_12_FD_107871 | JGI IMG/M metagenome (GOLD analysis project Ga0156223, IMG submission 107871) | Acidobacteria bacterium RIFCSPLOWO2_12_FULL_66_21
GAACCGCCGGCGCTCGAGCCGGTACTCGCGGCGAGCGAGCTGAACGAGCTCTTTGGCCTCGTCGATGCCATCCACCTGCCTCGGGGTGTCGCGGCGTACATCGCGCGGCTGGTGGCCGCATCGCACCCGGCGTGCGCCGACGCGCCGGAGGCCGTGCGAACGTTCGTCAAGTACGGCAGCTCGCCGCGGGCCGCCATTTCCATCGGCGCGGCGTCGCGCGGGCTGGCGCTGCTCCGCGGCAAGCCGAACGTCGGGTTCGACGAAGTGCGCCGCGTGGCGCCGCCGGCGATGGCGCATCGGCTCGTGCTCGATTACGCGGCGCGTCTGGAAGGCTGGGACGGCAGGCGCGTTGTCGCCGCGCTGCTGGACGCCATACCAGAGATCGAACGAGGACTGCCGCAAACACTGGAAGCGAGGTGAATGTGGAAACGCGCGGACGGCGCTTCCAGTGGCTGTACGCCCTCATCCTGCTCTTCTGCGCAGCCACGACCGCCCGAGCCGCCGGCGAATACCGGACGGTCGAGATCGAATCGCTCAAGATCACGATCGATTCGGAATGGGGGATTCGTACCGCGCCGGGCTATCTGCCCGTCCGCTTCGATATCACCAATCTCGGCGAGGCGCGTGTCGTCGAGATCGTCGGTCAGGGCATGCGGTACATCAGGACCCTGAGGACCGGGCAGCCGGGAGGCCTCGTCGTCCGGCAAGCCGTGCGGCTGGCCCGAGGCGATCGGGTACGGCTGACGATCCCGGTGCCGATCTTCGCCGACAGCGAGAACATCCGGTTCGAGATTCGCGAGGACGACCGCACACTCGAACGCTTCAACTACACCGGGTTCCAGAGCCGGAGCCGCCCCGACGGCGCGTCTGCCCTGATCGTCGCCGATCCCGCCAGCGCGTTCGGGCAAATGGCGCCGCGCCTGCCGCGAATGCTGCCGCCCCCGACGGGAGCCGTCAGCGGGAGATTCACCGTGGCCCCCGGAGGGTCGGCGGTCACCGTGGCCCCCGGAGGGCCGAGCGTCACCGTGGCTCCTGGAGGGCGGACGCTGGATTTCCTGCTCGACCCGTCGCGCCTCCCTGTCAACTGGCTGGGGTACACGTCACTGCGCGCGGTGGTCATCGGGCCGCAGGAATGGAAACAACTGAACGAGGCGCAGAAGGACGCGGTCCTCACATGGACCGCGTGTGGCGGCGACCTGATGTTCGTCGACGGCGACATGAGCGCGCTCCTGCCCTCCGCGCAGACTGCGCGCGTGCTGTCAGAGCCGGCGGTCCGCGGCTATTTCTTCGGCCGGATTCACCTGCTGACATCGCCGGCCCTCGAAGCGGCAGGCCTGGGAAGCGTGCTGGCGGCCGCGGAGAAGCTGCAGGACTCCAACTGGGCGCTGCCCGCGAACCGCGCGAGCGACTGGGGCGTCATCGCCGCGCGCGGCTTTCGCGTGCCGATTCCCGGGGTCGGCCGGGTTCCAGCCCGGGCCTATTTCTCGATCCTGTTCGTCTTCAGCATCCTGATCGGACCGGTCAATTACTGGGTCCTGCGGCGCAAACGCCGGCAGGTGCTGCTGGTGCTGACGGCGCCGCTCATCTCGCTGATCTTCATCGTGTTGCTCGCCGGCTATGTCCTCGCCGGCGAGGGTCTGGGCGTGCGTGGCCGCGCGGTGACCTTCACGATGCTCGATCAGGTCAGGAAGCAGGCCTCCACGCGCGCCAGCATTTCGCTGTACGCCGCCGGCATGACGCCCTCCGGCGGACTGCGCTTCGCGCGGGACGTCGCGGTGTTCCCGATTGGCCCCGACGGGGCCGGCAGCCGCGAACGACAGACCCTGGATCTCACCGACGCGCAGCGCTTCTCCACGGGGGTCATTCAAGCGCGGTCTCCAACCAACCTCGAGGAAATCAGTTTCCGGCCCGCCCGCGAGCGATTGAGCTTCAGCCGGGAGGCCGGCGGGATCAGCGTCGTGAATGGACTCGGAGCGCCGATCTCGGCACTCCTCTATCGCGATGGCGACACGGTGTACAGCCTGGCTGGCCCACTGCCGTCAGGCGGCAAGGCCATCCTGAGAACAGGTGCGGTTGAAGCCGGGACCGTGGTGCCGTCCGGCCTGCCGCTGTCCTCGAGATTCCTGCACCTCGTCGAGAATCAACCGAGGGGTTCGTACCTCGCCGTCCTCGAGCGCTCCCCGTTCTGGGATCCCGGCTTGTCGAGCGTTGCCGAACGAGACAGCTTCCATCTCGTGATCGGCTGGCCCGAGGGGCAGCCGTGAGCGACGCGATGCTGGAACTCGAGGGGCTCGTCCGGCACTTCGACGGGGTGCGCGCCGTTGACGGCGTGTCGTTCAGCGTCGAGCGCGGGAAGGTCCTGGGCTTCATCGGACCCAACGGGGCCGGCAAGACGACGACGATGCGCATTCTGGCCACGCTGGATACGCCCCAGAGCGGCGATGCGCGCATCGGCGGCTATTCCGTCGTGGACGACCCGGAGAAGGTGCGCAGAATCACCGGCTTCATGCCGGACTACGCCGGCGTGTACGTGAACACGACCGTCACCGAGTACCTCGACTTCTTTGCGCGCGCGCACGACCTGCGCGGCGAGGCCCGGCGGAAAGCGGTCTCGAACATCATCGAGTTCATGGGCATCGGCGATCTCAGGGATCGCAACGTCGAGAGCCTCTCGAAGGGCCTCAAACAGCGCGTGGCGCTCGGCCGCGCCCTCATCCACGATCCGCAGATGCTCATCCTCGACGAGCCGGCGGCCAACCTCGATCCGCGCGCGCGCATCGAGTTCCGGACGCTGATTCGCGAACTTGCCGCGGACGGGAAGACGGTGCTCCTCAGCTCCCACATCCTGACCGAGCTGTCCGAGATCTGCGACAGCGTGACGGTGATCGAGAAAGGCCACATCCTGGCGACGGGTACGGTGCAGGACATCCTCGAGGGCATCCGCAGCCGGCGAATCCTGTCCGTGCGTCTCGCCGGGCAGAACGACGGCGCCGAGCGGTTCCTTCTCGAACAGCCCGGCGTGCTGAACGTCCATGAGGCGGGCGGCCACCTGCAATTCGAGTTCGGCGGCGGTGACGACGATCAGGTGGATTTGATCCGCCGCCTCCTGGCCGCTGGCTTTCCGGTCCTCGAGTTCAGCGCGCACAGCGCCGGCCTGGAGGATCTGTTCATCGAGATCACGGAGGGACAGGTGCAATGAGCAGGCCCCGTGATTTTCTCGGCTGGCTCGAGAACAGGAGCGACAGCCTCAGTCCCATCGTCGTCAAAGAGGTGCGCCAGCTCGTACGCGCGCGGGAGTTCATGTATTCATTCGGCGCCAGCCTGGTGGCCGGGCTGATGGTCGCGTCTTTTGGAGCCGGTGACGCGCTCACCGGAAAGGGCACATCCGGAAGCTGGACCTTCGCGGCGTTGATGGGCTGTCTGGCATTCCTCGGTTTGGCCGTGGTGCCGCTCGGGGCGTTCAGCGCGCTGCGCAACGAGCGCATGGAGCAGACGCTGGAGCTCATCACGCTGACAGCGCTTTCACCCCGCCGCGTCGTCATCGGGAAGCTCCTGACGCAGGGGGTGAAGCTGGCGACGCTCTTTGCCGCCATGGCGCCGTTCATCGCCATGAGCTTCGTCCTGGGCGGAATCGATTTCGTGACGATTCTGGTGTCGATTCTGGTCCTGTTCCTGTGGTCGGTCTGGGCCTGCGCGCTCTGCCTGTGCCTGTCCACGCTCTTCAAAGCGCGCGCGATGTCCGTCCTCGTCTTCGGCGCCGGGGGAGTCGTGCTGTTCGTGATATTGAGCATGGCGGGCAACCTGTTCATGCTCGCGCGCCGCGGGGGTGTCAGCGGGCCCGTTGTCTTTGGTGCCGCCACCGGATCGGGGTCCTGGATGACGCTGGCCATCGCGACGTCGTTTTGCCTGGCGAGCATGGCCAACCTCGTCTTCCTCGCCGAGAACCGGCTTTCGCTGCCGAGTGAAAACAGAGTCACCCCGCTCCGAACAGGGTTCCTCGTGCAGTTCCTGCTGATTGCCGCGTGGACGCTCACGTCCATCAACGGACCGGCCGCCGACCGGTCGGGTGCCGTCACCGCGCTTGGGATCTTCGGCGGCTTGCATCTGGGAATGGTTGCGATCTTCACGGTGACGGAAGATCTGGTCGTCTCGCGGCGGGCATTTCTTCATATGAAGTCCACATCACGGTGGCGCTGGCTTCTCGCGATGTTTCGGCCGGGCGGCGGGCGCGGCGCCGTCTATGTGCTGGCGCAGATGGCCGTCTTGCTTTTCGCGGCGTGGATGCTGGGTGCGGACAGGTTCAAGGTGCGCTGGCTCGTTGCTGTTTGCGGGTACGTCTGCTTCTTCACCGGCGCGCCGGTGTTTTTCTTCCGGCTCCTGAGACCGGCGCGCGCTGCATCGCTGCAATTGCGGGTCGCCGTGATGGCGCTCGTGCTCGCATCCGTCTTGTTGCCCGACATCCTCTACTACCTGCTGTGGCGCCCGGATGTCTTCGATCTCAAATACTCCGCCCGCCATCTGCTCAACCCGTTCCGGACGCTGGCGAACTGGCCGCTCGTGGAGACGCGCGCGTGGTTCTCGGTGCCCGTCGCACTGGGTCTGACCGGACTGCTCGCGTACTTGGGGGTGATCTTCACGGGCATGGGGATGGCCGGGCAGCCGGCCACAATCGATCCGGACGGTTCGGGGGCGACAGCAGGAGAACCTGGCAGTGCCCACGTCCTCTATTGACTGGCCCGCGGTACGCGCGGCCGCCCCATTCCGGCTCGCGATGCCTCGGACGCCAATTGGTGGACGGGTCGGAGAGCGGCTTGGCTCGGGCACGGGCAGCTCGCTGGAATTTCAGGACTACCGGCCCTATGCGCCGGGTGACGACCTCCGTCATGTCGACTGGGCCGCCTACGCGCGGTCCGAGCTTCTCGCCGTCCGTCTGTACCGCGAGGAAGTGGCACCGCGCATCGATCTCGTGCTCGACATCAGCCGCTCGATGGCCGTGACGGAGCAGAAGCTCCGCGCCTACGGCGAGCTTTCAGGACTGCTGGCGTGCGCCTGCACGTCCACGGTGGCCGACACGCGCATTATCACGACATCCGCGGTCCAGCCGCAGCCCTTGCACGTCCCTGAGGACATCGAACGCGTGCTCGTCTGCGACGCCGGGCTTTCTGCGCTCGAAGAGGTCCACCTGCCGTTCCGGCGCCGCTCCTTGCGCGTCGTCGTGAGCGATTTCCTGTTTCCGCACGACGCCGACGTGCTCGTCTCGCGGCTGGCGCGCGACAGCGCGTTGCTTACGATCGTCCAACTCACGTTGCGCGAGGAAGCCGAGCCGGTCGTCGAGGGCGCCCGCCGGTTGGTCGATGTCGAAGACCGGGGCGAGCTCGACATGGTCATCGACGAAGGCGCGATTCGGGACTACCGCGCACGGTTCAGCCGGCTGCGCCTCGGCCTCTCGAGGGCGGCCCGCCGCGCCGGCGCCCGCTTCGCGCACGTCGTCGCCGGCACGCCGATTCGCAGCGTCGCGCGTGAACTCGCGGCCGCGGGGATACTGGAAAGCTGCTGAAGAACGCAGCGTGTCAACTTCCAACGGCCAACTCCCAACTCCCAAGTGGCTCAGTTCCGGAGTTGGAAACTGCGGGGTTGGGAGTTGGCAAGTTGGGAGTTTGAAGTTGGGAGTTGGGAGTTGACAGGGTCTTCCCGATGATTTTCACGACGCCCCTGGGCCTGCTGGCCTTGCTGGCCATCCCTGCGATCGTGGCCATCCATCTGTTTCGCCGGCGCTTCCCCGTTCGTCCCGTGGCCGGGCTGTTCCTCTGGCAAATCCTGCGACAGACTCCGGAAGGCGGCGGCAGGATCGCCAGGCTGCCGATCACGACGAGTCTCATTCTGGAATGCCTGGCCGCGCTGGCCCTCGCGCTCATTCTGGCTGGCGCGCGGCTGTCGTCGGCCGGCGTGAGCCAGCATCTCGTCGTGCTGCTCGACGATTCGGCGTCCATGGCGGCAGTCAACGCCCGCGGCGAAAGCGCGCGCGACCGGGCGGTGCGACGCGTGCTCCGCGAGGTCGATCGTCTCGGGGCCGGGGCGCGCGTCACGCTCGTCCTCAGCGGCGATCGCCCCTCGGTTCTCTCAGGTCCGGCGGCGTTCGCCGTCGAAGCGCGGCGCGCGCTGGCCACCTGGAAGCCGGAAGCGTCGCATCATTCGCTCGCGCTCGGCATCAGGCTCGCGCGTGAGCTTGCGGGCCGAACCGGCACGCTGATGGTGATGAGCGACGTCCCCCCGGGCGCGGGCGGAGAAAGCGGGGCCCTCTGGGTGTCAGTGGGCGAACCGCTTGCCAATGTCGGCATCACGGCCGCTCAGCGCACCCTGTCACCCGAAGACGGTCGTGGCGCCGTTTCGCTGACGCTCGCAAACCACTCCGATTCGCCTGCCCGCCGGCGCGTGAGCGTGTCGGCCGGCGACAAGAACGTCCTCGCCAGGGACCTCGAGCTGCCACCAGGAGTCTCCTCGCTCACTCTCCCGCTCCCCCCTGGTCTGCCGCCCGTGCACGTCGCCTTTTCCGACGACGCGCTGTTGCGCGACAACGACGTGGTGCTGGCCGAGCCGCGCCCGCATGTGGTGGGTATTGAGAATCACCTGCGCGAAGGTCGAGGCAGCCAGGCGTTGATCAAGGCGCTTGGCGCCCTCTCCGGCGTGACGCAAGCCGAACCTGGGCATCTGGTGTTTGCCGATGCGGGTGACCTCGATCGGTCACAGTCGCCCGGTGCGTGGCGCGTGGGCTTCGGCCGCGCGCCCGCGGCGTGGCTCGCCAAGGGCGAGCCCAGGGACTTCATCGGCCCGTTCGTGCTGGAGAAGCGCCATCCCCTGCTGCTCGGCATGACGCTCGATGGAGTGGTCTGGGCAGGAGCGATGCCGCTCGCGGCAGGTGCGGTGCGTCCGCTGGTCTCCGCGGGAGATCAGGTGCTCATCGGCATGCCCGCCTTGACGGCGGCCAGAACGCGGACCGAGCCCGAGATTCTCTTCAACCTCGATCTCGATCGCACCAATCTGATCCGATCGCCGGACTGGCCGATCCTGATCTCGAATCTCATCGAGATGCGCAGGCAGAGCCTGCCGGGTCCCGAACGATGGAACTACCGTGTCGGTGAATGGGTACGGGTGCGCCTCGCGCGCGACCCGAAGAGCCCGCTGCGGTTCCGCTGCGGCGCTGTCGAGCGCGCACTGCCGGCTGGTCGCGAGCTGGAATTCATCGCGCCGTCGCCTGGTGGACTTCTGCAGGTTCTCGAAGGCGATGAGATGCTGTTCGAGCTCGGCGTGAACTTCCTCGACGAGTACGAGACGAACCTTCGCCATCAGGCGACCGCCGATGCCGGCGAGCTTGCGGACGTCGCCGGGCTGCGCGTCGAGAGCGGCCCCGCGTCCGATCCGCTGTTCTGGCTGCTGTTGACGATTGGCGGGTCGGCGATCGTGGTCAACTGGTGTCTGCTCCCGCAGGGCTCGAAGCGCGCATGAGCCTGTCTCTCCTGTTTCCCGGTCTCCTGCTCCTGATCGTGCCGCTGCTGTTCGTGTATTTCTGGCGCGGCCGATCGCCAGCGCTCGGCGGGTTCGTGCGCATACTGATCCTCGCCGTGCTGGCGCTGCTCGCGGCGGTGCCGCTGGCGCCACTCGGCGGCAAGGGCGTCGACGTCGTGGTCGTCGCCGATCTCTCCCGTTCGATGCCCGCGGAGAGCCGGGGCCGCGCGTTGGAGATCGTCAAGCTGCTCGAGCACCGGCGGGCGACGGGCGACCGCGTCGGAATCGTCACGTACGGACGCGAGGCGCGCATCGAACGGCTGCCTGAGGAGTTCGGCGAGGCGGGCGTATTCGTGCAGGAGGTGGACCCGGACGGGAGCGATCTGGGTGCCGCGATCGGCCTGGCCGCCAGCCTGATTCCGCGAGGCCGGCCGGGGCGTTTGATCGTTCTCTCGGACGGCGAGTCGAACGGGGCGCCGGTGATGTCGGCCGCACACGAGGCGGCGGCGCGAGGGCTGCCGGTCGACTTCCGCCTCTTCAGCCGCGGTGAGGCGGCGGACGTCGCGGTCGAATCGCTCGACCTCCCGGGAATGGTCGACGAGCGCGAGCCGTTTCAGTTCACGGCGTCGGTGCGCACCGACCGGACCGTCGAGACCGAGGCCGTCCTCCTCCGCGACGGCGTGGAGATTGCGCGGGCGACGCGTACGTTTCAACCCGGCGCGACGCAGTTGACGTTCCGGGATGTGATCGATCGGCCGGGCGTCGCGCGCTATCGCCTGCAGCTCGCCGCGAACGGCGACCGCGTGGTCGAGAACAACCTCGGGGAGGGGGCCGTGCGCGTCCAGGCGCCGGCCACGATCCTGCTGGTCAACGCCGGCGGCGGCCCGGACAATCTGAGCCGCGCGTTGTCGGCGGGCAAGCTCCATGTGAAGACAGTGACGGCATCGGCATTGCCCCACGACCTCGCCGGCCTCCTTGCCTATCGCGCCGTGATTCTCGAGAACGTGCCGGCCGGCCAGGCGGGACCGCAGGCTCTTGCCGTACTGGGGCGCTTCGCGACCGAACTGGGCGGTGGATTACTGGTGACCGGAGGGGGCGGGTCCTTTGGCGTGGGCGGGTACTTCAAGTCGGCGCTCGATTCGGACCTGCCGGTCTCGATGGAGATCAAGAACGAGCATCGCAAGCTGTCACTCGCGATGGCGGTGGCCCTGGATCGGTCCGGCAGCATGGCCCTGCCGGCGGGCGACGGGCGGACGAAAATGGATCTGGCCAACCTTGGCACGTGCGCGGCGATCGAGACGCTCGGGCCGTTCGACGAGGTCGGGGTGATCGCTGTCGACAGCGCACCGCACGTGATCAGCCCGCTGGTAGCGGCGAGCGAAAAGGAGAAGATCTGTGACGATGTGCGGCGCATCCAGTCCATGGGCGGCGGCATCTTCACCTACACCGCGCTCGTCACGGCCGCGAGAATGGTCCAGGAATCCGACAAAGGGACCAGGCACATCGTCCTGTTCGCGGATGCGGCGGACGCGGAAGAGCCGGGCGATTACAAGCGCCTGCTCGCGACCCTCACGCCACTCGGTATCACCGTGAGCGTCATCGGGCTCGGCAGCGAGTCGGATTCGGACGCGGACTTCCTGAAAGACGTGGCCGCCCGCGGACAGGGGCGCATGCACTTCACGGCGAGCGCCGAAGAACTGCCGCGGCTCTTTGCGCAGGAAGCCATCACGGTGGCCCGATCGAGCTTCGTGACCGAGCCCACGGCCGCCCGCGCGTTGCCCGACATGGTGCTGCTCGGCGAATTGCCGGCCTCACCGTTTCCGACCCTCGACGGCTACAACCTCACCTATCTCCGGCCGGGCGCGACGATGGGCGTGGTCACCACTGACGAATACAAGGCCCCCGTACTGGCGTTCTGGCATCGTGGGCTGGGGCGCATCGCGTCGCTGACGGCCGAAGTCGATGGACAGTATTCGCAGCGCTTGAATGCGTGGAGAGATTTTCACGGGTTTGCGATCGGACTGGGCCGCTGGCTGCTCGGCGGCAATCCGCCGTCCGGCGTGCAAGCCAGCATCGAACGCCAGGGTGCTCAGGGCATCGTCCGGGTCGAGCTCGATCCCGGCCGCGCACGCGGCGGACCAGACGACGTGCGCGCGGCGACGGCGACGGTTGTGCCCCCGGACGATTCGGGCCTGCCCCGAGCGAGCGCACCACAGCGGCTGACCCTCGCATGGATCAGCGAGGACACTCTGGAGGCGCGTTTTCCGATCCAGAAAGCCGGCACGTACCTCGGCGCGGTTCAATTGGGGACAGGCGCCGTACTGCCACTCGCGCCCCTGAGCCTCCCCTACTCGCCGGAGTTCGAGCCGCGGCCGGATCCCGAAGAGGGCCGGAAGGCGCTGCGCGAGATGGCGCGCGTCACGGGGGGCATCGAGCGGTCGACGTGGGACGAGGTGTTCGACGCCAGCCGCCTGCGGAACCGTCAGGTGCGCGATCTTGTCATCCCGCTCGCGCTGATGCTGCTCGGGCTGCATGTCGCGGAGATCGGCGGCCGGCGGTTGTTGCTTTTCGCCGCTGCGCAAGCGTGGCTGCGAGCTCTGCGCATGCCGCCTTTGCGTTTGCCCAGGCTGCGGCGTGCGGCATCGCGCGCGGCGCCGCCATCTGCTGGCCCGGCGTCTGGTGAGACGTTGCCCGTCGCGCCGGCAAAGCCTGCGACGTCGCCGCTGGCGCGCGCCAAGGCCAAGGCGCGCGATCGGATGGGGAGGTAAACGGAGGAGGAGGGATTCGTCCGCCTTCGCGCTGCGCGCTTCGGCGGGATCTCACCCGCGTCGGAGCCCATCCCGCCGTAGCTCGCCTGAATTCTTACGCGAGCGCAGGCGGATGGCGGAGGAGGAGGGATTCGAACCCCCGGTACCCTTCCGGGTACTGCGGTTTTCAAGACCGCCGCCTTAAACCACTCGGCCACCCCTCCGCACAGGCTTCGATCTTACGCCATGTTACCGTCGAGGCTCCGTCTGGCCCGCCAAAGCGCGTGAGCGCGAAGGCGGCGCGCTCGAGCCACGAGCCACGAGCCACGGCCTCTTGACATGCTGGTGTTCTAGTGTTACTAGTACACCTGTCAGTGTACTAGTCGGACTCATACACCACTATGCTGCCGTTCAGCATCACCCTTCGCGCCGGCGTGCCCATCTACGAGCAGGTGGTCTATGCCGTCAGGCGGGCCACCGTGTCCGGCCAGCTTCGCACGGGCGACCCCTTTCCGTCCGTGCGGGCGCTCAGCCAGGAGCTTCGAATCAATCCGAATACCGCGCACAAGATCGTGGCCGCGCTCGTGGAGGACGGCCTGCTCGAGGTGCGTCCGGGACTCGGAACCGTCGTGGGCGAGGGGAAGCGGGCGGGCGCCTCGGCGCGGCGGGATCTGCTGGAGCACGACGCGGAGCGGCTCGTCGTGGAAGCCAGGCGCGGCGGCGTGGGACTGCAGGACCTGCTCGCCGCGATCCGGAAACACTGGTCGCGGACCGTCGCCCCTTCGACAGGCTCAGGATCGCCCCGAGCATCTCGAGAGGGCGAACGCGACGACGAGGAGGTGCGGCGGTGACACAGGCGATCGAGACCTTCGATCTCGCGCGACACTTCGGCACGACGGAGGCGGTGAACGGCCTCGACCTGGTCGTGCCGCAGGGCAGCGTCTTCGCGCTGATCGGACCGAACGGCGCGGGCAAGACCACGACGCTGAAGATGCTGATGAATCTGGTGCGCCCCTCGTCCGGCCGGGCCGACGTGCTCGGAGTCGATTCGGAGCGCCTTGGGCCGCGCGAGTTCCAGCGAATCGGCTACGTGTCGGAAAATCAAGACCTCCCGGACTGGATGACGCCCCGCGAGCTCTGCGGCTTCTGCCGGCCGCTCTATCGCACCTGGGACGGCGAGCTGCAGGCGACGCTCGAGCGCGACCTCGATCTCGACATGCGACAGCCGATCCGGCGGCTTTCCCGCGGCACCCGCATGAAGGCGGCGCTGCTCGCCTCGCTCGCCTTCCGGCCCGAGCTCGTGGTTCTCGACGAGCCCTTCAGCGGCCTCGATCCGCTCGTGCGCGACGAGCTCACGCGCGGCCTGCTCGAGGCGTCCGGCCCACGCGAGTGGACGGTGCTCCTGTCGTCGCACGATATCGAAGAAGTCGAGCGGCCTGCGCCAGTCAAACGCGGCGGCCCTATTCCCGCGCCGAGCGCACCCCGACTATGGCTTCAACCTTCGCGATCGGCGGCAGCGTGAGGCCGTTGGCGGCTACATCTTGTCCCACCACCCGCGTTTTCTGTTCCCGTTCGTCGGGCAAATCGTCGATATGGCAAACCTCACGCCCGGCGTGACAACCACCGCGGATTCGCTGACCTTCCGCGGAACCTTCAGCTCGACCGAATCCACCGTCGCGCTGACGCCTGAATGGCTGAGCACCACGGAGCTGGTGATCGTCCGGACGACCAACGCCGGCAGTGTTGAAAAACAGCTCCAGATTGACGATTTCCGCTGGCCGGTAGCGCGGCCGCCTTCGCGCTGACGCGCCTCCGCCGTAGCCTGGCGGAGGCTGGTCGGCGAGCCAGGCGAGCGCCGAGCCACGAGCCACGAGCTGCGAGCTGCGAGAGTCGGTGTATCGTAAGCGGCATGATTCGAGCACGTCGCCGCCCCGTATTCCTCGCAATCTTCATCTGCGTTCTCACCCTCTCTGCGCGAGCTGGCGCACAACAGCCCGAACCGATCCGTTACGTTGTCGGCTTCCCCGCGCCGCAGACGCACTACGCGGTGGTCCAGGCGGTGGTACCAACCGGCGGTCAGCCGGCCATCGAGCTGATGATGCCGGTCTGGACGCCCGGCTCTTACCTAGTGCGCGAATACTCCAAGAACCTCGAATCCGTCGTCGCGAAATCAATCGAGGGACGAGCGCTCCCGATCGCCAAGACCGCGAAGAATCGCTGGCGCATCACGACCGGCGGCGCGCCGCGCGTAGTGCTGAACTACCGCGTGTACTCGCGCGAGATGACCGTCAGGAACAACTGGGTGGATGCGGACTTCGCGATGCTGAATGGCGCCGCGACGTTCCTCACCCTGCCCGAGCGCGGGCCGCGTCCGCACGAAGTCACGATCCAGCTTCCCGCCGGGTGGAAGACGAGCGTCACGGGCATGGCGGATGCGCCCGACGGCGCGCCCAACCACTATCGCGCGCCCGATTTTGACACGCTCGTGGACTGCCCGATCGTCGCGGGCAACCCGGACATCTACACATTCCAGGTGGCGGGCAAGCCGCACTTCCTCGTGAACGTCGGCGGCGACGGCCTGTGGGACGCCAGCCGCTCGGTCGCCGACATGCAGCGCATCGTCGAAACCGCCTTGAAGATGTGGGGCTCGCTCCCGTACGACAAGTACGTGTTCTTCAACGTGCTGACCGGAGGCGGCGGCGGGATCGAACACAAGAACTCCGTGATGATGATGGCCAGCCGCTGGGCCACGACCACGCACGACGGCTACGTGCGATGGCTCGGTCTCGTCAGCCATGAGTTCTTCCACCTCTGGAACGTCAAGCGGCTGCGGCCGATCGAGCTCGGGCCGTTCGACTACGAGCATGAGGTCTACACGCGCAGCCTGTGGATCGCCGAGGGGTTCACCGACTATTACGGCGACGTCATCCTGAAACGCGCCGGTCTCGTCACGGACGCGGAGTACCTCGCGCAGCTCTCCGACACGATTCGCTCGCTGCAGACCACGCCCGGCCGCCTCGTGCAGCCGGTGGAGCTCGCGTCCTTCGATGCGTGGATCAAGGAGTACAGGCGCGACGAGAACAGCCCGAACGTCAGCATCAGCTACTACACGAAGGGAGCGCTCATCGGGTGGCTTCTCGACGCAAAAGTGCGGCAGGCGACGAAGGGCGCGAAGAACCTGGACGACGTGATGCGCCTCGCGTTCCAGCGCTACTCGGGCGAGCACGGTTACACACCGGAGCAATTCCGGCAGGTTGCGTCAGAGGTGGCCGGGCAGGATCTCGGATCGTGGTTCGAGCGTGCGCTCGACACGACCGAGGAGCTCGATTACACGCCGGCGCTGGACGCGTTCGGATTGCGGTTCCGTGCGGCACGGCCCGCGCCCGACGATCCTCCGGGCTGGCTGGGCGCGCGCACCCGCGTCGACGGTGGGAGGCTGCTCGTCACCGAGGTGCGCCGCGGAACGCCCGCGTACGACGCCGGCATCAACGTCGACGATGAGGTCCTGGCGATCAACGACGTGCGGTTCCCCGCTGACCAGCTCGATGTGCGGCTGCGATCGTACCGCCCTGGAAACAAGGTGCAGGTGCTGGTCTCGCGCCGCGATCGGGTCCGGAGCCTGGACGTCACGCTCGGCGCCGCGCCGCGGGACAGCTGGGAGCTGGAAAAGCGGTGAGCGAAGCGGCGTGACGGGGCCACGTCAGGACCGCAGCGCAATGCGGCCAGCGCGTATCGTCAGTTCGAAAACCGCACCGCAGGCGGTCCGATCCGCGCAGGCGCGCTTTCGTCCCTGGTGCTGGGAATACTACGCCGCCCAACCGATTCTTTACCGGCCCCCGAGGAACCCCAGCCGAAGCGGGACCGTCAGGCACGCGCCGGAGGTGCGGTTTTCCGCGCGTCCGGCCGAGGCGCGGCGGTCCTGATGTGGTCCCGACGCGTGATGGTCCGCTGCGGCACCCACTTCTGGCGGCGACACCGCCCAAGCGGCCAATGTCAGCGCCGATCGACCGAGAAGCGCCCGCCGCCGCGCGACGCGATGTACAAGAACGCGAAGCAATACAGCACGGCCAGCTCCCCCTGATTCACGACAGGCAATAAGCCCCTCGGCTGGTGAGCCAGGAAATACGCGACGGCCATTTCGCCACTCGCGATGAACGCCGCGGGCCGCGTGAACAGCCCGATCGCGATCAATCCGCCCGCGACGAGCTCGATGACCGCTGCCGCCCCATACCGCGACATCAGCGGCATAGGACCTGGTCCGGCGACGATCCCGAACTTCTGGAGTCCGTGAAACAGGAACAGCAGTCCGAATACGATGCGGAACGCCGCATAGGCCTGCGGCGCGTAACGCTCAGGGATCATCGCTGCTAACCTCCGCTCGGCCGCGTGCAAAACAAGTGCCGGGAGCCTGTCGCGCCGCCTTCGGCGTATGATGCGCGCATGCGCACATCGCGACGAATCTTCCTTCGAACCGCGGCTGCCGGCGCCGCCGTGCCCTTCCTCGGCCCCCGGGTGCTCGACGCGCTCGAGCGCCGCATCGAACCATTCGGCGGTCTTTCGACCTCGCAGGCCGTCGGCCAGGACGCGCTCTGGGCGGAGATCCGCCGTGTCTTCCCGGTGCCGGCCGAGTACATCAACCTCGAGAACGGGTACTCCAGCCCGCAGCCCGCGCCCACGTTCGAGGCGCTTCAGAAATACCAGGCCACGATCAACGGCGGCCTGTCGTTTTACATGCGCCGTAAGTGGGCGGACGACCGGATCGCCGTCAAGAAGGCGCTCGCGGAGCTTGCGGGCGTCCCGCCGGAAGAGATCGTCATCACCCGCAACACGACGGAGTCGCTCGGCACCGTCATCCATGGCCTGACCTACGCGCCCGGCGACGAAGCCGTCATGTGCGACCAGGATTACGGGTCGATGCTCCAGCAGTTCCGGCAGGAAGCGCGCCGCCACGGCGTCAAGTGCGTGGAGATCTCGATCCCGCTGGCGCCGCGGGACGACCAGGAGATGGTGGACACGTACGCGAAGGCGATCACGCCGCGCACGAAAGTCATCCTGCTCTCGCACATGGTGAACATCACCGGCCACATCCTGCCGGTGCGCAAGATCGCGGACATGGCGCATGCGCGCGGGGTCGCGGTCATCGTCGACGCCGCGCACTCCTTCGCGCACGTGAACTTCACCATCCCGCAGCTCGATGGCGACTACTTCGGCGCCAGCCTGCACAAGTGGCTGTGCACGCCGCTTGGCGCCGGGATCCTGCACCTCAAGAAGGCCAGGATCCCGACGCTGTGGCCGCTCCTCGGCGACACGAGCGTCGAGGACGGGGACATCCGGAAACTGGAGCGGACCGGGACGCAGCCGTCCTGGACGCCCCTGGCGATCGCCGATGCGATTCGCTTTCACAATATGATTGGCCCCCGCCGGAAAGAGGCGCGCCTGCGCTACCTGCAGCAGTACTGGACCGACAAGGTCCGGGGTCTGCCGAAGGTGTACCTCAACACCCCGACGGGCGACCGCGCGTGCGCCATCGCCAACGTCGGCGTCACGGGGATGAAGCCGAAGGACCTGGCGGACGCCCTGTTCGACAAGTTCAAGATCTACACGGTCGCGATCGACACCGTCGCGGTGAAAGGCGTCCGCGTCACGCCGCACCTGTACACCACGACCGCCGAGCTCGATGCACTGGTCAAGGCGATGACTGAGATTGCGCGCGGCGCGTGAGATGCCGCGGCAGCCCTAAAGGGCTGCGCAACACCGAGTCCATCAAATACGGGGAATCGATCACCGGGGCGTGATGACCTCGAGGCCTCCCATGTACGGCCTGAGCGCCTCGGGCACGACCACCGATCCGTCCTTCCGCTGGTAGTTCTCCAGCACCGCGATCAGCGTGCGGCCGACGGCGAGGCCGGAGCCGTTCAGCGTGTGGACGAACTCCGCCCTGCCAGTCCCCTCGCGCCGGAACTTGATGTTCGCGCGCCGCGCCTGGAACGCCTCCGTGTTGCTGCAGGAGGAGATCTCGCGATAGGTCTGCTGGCTGGGCAGCCACACCTCGATGTCGTACGTTTTCGCCGAGGCGAAGCCCAGGTCGCCCGTGCAGAGCAGGATGGTGCGGTACGAGAGCCCGAGCCGCTGCAGGACCTGCTCCGCGTCGCGCGTCAGCGCCTCGAGCTCGTCGTACGACTGCTCCGGCGTGGTGAACTTCACGAGCTCCACCTTGTCGAACTGGTGCTGCCGGATCAAGCCTCGCACGTCGGCGCCGTGCGAGCCCGCCTCGGAACGGAAGCACGGCGTATACGCGGTGTACCGCAGCGGAAGCTGGCGGCCGTCGAGGATCTCCTCGCGATGGAGATTCGTCAGCGGCACTTCCGCCGTCGGAATCAGGTAGAGATCCCACTCGCCGGCCACCTTGAACAGATCCTGCTCGAACTTCGGCAGGTTGCCCGTGCCGCGCAGCGCCGCCGCGTTGACGAGGAAGGGGGGCTCGACCTCGAGATAGCCGTGCTCGCGCGTGTGCAGGTCGAGCATGAAGTTGATGAGCGCGCGGGCGAGCCGCGCCCCCGCCCCGAGCAGCACCGAGAACCTGGCGCCGGACATGCGCGCGGCACGCTCGAAGTCGAGAATGCCGAGGGCGGGTCCGAGATCCCAGTGTGCTTTCGGCTCGAAATCGAACGCGGGCGGGTCGCCGTGGCGGCGCACCTCCTTGTTGTCGGCCGCGGTGGCGCCGGCCGGCACGCTGGAGTGCGGGAGGTTCGGGATCGCCATCAGCAGCGCCATGCGCTGATACTCCGTCTGGTCCACCTCGATCTCGAGCTGCCGGATCTTCTGCGCGCGCGCCTTGTTCGCGGCAAAAATGCCCGACGCGTCGAGTCCCTGCCGCTTCGCCCTGGCAACCTCGTCGCCCGACGTGTTCTGCTCGCGCTTCAGCCCTTCCATCTCGGGGATGAGGCGGCGCCTCCGCGTCTCGAGCGTCGCGACCTGCTCCAGCTCGTCGTCGGCCTGCAGGCCGCGGCTGCGGAGCGCCGCACGCACCTCCTCGATGTGATCGCGGACGAAAGCGGGGTCGAGCATGAGCTAGATCCTATACCGGACGCACGGTCATGGGGTACGATGCGCCGTGTGGGACAGGCAGTGAGACAGACATGGTGATTCGCAAGGCGGTGTTCCCGGCTGCCGGCCTCGGCACGCGGTTCCTGCCGGCGACCAAGGCCCAGCCGAAGGAGATGCTGCCGCTCGTCGACAAGCCGATCATCCAGTACGGCGTCGAGGAGGCGGTCGCCTCCGGCGTCGACAACATCATTCTCGTCACGGGGCGCGGCAAGAACGCGATCGAGGATCACTTCGACGTGTCGGTGGAGCTCGAGACGTTCCTCGAAGCACGCGGGAAGAACGACCTGCTCGCCGAGATCCGGAAGATCTCGAACCTGATCAACTTCTCGTACGTCCGCCAGGGAGAGCCGCTCGGCCTCGGCCATGCCGTGCTCGTCACGCGCGCGCTGGTCGGCGACGAGCCGTTCGCGGTCATCCTGGGCGACGACGTGTACGATGCGGACCCGCCGGCGCTGCGGCAGATGATCGACGTGTTCGAAGAGGTCCAGGGCCCCGTGGTCGCCGTGGAGCGGGTTCCGCCCGAGGACGTCAGCTCGTACGGCGTCATCGACGGCGAGGAGATCCGGCCGGGCGTGTTCAGGATTCGGGATTTGGTGGAGAAGCCGCCGCGCGACGAAGCGCCGTCCGATCTCGCGATCATCGGCCGTTATATCCTCACGCCCGACATCTTCCCGTCGCTCGAAGCGATCGCCACCGACCGCACGGGCGAGATCCAGCTCACCAACGGCCTCCGCCACCTGCTGAAGAAGCGTCCGATCTACGGGTTCCAGGTGGATGGCGTGCGGCACGACACCGGCAACAAGCTCGGATTCCTGAAGGCGGTCGTGTACTTCGCGCTGCGCCGTCCCGATCTTGCCGACCAGTTCCGCGAATACCTTCGCGCGATCGATCTCGAGCCCGCCCGCGGCTCTGACGCCTAGTCCGGGACTAGTCGGTCTTCTTCGTGGAGGACGGCGTCGAATCCTTGCTGCCGGAGTCCGCCTTCGAGTCCGTCTTCGAATCGGTGCTGGTCTTCGAGTCGGTGCCGGTTTTCGACTCGCTGTCCTTCACGCCTCCCGCCGTGCCGGCGTCCGACGACGATTTCTTCGCATAGTCGGTGATGTAGAACCCGGAACCCCTGAACTGAATGGCGGGCGACGAGGGAAGGCGCTTCGCGCTCCCGCCGCACGCCGGGCACGCGTCCTCGAGAGGGTCGGAGAACTTCTGGATCTTCTCGAAGCGGTGCTCGCACGCTTCGCACTGATATTCGAACAAAGGCATTCTCTATTCCTGATCGGGTCCCGTGGCTCGTGGCTCGTGGCTCGTGGCTCGAACGAGGTCGATCTGCGAGCAACGAGCAACGAGTAACAAGCAACGATGTCTATTCAATCATTTCACCGTTCTGTTCGCCGAGCATCAGCGCCCGATGGAGCCACATGGGAACCGTGCCGTTGGCGAGCAGCTGGTCGTGGAACGCGCGCAGGGAGAATCGCCCTTCCTGCCGGGCCTTGTAATCCTCGCGCAGCTTCAACACCATGAGCTTGCCGGCCGTGTAGAGAATGTAGGACGGGTCGAACGTCCCGCGTTCGGCCTCGCGGCGCGCGCTCGGCTCCTCGAGGAACGCCTCCTCCCGGAAGAAGCGGACCCCCTGCTCCACCGAGCAATCCTCGCAGTGCAGGCGGATGCCCACGACGAACCGGCAGAGGCGGATCAGCGCCTCGGCGAGCTGCCCGAGGCGGACGTTGTCGTCGTCGCGCCTGAAGCCCTGCTCGATCATCATCTGCTCGCAGTAGTGCGCCCAGCCCTCGACAAAGGCGGTCGACGAGAACAGGATCGACTTGCGCAGCTTGGACCCGACCTGCCGCAGGTGCTGATAGTGCAGGAAATGTCCGGGAAACACCTCGTGGATCGAGATCGACCAGAGCGCGCCGTAATTGAAGTCGCGCAGGTGCTCGGCCTTGCGATCGGCGGCCCATGCCGGATCGACGTCCGTGATGTAGTAGTACGCGCGCAACGGACGCGACTCGAACGGCCCGGGCGTCCACATGCTCGCGAACGTCCACCGGTAGAACCGCGGCGTCGGCGCGACGGCCACGGCGGCGCCTTCGGGCACCGTGACGATCCGCTGCCGGTTCAGGAAGTCGACCAGCTCGTCGAGCTGCTGCTGCGCGACGGGCACGAGCTGACCCGCCGGGGGATGATCGTCCTTGACCTTCGCCCACGCGGCCAGCGGATCGCCGCCGTTCATCCGTGACGCGACGCGGCGGAACTCCTCCTGTGTCGCGCGCAGCTCGCGCATCGCGATCGCCAGCAGCCGGTCCGCGTTGAGCGTGATGCCTTCGTCGAGCCTGAGCTTCTGCTCGAAGCGATCGCGTCCGAGCCGGAACGAGCCCTTGCTGCGCGGCGCGAGATCCCGCTCCAGGTACTCGACGTAGGCGCCGATCGCGGTGGCCGCTTCGGTCGACGCATCCGCCAGATCGCCGAGCAGGTGCAGATCGCCAAGATCGCCGAACGCGCGCGGCAGATCCTCGTCGATGAAGCGCAGCGTCCCGCGCATGCTCTCGAGCCCGACCTTGACGTAGATGCCGGGGGGATCTTTGATGTTGTCGCGCGCCGCCTGAATGAGCCGCGGCACCTGGCGCAGCTTCGAAAGCACGCGGCGCGCGCGCTCGGCCAGCGGCGCGTAGTCGAAGACCGCCTGGCCGGCCAGGCTCGTCGAGAGGATGTCGGCGTAGAGCTGCGGGCTGCGCTCCCACGTGCGCACCTCTTCCAGCTCGAACAGCCGCGCGCGCAGGCTTGCGTCGAGCGCGGGACGCTCCAGCCGTTCGACGTCGGTCAGCCGCGTCGGGTCGATCGCCGCAAGCCGGCGCGCGAGTCCTCCGAGATCGCGCATCTGCGCGTCAATCGACTGGCGGCTCAGATCCTCGAGCAGATCGTCGTGGAGGTGGACGCCGTCGAACGTGGCGTTGGTCGGGTGAACCTCGTAGAGATACGACAGGTACTCGTCGACAAAGTGCGGAAGCGGTTCGGCTGAGTACATTTGGTAATATCGGCCCGCCCGACATGACCGGCATCCTCTACGTGGTCGCAACGCCGATCGGCAACCTCGAGGATGTCACGCTGCGGGCCCTTCGGGTCTTGCGAGAAGTCTCCATTATCGCGGCGGAGGACACCCGCCGCACAGCACGTCTGCTTCAACACTACTCTATCTCGACACCCACGACGAGCCTCCACGAGCACAACGAGCGCAGCAAGACGCCGTCGCTCATCGCGCGGATGACCGCGGGAGAATCCATCGCGCTCGTATCCGACGCGGGCACGCCCGTCGTGTCGGATCCAGGAGCCCATCTTGTCGCCGAAGCGCACCGACAGGGTGTTCGAGTCGAACCGATTCCAGGGCCCAGCGCGGCAATCGCCGCCTTGTCAGCATCTGGGTTTGCCGAGACGGAGTTTCTCTTCGCGGGATTTCCACCACAGAGGTCAAATGCCAGAAAACAATGGCTAGCAGCCTTGGCGGACGAGCCAAGGCCGGTCATCATCTACGAAGCTCCGCACCGAATCAAGGGGACGCTGGAGGATATGCTGGAAGTGCAAGGTGACCGTCTCGTCGCCCTTGCTCGCGAGTTGACCAAAGCTCACGAGCAATTGGTTGTTAGACCTATTTCAGACTTGATTGGTGAGGTCGCGGAATTCACGAAGGGCGAGTACACGCTTGTGGTGTCACCCAGGGCAGCCGAGGTGACGGTTGGTGTGCTTCCAGGGCCATTACAACTGCTCGATGAATTTGGTGAATTGACCAAAAATATAAGCACCAGTCGCCGGGAAGCGTTGCGTATCCTGGCGAAGCGGTACAACGTGCCGGTGAAGACTGTCTACGTCCGCATTGAGGAATCCCGTAAATAGGTGGAACGACAAAATATAGATCTGATATTCACCCGCCTCACACATGACTTGACCCCGCCAGAGGTGATTTGCTACTGTCACCCCACGTGTAGCGAAGCCCTTGGTGGTCCCGGGCATAATTACGGCGCGCACCGAGACCGGCGAGGCGCCCCGCTGAGAAGGCGCGACGACCGAGAATATTGAACATATTTGAGGGAGAAGCAACGCAGTCAGCGGGGATGCATCGCCGGTCGAATGCCGCCGTAATTATGTATGCCCGTGACCACTTAGGGCTGCCACACCCCGTCAGGAGTCGAATGGCGAAGCAGCGCCGGGTCGCGAAGCCGACTCGGACCCATAAACCCAGGGCCGCCGCGAAGAAGGCCCCGCCCAGACGCAGCGCGGCTGTTGTGAAACGTGCGTCGCCACGGCGCCAGTCGGTGGTCGCTGCAACGGCCGTAGCGCCCCCTCGCGCCAAGCCGGGATTCTACGAGGCGGTCGCCATCTACGAACGGGGTGTTCAAGCCCTGCAGCGGCATGAATTCCAGGCCGCGGCGGGGTTCTTCAGGAACGTGCTCGACCATTATCCGGACGAGCGGGAGCTCCTGGAGCGCGCGCGTCTTTATCTCCGGGTCTGCGAGCGCGAGACCGTGCGTCAGCCTCCCGCACCCAAGACTCCAGAAGAGCGTGTCTACGCCGCCACAATGGCCCTGAATGCAGGGGATTACGGGCAGGCGACGGATCATCTCCAGCGCGCCTTGGCGGAGAATCCGGACAGCGACCACGCCCACTACACCATGTCGGTCGTGCTCGGGATAAGGGGCCGCATCGACGAAGGCATCGAGCATCTCCGGCAGGCGATTGCCCTTAATCCTGAAAACAGGGCGCTCGCCCGCCAGGATCCTGATCTCGAGAGTCTCCGCAGCCACTCGGCGTTCCGGGCAGCGCTCGACACCGCGCCTGCGTCGCCGCGCCGCCGGCCCCGGATTCGCCCGACCTAAACGAACGACAAGGCTGCGCCGGGACGGCTACACTAGGTCGGTCATGGCCGGCACCCACGTCGTCGTCCTCGCCGCGGGCAAGGGAACCCGGATGAAGTCCTCGGTTCCCAAAGTGTTACATCGTGCGGCAGGTTTATCCCTGATCGAGCATGTGCTCCGCCGGGCCGCTGCCCTCTCTCCTGCATCCATCGTCATCGTGGTCGGCCATGGGGCGCAGCAGGTCGAGCAGGCGCTTGCCAGACAGCCGGGCCTTGCTTTCGCGGTCCAGGAGCCGCAGCTTGGCACCGGCCACGCTCTGCTGCAGGCGGAGCCGATACTCCGGGGGGCGCGGGGTTCGGTGGTGCTGCTGTCGGGCGACGTCCCGCTCTTGAGTCCGGAGACGCTGGTGCGGCTCCTGACCGTGCACCAGCAATCACGAGCGGCGGCGACCGTGGTCACCTCAGCGCTCGCCTCGCCCGATGGGTACGGGCGCATCGTCCGCGAGAACGGCCACATCGCCGCGATCGTGGAGCACAAGGACGCGTCGCCCGCCGAATGCGGGATCCGCGAGATCAACGGCGGGATTTACGCATTCGATCTCGAGCCGCTGTTCGATGCGCTCCGCGCGATCGGATCGGCAAACGCGCAAGGGGAGTACTACCTGCCGGACCTCGTGAGGATCTACAGGTCCCGCGGGCTGCGGGTCGAAACAATCAGCGTTGACGATCCCCGGGAGATCCTCGGGGTGAACAGCCGCAAGGAGCTGGCGGACGTGGCAACGATTCTCAACACGCAGAAGAGCGACGCCCTCATGGCCGCCGGCGTCACCATCATCGACCCGGCCACGGCGTACATCGATCCGGACGTGTCGGTGGGCGCCGACACCGTTCTGCATCCAGGCGTCTACCTCGAGGGACGCACGCGGATCGGCGCACGCTGCGAGATCCATTCCGGCGTGCGCATCGTCGACTCTGTCGTCGACGACGGTGTGGTGATCAACAACTTTTGCGTCATCACCGATTCGCACGTGTCGAGCGGCGCCCGTCTCGGGCCGTTCACCCACATCCGGCCACAGTCCGATGTCGGCGAAGGGGCGCATGTCGGCAACTTCGTCGAGTTGAAGAAGACGTCGCTCGGCACGGGGTCGAAGGCGAATCACCTCGCGTACCTGGGCGACGCGACGATCGGCGAGCGCGTCAACGTCGGGGCCGGCACGATAACGTGCAACTACGACGGGGTCGCCAAGCACCCGACGGTCATCGAGGACGGCGCGTTCATCGGGAGCGACACGCAGCTCATCGCCCCGGTTCGCGTCGGCAAGGGGGCGTACGTCGCCGCCGGTTCCTCCATCACCGACGACGTGCCCGCCGACGCGCTGGCGATCGCGCGAGGCAAGCAAGTGAACAAAGAGGGATGGGCGACGAAGAGAAAGAAGAAATTGTGAATTAGTGAGTTAGTGAGTTGAGGCGCCCCGAGCCGCATGCCGTGCGTCGGGACGAAATCCAGCAACCCACCAATTCACCAATTCACCAATTCACCAATTCTCGGGGAACACACCATGTGCGGGATCATCGGTTACATTGGGCCCAAGCAGGTTCTTCCGATCCTGATCGACGGGCTGCGGCGGCTCGAGTACCGCGGCTACGACTCGGCGGGCGTGGCCGTCGTGCGCGGCGGCACGATCGAGCTGCGGCGGAGCGCGGGCAAGCTCGCGCGGCTGGAGGAGGTGATTGCCGGGAATCCCCTCGACGGCGAGTACGGGATCGGGCACACGCGATGGGCGACGCACGGGCGGCCGACCGAAGAGAACGCGCATCCCCACCGCGACTGCACCGGGCGGGTGGTGGTCGTCCACAACGGCATCATCGAGAACTACCTGGATCTGAAGCATCAGCTCCAGAAGGAAGGGCACCACTTCGTCACGGAGACCGACACCGAGATCGTCGCGCACCTCGTCGAGCGCGAGATGAAAGACGACGGGCTCGAGAACGCGGTGCGGCGCGCGCTGCTGTACATGCGCGGGCTGTTCGCGCTGGTCCTGATTTCGGCCGACGACCCCAACAAGATCGTGACGGTCCGCAATGGCCCGCCGATTGTCGTTGGCCTTGGCGACGGCGAGTTCTTCGTCGCGTCGGACATTCCCGCGATCCTCGCCCACACGCGGGACGTGGTGTTCCTCGGCGACGAGGAGATGGCGATCATCACGCCGCAGGGCGTGGAGTTCACCGACTACTCCGGCCGTGGCGTCTCCAAGAAGAGCAGCAAAGTGGCGTGGGATCCGGTCATGGCGGAGAAGGCCGGATACAAGCACTTCATGCTCAAGGAAATCTTCGAACAGCCGTGGGCCGTCAAGGAGACCGTGCTCGGGCGCGCGTCTGCGGAGACGGGCCGCGTGTTCCTGAACGAGATCGACATTCCGGACGAGGCGCTCCGCGCGATCGAACGCATCGTGATTCTGGCCTGCGGCACGTCGTGGCACGCGGCGCTCATCGGAAAGTTCCTCTTCGAGACGCTCGCGCGCGTGCCGGTCGACGTGGATTACGGGTCGGAGTACCGCTACCGCAATCCAATCGTCTCGGACAACACGCTTGCCGTGGTCATCACGCAGTCGGGCGAGACCGCCGACACGCTCGCCGCGCTGCGCGAGGCGATGAAGAAGGGGGCCCGCAGCATCTCCATCTGCAACGTCGTCGGCAGCATGGCCACGCGCGAGACCGACGGCACCGTCTACACGCACGCGGGGCCGGAGATTGGCGTCGCGTCGACCAAGGCGTTCACGACGCAGATTGTCGCGCTGCACCTGCTGGCGATGTACCTCGGACAGATCCGCGGCACCCTTTCGCCGGAAGGGGCACGGCCGCACATCGAGGCGCTCTTCCAGTTGCCGCTCCTGCTCGAGCAGACGCTGAAGTGCGAGCCGGCCGCCGAGGAGATTGCGCGCCGGTTCTACCAGCGCAGCGACTTCCTGTACCTCGGGCGCGGGGTGAACTACCCGATCGCGCTCGAAGGCGCGCTGAAGCTGAAGGAGATCTCCTACATCCACGCGGAAGGGTACCCGGCGGGGGAAATGAAGCACGGGCCGATCGCGCTCATCGACGAGCGGATGCCCGTCGTCACCATCGCGCCGCACGATCACGTGTTCGAGAAGATGATCGGCAACATTCAGGAGGCCAAGGCGCGCGGCGGCTCGGTGATCGCGCTCACCACAGAGGCGCACAACGGCATCCACGACCTGCTCGACCCGGCACAGGATTTCCTGATCACCGTGCCGGACTCGCACCCGCTGCTCACGCCGGTTCTGATGGTTGTTCCCCTGCAGCTCCTGGCGTATCACATCGCCGTCCGGCGCGGCTGCGACGTCGATCAGCCCCGGAATCTCGCGAAGAGCGTCACGGTCGAATAGTCGATAGTCGATAGTCGATAGTCAAAGTCCGGCTTCGCGGACCACGGCCGCGATGCGTTCGCCCATGCCCCGTGTGCCCACCGGGTGCCCGCCGGCGCTCGCCAGGTCCGCCGTGCGCAGTCCTTCTCGCAGCACGTCACCTATGGCGTTTTCCACGGCAGCCGCTTCGGCGTCGAGCTGCAGCGCGTGGCGCAGCAGCATGGCCGCTGACGCGATGGCCCCGATCGGGTTCGCGATGTCCTTGCCCGCAATGTCCGGAGCGGAGCCGTGGACGGGTTCGAACAGGCCGCGGCCGTCGCCGAGACTTGCCGACGGCAGCAGTCCGAGCGACCCCACGATGGCGCCGGCTTCGTCCGAGAGGATGTCGCCGAAGAGGTTTTCGGTGAGGATCACGTCGAAGCTCGCGGGCGCCAGCGCGATCTTCATCGCGCACGCGTCGACGTACATGTGGTCGAGGGCGACGTTCCGGTAGTCGCGCGCCACCTCGGTCACCACTTGCCGCCACAACCGCGAGGTTTCGAGCACGTTGGCCTTGTCCACGGACGTGACGCGGCGGCGGCGCCGACGGGCGGCATCGAAGCCGCGCCTGGCGATGCGCCGCACCTCGCCGCGCGAGTACCGCATGGTGTTGAACGCGGAGTCGCCATCCGTGCCGCGCGGCTCTCCGTAGTACAGCCCGCCCGTGAGCTCGCGCACGACGAGCAGGTCCGTACCGGCGAGCACCTCCGGCTTCAAGGGGCCGGCGTTCTCCAGCCCGGGCCACACCTTCGCGGGACGCAGGTTGGCATAGAGTTTCAGCTCCCGCCTGATTCCCAGGAGCGCGGACTCCGGCCGGCGAGACGAGTCGCCGCGATCGAATTCTGGATCGCCGACGGCGCCGAGCAGAATCGCGTCCGCGGCGTATGCGGCCTGCAGCGTCTCGGCCGGAAGCGGCGGCAGCCCACGGCGCAGGGCGGCGCCGCCGATGGGCGCTTCCGTCAGCGCGAATGCATGACCGAACCGATCGCCCACCGCGCGCAGGACGACCACCGCGGCGGCAACGACCTCAGGACCGATGCCGTCGCCCGGCAACAAAAGGATGGTGGGGTTCATGAAAGGGGGATAGTCTCAAACTCCAAATTCCAAACTCCAAACCTCAAACCAACGCCAAACGCCAAATTCCAAATTCCAAATTCCAAATGCCAAACGCCAAACGCCAAACGCCAAACGCCAAATTAGACTCGATTTCCAGGAGCTTGGGGTTTGGATTTTGCGGTTTGGAGTTGGTTTGGAGTTTGAAGTTTGGAGTTTGGAGTTCGATTTCAGACCCCGTGTCCGTATCCAGCGGGCGTGGCGGCGAAGTCGGGTGTCGGCACGGGGGTGACGGCGGGCTCCTGCCGGGTGCCCTGGACGTTCGCCACGATGGCCGCGAGATCGCGGTCGCTGACGATCTTCTCGCGATCGGCGTGCGCGATCACGGCCCGATAGACGTCATCGAGCTGCTGGCGGGTGAGCGTGACGCCGAGCTGCTCGCACCGGCGCTGCACGGCGTGACGTCCCGAGTGCTTGCCGAGGACGAGGGTCGCCTGCGGCACGCCCACCTCCTCGGGACGCATGATCTCGTAGGTCCGCCGATCCTTGAGCATGCCGTCCTGGTGAATTCCGGCTTCGTGCGCGAACGCGTTCCGCCCGACGATGGCCTTGTTGGCCTGGACACCCTCGCCCGTGAGGGCCGTGAGCAGCTGGCTCGCCGGAAAGATCTGGCGCGCGTCGATGCCGGTCGAGAACGGCAGCCGGTCGGCCCGCACTCTCGTCGTCATCACGATTTCCTCGAGCGAGGCGTTCCCCGCGCGCTCGCCAATGCCGTTGATCGTGCACTCGACCTGGCGCGCGCCCGCGCCGACCGCGGCCAGCGTGTTGGCGACCGCGAGGCCGAGATCGTCGTGGCAGTGCGCGCTGAAGGTCGCGTGTGACGCGTTGGGAACACGTTCGAGCACGGCCCGGAAAAAGGCGGCGATTTCGTCGGGCGTCGAGTAGCCGACGGTGTCGGGCAGGTTGACCGTTGTGCACCCGGCAGAGATCACTTCCTGGATGACCCGACAGAGGAAGTCCATGTCGCTCCGTGTCGCGTCCTCGGCCGAGAACTGGACGTCGCCCGTGTACCGGCGCGCCTGGTGCACCGCGGCGACCGCCGCGTCCAGGCAATCCTCGCGCGTGATGCGCAGCTTGCGCTGGAGGTGCAGGTCGGAGGTGGCGATGAACACGTGGATCCGGCGGCGGTCCGCCGGCGCGAGCGACCAGCCGGCGCGATCGATGTCCGCCGCGTGGCACCTGGCGAGCCCGGCGATGACCGGGCCGCGCACGTGCGTCGCGATCATCCGGACCGCCTCCGCGTCGGCGTCCGACGCGATCGGGAAACCGGCCTCGATGATATCGACGCCGAGCGCCGCAAGCTGCCGGGCGAGCCGCAGCTTCTCGTCGATGCGCATCGAGAAGCCAGGCGCCTGTTCGCCGTCGCGCAGGGTCGTATCGAAGATGGTCAACCGATCGGACATCGCGTCCCTCCGGGCCCAGTTGTACCTCCCCGTCCGTTGGCGCGTCAAATTTATAGTTTTTTATTTTTCATGCATATTGTTTATGATGGTGCCGGGTGCAGCTTCCGGATTTGAACGCCTTCGTGGTCGTCGCGGCCGAGCGCAGCTTCTCGAAGGCGGCGAGGAAGCTCGGGCGGACGCAGCCGGCGGTCAGCCAGGCCGTCCGGCGGCTCGAAGACGAGCTTGGCGAACGGCTGTTCGACCGCAGTTCCCGCAACGGCACGCTCACCGAGGCCGGAGTGCTGCTCCGAGACCATGCCGTGCGGCTCCTGCACCTTGCCGGCGAGGCCGAGGCCGCCGTACGCGAGTTACAGCAGGTGCGGAGCGGCCGGGTCGTGATCGGCGCCAACGAGGCGGCGGTGCACTCGCTGCTGCCGATCGTCCAGCGTTTCGCCGCGGAACACCCGAGCGCGACCGTCGACGTGCGGCGTGTGCTATCGCGCCAGATCGCCGCGGAGCTGCTCGCCCGCGCGCTCGATTTCGGCGTGCTGACGTTCCAGCCGGGCGACCGCGGCCTGCAGTCACTCGCGCTCGGTTCGGACGAACTGGTCATGCTGGCGCACCCGGCGCATCGCCTCGCGTCGCGCAAGCGCATCACGATTGAGGAAGTCGGCCGCGAGACCGTCATTGCGCACAACGACCCGTCGCCCGCCCGCGAGCGCGTGCTCCGCTTGTACGAGCGGCGCCGCACGCCGATCAACATTCAGATCGCGCTGCCGAGCCTCGACGGGATCAAGAGAGCGGTGGAAATGGGGGTCGGCGTCGCGGTCCTCCCCCGCCGGTGCGCGTTGACGGAGATTTCGCGCGGCCAGCTGGTCGCCGTCAGGATTCCGGGCCTGGGCTCGCCGCGCGCCGTCCGGCTGGTCTTCAGAAGATCGGGCGAGCTGTCGCATGCGGCGGCGGCGTTTCTCGACCTCGCGCGCGCGGGGGCGCGCGCCGTGTCTTGACACGGAGACGCGGAGGCCACGGACACGCGCGGAGGCTGATCAGCTGCGGCCTCTTCGGAACAGGCCGGTCTGGCGCCGGCGATTGGCCAGCGATTCGTCGGCGTCTGGACGCGATCTGAAGATCCGCAGATGCAAGCACGCCTGTGCTCTTCGCGTGTTTGCATCTGTGGATCTCAGACCGCGTCACCGCGCGAAGCGCGGCCAGACCGGCCTGTTCATTCTGGAGGCCGCCCGTGCGTCCCCGTGTTCTCCGTGACTCCGTGTAATGAGCTGCTCCGCGGCCTCCCAGGCCTATGACCAGCCGCGCAGGTACGGCAGGCGGCGCGCGACCGACTCGACCTCGTCGTACTTGTCCAGCAGCAATGCGGTGGCGTCCCAGGTGCCGTCCAGAAACGACTGGCGAGCCGCGGCAGGCATCGTGAGGGCAAACGACCGGTCGCCCGACACGACATGGAGGGCGTCCAGCGAGAGGCGCAGCTCACGCCGGGGATCGCGCTCGGCTTGCTGCATGAGCTCTTCGATCACCGCGCGGGCGGCCGTCAGGCAGGGCATGCCAAGCGCCACGGAATTGCCGAAGAAGATCTCCGAGAAGGACTCGCCGACAACGGCGCGGATGCCCCACCGGCGGATCGCCTGCGGCGCATGTTCTCTCGATGAACCGCACCCGAAATTGGCGTTCACGAGCAGAATCGTCGCGCCGGCATGAGCGGGATTGGCGAAGGGATGATCCCCCGCCTGGGCGCGGTCGTCCTCGAACAGGTGCCGCTCCAACCCCTCGAACGTGATCGCGCGCAGGAATCTCGCCGGGATGATGCGGTCCGTGTCGATGTTCCCGCCGCGAAGCGGAATCGCGGTGCCTTCGACGGCCGCAATCCTGTCAATCGGCATGCGCGAACTCCCGCACGTCTGCAACTTCACCCGCAATCGCGGCGGCCGCGACCATTGCGGGGCTCATCAACAGGGTTCGCCCGGTTGGGCTCCCCTGCCGTCCTTTGAAGTTGCGGTTCGACGATGACGCGCAGACCTGGGTGCCCTCGAGGCGATCCGGATTCATGGCCAGGCACATGGAGCATCCGGCGCCCCGCCATTCGAACCCGGCCTCCGTGAACACCCGGTCGAGCCCCTCCCGCTCCGCCGCCAGTCTGACCGCCTGCGATCCCGGCACCACCAGCGCCGTCACGTGCGCCGCGACATGCCGCCCGCGTATGATCGTCGCCGCTTCGCGCAGATCCGACAACCGGGCGTTCGTGCACGACCCGATGAACGCGACGTCGATCTTCGTGCCGCGAATCGGCTGCCCGTCGCGCAGCCCCATGAAATCGAGCGCCTCACGCAACGACGGCCGATCCGCCGCCTCTGCCTCATCGACGCGCGGCACCGTCTCGCTCACGTGCACCGACTGCCCGGGGTTGATTCCCCAGGTCACCGTCGGTTCGATGGCCGCCGCGTCAATCTCCACCTCGCCGTCATATCGCGCGTCCGGATCGGACGCCATCGAGCGCCACCAATCGCACGCCGCTTCGAACTCGTCCCCATCGGGTGCGAAGCGGCGGCCGCGCAAGTAGTCGAACGTCACCTGGTCGGGGTTCACGTAGCCGGCCCTCGCGCCCCCTTCGATCGACATGTTGCAGATCGTCATCCGCTCGTCCATCGACATGCGCTCGACCGTGTCGCCGGCATACTCGTACGCGTAGCCGACGCCGCCGCTGACGCCAAGCCGCCGGATGATGTCGAGGATCACGTCCTTCGCGTACACCCCGCGCCCGAGGCGGCCCGACACTCTGATGCGCCGGACCTTCAGCGGATCGAGCGCCAGGCACTGTGACGCGAGGACGTCCCGCACCTGCGACGTGCCGACGCCGAACGCGATCGCGCCGAACGCGCCGTGCGTCGACGTGTGGCTGTCGCCGCACGCGATCGTCATGCCTGGCTGCGTCAGTCCCAGCTCCGGACCGATCACGTGCACGATCCCCTGTGCGCCGCCGCTGATGTCGAAGAGGCGGATGCCCGCCGCGCGGCAGTTGCGCTCGAGCGCCGACAGCATGTCCTCGGCCATCACGTCGAGGAACGGCCGTCGCTGATCGCGCGTGGGAACGATGTGATCGACGGTGGCGATCGTGCGCTCCGGAAAGCGCACGCCCCACCCGCGCGCCCGCAGCATCTCGAAAGCCTGGGGCGTCGTCACTTCATGAATCAGATGAAGGCCGATAAAGAGCTGGGTCTGACCGTTTCCGAGCGCCCGAACCGTGTGGGCGCGCCAGACCTTCTCGAACAGAGTGGCTGACATGAACGCTTGATCGTACTACGAGACCACAGCTCGCAGCTCGCAGCTCGCAAATCGCAGCTCGGCGGTCGGGGCTCGGGGCTCGGCACTCGTAGCTCGTGGTTCGTGGCTCGTGGCTCGTCCCTACGCCCCAACCATTCGGGAGGCACTCTTGCCTAATCCATGTGCGCAGTCCCGCCGGTCAGGTACTTAGCGTGATTAGGCGCGAAATCTTCGACTTGGCGTCTTTCTGGCGTTGCAGAAAGTGAGATCCCGATGGCGAGCTCAGCGATTCGGAGATTCCAGGACCTGGATGCATGGCAGGTCGCAAATGGATTTGGCAGTATCGACGTATGCCCTGGCAGCGCGCCTGCCATCCAACGAGCGTTTTGAGCTGAGCTCACACATGCGACGGGGCTGTTCGTCCGCCATCTGCGAATTGCCCTGGGGTCGACCGGAGAGCTGGAGACACTGCTCGCTCTGGCGGTACGGGTTCATCTGCTTTCAAACGCGGACGTGGCGATTGCCGAAGAGCAGCTGACGCGAGCTGGCCAGTTGCTCCATGGATTGGTACGCTCGCTCGAGATAAGGCGAGCCGCAGGCTTCCCGATCGTCGGGTAGACGAACGACCCACGAGCCACGAGCTACGAGCCACGAGCCCCGACTGTTATACTGAAGCTCCTCTCGAACAATGGACTTCCTGAACCGGCTCAACCCCGAACAACGTGAGGCCGTGCTGCACCGCGACGGGCCGCTGCTGATCCTGGCCGGGGCCGGCTCGGGCAAGACGCGCGTCATCACGTTCCGGATCGCGTACCTCATCGGCGACGGGCATGCCGAGCCGGGCCAGGTCCTCGCGGTGACCTTCACGAACAAGGCCGCGCAGGAGATGCGGGAGCGCGTGGAGGCGCTCATCGGCTCGGAGGCGTCCGGTGTGTGGTTGTCCACCTTTCACGCGCTGTGCGCGCGGCTGCTGCGCCGCGAGGCGCCGAAGATCGGGCTGTCGCGCGACTTCGTCATCTACGACTCCTCCGACCAGGTCGCCGTCGTCAAACAGGCCGAGCGCGAGCTCGGCATCGACGACAAGTTCATCCCCCCACGCGCGGCGCTGGCGCGCATCAGCCAGGCCAAGAACCGCATGGAAGGGCCGGAGACGCTGCGCGCGACGTGGAACGTCCGCGACGAGCAAATCGCGAAGATCTACGAGCGCTACGTCGAGGCCCTGAAGGACTCGAACGCGCTCGACTTCGACGACCTGCTGCTGAAGACCGTGGAGCTGTTCGAGACGTCGGAGCAGACGCGCGACTTCTACGCGCGCAAGTTCAAGTACGTAATGGTCGACGAGTACCAGGACACCAACCGCCCCCAGTACATGCTCATCCGGCGCCTGGCCGGCCTGCATCGCAACGTCGCCGTCGTCGGCGATCCCGATCAGTCCATCTACAAGTGGCGTGGCGCCGACCTTCGAAACATCCTCGACTTCGAGCAGGATTTCGGCGAGGCGCGCGTCGTCAGGCTCGAGCAGAACTACCGGTCCACGCAGGTCATCCTGGACGCCGCCTCGGCCGTCATCAGCCAGAACCGGAACAGGAAAGAGAAGCGCCTCTGGACCGATCGCAAGGGCGGAAACAAGATTGTCTACTTCCGCGGCGGTGACGAGCTCGAGGAGGCCGACTTCATCTCGCGATCGATCAAGGGCGCCCGCGCCGAGGACGTCGACGCGACCATCGCTGTGCTGTATCGGACGAACGCGCAGTCGCGGGCGGTTGAAGAATCGCTCATGCGCGACGGCGTCCCCTACAAGATCATCGGCGGCGTCAGATTCTACGAGCGCAAGGAGATCAAGGACGCGCTGGCGTACTTGAAACTCATCATCAACCCGCACGACGATGTGAGCCTGCGCCGGGTGATCAACGTGCCCGCGCGCGGCATCGGCAAGGGCGTGATGGATTCGCTCCAGGCGATCGATCCGAACGCTGTGGTCGCCGAGGCGCCGCCGCTGATTGCGGCCGGCCTCCAGGAAATCAGTTCCGCCCGCTCGCTATGGGCGAAGCTGGTCTACGCCGTCGAGGACGGCAAGCTGACACCGCGCGCTGCCGCGTCGCTGCGCGTCTTCCGCGACCTGATCGTCGGATTGAGCGACGTTGCACGACACGATGCCGTTGCCATCACCATCGGGAAAACGCTCGATCGGACGGGCTACCTGCAGGATCTCCGCGACGAGAACACGGAGGAGGCCAACGAGCGGGTCGAGAACCTGATGGAGCTCGTGTCGGCGGCCGGAGAATACGAAACACGCGACCAGGAGCCGTCGCTTGGCGGCTTCGTCGATCGGCTGTCGCTGCTCTCGGAGGCCGACGAGGAGTCAGGGACGCGCGAGGCCAAGGTCTGGATGATGACGATGCACGCGGCCAAGGGGCTGGAGTTTCCAGTGGTCATCATCGCGGGGCTGGAAGAGGGATTGTTCCCGCACTCGAGATCGAGCGAGGACGATGACGAGCTGGAGGAAGAACGCCGCTTGTGCTACGTCGGCATGACCCGCGCGCAGTCGCAGCTCATTCTGACCGGGGCGGCACGGCGCCGCGTGTTCGGCGAATATCATTCGACCGACCCGTCGCGCTTCGTGAACGAGATCCCGCCGGAACTGGTCGAGGCCGTGGCGCCAGCCTACGCGACCGCTTATCAGAGCGCGCTCGGCCACGAGCATTACGCGTTCAGGACGAATCCTTACGGACGGAAGGGGCGCGGCACCGGGCGCGTCCGCGAGACGGAGGGGGCCTACAAGTACGAGGACGACGATCAGTCGGCGCCGGGCATCAGGCCCGGCGCGCGCGTCCGCCACCCGCAGTTCGGCGTCGGGAGCGTCATCTCGGTCGAGGAGCACAACGACGATCTGAAGATCACCGTCCGCTTCAACACGGTGGGGGTCAAGAAGCTGCTGGCCAAATACGCCAAGCTGGAGCTCGCATGAAATTGTGAATTGCGAGTTGTGAATTGAGTGGCAACGTGCCGTAATCGTCCATCCGGGCGACACCAGCGCGTTGTTGATGACTCACAATTCACAATTCAGAATTTGAGGGTTCTGTCGGCGGCGCCGGCGCTTCGCCGTTCCCGCTCTCTTCTTCTTCTTCCTTTTCGGCGAGCTTCGCCACGGCGACCACTTCGTCGCCCTCGTCCATCTCGATGAGCCGGACGCCCTGCGTCGCGCGGCCGATGGACCGGATGGCTCCCACGCGCGTCCGCAGGATCATCCCCTGCTGGCTGATCAGCATGACCTGGTCGTCGTCGGTGACGTAGGCGATGCCGACGACCTTGCCGTTGCGATCCGATGTCTGGATGTTGATCGTGCCGAACCCGCCGCGTGACTGCAGGCGGTATGCGGAGAGCTCGGTGCGCTTGCCGTAGCCGTTCTGCGCGACGGTCAGCAGCGTGCCGGCCTCGCGCACGATCTCCATCGCGACGACCTCGTCCCCCTCGCGCAGCGAAATCCCCCGCACGCCGTACGCGCCGCGTCCCATCCGCCGCACGTCGGTTTCCTCGAAGCGGATAGCCATGCCGTCGCGGGTGCCCAGGAACACCTGTTCCTTGCCGTCGGACAGCTCCACGGCGATGACGGCATCGCCATCTTCGACGCCCATCGCGTTGATGCCGCCGGCGCGCGGGTTGGCGAAGGCCCTCAGATCCGTTTTCTTGATGACGCCCCTGCGCGTGCCCATCACCACGTACTGCTGGTCATCGGCCTCCGGCCAGTCCCTGACGGCCAGCAGCGCCGCGATCTTCTCTCCCTCTTCCATCGCGACGAGGTTCGCGATCGCTTTCCCCTTTCCGCCCGCGCCCGCGTCCGGAATCTCGTGGACCTTCAGCCAGTACGCGCGGCCGCGGTCGGAGAAGATCATGATGTACGCGTGCGTGGACGCGATGAAGAGATGGCTGACGAAGTCCTCCTCGCGCGTGCGCATGCCGATGCGCCCCTTGCCGCCGCGGCGCTGCATCCGGTAGGTCGAGATGGCGGTCCGCTTGATGTACCCGGTATTCGTGACCGTGATGGCCATGTCCTCGTCGGCGATCAGGTCCTCGATGCGAAGCTCTCCGGTCTCCTCGATGATCTCGCTCCGGCGCGGATCGGAATGCTCTTCCCGGACCGCTTTCAGCTCCGCCATGACGACCTGCATCAGCAGCTCGTCGCTCGACAGGATCGCGCGCAGCCGCTCGATGACCTTGAGCAGCCCGGCCAGCTCGTCGGCGATCTTCTGCCGCTCGAGGCCCGTGAGCCGCTGGAGCTGCATGTCCAGAATCGCCTGCGCCTGAAGCTGCGACAGCCGGAATTCGGCGATCAGTCCCTGGCGCGCCTCGGCCGGGTTCTTGGATCCGCGAATGAGCTTGATGACCTCGTCGAGGCGATCGAGCGCGATCTTGAGCCCCTCCAGGATGTGCGCGCGCGCCTCGGCCTTGCGCAGCTCGAACTCCGTGCGGCGGCGCACGACTTCACGCCGGAACTCGATGAACTGCTCGATGATGTCGACCAGCGGCAGGACGCGAGGGCGCCCGGCGACGATCGCCAGCATGATGATCCCGAACGTCGTCTGAAGCTGCGTGTGCTTGTACAGGTTATTGAGGACGACCTCCGGCACTTCGCCGCGGCGCAGCTCGACGACGATGCGCATGCCGTCGCGATCCGACTCGTCGCGCAGATCCGAAATACCCTCAATCGTCTTGTCGCGCGCCAGGTCGGCCATCTTCTCGATCAGCCGCGCCTTGTTCACCTGATATGGGATCTCGGTGATGACGATGGAGACCTTGTCGCCCTTCTTGCTTTCTTCGACCGCCGAGCGGGCGCGCAGGGTGATCGCGCCGCGGCCGGTCTGGTAGGCGTTGAAGATTCCCTGGCGGCCGACGATGAACCCGGCTGTCGGGAAGTCCGGTCCCGGAATCGTCTTCAGGAGCGCCTTGAACTTCGCGTCGCGCGACTCGCCGCGGCGCTCGATGACGGCGATGACCCCGTCGATCACCTCGCGCATGTTGTGCGGCGGGATGTTGGTCGCCATGCCGACCGCGATGCCGGCCGATCCGTTCACCAGCAGGTTCGGGAACGGCGTCGGCAGAACGGTTGGCTCTTCTGTCGTTTCATCGAAATTCGGGACGAAGTCGACGGTCTCCTTGTCGAGATCCGCCATCATCTCTTCGGCGAGCGACTCGAGCCTGGCTTCCGTATACCGGTACGCGGCGGGCGGATCGCCATCAACCGATCCGAAGTTCCCCTGGCCGTCCACCAGGACGTAACGCAGGTTGAAGTCCTGCGCCAGTCGCACCAGCGTGTCGTACGCCGGCGCGTCGCCGTGGGGGTGGTAGTTGCCGATGACCTCGCCGACGATCTTCGCGCACTTGCGGTACGGGCGGTTCGACGCGAGCCCCATCTGCCGCATCGCGTACAGCACGCGACGGTGCGCCGGCTTGAGTCCGTCGCGAACGTCCGGCAGCGCGCGCCCGATGATTACGCTCATGGCGTAATCCATGTACGAGCGCTTCATCTCGTCTTCGATGTTGACGGGGAAACGGTTCAAGGATGTATCTGACATTCGTGAATTCGTGAATTGGTGAATTGGTGAGTTGGTGAGTTGGTGAATGGGTTGCTGTATTGATGCCTCGGCGCCGGGAAGAACACCGGACGGCAATTCACCAGCTCACGAATTCACCACGTCACTAAATATCAAGGTTCTTTACGTCGAGCGCATTGTCCTCGATGAACTTGCGGCGCGGCTCGACCTGGTCGCCCATCAGCGTCGTGAACATCAGGTCCGCTTCCATGTGATCCTCGGCGCGGACCTGCGCGAGCGAGCGCGTCTCCGGGTTCATCGTGGTCGCCCAGAGCGTGTCCGGGTTCATCTCGCCGAGGCCCTTGTAGCGGTTGATCGCCACGCCCTTCTTGCCGGCGGCGGTGAAGAACTCGACGAGGTCGTCCAGCGACTCGATGCGCACCTCGGCGTCGCGTGCCGGTCTAGGCGGCTGCTTCGGTCCGGCGGAGGCGTCGAGCGGCTTGGGCTCGGCCGCGAGTTTCGTGGCCTCGTCGATGGGCGCGCCGCCGATCGCCGTCTCGTTCGCCGCCGCCTGCCCGGCCTCGTCGGACGGGGCTTCTTCCGCCTCCTGCTGGGCCGCCGTACGGACGATCATCGGGCCGCGCACTCCCTTGACGTCCTGGTAGCTCGCCGCCAGCGTCCGGAACTCGCCGGTCGTGACGAAGTCCTGGTCGATGCGGTGATGCCGCGGGTATCCACCGCTGCGATCCTCGATCTCCAGCGCGAATCCCTTGTGCTCCTCGTCCTGCTGCACGGTCAGCGCGCGGCTCGGGGTGGTCAGCGCCGCGGCGAGCGCCTCGACGCGCGCCCGATCCGCGAAGAACGACTTGTCCTTCGCGTCGCGATCGAGCAGCGCCATCACGACGTCGCGCGTCGGCCCGCGCCGCTCGACGATCTGCAGATACTTGCGGAACGCGATCAGCTTCTCCAGGCGCTGCTCGAGCCGCTCGCCGCTCATCTCGCTGCCATCGGGCAGGACGACCACGCGCGACTCCACGGCGCGCCTGATCAGCCACGTCTCGAGCGCGCGGTCGTCGCGGATGAACACCTCGCTCTTCCCCCGCTTCGCGCGAAAGAGCGGAGGCTGCGCGATGTAGATGTAGCCGCGCTCCACGAGCGGCCGCATCTGCCGGTAGAAGAACGTCAGCAGCAGCGTGCGGATGTGCGACCCGTCTACGTCCGCGTCGGTCATGATGATGATGCGGTGATAGCGGGTCTTGTCGGGATCGAAGTCCTCGGCGCCGATCCCGCAGCCGAGCGCCGCGATCATCGTCTTGATCTCGTCGCTGCCGAGCATCTTGTCGAAGCGTGCCTTCTCGACGTTGAGGATCTTCCCCTTGATCGGCAGGATCGCCTGGAACCGGCGGTCCCTGCCCTGCTTGGCCGATCCGCCGGCCGACTCGCCCTCGACGATGTAGATCTCGCTCAGCGCAGGGTCGCGCTCCTGGCAGTCGGCGAGCTTTCCCGGCAGCGTGCTGTTGTCGAGCGCGCCCTTGCGCCGCACCAGATCGCGCGCCTTGCGCGCCGCTTCGCGCGCCCGCGCGGCGTCGACCGCCTTCGCGATGATCTTCTTCGCGACCGCGGGGTTCTCCTCGAGATACGCCCCCAGCTTGTCGTTCAGGATCGCCTCGACGATCCCCTTGACCTCGGTGTTGCCCAGCTTCGTCTTGGTCTGTCCCTCGAACTGCGGCCGCGGGATCTTGACGCTGACGACCGCAATCAAACCCTCGCGGATGTCGTCGCCGCCGATGCTGGCGTCCTTCAGGTCCTTCGTGAGGTTGTTCTTCCCCGCGTAGTAGTTCATCGTGCGGGTCAGCGCGGACCGGAACCCCGACAGGTGCGTGCCCCCCTCGTGCGTGTTGATGTTGTTGGCGAACGAGTACACGGTTTCCGCGTAGCCGTCGTTCCACTGCAGCGCGATCTCGACGTCGATGCCGTCCTTCTCGCCGTGCATGTGGATTGGCTTGTCGTTGACCGCCGCCTTGTTCTGGTTCAGGTAATCGACGAAGGAGATGATGCCTCCTTCGTAAAGGAACTTGTGCGACTTGCCGTCCCGCTCGTCGTCGAGCGTGATGGTGACGCCGCCGTTGAGGAACGCGAGCTCGCGCAGGCGCTGCGCCAGCGTGTCGAAGCTGAACTCGGTCGTCTCGAAAATCTGCTGATCGGGCTTGAACGTGATCTTGGTGCCGCGCTTCCGCGTGGTGCCGGTGATCTCGAGGTCGCCGGTCGGCACGCCGCGCTCGTAGCTCTGCTTGTAGACCTGCCCGTTGCGCCAGATTTCCAGGTCCAGCGATTCGGAGAGCGCATTCACCACGGACAGGCCGACGCCGTGGAGACCGCCCGAGACCTTGTAGCTCTCGTTGTCGAACTTACCTCCCGCGTGGAGCACCGTCAGTACGACTTCCGCCGCGGAGCGGCCGCTCGCGTGCAGGTCGACGGGGATGCCGCGTCCGTTGTCGACGACCGTCACCGACTGGTCGATGTGCAGCGTGACGTTGAGCTGGTCGCAGTGTCCCGCGAGCGCCTCGTCGATGGAGTTGTCGACAATCTCGTAGACGAGATGGTGCAGCCCTGCGGGCCCGGTCGATCCGATGTACATCGCCGGACGCGTACGGACGGCTTCGAGCCCTTCGAGAACCTTGATCTTGTCCGCGCCGTAGTCGTCCGAGAGGACGCCGTCGCCGTTGCCGGACCCGGCGGCGTGCTCGGCCGGGACCATGTGGTCCACGGGTAGAGACTGGTCCTGCGGCGTCAGCCCGGAGGGACGCTGTTCGTCGTTCTGATGTTCAGGCATTCAAAAGAAATTTTGTGAGTCTGCGAATTGGTGAATTTGTGAATTTGTATGAAGCTCGGTTGGAGGCTAATCCGCTGATTCACCAACTCACGAATTCACGACTTCGGGTCACACCCTCATGGGCATGATCACATACGTGTAGTCGTAGCCTTCCGCGCCCACGGGCTTCATCACGGCCTGGCTCATTTCGTCCTTGAATTCGAGCCCGACCGAATCGGTCTCGACGACATTGAGGAAGTCGAGCACATACTGCGCGTTGAAGCAGATCGTCACGGGAGCGCCGGCGTAGTCGACAATCAGTATTTCCTTCGCCTCACCGAATTCCGGGCTGCTCGAGGCAATCTCGACCTTGCCCTTGTCGACCGTGACCTTGATGGCGCGCGAGCGCTCGTTCGACAGTAGCGCGACGCGCTTGACGGCGTTCGTCAGCCGATCGCGGTCGAACTCGACTCGCTTGTCGTTGCTCTTGGGGATCACCCGCTCGAAGGCAGGAAACTGCCCATCGATCATCCGCGAGATCAACAGGCGCCCGCCGACGTCGAAGAACAGGTGATTCTCGCCGCGCTCATACTGGATATCACCCTCGCCCTCGGCGAGGAGGCGCCCCAGTTCGAGCAGAGTCTTGCGGGGCAGAATGACCCGTTCTTCCTCGTCCTTCGTTTGCCCTTCCGCCCTTTCGCGCGGTACCGTGATCAACGCGAGACGGTGGCCGTCGGTCGAGACCAGTCCAAGCGAGTCGGATTTCTGGATGAACAGCGCGCCGTTCAGAAAATACCGTGTGTCCTCTCCCGTGATCGCGAACTGCGTCTTCTCAATCATGTTCTTGAGAACATCGCGCGGCAGCGTCACGGTGGCACCCGTCGCTTCCGGCAGCGTGGGGAAGTCCTCGCGCGGCAGCGTCTGCATGCGCGAGTCGAAACGATCGGCTGCAACCTTGACGCCGTTCTTGTCCTCCTCGATCCGGATGTCTGTCTCGGGCAGCGCTTTGACGACCTCGTACAGCTTCTTCGCCGGCAACGTCAGCGATCCACCTTTCGTCACCGACGCCGCGCACTTGCTGCGCAGGCCGACTTCGAGGTCGGTCGCGAGGAACTTCACCTGCTCGCCGGATGCCTCAATCAGCACGTTGGCGAGAATTGGAATCGTGTTCTTGCGCTCGACGATGCCCTGGAACAGTTGCAGTTCGCGCAGCAGATCCGTCTTGCGTACGACAAGTTCCATGTGGTGATGACCTCGTGGGAGATGGCGCCTCGCGGCGTCTCCCTCTTAGATGAAAGGGAGATTCTAAGAACAAAGAATTATAACAAGAAAGAGGTGCTGTTGAAAACAGCCAAAGAGGGTAATTAGCCCTTGAAAATCTGTTATTTACGCTGTTGAGCGGACGCCGCTGCTGCGGCGGGTTTGGAGTGGAGGTTTCGGTGAGGACGAGGCGCGACTCGACGGCGCACATCGAGCGGGGGAGCTGGTCCTTGGAGGGTTGTGGAAAAACGACGAAACGCCGCTCTTCTCAGCGAAACGTTTCGAGGAAGGTGTTAATAAGTGTGTTGAAATCTCCGTCGCGCTTGCGGAGATCTTCTATCTTCCGGATCGAGTGAATCACCGTCGAATGGTGCTTGCCACCGAAGCTCCGGCCGATCTCGGGCAGCGACGCATTCGTCAGGGTTTTACACAGGAACATCGCAATCTGTCTCGGCATCGCGATCGACTTCGAGTTGTTGCGCGATTTCAACTCCCCGTGCTTCAGTTGGTAGTAGTCGGAGACGAACTTCTGGATGCCCTCGATGGTGACGGCGCGCTCGTCGTGCTGGAGCACGTTGCGCAAGACGTCCTGCGTGAGCGGCAGCGAGATTTCCCGGCCGGTCAGCGACGCGTAGGCAATCAGCCGGATGAGCGATCCTTCGAGCTCCCGGATGTTCGACTTGATCTTGCCGGCGATGTAAATAGCCACGTTGTCCGGAAGAGGCACACCTTCGGTTTCCGCCTTCTTCTTGAGGATGGCGACCTTTGTTTCGAGATCCGGGGGCTGGATGTCGGCGATGAGGCCCCACTCGAATCTCGAGCGCAGCCGCTCTTCGAGCGACGGAATCTCGTGAGGCGGGCAGTCGCTGCTGATGACGATCTGCTTCTGCGAGTCGTACAACGCGTTGAAGGTGTGGAAGAACTCCGTTTGCGTCCCTTCCTTGCCCGCGAGGAACTGAATGTCGTCGACGAGCAGCACGTCGACGCTGCGATACCGCTCGCGGAAGTCCAGGATGCGGTCGTACCGGACCGCGTTGATCATCTCGTTCATGAAACGCTCGGACGAGATGTAGGTGAGTTTCAGGTTGCTCAGATGATTGAGGACGTAATGCCCGATGGCGTGCATCAGGTGCGTCTTGCCAAGGCCCACGCCGCCATAGATGAACAGCGGGTTGTAGGAGCGCGACGGCGCCTCCGCGACAGCGCGGCACGCGGCGTGCGCAAACTGATTGGACGATCCGACAATGAACGTGTCGAATGAATATCGCGGAGCGAGTCCGCCCGCTGGCGCTTCCTGTTCGGGCTCGAGCTCGAGGGGCGCGGTCAGGGAATTCTCGACGGCGGGCGGAATCACCGGCGGCGGCGCGACCCCCTCGTCGGTGACGAAAGAAAGCAGCGCGCCCTTGCGGTCGACTTCAGTGAGCGCCTCGTCGAGCACGCCTGCGTAGTGCTTCGTCAGCCAGTCGCGAAATAGGTTGTTCGGGACGCGGACGCGAATCGTCGTGCCGTTGTCGTTGACGAGCGCCGTCGGCTTGAACCACGTGTAGAAGCTGTGGCGATTGACTTTCGTCTCGACCCGGGAAAGGACCTGATCCCAAATGCTGCTGCCGGTCATGTTCACAGATCCCGTCCAATTGTCCAAAATTCCGGACTTTCGCCTGCCACCGACCCTTGCGAGTGCCTCGGTTCCCTAAGAATTCGCCGCAAAACCTGCGAATTTGCCAATACTTTCGGCCTTCGCCCCATGGAAAGCGGCTTCACTCCAGCACCGGAGGCTGGAGCTCTAGCGAAAACCTTGGCTTTTCCACATTTTTTTCCACAGTTGTGGAAAACTCGGGGGGAGACCCTACCGCCGCCGCAGGGGAGGCGACTGTAACACACGCTCCGGAACGCGGCAACCGGCTCGAGATCGCGGGTAGTGGTCTAGGCGATTGACACTGCCGAGGGGCCTTGGTTACTATCTAAGTTTCTCCGCCATCAGTCGCTTACAGCAAAGGGATTCGACATCATGAGCGTCACGTTCCAACCTAACCGCCGGCATCGGCGCCGCACGCACGGTTTTCTCGTGCGGATGGCCACGAAGAACGGCCGGCTCGTGCTGAAGCGCCGCCGCGCCAAGGGGCGGAAGCGCCTCAGCGTCTCGTCCGAGTAGGCGCCTGGCGACAGCCTGAAATGCGCCCCGGGATCCCTCGCCTTGGCAGCTCGCGCCTCCACGGAGTCCCAGCGTTTCCCGAAGGAGCGCCGTCTGAGACGGCGCAGTGAGTTTCAGCATGTCTTCGATCTGGCGCTTCGCGCCAGCGGCCGTTATCTGACCGTGCTTGTGGCGCCCAGCTCATCAGGCACATCCCGGCTCGGAATCGTCGCGTCGAAGAAGCTGGGCAATTCGGTCAAAAGAAATCGGGCTAAGCGTTTGATACGACAGGTTTTTCGGCGGATCCCCTCGCTGGATGACGGGGCCGTGCTCGACATCGTGGTCATCCCGCGGCGAGAGCTGTTCGACGCCGCCTATCCCAGCCTGGAGACCGACTTTCGCGGCGCGCTCAGGCGCTCGGCCGCGCGGCTTCCCCGTCATGACGTCCGCTGACTCCACCGCGTTGACCGGCGCGCAACGGGCCGCGCTGGGGCTGCTGCGCATCTATAAAGTCCTTTTTTCACAACTATTTACTGGTTCCTGCCGTTTCCTGCCGTCCTGTTCCGACTATGCGGCGGGAGCGGTGGCGCGCTTCGGGGTCGTCCGCGGCTCCCTAATGGCCGCCCGGCGCCTGGCGCGATGCCACCCGCTCGGCGGCCACGGCCACGACCCGGTGCCAGACCGCTGGCGAGCCTGAATTTCATGGAAAAGCGCGTTCTACTGGCGGTCGTCCTGTCGTTCATCGTCCTGTACGGGTACGAGGCCTTGTTCACTCCGCCCAAGCCGCGGCCGAAGCCGAATGCCGCGCCGGCAGCGGCTAACGCGCCGCCGCCGGCCGCGACGCCGGGCCAGGCGGCCGTCGCCACCGCGCCGGCCGCGCCGCCGCCGTCGGAGGCCCCGCAACCCGCCACGCCCGCTGTCGCGGCCATCGTGAGCGACACCGAAGAACGCGCCGTGATCGTCGAGAACGATTCAGTCCGCGCAGAGTTCAGCACGCGTGGCGGCGTCCTCAAGAGCTGGAGGCTGAAGAAATACGAGGACAGCTCGCGACAGCCCCTCGAGCTCGTTCCGACAACGGTTCCTCCCGGCAGCGTCCGGCCGTTCAGCCTGACTGTCGACGATGCCGCGATCACGGCGACGTTGCGACAGGCGCTCTACAAGCCGAGCGCGACGGAACTGCACCCCGGGAGTTCCCCCGCCACGCTGACCTTCGAATACCAGGACGCGTCGGGTCTGACGGCCAGGAAAGAGTTCGTCTTCACGCCCGATAATCCGTATCTCGTGCACTTTTCCGCGGACGTCCGGCGCGGCGACGCGGCGCTCCTGCCGACGGTCGAATGGGGCCCCGCGCTCGGCAGTGGAATCGTTGCGTCCTCGCGCACCTACAGCCCCGCGCCGCAGCCGATCTTCTACCGCGACGGCTCGGTGACGCGGGTGAAGACGACGAAGATCCAGGAGAACCCGCGGCAGGAGGGGGTGTTTGGTTTCGCGGGCGTCGACGATCACTATTTCCTGACCGCTGCTGTTCCAATCGGCCAGCCGCTGGTCGTCGCGTATCGTCCGGTCGACGTGCCGATTCCCGGCGGCGACGGGAAGACCGTGGCGCACTTCGTCGAGTGGTCGGCCCGCTACGCGTCGGCGCCGAAGCAGGCGCGATTCTTCATGGGGCCGAAGGACTTCGACGTGCTCGCGTCGATCGATCGGGACCTGGTCCGCTCGATCGACTTCGGCATCTTCGCGTGGATCGTGGTGCCGCTGCTGCGGGCGCTCAAGTGGGTCAACCACTACATCGGCAACTACGGCTGGTCGATCATCGCGCTCACCGTGATCATCAACCTCGTCATGTTCCCGCTGCGCCACAAGAGCGTCGTCTCGATGCGGCGGATGCAGGAGATTCAGCCCGAGGTGAAGGCAATCCAGGAGCGCTACTCGAAGCTGAAGATGAGCGATCCGGCGAAGCAGAAGATGAACGTCGAGCTGATGAACCTGTACCGGGAGCGCGGGGTGAATCCCGCGAGCGGGTGCGTGCCGATGCTGCTGACGCTGCCGGTGCTGTTCGCGTTCTACTCGATGCTGTCGGTCGCGATCGAGCTGCGCGGCGCGCCGTTCGTCTTCTGGATCAAAGACCTGTCGGTCCACGATCCGCTGTTCATCACGCCGGTGCTCATGGGCATCACGCAGTTCGTCCAGACGAAGATGACGCCGTCGACGGCGGACCCGATGCAGCAGAAGATGATGATGTTCATGCCGCTCGTCATGATGATCTTCTTCATCTGGGCGCCGAGCGGGCTGGTGCTGTACTGGACGGCGAGCAACGCGTGGGCGATCGGCCAGCAATGGCTGACGAACAAGCTGATCGGCCCGCCGCCGCCGCACGCGGTCCGGCCGCCGGCCGAGCGGCGGGTCAAGAGCGCGGGGGGCGGCAAGACCGACCAGGCGAAGGAGCGCAAGTAGATGGAAGTGCAGGATCGCGTCCGCGAGTTCATGCGCAACACGCTGGCAGCCATGGGCCTGCCGCTCGAAGTCACGGTCGTCGACACGCCCGAGAACATCCGGATCGAGCTGTCGGGCGAGGGAGGCGAAGAGCTGCTCCGGCGCAAAGGGGAAGCGCTCGATGCCCTGCAGCAGATCGTGAACTCCGGATTCCGGCGCGAGCTGGACGACGATCGCTCGTTCGTGGTCGATTGCCTGGAGTACCGGAAAGCCAAGGACGCCGAGCTGAAGCAGATGGCCCGGTACTACATCGAGAAGGCGAAGACGAGCGGCATGCCGCAGGAAATGGGGCCGCTCAATCCGTACTCGCGGCGGCTCGTCCACCTCACGGTCGCGGAGGACCCGCTCATGTCCTCGGAGAGCATCGGCGACGCATTCCTCAAGACGGTCATCATCTCCGTACGCAAATAGAGAAATTGGTGAGTTGGTGAATTGACGACCTTACCAGAATTCACCAATTCACTACTACTTCACCAATTCGCCAAGTCACTAATTCACCAACTCACTAATTCACCGATTCACTGATTCACCAACTTCATGTTCTCCCCGGATGACACCATCGTCGCCGTGGCGACACCGCACGGGCGAGGCGGCATTGGCGTCGTCCGCGTCTCGGGTCCGGCGGCGCGTGCGGTCACACGGGCGGTCTGTGACGGCGGCGGCGATCTCGAAGCCCGCCACGCGACGCTGACGGCCGTCCGCACGGGCGCCGGCGTCGTCGACCGCGCGGTCGTGACGTTCTTCCCCGCCCCGCACTCGTACACGGGCGAAGACGTGCTCGAAATCAGCGCGCACGGCAGTCCGGTGCTGCTGCGGTCGATCGTCGAGGCAGCGATGGCCGCAGGGGCGCGGCTGGCGGAGCCGGGGGAGTTCACGCTGCGCGCGTATTTGGGCGGCCGGATCGATCTCGTCCAGGCCGAGGCGGTTCGGGATCTGGTCGAGGCCGTGACGCCGCTGCAGGCCCGCGCGGCGTTCGATCAGCTCGAAGGCACGCTCACCACGCGTATCCGCGAGACCGACGGGATGCTGTTCGAGCTGTCCGCTCGCCTCGAAGCGTCGCTGGATTTCGCGGAGGAGGGGTACCACTTCGTCGGCGCGGATCGCGCCGCGGGGGAGATCGACGCGATCGTCGGCCGCCTGGACGATCTGCTGCGCGATCGCGCGCGCGGCCGGCTGGTTCGCGAAGGCGCGCACGTCGCAATCGTGGGACGCCCGAACGCGGGCAAGTCCAGCCTCTTCAACCGGCTTGCCGGCGCGGGACGCGCGATCGTGACGGACATCGCCGGGACCACCCGCGACCTGCTGACCGAGCTGGTGGATATCGAGGGACTTGCCGTCACGCTCGTCGACACGGCGGGCCTGCGCGAGACGGCGGGCGACATCGTGGAAGCCGAAGGGATGGCGCGCGCGCACGCGGCGCGAGGGGTCGCGGACGCGACGATTGTCGTGCTCGACTTGTCCACGGATCTGACGTCCGACGATCGCGACGTGTTGAAGGCGACGAGCGGCTCGACGCGGCTCATCGTCGGGACCAAGGCGGATCTCGAGCCGTCGCCCGCGGCTCCATGGGGCATGGAGCCGCTGCGGGTCTCGTCGGCGACGGGAGCGGGCATCGACCGGCTGCGCGGGGCGATCGCGGGGATCCTCTGCGGTGCCGAGCCGTCGCGCGACACGCCGGCCATGACCAACGTCCGGCAGGCGGATCTCGTTTCCCGCGCGCGGGACGCGCTCGCCCGCGCGGCGGCCGCCGCGCGGGCCGGAACGCCCGAGGAGTTCGTGGCGGCCGACGTCGCCGAGGCGCGCGGGCTGCTCGAGGAGGTGACCGGCGCGCGGACGCCCGACGACGTGCTGCGCGCGATCTTCGCGAGCTTCTGCATCGGGAAATAGTTTGCGATGCAAAGCAAGCGACGCCAGACTCCGAAGTACGGGCGGGGAGTTTGGGAGTTGGGAGTTGGCAGTTGGGAGTTGACTTCGATGTGATCGTGATCGGTGCGGGCCATGCGGGCGTGGAAGCCGCGTGGGCGGCGGCGCGGCTCGGGCGGCAGGTCGCGATCTGCACGCTGTCGGACGCGACCATCGCGCACATGCCGTGCAACCCCGCGATCGGCGGCACCGCCAAGGGCCACCTGGTCCGCGAAATCGATGCGCTCGGCGGCGTGATGGCGGCGGCGATCGACGCGACCGGCATCCAGTTCAAGCTGCTGAACCGCAGCCGCGGGCCGGCGGTGTGGTCGCCCCGCGCGCAGGCCGACAAGCGCGTCTACAGCCGGTGGGTGACCGCCGCCCTCCGGCGAGAGCCGAACATTCAGTGGATTCTCGGCCGCGCCGGACGCATTCTCACGGACGCATCCGGGGTCACCGGGATTGAGCTCGAAAGCGGCGAACGGATGTGCTGCGCCGCGGTCGTCGTGACGACGGGGACGTTCCTCAACGGGCTGGTGCACATCGGGCGGGAGCGGCGGCCATCGGGCCGCGCGGGGGAGCCGCCGTCACGGGACCTGGCGGAGTCGCTCAAGAGTTTCGGTTTCCAGTGGGGACGCCTCAAGACCGGCACCCCACCGCGGCTCGATCGGCGCACCATCGACTTCTCGCGATTCAAGGAAGAGCGCGGCGAGGACCCGCCCGTGCCGTTCTCCTTCCTGACGGATGTCATCGACCGCCCGCAAGTCGCGTGTCACCTGCTCCACACGAACGATCGCGTTCACGAACTGGTGCGGCAGAGCATCGCCGAATCCCCGCTGTTCAACGGCCAGATCTCCGGTATCGGTCCGCGGTACTGCCCGTCGCTCGAAGACAAAGTCATGCGTTTCCCGCACCGGGAGCGACACCAACTGTTCCTGGAACCAGAAGGTCTCGACGTCGACGAGATCTACGTCAACGGTTTCTCGATGAGCCTGCCTGCGGATCTGCAGGAGCAGCTCGTTCATGCTCTTCCGGGTCTCGAAGACGCGCGGATGCTGCGCCCGGGCTACGCGGTCGAGTACGATTTCATTCAGCCGATTGAGCTCGGGCCCTCGCTCGAAGCGCATCGGGTCCCTGGCCTGTTCCTCGCCGGCCAAATCAACGGCACGTCCGGGTATGAGGAGGCCGCCGCCCAAGGGGTGATTGCGGGCATCAATGCCGCGCGCCGGGTGACGCGCGACTCGCCGTTCACCCTCGGCCGCGACGAGGCCTACATCGGAATCCTCGTGGACGACCTCACCACCAAGGGATGCCTCGAGCCTTACCGGATGTTCACCTCGCGCGCCGAGCACCGGCTCCTCCTGCGAATCGACAACGCCGATCTGCGTCTGACGGCTCGCGGGCGGGAGGCGGGCCTCGTCAGTGACGACCGCTGGGAACGGTTTCGAACGCGGCGCGACCGCTTCGAGCAGAACGCCGCGATCATCAGGGGCGCCGTCGTGGCTGCGGCCTCCGGTGAACGGATGCCGGCTTCTCGCGCCCTGAAGCAGCCGGAGGTCAGTCTCGCCGCGCTGCTGGACGAAGGGCAGCTTGCGCTGGATGTGGCCGGCAGCGCGGATCTCTGGAGCCTCGAGACAGAATTCAAGTACGAGGGCTACCTGCGCCGGCAGACGATCGCCGTCGAGCGGCAGCGGCGCCAGGAGCAACGCGCAATTCCGGGGGCGCTCGTTTTTCAGGGGATTCCAGGACTTTCACGCGAGATGGTCGAGAGGCTGTCAGCGGTTCGTCCCGCCACGCTCGGTCAGGCGCTGCGCATTCCCGGTGTAACGCCCGCTGCGGTGGCTATTATCGCGCACCATGTGGAGCGCGGGCGCTGAAGCAGGCAGCATGCATCTGGCAGCCGGCAGCGAGTTGCGCTGTCCCACTGGGTCAGAGTCAGAGTCGAACAGCCTGGCAGTTTGATTTGCTGCCTGCTGCCCACTGTCTACTGCCTACTATCTGATAGTCTGAAGCCGTGGCGCCGCGAGACTTCCGCACCCGGCTCACGCGTCGTGCAGCGAAGGCTGGACTCTACCCGTCTGATGGTGTGATCGAGCGGTTGATCGCGTACTACGAACTGCTGGCTCGCTGGAACAAGAAGATCAATCTCACCGCGCTGGACAACCCCGACGAAGCGATCGATCGGCTGCTTTTGGAGCCGATCGCCGCGACCCGACACCTCCGTCCCGCCGACATACACCAATTGGACATCGGCTCTGGGGGCGGCTCTCCGGCCATTCCCATGAAGCTGGTCATTCCGGGGCTGAACCTGACAATGGTCGAGGTGAAGGCGCGGAAGTCCGCATTCCTTCGTGAGGCCATCAGACAACTCGAGCTGGACCACACGAGCGTCGAGACCGAACGGTACGAGGAACTCCTCGCCCGTCCCGAGCTGCACGAGCGATTCGATTTTCTTTCCGTCCGGGCGGTCCGTGTTGAGGCGCGAGTCCTCATGTCGCTGCAGGCTTTCGTCCGGTCGGGCGGGCACGTCCTGTTGTTTCGCGGGCCGAGCGGCCCGGAGGCTCCAGCGACCTTGGTCCCGCCGCTCGAGTGGATGGGCACGTACCCCTTGATTGATGGGCTGCAAAGCCGCCTGACAGTACTCAGTAAGCTGTCGCTTGGACATGCCGTGTTCCACGTGGAACAATCTTGATTGTGGTCGAATGACCTAAAATGGGAAACGTCCTGGCTGTTGCCAATCAAAAGGGAGGCGTGGGGAAGACCACCACAGCCATCAACCTCGCGGCGTCGCTCGCCCTGGCAGACCAGCGCGTGTTGCTCGTCGACATGGATCCTCAGTCGAACCTGACCAGCGGGATCGGACTGAAGGGGCAGGCCGCGCCGGCGGGCACCGTCTACCAGGCGCTCACCGCCGACATCGACGACCCGACCGCCTTCGTTCTTGCCACGCGCATTCCCGGCCTCGCGCTCGTCCCGGCGGATCGGAATCTCACGGGCGCGGAAATCGATCTCGTTCCGCTTCCGCAGCGCGAGCATCGGCTGCGCGATCTCGTCGACCGCGTCCGCGCCGACTACGACTACATCTTCATCGACACGCCGCCCTCGCTGGGGCTCCTGACGCTCAACGCGCTCGTCGCGGCCGACGCCGTGCTCATTCCGCTCAACTGCGAATACTTCGCGCTCGAAGGGCTCGCCGATCTGGTCGCGACGCTGCGCCGAGTGCGTGCCGCGTACAACCCGACGCTCGACATCGCGGGGGTGCTCATGACGATGTACGACGAGCGGACGAACCTGGGGCAGCAGGTGTCGCGCGACATCAGGGCGTTCTTCGGCGAGCGCGTCTACACGACCGTCATTCCCCGCAACATCCGGCTCGGCGAAGCCCCCAGCCATGGGCTGCCCGCCATCCTCTACGACGTGAAGTCGCGCGGCGCCGAGGCCTACGTCGCGCTCGCCCGCGAAGTCCTCGCGCGCGACAAGGCGGCCGGAGCCGCCACGGAGCAGCATCATGGTTGAAAAACGACCCGCGCTCGGACGTGGCCTCTCCGCGCTGATCCCCGACGCGCCGCCGGCCGCGGCCGGCGATCGCGCGCTCGAGATCGACATCGACCTCCTTCGCCCCAACAAGTTCCAGCCGCGAACGACGATGGACGAAGGAAAGATCGAAGAGCTCGCGCGGTCCATTCGCGCCAACGGCGTCATCCAGCCGATCGTCGCGCGCAGGATCGACGGCGGGTACGAGATCGTGGCCGGCGAGCGGCGCTGGCGCGCCGCCCAGCGCGCCGGGCTGCTCAAAGTGCCGGTCGCCGTGCGCGACGTTCCGGAGGACCGGCTGCTCGCCGTGGCCCTCATCGAGAACATCCAGCGCGAGGATCTGAATCCAATCGAAGAAGCGCACGCCTATCGCCGGCTGGCCGACGACTACCATCTCACGCAGGAGCAGATCGCGGACGCCGTCGGCAAGGACCGGTCGTCGGTGGCCAACTACGTGCGGCTGCTGAAGCTGCCGCAGGAAGTGCGCGCGAACGTCGCCTCAGGGGCGCTCTCGATGGGCCACGCGCGCGCCATCCTCGGCCTCGCCGACCAGTCCGCGCAGCTCCGCGCCGGCCGCGACGTGGTCGCGAAAAGTCTCTCCGTGCGCGAAACGGAAACGCTCGTGCGCAAGATCGCGCGGCCGCCAGCCGAAAAGGCCGCTCCGCAGAAAGACGTGCACACACGCGCGGCGGAGGAAAAGCTGCGCTTCGCGCTGGGTACGCGCGTGCGCATCGCGCGCAAAGGCAAGGGCGGCCGGATCGAGATCGATTTCGCGAACGAAGATGAACTCAACCGGCTGTACGACCAGTTGACCGAACGGCGCTAGAACGCGAGCGCAACGGAGCGGGGCGACGGGGCCCCGCGAGTGGAGCGAGCGAGGTTAGATATGACCATCAAGAAACTGACCGACTATTCGTCCTGCGCCGGTTGAGCGAGCAAGCTCGCCGCCGGTGAGCTCGCCCAGGTGCTGGGCGGTTTGCCCGTCCACGACAACGACCGGGTCCTGATTGACTATCGGACATCGGACGATGCCGGTGTGTACAAGCTGGATGAGAGCCGCGCGCTCGTGCAGACGGTCGATTTCTTCACGCCCATCGTCGACGATCCCTACGTCTATGGACAGATTGCCGCCGCCAACGCGCTGAGCGACGTCTATGCGATGGGAGGCCGTCCGCTGACCGCGCTCGCGATCGCGGCCTTCCCCAAGGACCTCGATCGCGAGGTGCTGCGGCAGGTCTTCACGGGCGGCCTCGACAAGCTTCGCGAAGCGGGTGTGGCGCTGCTCGGCGGCCACACCGTGCAGGACACCGAAATCAAGTTCGGCTACGCCGTCACGGGGGAGGTCGATCCGGCGCGCGTCCTTGCGAACGCGGGAGCGCGCGCGGGCGATGTGCTGATTCTGACGAAGTCCCTCGGCACCGGGATCATCGCGACGGCGCTGAAGTACGGCCGCGCGCCGGCCGCGGCAGTGGACCGCGCCGTCCGTTCGATGACCGCATTGAACCGCGAGGCGGCCGCCGTCCTGCAGGCGCTTCCGCAGGGCGCCGTGCACGCGTGCACCGACATCACCGGCTTCGGCCTGGTGGGACACGCATGCGAGATGGCCACGGCCAGCGGCTGCGCCATCGAGATCGACACGAGCCGCGTCCCGATTCTGGAGGGGGCGCGAGCGCTGGTGCAGGGGAACGTCCCGAGAGGCGGCCGGACCAATCGAGGGCACTTTGCCGCCAACGTCTCCGCGAGCGCGTCCATCGACGCCGAGCTGGTCGAGCTCCTCTACGATCCGCAGACCTCAGGCGGGCTGCTCGCGGCGGTGGACGCCGCCGAGGCCGGCCGGGCCATCGATGCCCTGGTGCGCGCGGGCGTGGAAGGACACCGCATCGGCCGCGCCGTGTCTGCCGCTGCCGCCTGGATCGTCCTGGTGTAGTCACTTCCGGACGACTAGCGACTATTTCCGTGGTATAAATTGATGTTTTGTGCCGTCGCGCCGCGCCGCGACCGACACTGCGCGCACGCGAGCGGAACGGAGCGGGGCGAAGGGGCCCCCGCGAGTGGAGCGAGCGAGGGGGTCCGGGGGAAGCGCCCCGAGCTCCGAGTTTTCGAGGGGCGATATTCCGCCGGATCAAGAAAGAACGGAGCGGGGCGAAGGGGCCCCCGCGAGTGGAGCGAGCGAGGGGGTCCGGGGGAAGCGCCCCGAGCCCCG
>Ga0156223_107_pt1 | contig 52341 bp, 42 predicted proteins | sample RifCSPlowO2_12_FD_107871 | JGI IMG/M metagenome (GOLD analysis project Ga0156223, IMG submission 107871) | Acidobacteria bacterium RIFCSPLOWO2_12_FULL_66_21
GCTCTATCGGATTACCGCCGATCCGAAGTGAATCATGGCAGCCTAACAAGGCATGGAGCCGACGCGCCAGAGCGCGCGGCTCATGCCAGTCGTTAGGCTGCGGGACAGATGTTTGATCTAATCCAATGAAGGACTTCAGTCTTGACCAGCTTCTGCGATATGGCTTTGCCGGAGCCGTTGCGCTGATCACATTTCGAGTCACGACGGTCGACGAGTCGAGATTGTTCGATCTGACCGCTACAGACATTACTATCGCGACGGTTCTCGCCGCGCTTCTGGGGAGTGCGATCTACGCATTTCATCGGGCCGTGCTTTACCCTCCGATTCTTCGGTTCCAGCACTGGTCTCTGTGCGTCGACAAGCGCCTGAAAGCGCCTTCGTTGAGGCCGTGGCGTCTATGGTCGGTGAGTGACATCGAGACTAAACTCAGCTTCGCGCGGTGGTGGCGGAAGCAGAGGGTTCCAGGAGTACAGGCCGGCTTGGACAGATGGGGCGACCAGGTCCACTTCTTGTACTCATCCGGTTGGGCAATCGTTGCCGCTCTGACGGTTCGGTCGCTCACCGTAAAGTCCGGCTGGCTCGCGACAGGTTACGTATGGCCTGCCGCGCTGGCCATCTTCTGCGCAGCGTTCGTGCACGACCTACGTCTGTTGACTATGGATTTCGAGATGTACTCGCGTGGTCGGACCGATCACGGCACATTCGAGTGAACGAGAAGTGCAGCCTAACATCGCATTCACCCGGCGACGCTTGGCGAGTTGTGAAGCGCCGCGGGTGATGCGTGTCGTTATGCCGCCCATGGCAATCCGGTGAACGATGACAATGCCTCGCATGGAGGAGCTATCGCCAGACAGACTGCTTCAATAGGGCGGACGGCAGGAAGAAATGCCCTCGGGAAGAGTGGCTGGGAATTCAACGCTGCGAAAAATGAGGCCGGTGAGAACGAACGGTGACGCCACGCGGTGTCACAGAGAGGAGACACGATGAGAAGGAATCTGTGTTTCGCATGTTGCGGTCTGATCTTGGGGATAGCCGTCACCCAAATGGATTTTCTCGAAGAAGCATCAGTTAGTGCCCAGAACGCATCAGAAGGGGCAAAGAAGTGTGATTACACCTATCTTCGTGATGGTAGTCAACCGAATATCGGCACCGATGGCGAGATCAAGTACAACACCTCATGGAAGGCAGTTGTCGAAAGCGGATGGACACTGAAGGCCATCGGTGGCAACGCCGGCAGCATTTACGTATTCGAAAAGTGCCGATAGGTTCTTGAAGTCCTGCGGCGTCTTGCGCCAGCGAGTCGATGATTTATGGGTCAATTCGACGATCTGCGCGCGAGGGTGGGTCGCTTGGTCGAGGCCATCGCCGAGCGCCATCTTCACGTGCAGGCTACTCTCGGTGCGTCTCCGGCGGGCGGCATAACAAACGAATGGAGCCGACGCGCCAGTCGTCTCATGCCATCATGTCGCTGAGGCGCGCAGCTCATTCGCAACGTTGGACGCTGCTGGCGCACTGGCGCACGTCGGGCGTATAAGACGACTTAATCAAGACGACTGGAGGTCTGATGTGACTCCACTGCTAATCGCCGCAGCAATCGCCTGGCAGCTCGCCGGGCTTGGTGTCGACCGCCCGCCCGAGCATGCGGCGCGGACGTTGGTGGCCGCTGAAGGGGCGGTGAGCTGGCAGTACGAGACAGGTGGATGAATCTTCTCTCCGCCCACGGTCGTGGGCGACCTGCTCTTCGTGGGGTCCTGCAACGGCATGCTGCATGGCGTGGACCGGCGTACGGGCGAGGGCCGCTGGACGTACAACGCTGCCCTTGATGGCGGCAAGCCGGAGTTCCACGGACGACCTCTCATCACCGGGGAACTCATTGTCGTGGGTAGCGATGATCGACGCCCGGAGGGAGTCGGGCATGTCTATGCATTCGAGCGTTCCACCCTACGACTGGTGTGGAAGTATCGAGCAGGAGCCGGCGTGGCGTCCGACGTCGTGCAGCTTCGCGAGACTGCCTACGTCGTCACGCTCAGCGACGAGGTCGTGGCCCTCGATTTGCGCACCGGGGCCGTGCAGTGGAAACTCGCCAGTGGCGCATCCAACGACCGTTTTCTTCCAAACTCGACGCCGGCCATCGTCGGTGAGCGGTTGATCTTCGGCAGCCTTGACGGCACGATGTATGGCCTCGACGCCAAGTCTGGGGCGGTCCTGTGGCGACGAGTGCTTCCCGCAAGAGTCTCGACATCGGTGGCCATCGTGGGTGACAACGTATTCGCGGGTGACGCCGACGGTCGGATTTACAGGCTCGGTGTAGCCCATGGAACCATTGAGGCACAACTGCGAGTCAATGGCAGCCCGAGTTTCAAGCTCGTACGAGCTGGCGAATCGCTGCTGGTGTTCGTGCACGAGTCTGGCGTGATGACTCTGCAGTCGGTGCCCTTGGCACTCGACGCGGTGCGCTGGATGCAAGGCGCACCACGCCCAGGCTGGAGCTCGTTCGCCTGGCCATACGTCTGGAAGGACTGGGTTATCGTGGGAAGAGAGACTGGGGAGTTCGTGGCCCTTCGGCTGGCCGACGGCCAGGCGGCGTGGCAAGGCAAAGTCACGGGGACCGTCTCCGGAATCGGAGGAGATGAGACATCCCTGTACCTCGGCACGACCCGAGGCACGCTAATTGGATACGCGTTGCCCGCAATGATGCGGTGAACGCGGGAACCGCGTCGGTTCTCGAACGCCGGACAGGCAGCGTCCAACAAAGCGCTGCACCCGACGGTCGCCGGCGCGATTGTGAGCGACCGCAGGTGAGCGCGATCGTTAGCCGGACGGGGATGCGAGCAACATTATCACGGATAATCGGGCCGGCAATCCGTAGCTTGTCCAGAGAGCTGGTTCACGGCAGCAAGCCCGTATTTGTAGAACTGCGGCCGGTTCCGGGAGCGGCGGTCAAAGATTGCTTCCGCGTCGTCGCGGACAAGGTCGTGCTAGACGGCGGCGAAATCGTGTGTGGTTGGCGATTCTGGGAGATGCCGGCCGTTTTCGTGGAGGCCGAGTTCCACGCCGTCTGGCGTCGCCCGGAAGGCGATCTGCTCGACATAACGCCGCTTCCGAACGAAATCGGATCATATGAGCGCGTCCTCTTCGTACCAGATCCAGCGAGGGTCTACGAAGGTCGGCAGGTTAACAACGTCAGGCGGGCCTTGACTCAGGATCCTTCCGTTCACGAGTTCTTTCGGGCATGCGATGATTTCTTCGAGTTGATGAACCGTGGCACCCGAGCAATCCAGCATGGCGCAATCACATTGGCCGGTGCCGAACGAGATGAGTGGATTAACATCGAGTCTCGAAAGACGAGCGCCCTGAGAGAGGTTTTGACGCGGTTGCCTCAACCGAGTCGCAACGATCCGTGCCCGTGTGGCAGTGTACACGACCATCAAGGACCACAAGACGTTCCGGACGCTAAGTGAGGGCTGGTCGATGGAGCGCGTTACACAACTTATCGACAAGGATGCCGAGCAAGTCCGTCCGTACGTCGGCGAGTACACCTGGGCTGTGTTCACTTCGTATCAGGCGGTGATGTTGAGAATCGTCTTCTTGTTGAACCTGGGCAGAGATGACGCCGCCAAGCTCGAGTGGCACAAAGATGGAGGAACGCGACAGCTAATCCAGGCAGTGCTGACAGCTGGCGAGCTAGCTAGCAGGGATGTGGCGCTCTGTGAGCAAACGCGCGTGAAACTTCTTCGTCGCGCGCGTGGTCGATCATCATCGTTCCGGAGGACGGCGGCGATCCGCGCGAGTACTCGCTGCCGCGCGGCGTGCACGTGAACGTCCAGGAAGGCGACCGCGTCCCCGCGGCGGAGCCCCTGCGCTCGAAGCGGAGCGGGGCGAAGGGGCCCCGCGAGCGGAGAGCGCTTGGCCGGGGTGCAACGGGACTCCGCCATGAACAATGGACGGCCCGAGCAACTTGCACGACATCCGGGGTCCCCGCCGCGCACGCCTGCGCGGTGGGGTGGCGTCCTGTCGGTCCTCGGCGAGAAGGCGCTGCACGCGTATCTCGTCAACGAGATCCAGGAGGTCTACCGGCTGCAGGGCGTCAACATCAACGACAAGCACATCGAGGTCATCGTCCGGCAGATGATGCGGTGGGTGAAGATCGAGGACGTGGGCGACACCGAGTTCCTGCGCACGGAGCGGAGCGGGGCGAAGGGGCCCCGCGAGCGAAGTGGGCTTGGCGGGGTGCAGGGGACCCGACCACCAAGGTTAGAGGAGCAGGTGGACCGCTTCCGGTTGCGCAAGAGCGGAGCGGGGCAAAGGGGCCCCGCGAGCGAATGCGCTAGGCGGGGTGCAGGGGCCCCCGCCGATCAAGAGATCGAAGAGAACGAGCGCGTGATCCAGGCGGGCGGACGCCCGGCGACGGGCCGGCCGCTGCTGCTCGGGATCACGCAGGCGTCGCTCTCCCGACTCGTTCATCTCCGCGGCGTCATTCCGGGAAACGACGCGCGTGCTCACCGAGGCGTCGATTTCAGGCAAGGTGGATCAACTACGCGGTGCGACGGGCGGGACGCGAGCGGAATGGAGCCAGCGGCGTAGCGCTGGCGGAATGAAGCGAGCTTGGCGGGGTGCAGGGGACCCCGCCATCCAACAAAGATGGGCCGGCTGATCCCGGCGGGCACGGGCTTCGACTACTACCGGCACGTGCACATCCCGGCGGACGAGCCGCCGCCGCCGCCGCCGACGCCGGAGGAACTGGAATTGGAGCGCGAGATGGAATATTTTGTGGAGCCCGAAGAAGCCTTCACTCGCGATGAAATTGAGTAGACCGAGATTGGCAAGACCTGGATCCCGGTAGCGCCCGGCTTCAGCCGGGCTACTTCGTCGAACCCGAAGAGGCGTTCACGAGGGACGAGATCGAGTAATCAGCCTGCCTCGCCGGAGCTTCAGCGAAGGCAGCTCGCAGCTCGCGGCTCGCAGCTCGACATTTCCGAGACAGGGCCGGCCTCGCGCCGGCCCTTGTTTTGTACAGTGGCTTGCCTGCCTCGCCGCAGCGCGTAGCGCGAAGGCGGGTCGGAAGATCATCGCCCCTTTGATTCTGGTGGCCCGTTTCATCTGACGGGTTTGACGCGGGTCAGTGATAAGTGCACGATAAGTGCATGGCTGTCAAGACCATCCCAATCGACCTGGAAGCGTACGAGGCGCTGGCGGAAACGGCCCGGCCGGTCGTTTTCCGTTAGCCGCACTGAACGACACACATGGGAGCATATGCTGCCCTGATCGTCGGCCTGATCGCGACACAGGTTCGGGCTCCTTCTGTGCGTGCCGGAGTAATGGTCGCGTCCGCAGAGAGCAGGGTTGTAGCGCTGGAAGGCCCATTGCTGGCTCTGGGCACGCGCCTGACGGTTGTCGGAACCGATCACCCTCAATGGGTATGGCGAGCTACGATCGCAAAGCATCTGGCCGACTCGGACGTGATGGCAAAGCACGACGTGCCCGGCCCGTTCTACGAAATCGCGGCAGAGCCTAGCTCAAAGCCGCTACCCAACTTCGCAGTCGTCATCATTGGTCGGCCGAACCTCAAACGCGTCGGCGATGCGATCACGCTTCGTTTGGGCAACCCGGCAATCAGCGTCAGCGTTCGAAGTTGCGCCTCGTCTGAAGGGCTGCACCTCACATTGTGGGCCGGAACGCCGCTGAAAAGTCCCAGGCTGTGGCACATGTACTACTACCTGGGCTACGACGTGGAACCGACATGCAAGCTCGCCGATTACAGCGGGGTGCAACCGGCGGCTGCACCCGGCGGCCGCCCGACGACGAGGCGAGCGGCCGCGGGTGCTCACGCTTGTTGCGAACCGCACGCTGGTCGTCGAGGAGATTCAGTGCAGAAGCCCGATTTCTCCGGCGAATGGACCTTGAACGTTGGAGCGTCTGCACTCAGTGCAGTTGTCGCGCCTGTCGTTCAAGGCGGGTTTGTACTCATCGAGCATCGCGAGCCGACGATTGCGGTGCGTCTCAGCATCACCATGGATGGCAAGCCGCGCCAGAGGACGTGATCAAGCTCCGGTCAGGCAAGTGGGGGTACGTCAGCCCATCCGGCGCAGTCGCGATCGCGCCGCGGTTCGAGGAGGCGGGATTCTTTTACGACGGCCGTGCCGCCGTTCGGGTCAATGGCGCCTGGGGTCCCGGCGGTGGCGTGGTCAACGCGATGTGACCCGGCGGGCAGGGCGATGAGGGCGAAGGGCTATCTACTTTCGGTGCCCGAGCGATTGGTCCGATCCGTATTGGGCCTCGGCGCTGGGGTGGCGCGGGAGGTGGGAGAAGTGGCCCTTCCGGACGGCATTCGTCACAGCCAGTTGTATCAGAACCTCGTGGACGCGACGCTCCGGTACCTCATCGAGCAGGTTGGCGGCGTGGAGGGCGTTTACAGCACCGAGACCACGCTACCCGATGACTTTCTCGCCAGGCGGACGGCCGGAAACGTAGTCGAGCTGCTCGGCGTCGTCGCGTTTCGCGCGTCGCCGGTGTGGATCCTCGCGGCCCTTGCCGACCTCTGCGGGCTGGGTCGGCAGCTGATTCCGGAGATGGCCGACGAACTGAAAGCGCAGGGCCTCCTCGAAAAGGAGACCCGGTTCACCGGTGTCGATCAGATGCTGGACGGCCTGGAACGAACCTCGTCCCGGTTGGCCGCGGCGATCAACACGCCACCGCTCGACGTGGCGGGCCTCCGCAGGGAGTGGGAGGCCGTTCGCGAACAAGCCCGGGGCCTGCAGACCGCGAATCTTCCCTCCCAGGAGGTGATTGCCCGAATGTGGGCGGAGCTGAAGGCAGAATCCGCGCGGCAGGACAGGTCGATTTTCCAGACGTCGTCGCTGATGGCCGTCTCGGCAGCGCGGAGGTTTCCCGATAGCGTGCGTTGGTTCTCCGCGTCCGCACGGGCCGGCGCGACGCGCACGGGCCAGGTCTTCGCTGGCGCGTTGCTCGAACACTACAGCCAGACGCTGAACGAGATACGGCAGGTCGGCTATGTGGCCTATGCCGGCCGGCAACTGCGCCCCTATCTCCGCGCCTGCATCGATCAGTTCTCGCCGACGCGGCGTACCCTCACTCAGCGGCTTGTCGAGAAGGTTCAGTCGATCAGGCCGGGCGAGGCACGACTGGCTTCCATGCGCGGTCTGACAGCGCGGTGGGGCCGGCGGCGGCAATAACGACGGCGCGCGCGGTCGCTGAGCGGCCGCGGGTGAGCGCGAATCGTCGGACAGCACGATTCACATTCATGGGACTCGACGGCGTTGATCATGCAACCTCTTCGGGACGTCATCGCATACTACGAACGACTTGCCGAGGAGTCGCGTCTTGACTCGGGGCCGTCGCGCCTGGAATTCGAGCGCACAAAGGAAATCCTGGCGCGCGTCCTCCCCAAGCCGCCGGCCAGGCTGCTCGACGTCGGCGGGGCGGCGGGTGTGTATTCGGCGTGGTTGGCAGAACGAGGGTACGAGACCCACCTTGTCGACGTCTCGCCTCGACTCGTCGAACGAGCGCGCCACCTCAACGCGAGGCTGGAGAAGCCCATCGCGTCCCTGTCGGTCGCGGACGCTCGGCGTCTGCCGCAGGCCGATAGCTTCGCGGCCGCGGTCCTCCTCATGGGCCCGCTCTACCATCTTCCATCTGCGGCCGACCGCCAAACGGCCTTGACTGAAGCGCTTCGCGTCCTCGAAGCATCCGGTCTCCTGGTCGTGGCCGCGATTTCCCGGTACGCGTCCGCCCTGGATGGTCTCGCGCGCCAGCTGACCGTCGATCCCGCCTTCGTCCGAATGCGGGATCGGGATCTGCGTGACGGTCAGCATCGAAACGACACCGTGCGTCCGGACTACTTCACGACGTCGTATTTCCATCGACCTGAGGACCTTCGCATGGAGCTCGAGACGGCCGGGTGTCAGGACGTTCGTCTGCTCGGCGTTGAAGGGCCTGGTTGGATCGTCTCAGACTTCGAAGGCCGGTGGGCAGACGGCATGTCGCGGTCCGACATCCTGGACGTTGCACGAGCCTTGGAGTCAGAACCGTCGATTATTGGCGCGAGCGCGCATCTTCTCGCGATCGGTCGGAAGCCTGGGGGCGAAGCGGTCTAACTTAACTAACATCGGCGGAGGGAGGAGACAATGCATTTTCCACGCTACATCATCCTGCTGATGGGCGTCCTCGCAGCGTCGTTGCACACCGCCGGAGCACAGGTGCCGGACGAGGCCGCCATTCGCGCGAGAGTCCAGGAGTACGTGGCGGCCTTCAACAGGGGCGACGCCAGCGCGGCGGCATCAATATACGCGGTGGATGGAACCCACACGTACGCGCTCGGCTTCACCCATCGCGGGCGCGCTGCGATCGAGCAGGGCTTGTCCGAGCTCCTTGCAGGGCCGTGGAAAGGCGCTCGGCTTGCCATCACCACGGACGCGATCCGGTTTCTCACCCGAGCGATAGCGGTTGAAGAGGAATCGTTCGTGGTGAGTGGACTCAGGAGCGATACCGGTGCCGAGCTTCCGCCTGTCAAGGGTTTGTGCGTGGATATCCTGCAGAAACAAGGGGGCCTCTGGTTCGCCGCGGCCGTCCAGTGCATGGTGCCACCACCTACGGCGGGACCGCCGGTAAAGTGAAAGGCGTGCCGGACGACAGTCATCCTGGCTTCGTCCACCGCACCCATGGCGGCGGAGCGGTCGATGCCGAGGCTGGGCGTTGTTGGGTGCGCGGCGCGACGGTGTACCCGGGCGCGCAATCGCCGTAGCCACGGTTGCGGGTACGCTCATGATGGTGGGAGTCGTTTTGGGTGCGAAGTGGCTCGGCAGCCTGAGCCGGGTCGCGTGACACGACATGTTCTCCTCGGCGTCGCGGTGACGGCGACCGCGGTCACGGCCGCAATATTGCCGCCGATACCGCAGCCGTCCACCTACCACCTGTTTGCCGATCGGCGCTCCTTGCTGGGCATCTCAAACGGTCTCGACGTCCTGTCCAATGTGCCGTTCGCTGTCGTGGGTCTGGCAGGCCTTGCGGTGACGTGGTTCAGAAGGCGCAACGACACGGCACCGTTTTCGGACCCGTGGGAACGATGGCCGTACACCGTCCTCTTTGCCGGTGTGCTCCTGACGAGCGTGGGGTCCGCTTACTACCATCTCGCCCCGGACAATGCGCGGCTCGTCTGGGATCGATTGCCGATGTCACTTGGCTTCATGGGACTGTTGACGGCCCTGCTCGCCGAGCGCGTCAGTCTCACGGTGAGCCGACGGCTGTTCGCTCCACTCCTGGCACTGGGCGCCTTCAGCGTCGTGTACTGGTATTGGAGCGAGCTTCAGAATGCCGGCGACCTGCGCCTGTATTTTCTCGTGCAGTTCGGTTCCTTGCTCCTGGTCGTGCTGATGATCGTTTTGTACCCAGCGCGGTATTCTGGGACGGGATACCTCGTTGCCGGTCTTGCGGCGTATGCGGCAGCGAAGGGCTTCGAGCTGGCGGATCGGGAGATCTTCACGCTCGGGCAGATGGTCAGCGGTCACACGCTCAAGCACCTCGCAGCCGCAGGAGGAGCCGCCTGTCTCGTCGGGATGCTGCGTGCGCGTGCGCGTCCGGTCGGTGCACCCGGGTTCAGAAGCGGTTGCGCGACGTGATCGGCAGGCTGGAGCAGCCCGTCGGGACGGACCTGGATCGGGACGGGCGCGTGGGCTGGATCCCGGGGAGGGCGGCTATACTGTTCCGCCACGGCACTGTGGACCGGATGAGTCTCGATACCGGCGGGGAAGATCTCTCATGGGTGTCTTGTAGTTGAGCCGCTTGCGTGGACGAGTGTTCAACGCGGCAGTGAGGTGTTCGATGGACGTTGTCGAAATTGGGAGGAGCTACGCGGTCGGGTGGGGCACCCTGGCGCTCATCAACGCCGGCCTGGCGCAGGCAAAGGGCCGCAGCCGGCTGCTGTGGTTCCTGGGCTCTCTGCTTCTCGGCCCGATTGCCACCTTCCTCATCGTCGTCACCGACAACCCGAAACCGCCAGCCTCCGGCCGCGCTGGCTGAGGAGCCGCCTGACCCCGGCCGGACCCATGGCAACGGAAAGGAGGTGTATGCAAAGCCAAGAGTGGGTTCTCCGAACCGGCGCGGCGGCGCGACTTCTCCCAGGACATGGCCCGCGCTTCGCGGCGATTGCGTGGTGCGCCTTGATGAGCGCCTGCGGTCCGACGACGCCGTCAAGGTGAGATCACGCCACGGTTGAAGCCGAACGTCGCGCACGACACAAGGCGATCATGCAGTCAATAGTCGCACTTTCGCTCTGGACGGTCGCGGCGATGGCAGCGGCGGGGAGCGCCGAACAGCGCCCGATCGACACGGAGCGTTCGACGCTGACGGTCCTGGTGCACAAGGCCGGACTGTTCTCCGCGTTTGCGGACAATCACGTCATTCGAGCGCCGATTGCCGGCGGATCGATCTCCGCAGAGAGCCCGGCCGCTGTCGAACTCAGTGTGCGAACGGCGGCTCTCACCGTGCTCGATCCCGGTCTGTCGGCGGGCAAGCGGGCCGAAGTGCAGGCTCGGATGCTCGGTCCAGAAGTCTTGGACAGCAGGAAATACCCCGACATCACGTTTGCGTCGACGTCGATTGAATCAGCGGGGGCCGATCGATGGACCGTGCGAGGCCGCCTGACGATTCACGGCGAGACGCAACCGGCGACGTTCTCGGTCGAGCGGCGAGATGGCCGGTATCGTGGAACGGTGGTTTTGAGGCAGCGGGACTTCGGGATCCGGCCGATCAGCATCATGGGCGGCACGGTGAAGGTGAAGGACGAACTGGCCGTCGAGTTCGACATCGCCGCTCGGAAGTGATCCGCCGGTGCGGTCTCGGCGGCCGGTCCTTGACGTTCGACACGGCGTGCGGAGCCCGGATTTGAATCTCGCGCTTACGAGCGATTTTCCATCGACAGCCAATCAAGCGGTCGTCGACCGCATGAGAAGCACGAATCCGCGGCCGCGGGTCGCCTGGATCCCGCCGTTCACCGGCGTGGGCCACGAGCGCTTTCCGGCCGCCCGGGAGCTGTTTCAATCGTACGGCTTCCGCGATGTCGAGCATTGCGACATCGACGAGGAACCGAACGAAGCGCAGTTGGCTCGGCTCGACCGGTACGACATCATCTACTTGACCGGAGGCGACCCAATTGGATTCCGGCGCAATATCCAGCGACTGGGATTGCCCGCGCGATTGCGGCAGTGCGCAGCCGCCGGGCGTTTGATCGTCGGCGCGAGCGGTGGCTCCATGCAGCTCACGGCGAATGTGTCGCTGTTCCGGCTGCTGACCGCGACGCTCGATGAGGTGGTCGCGACTCGTGTCGAGTACGAGGCCCTCGGCTTCGTCGATTACGAGCTTCTGCCACACCTGAACCGGCTCGAGCCGTCGTTTCTCGAGACGGTTCGGCGCTATTCCGAGCGAGTGGCTCATGACGTCATCGCGCTTGCCGATGGTGCCGCAGTGCTGCACGCCGGAGACGGAAACTTCCGATGCTTCGGACGGGCGGCGAGGTTCCGCAACGGCGTTCGGGCTTCGAGTGAGGGGGCGGCATGACACGGCGACGTGTAAGCGCTTCCGGGCGGTGCGCCGTAATACTCACCGAGCCACGCCGCTAACTCGAACAGCGGCCCAGCCGTGCTGCGTCTGGATCCCATGGGCCGTTATGTCCTCAAAGAAGCCCGAATTCGCGAATAGCGTCAGAACCGCCGGCACGTCCGAGACGGGGCGTGACCGCCGGGTGCTCGCCGTGCCGCGCGCCTGGTTGGGCGCCCTGACTCTCCTCCTCGTCGTTCCATGGGTGGCCGTCATCGCGTTCTATTTCGCGGGTGCGCCTCGGCGGGTGGTGGTTGAACCAGTCACCCCGCCCCCACCGGCGCATTCGGCGGCGCCGGGACCATGGGGCCTCCTGACCGTCGCACCCATTGTGGTATCTCCGCCGCTCGAGTACGTCGGCGCGGATTGGGGCGGATGGCGCCAGGGTCCCGCCGAGTGGTACTTTCCGGGTGCTTCCCCCGAGACGCTCGAGGCGTTCCTGCTGACGGCCGGAATGTCTCGCGAGCAGGTCGCACCCATACTGTCGAGCTCGCGTGTCGATCCCGGTTCCGGCGGCCTGGTCGTGACACCAGATCCGGACCTGGTGCGCGGCCTGACTCCTGAGCTGCGCGCGCACCTGTACCTGCAGCTCGCGAAGACCACTCGGAATTACGACCAGGCGAACGCGTTTCGGTTCTTTGGCGCGACGACCGACGAGTGGCTGCGGGGCAGCCTCATGTCGCCGGACTCGCGGCGTCTCATCGAGCCGTTGATCTACCGCGACGGTGCGTTCCTGCGCTTTTCCGACGTCGAGCTCCTTCGATCGCAGATCCACGACCCGGCCGAGCTGCGGCGTATCGCCAAGACGCTGCTGCGGGAATCGACGATGCTGGTCAGACTGACGGTGAATGATGGCTCAGAGGTGGCCGGACTGGCCGAGTACTGGGGGCGCGGCGGCCGGCGAACCGATATCCGGCCGCTCCTCGAATCCGTCGCGAACGCAGGGTCCGACCGGTCCATCGACATCGTCCATCTGCTGCCGGCGTTCGCTCGCAACCATCTGTATCGGTACCCGAGAATCTCCACGGCGGATCTCAACAAGCCGCTGCTCGTCAACTGCCTCTGGACCTCTCTCAACTTCTTCCAATCGGAGCCGGACGATCGGTTTCTCGACGTGAGCGTGGCGCTGGAGAGTCTCAGGCGGGACCATTTCGTCGTCGAGTCCGGCTTCCAGCTCGGCGATATCGTCGCGTTTCTGGACGAGGAAGGCGATCTGTTTCACGTCGCGGTGTATGTCGCTGACGACCTCGTGTTCTCGAAGAATGGCACGTCTCCCGTTGCCCCGTGGGTCATCACCCCGGTGGACCGGCTGAAGGCGTACTATCACACGCGCTCGGCGTCACCGCGCCTGATCTACCACCGCCGGAACGATCTCTGATGCCCCGCGCCGGGCGAGGCGATGACGTCGTAGACGGCCGAGCAAGACTGCGCGATCACCTGATCGGAAGGATGCGCCGTCCCTGCCACATACCGTCCTGGAGCAGGTAAGATCCTCGAATGTCCCTCGCCGTCACGCGGCTGGCGCTGCAGGCTCTGGGTTCCGCCGCGGCCGGCATCCGTTTGCGTTCTTCCATCCTTGCGCCGCCGTCGGCGCCAGCGAGCGCAAGTCACTGGGCGAAGGCACCCCGATAGCATCGGTGGTCCCCGCCGAGGGGCATCACGTTGCCGTGTTCTCGATCCTGCCGGTCGATGCGCGCGTCGATGGCGACCGGTTCACCGCCTGGATGCGGAACATCGTCGAACTGAAAAAGAGCGGATCTCGACGTGCTCGGCGGGTTTTTTGGCGGCCTCGTCCGGCGGATCCTCGAGCGACGTTTGAAATCGGAAGCCCCGGCCGTCCTGAAGCAATTGAACGAGCGGCTCACGAGCGGAGCACCGCCAGCCGCAGGTGGAGATTGACCAGATCCGTATTACGAACTCGTGCGGACCGGTACGATCCACGAGATCGATTTCAGCGGATTCGATGCTCCAGCCAGCGAAATCCGGCCCTGAACGGCCGATCCGGGGCTGGCACGACTCTTCCTCTGTCGATTGCGGATGTCTATGTTCGTTGTGCTTGTCGTGGCCAGCCTGGCCGTCTACTTCATGACGGCCGAGGAGCGCACGCGGGTGCTTCGGCGGGCCGTGAGGTTGCTCCGCCTGGCGTTCGGCTTCGCCGGAAAGTTTCGTCTCGCCGAGGACGACCCGTTCCGCGAGGACCTGCGGAGGCGCGTCCGCTGGCCGCTGGTCACTTACGTATTCGTGGCAATCAACGTGGGCGTTCTCGTGGCGATTCTGCTGGGCAGGGACGCGCTGGGCGATCCCGCCACGCTCGTCGCGTGGGGCGGGAACTTCGCGCCCCGCACCACGAACGGCGAACGGTGGCGCGTCTTCACGTCGATCTTCGTGCACCGCGGCGTCCTTCACCTCCTCGTGAGCGTCGCCGCGCTCGCGCAGCTCGGTTTGATCGTCGAGCGGGCCGTGGGCCCGTTCACGTTCGGCACGGTGCTGGTTGCCGCCGGCGGACTGTGCAGCGTCATGAGCGCCGCGAATGCACCGTTGAGCGTGTTTGTCGGCTCCACCGGCGCGGTGTTCGGCGTCTACGGGCTGTTGTTCGCCGCCTGGCTGCGCGGAATACTGCAGCAATCCGCGGTGCGCATTCCATGGCGGGCGCTCGGATCGCTCGTCCCGATCGGCGCCGTCTTCGTCCTGTACTCCCTCGCGACCGACGAACCTGACATCGCGGCCAAAGTCGGCGTGTCGAGCGGCGTTGTCGGCGGCATCATCCTGACTCGCAGCATGCGCAACGAGGGAGCCCGGCTGCGCCGCTTCGCCGCGCTCGGCGCGGCCACTGCCGCGATCGTGCTGATGTCGGCGATGGCCCTTCGCGCGGTCAGCGACGTCCGCCCGGAGCTGGCGGCGCTCGTCGGCGACGAGGAGCGCGCCGCTGCCGCGTACGACGCCGAGGTCCTCCGGTTCAGGAACGGTCACACGACCACCGGGGAGCTGGCGCAATACATCGACCGTGTGATCCTGCCCGGCCTGCAGGGTACACGCGACCGCATGGATGGACTCGTGCACGTGCGGCCCGCCGATGCAGGCGTTGTCGACGTCGCGCATGTGTACCTGCGCCTGCGGCAGGAGAGCTGGCGGCTGAGGGCCGAGGCGCTCCGCAAGGGCAACATGCGCAAGCTGAAAGACGCCGACAGGGTGGAGCAGTCGTCGCTGCGGGTCTTCCAGAGAATCAAGGCGGCCCCGCGCTGAAGCACTGCTTCAAGGGCGTGGAAGTTCGTGCGTCCGGGCTTCGACGACGACAACGGTCCGTGATGGGCCGGCCGATCAGCGTCCGGCCTGCGTGATCCGGACGATCTTGTCGCGGATTCTAATCGTGCCACTGCGCGCGGCGGCGTTGTCGTTGGCCGCAACGGTGAACGCGAACGGGTCGTCGCCGCGTCGAGGCATGCTGCTGGTCACGGTGATCCAGCCGGCGTCCGGCTGCGCGGTCCATACGCACCCGTTCTGCAGCGGACCGCCACACGTATACGGCTCGCTCTGTTGCAGGACCTCGACCGTGCCGGAGCCGCCGGATGCGGTGAAGCTGAAGCTGTCCCGGGAGACCGCGTAATAGCACCCCGCCTGGCCGATGAGGAGGTTCTGCCCGGCGGTCGGCGTCGGCCAGCGCACCATCACGATGCCGCTGCGCGGCGCGTCGTAGTTCGCCGATGTCCTGAACCTCACGGTGTCGGTTCCGGACCCTGATTGCCCCGCGTCGATCGTGATCCACGACGCTCCCGCCCCCGCCGTCCACGGGCACCCCGCTTGCGTTACGATCTGCGCCGTCATCGCCATCGGTTCCATGCAGGGAGTGAACTCGATCGGCGCGACCGAGTACTGGCACGCGCCGGTGTCGCCGGACTGCGTCAGCGTAAAGGTCTCCGCGGCGATCTTTATCGTGGCGCTGCGTCCCGTGACATCAGCATTCCGCGATGCCGAGTACGCGACCGTCCCGCTGCCGCTACCCTGGGCGCCCGTCGTGACGGCCAGCCACGATGCGCTGCTCGACGCCGTCCACGGGCATGTTGCCGCCGTCGTCACGGACAACGTTCCGGTGCCGCCATCCTTCCCGATCGATCCGTCCCCCGGAGTAATGCTGTACGTGCACGGGACGTTCGCGCCGTCCTGCCGGACCGAGACCTGATTGTCTGCCACCGTGAGGGTGCCGGTGCGGGACGACGTGTCGGCGTTCGCGGAGACGGCGAACGTGACCGTGCCGGGGCCCGTGCCGCTCGCGGCGCCGGAGATCGCCAGCCAGCCGCTATCCGCCCGGGCGCTCCAGGCACAGCGATCCCCGGTGGATACGTTTATGGAGCCGGTCCCGCCGGCGGCCGCAAAGGATGGCGACGACGTGGTGACGGTGAACGTGCACGAGGGCGCGGTTGACGACTCGTGCCCACAGCCGCCCGCGGCAGCGACACTGATCCCGATGAGGAGCCGCGTGACGCATGCGATGTTCATGATGCATCCAGTCCCGTCGCGAGCGGGCTCCCCCCGTCGTCCATTCTACGCCTGCGGGAGGCCGGTGCGCGGACAGAGACCGTCCGGTCTGACCACGGTCCTCGGGACGTTTCCCCAGGTGGGCCCGGACCGGGTTCAACGCGATGTACCGGCACAGCGTCAGAAGGTAGCCCCCGGGCGGCGGCGATCCGACCCCGGTCTGACCCCCCGGCGGCGGCGATCTGCTATAAATCAGGCCATGTTGACACATTACAGAGCCGTCCCGGTCGTCGCCCTCCTGCTGTCCCTTGCCGCTCCCGCGGCCGCGCTCGGCCAGCAGCAGAGCAACCCCGTCGCCGATCCGAGATCCGTGATCGTCGAAGGCGCGGCAAGGTTCACGGTCCTCACGCCGCAGCTGATTCGCATGGAGTGGGCGCCAGGCAAGCAGTTCGAGGACCACGCGTCGCTGGTGTTCGTCAACCGCCGCCTCGCCGTGCCCGAATTCCGGACGTCACACGAGAACGGCTGGCTCGTGCTGCGGACCGGCAAAGTCACGCTGCGCTACAAGCCATCGTCCGGCGGATTCACTCGAGACAGTCTGCGCGCGGAGCTCGATCTCAACGGGACGAGGGTGACCTGGACGCCAGGGATGGAAGACAAGGGCAACCTGCAAGGGACCATCCGCACGCTCGACGGGGTGAAGGGATCGACGAAGCTCGGCGACGGATTGATCTCGCGCGACGGGTGGGTGGTGGTGGACGACTCCGAGCGGCCGCTCCTCGATGATTCCGACTGGCCGTGGGTGATGCCCCGGCCGAAGGGTCCGCGGCAGGATCTCTACCTGTTCGCGCACGGCCACGACTACAAGCAGGCGCTCAACGACTACACGCGCGTGGCGGGGAAGATCCCGCTGCCGCCGCGCTTCGCCTTCGGCACGTGGTGGTCGCGCTACTGGGCCTATACCGACACGGAGTTCGAGGAGCTCGTCCGCGGGTTCCAGGAGCACGACATCCCGCTCGACGTGCTGGTGATCGACATGGACTGGCACCCGACCTTCGGCGTGAAGTGGTGGGAGAACAAGAAGGACCAGTCCGGCCACACGCTCGGCTGGACCGGCTACACCTGGAACAAGACCTATTTCCCGGATCCGCCGGCGTTGCTCGACTGGGTGCACCGCCAGGGGCTGAAGACCACGCTCAACATGCACCCGGCCTCCGGCGTGCAGCCGCACGAGGAGCCATACCCGGCCATGGCCCGCGCCATGGGGATCGATCCGGCCACCAAGAAGTACGTGCCCTTCGATATCACGAACAAGAAGTTCGCCGAGAACTACTTCACAATCCTCCATCACCCGCTGGAGAAGCAGGGCATCGACTTCTTCTGGCTGGATTGGCAGCAGGAACCGAACACGAGCGTGAGCGGCGTGAACCCGACGTGGTGGCTGAATTACACCCACTTCACCGACATGGAACGTCGCGGGAAGCGCCCATTGCTGTTCCACCGGTGGGGCGGGCTCGGCAATCATCGCTATCAGATCGGTTTCTCAGGCGACACGATCGCGGTCTGGGACTCGCTCGCCTTCCAGCCGTACTTCACGGCCACCGCCGCGAATGTCGGCTACGGCTACTGGAGCCACGATATCGGCGGCCACATGCGCACGGGCCTCGGCGCGAAACCGGGCGGCCTGCCGCAGGACCCCGACTACCCGGAGCTCTACACGCGCTGGATCCAGTGGGGCGTCTTCAGTCCCATTCTCCGCACGCACACCACGAAGGACCCACAGTCGGAACGCCGCATCTGGGCCTATCCCGCTGAATACGCCGCGACGATGCGCGATGCCTACCTGCTGCGCTATGCGCTCGTGCCGTACATCTACACCGCCGCCCGCGCGGCCTACGACTCAGCGATCTCGATCTGCCATCCTCTCTACTACGACTACCCGGAAGCTCCCGAAGCCTACGAATACAAGGACGAGTATCTGTTCGGGAGCGACATGCTCGTGGCGCCCGTCGCCTCGCCTGTCGGCGATGACACGCGCCTCGCGACGAAGTCAATCTGGCTGCCGCCCGGCACGTGGGTCGAGTGGTTCACGGGAACGGAACTGAAAGGGCCGGCGAAGCTGGAGCGCACGTTCGCGCTCAACGATATCCCGGTCTACGTCAAGGCAGGCGCGATTGTCCCGATGCAGCCGAAGATGCGCAACACGGCAGAGAAGCCGGTTGATCCGCTGATCCTGACCGTCTTCCCCGGCAACGGGGGCGAGACCAGGGTGTACGAGGACGCGGGCAACACACCGGGTTACACGCACGGCGAGGCGGCGTGGACGACGGTGCGACACGCGCGGCTCGATGATGGCACGCGGAGAATAGAGATTCTTCCCATCGAGGGCGGCTACCCCGGCCTGCCGGCTTCCCGAGGCTACGAGGTGCGCCTGCCGTCGACGTTGCCGCCCGAATCGGTGCGCGCGGACGGGACCGACATTTCGTACTCCCGGGACGGCACGGCGCCAGGATGGCATTACGACGGCGCCACGCTCACCACGGTCATTTCCGTGCCGCGCACCAGCGTCAGCCGGAAAGTCGACGTGGTGGTACAGACACCCGCCGCGCCGCAGATGCTCGTCGACGGCGTCCCGGGAAAGCTCGCGCGCCTGCGCGCCGCGATGGACATCCTGAATACGACGTGGCCGAGAGGCTGGTCGCCCGACATCCTCATCGACGCGGCGCAGGCCGGCCGGCGCATGACGCTGCATCCGGAGACCGCGCGCCAGGAGCTGGAGAAGCTTCAGCGTGACATGCCGGTCATTGTCGACACCATCCGCAAGATGGATGTCGACTGCGCGGCGCTCGTTCGCGCGCTCGGACACCTGGGCCGCACGGCGTCGTGCGTGCCCGCGATCAAATGAGCCGCGGCGCGATTCTCAGGCGGTGGGCCGGCCGGGTTCTCCAAACAGGTCCTGGTACAGGTACATCAGGCCGGCGATGGCGACCGGAATCGCCACGACCATCCCGACCAGGCAGGCCACAAGGCCGGCGAAGACGATCAGGACCGCGACAATCAGGTATCCGAAGACGCTCCACCAGTGGTGGTGGACGACGCGGCGGCTGACTTCCATGGCCGTCCAGAATTCCATGCGCTTGTCGATCGCGAGCGGCAGCGCGAAGACGTAGCCCACCGTCAGGTAGATCCCCGGAATGATGCACAACACGAAGCCGATTGACGTCAGCACCGCCCCGACGATGTACACGAGAAACAAGTGCAGGAACGCGATGCTGAATCCGTCGAAGACATCTCCCGCGCCGGCGGCTTCGCCGCGCAGGCGACGGATGTACACGTAGTCGAGGCCGGCCGAAATCGGTCCTCCGATGACGAGCATGCCGATGAAGCCAAGAAGCGGAACGAACGAGATCGCCATGGTGATGAGGAAGACCAGCAGGAACCCTCCGATCGTCGGACCGGGATTGTCGCGCACGAGCGCCCAACCTCGGCTCACCGCGGCGCCGATGTCGACCTGAGCGTTCCGTGCGAGATAGGCGTTGGCTATCTGCTCCGGCGTCAGTGGGGGCGGAGCGCCCGGCGCCGTGCCCGCTGCCGGCGCGGCCGACGCGAATTCCGTGAACTCCCTGAGCGGCCGCCATGTGGATTCAGTGTCGCGCCGCGTGCGAGAGTAGCCATTCGCGCGTCCCTCGGCGACCCACTGCAAGACCTGCTCGACGGTGAACGGCCCGTACTCGCGGCCGTCAGATCCCATTACATAGAACATCGAGCCTCCTGGGCTGAGCGGCTGGCTATGGCAGCAGCCACGTGAACGGGCGAACGGGAACGTTGCGGAGCACCCCAAACGCGAGGACGACGACCAGCAGGGAACGAGGTGCCCGTCCCCAGCGTGTCGCCGTATGAGGTGCCTGTCCCCGGCGAAAAGCCAAAGCCGGGGACAGGCATGCTATGACCATTGCCAGCGCGTTGTCGTGAAAAGCCTCGACAATCCGAAGATGCAGCAACGCGTGCGCCGCGCGAAGCGTTCCGCAGCCGGGACACGCCCACCCGGTCCATGCATGCAGCGGACACGAAGGAAACCACGCGGTCACGGCCGGGTCGAAGGCGTACAGCGCGACGGCCGCTGCCGTCGCGGCGCAGAGGACGGCTGCTCTCATGGGATCTCGGTTGCGGGACTATACCACTGGTGACGGTATGATGTGGGCGTCCCATGACCGAGTCGACCGCGCGCGCACGAAGACCACGCATCATGAGCACACATCTGAAGAAAGTCATCTTCTTCGGCAACTCGCTCGGCGGTCCCGTGGCGATCGAGGCGGCGCTCCGCCTGCCGGGGCAGGCGATTGGCGTGGTGGGTGTCGATACCTTCCAGTCGCTCGACTACAGGATGACGGCGGATCAGGCGCGTGAGCGAGCGGAAGCAATCCGCCGCGACTACGCCGGCAGCATGAAGGAGATGGTGAAAGCCCTGTTTCACCCTGACGCGGATCCGGCGATCGTGGCAGACGCCGAGCGGCGCATGTCACAGACCTCGCCGCAGGCCGCCTGCCAGATGTTCCTGTCGATGGCTGATTACGATCCGGCGGCGGCCGCACGCCGGTTGTCGGTGCCTCTCCGCGCGATCGACGGCGACACGTATCCGACCGACGTGCCGGGCGTCCGGAGAGTGAAGCCCGACTTCGAGGTGATCGTGATGAAGCACATGGGACATTACCCGATGCTGGAGAGGCCGGGGGAGTTCGACGCGCACATCGCCAGCGTCGTGAAGGCCTTGTCGCGATGAACGTCTCGCTCGATCACCTGAGCTGGACCTGGATCGTGCTGGCGCTGACGGTCCCGTCGCTCGTCGCGCTGCTCGCGGCGTGGCCGTTCTGGCGCCACACCGAGATGATCTTCGGCAATATCGTCGGCACCGCCGTGCTCTTCGCGTCGGGCTTTGGCCTGATCTGGAGGGAGTACGTGGCGATCGATCGCCTGGTGCGTCACTGCTTCGACTCAGGCGGCTTCTGCTGGCCGGTTCCGAGCGCGTTCACGCGCTTCGCGATCTACGGTTTCATCGCCCTCTTCGAGGTGTTCGGCCTGTTCGCGCTGAGCCTGATCGTCGAGCGCAGGCGCCGCGAGCGCGATTATTCGCCTGAATGGCGCTAGGCGCGGGCAGCCCTGAAGGGCTGCGCTACCCGACCCCAAAACGCGGACCCTGTTGCGCAGCCCTTCAGGGCTGCCTGAGGCTACCGCTTCATCCGCGCCGCTATGATCTTGTCCCCGAGCTCCAGGCGCTCGACGACCGCCATGCCAGAGACGACGCGGCCGAGCGCGGTGAAATTGCCTTCGTTGTGCGGCTGCGGAGTCACGCCGAGCGTGTAGCCGGGACGTCCCGTGTCGAGACCGGCGGACGCCCAGCTCAGATTGCCGCGGGTCAGGCCGCGGCGGCTCACCTCGTCCCGCAGGGTGATGTCGTCGCGGATCGCGCGCTGCTGCGCCACGAAATTCGGCACGACGCGGCCGAACTCCGTCCCTGCAATCTCGCCTGACTCCACGACGCGAAGGAAGTGTTCGACGCCGAGCGGCGCGTCCCCCGGATAGAGCTCGAGCTCGATCGTGCCGCGCGGCGTTTCCCACACCGCGCGCGGTTTCGGGGCGCCGTTGTAGTCCGGCACGATCCAGCGCTCCACGATCCGCCGATAGTCGGCCTCCGTGCGGGACGGCGCGGCCGCCCGCGCCGGTCGCGCCGCGGATGCCGCCGGGAGCACGCCTTCCGCAATCAGCGCGTCGAGCTGCGCCCTGCCGGGCGCTCCCAGGCGGCCGAACGCCTGGCGCGCCGCGGTTCGGGCGACCACGCTGCTGTCGCGTGCCAGCGCACCGGCGAGCTCGAGCGCGGCATCAGGAGCGAGCGCGACCAGGGGTGTGAGTGCCGTGATTCGGAGCGCCATGGGCTTCGACGGTGCCGCGGCCCGTACGAGCGCCGGCACCACGACGTCGGACCGCCCTTGATATCGGGCCATGGCTTCGGCGGCAGACACGGACAGCCAGGTGTCCGGCGACTCCAGCGCGGCGATCAGCACGCCGAACGACGCATCGTCGCCGTACTCTTTCAGCGCCCGGAGAGCCTCGGTGCGGACGCGACGGTCCGGGTCGCGCGTCGCGTCGCGAAGCCGCGCGGAAAGGGGCGAGCCATCGACGCCGGGTGGCGGAGGCACCTGCGCGGGCGCACCCGCCTGTCCGACGGTCGCCGGCGCCGGCGGCAGCAGTCCGCGAACCGCCCAGAAGCGAACGTCCCCGGAGGGGTCCCTGCTGAGACGAAGCAGGTGCGGGATGGCGGCCGGATCGCGCGAGCGGAACAGCGCCCACGCGGCGCGCCACCGGACCTCGACGTCGGGCGACGACGTCCAGCGCACGATCGGGGCGAGATCGCCGCCCGGCGGGAACCGTCCGATCGACAGCAGCGCTTCGCCAGCGACCGGAGCCGACTGTTTCGTCCGGGGGGCGGTCGAGAGATACCGGGCGAGCGCGGCCCGTGCCTCGGGCGCCTGGATCTTGCCGAGCGCGATTGCGGCCTCGCGGGCGGACGCGGTCGGCGTCTTCGGCGAGGACAGGACGTCTGACAACCATGTCACGGAAGACGGGTCCCGCAATTGACCGATGGCGAACACCATCGTTGCCGCGACTTCGGCGTCCTTGTCGTCGGCGGCGGCAGTGAGGAGCGCGGCGCCGCGCTTGTCGGCGATCCGGCCGATGGCGAGCGCCGCGCGCCGCCGGATCTCCGGGTGGGCCGACGCGAGCAGTCGCGCCAGCGACGCCTCGTCGAACTGCCTGGTGTCTTCCAGCATCAGCAGGCGGGCGATATCCCCGATCTGGGCGTCACCCAGGGGCGGACGGCCCGCCGGCGCGCCGCGCTGCGCCTGGATCGAGACCGCCGTGACAACCAGGATGAACCCGACACTGAACAGGATGGCGTTGCGCATGTGCCCGCAATGCTACGTCATTTCGAGACGGCGCGAGGCGAGGACGAAGGTCACCGCGAACAGCACGGCAAACGCGAGCGCGAACGGGGCCACCTCCCGCGCGCCCGCGCCGAAGGCGAGCATCGCGTTGACCGGCTCCATCGCCCAGCCGGTCGGCACGAGGTGTGACACGCGCTTCAGGGTCGGGCCGACGATCTCTATGGGCCACCAGAGTCCGCCGAGCGGGGCCAGGAGAATGGCGGTCCAGATCGCCATTCCACGGCACTTGTCCGGATCCTTGTACAACGTGCCGAAAAACATGCCCAGCGACGCGCACGCGAGCGCGAACAGCGTCAGGAAGCCGAACAGCACCCATCCGTGCTCCGCCCACTGGATGCCGAAGAACACGCGTCCGGCCAAGAGCATCCACGCGATCTGTATCCATCCCAGGAAGAAACGGGACAGCAGCTTGCCGGTGACGATCTCCCTCTTGCTCACGGGCGCGATGCCCAGCCGACGCAGCAGCCCGAGCCGGCGTTCTTCGGCAATGCCGGCGCCGGAGACGAGGAGATTGAGGAAGACGAACATGACCATATAGCTCGGAACGGATCGCTGGAACCCGGCGGTCATGTCCCGGGACTTCGTGCCGAGATCGGTGCGCGCGACCGCCAGCGGGCCTGGCGGGTCGGTCGGCTTCACGCCGAGCGCGGACGCGATGAGCGCCTTGGTGATTCTGAATCGCAGATCTCCTTCGGCTCTCGTCTCTTCCTCGCCGGTGTGCAGCTCGAGGGTGACCTTCGTGCCCGCCGCCAGCGCCTGTCCGGCTCCGTTTGGCACGACGAGCGTCGTTCGTCCGCGCACCACCTCGTGCAGTTCCGAGATGACGATCCCGTCGTGCCGAAGGGCGTCCGCGACGGTTGACGCGATCGTTCCCGTGCGATCGTGGTTGACGATGTCGAGCGTCACCGGCGCGGGAGGCCGTGCCTTGAACAGAATGCCGAAGAACGTGGTGAAGATCAGCGGCCCGATGAACAGCCAGAAGATGGACTCCCGGTCTCCAAGCGTCCGCTTGAGCCCGTTCAGCGCGATCACCAGCGCATTCATGCGATCGCCCTCCGCCGGCTGAGGACCAGCGCCGCGCCCAGCATCGCCAGCGCCCACGCCCAGGTGACGCCCACCCGTGTCGACGCCTCCGCAAGCGTGCGGCCGTGGGCGAGGACGTCGATGAAGGCCTGCTGCGCCGCGCCGTTCGGCATCACGAACGCGACCCTGCGCAGGAAGTCGGGAAACTGCTCGGCCGGGATGAACGTTCCCCCCAGAAGCGCGAGGACCATGATGATCCCGGTGCCGATGAACGATGCGCTGCGATCGTCCTTCGCGATCCCGATGATCGCCAGGTGCAGGGCGGCGGCGAACACCGAGAACCCCGCGCCGATGAGCAGCAGCGCCGGGGGATGCCGCAGCTCGATCCGGAAGACGGCGGCGCCCACCAGCATCAGCAGCATCAGGATGACGAACAGTCCGACGATCATGAACAGGAACGAGCCTGCGAGCTGAGTGGCGGGAGAGACCGGCGCCATCGCCACCCTGCGCTCCAGCCCGCGCGTGCGGTCGCGCAGGAGTCGCAGGCCGAGCGACTGGCTGACGAACATCACGCCGAAGATCACGAGGCCGGGGAAGATGAAGGCGAAGAACGCCTGCGGGCTGGCGCCAATCCCCTCGCGCTGGCCTGCGGGCCGAACCGACGTCACCGAGATGTTGTTGATCGCGCTCAGGCCGTTGACCCGCCGCCCCGCTTCGAAGAAGCCGCGCGAAATCTCCGCGATCTCATCGGCGGTCGGCTGGCGGCCGCTGTTCTTCAGCGCGTTGATGCGCTGGAGAGGGGTGAGCGCCTGCTGATAGAGGCCGTTGCCGATGAGCGTCACCATCGACAGGACGCTTTCGGCGATCTGCGGCGAGAACGTCTGCAGGGGATTGGGCGCGAACTGCAGCTCTGCGCGGCGGCCGTCGAGCAGGGCCTGCTGAAAACCGGCCGGGACGATGACGAGCGCGGCCGCGTCGTTCTTCTGGAAGAGGGCCTGCGCGGCGGCCCGATCGGGGACGGCCAGGGTCTCGAACGTGTCCTTGAGCGGCCCGCCGGACGTAAACAGCTGCGGCACCGCGCCGGCGAGGAACGAACGATCCTCGTCGAGCACCAGCACCTTGATGGGCGGCAGCCTGCCCGACGCGACGGTCGGGCCGAACGCGGCGTATTCAATGCCGGCGAGCGTGAGCGGGATCGCCAGGAGGATCAGAATCAGTCCGGGGCTGCGGACGATCCGGAACAGATGATGGCATGCGATGACGAGGGCGTTCATCGCGTCAATCCCTCAGTTCGCGGCCGGTCAGCTTGATGAACAGGTTCTCGAGGCTCGGCTGCTTGACGGCCACCTCGCGCACCTCGCCGAACGAGCCCGCCGTGGCGAGGAGTCCCGACAGGCTGCGCTCTGCACTGGTCACCGTGAAGAGGAGCTCGTCGGGGCCCGACTTGAGGAGTTGAATCTCCGCGCCGAGACCGAGCGCGGCTGGAATCGCGTCGCTCTTGAACGTGCCACGGAGCGCCACGATTTCGCGTTCGCCGGCGGCCGTGCGCAGCTCGGCAAGGGTGCCTTCGACGAGCAGCGCGCCGTGGTCGATGATGCCGATCCGATCGCACAGGCGCTCGGCTTCGTCGAGATAGTGCGTCGTGTAGAGGATCGCGGCGTCGGTCGCGATCGATCGGATCAGATCGAGGATGCTCGCCCGCGTCTGCGGGTCGAGGCCGACCGTCGGCTCGTCGAGCAGGACCGCCTTCGGGCGGTGGAGGATGCCGGCCGCGATGTTGAGCCGCCGCAGCATGCCGCCGGAGAAGCGCTCGATCGGCTCTTTCGCCCGGTCCGCGAGGCTGACCTGCTCGAGCACCACGCCGATGCGCGCGCGAAGGTCGGCGCCGCGAAGGCCATAGAGCCGCCCGAAGAACGCAAGATTGTCCCGCGCCGACAACTCGCTGTAGAGCGCGACCTCCTGGGGCACGACGCCAAGGAGACGCCGGGCGTCGACCGCATTGCGGACCACGTCGATGCCGTTCAGCCTCGCCTCGCCGCCGTCCGGCTGCACGAGGCCGCACAGGATGTTGATGGTCGTGGATTTCCCGGCGCCATTCGGACCGAGCAGGCCGTAGATCTCGCCGCTCTTTACGTGAAAGCTGACGCCCGCGAGCGCCTCCACGTCGCCGAATCGCTTCCGCAGGTTCCTGGCTTCGATCAGCATGCGTGATCACCCGCTGCAGCATCCGTGATGGCACCTGTCGCGCGGCCCTTCAGGTCTGCCGGGCCCAGTCTACTCCCGGACTCCGTCGTCCACGTACAAGACGGACCCCGGCGGACAGGCGTTTCACGATTGTCGACGACAGGGTCACGTTTACCCGCGTTGCGCCGGTGCAACTCGCGCCTTGGCAATCGCGTAACACGACGTATCACCAACTCTCAACAGGAGGCCGTCATGGAGCAGGAAGAGCCGGCGCGGGGGATGGGATGGCTGCGCGATTTTCCGGACATCCGCGACTACACCCTCGATCATGACGATCCACCCGCGACGGGGGCCAATCGCGGCGGTCACAAGTCCGTGAAACGGCTGCTGGCGCAGGCCGACGTGCCCCGGGCATCCGCCCCGCCCTCGTCGATCGATCTCCGCCGGTGGATGCCGCCGGTCGAAGATCAGGGCTCGCTCGGGTCGTGCACCGCCAATGCGGGCGTTGGCTTGCTCGAGTACTTCGAGCGGCGAGCGTTCGGGCACCACATCAACGCGTCGCGCCTCTTTCTCTACAAGGCCACCCGAAACCTGCTGCACGCGACCGGCGACACCGGCGCGTTCCTGCGCACGACGATGGGCGCGCTCGCGCTCTTTGGCGTGCCGCCGGAGGAGTACTGCAAGTACACCGTCGCGGAGTACGACAAGGAGCCTGACGCGTTCTGCTACGCCTTCGCGCAGAACTATCAGAGCATCCAGTACTACCGGCACGATCCTCCCGGGACGTCCGCGAAGGCCCTGCTCGACAGCGTCAAGACGGCAATCGCGGCCGGGCTCCCGTCGATGTTCGGATTCACCGTCTACAGTTCCATCGAGCGGGCGCGCAAGAGCGGCGAAATCCCGTTTCCCCTCGACCGCGACGACGTCGCCGGCGGCCACGCGGTCGTCGCCGCGGGGTATGACGATGCGAAGGTCATACGGCACGCGGGCGCCGGCGCGGTACCGACGACGGGAGCGCTGCTGATTCGCAACTCCTGGGGCGTCGCGTGGGGACAGGCGGGCTACGGATGGCTGCCGTACGACTACGTGCTCAAGGGGCTGGCCGTTGACTGGTGGTCCATCGTCAAAGCGGAGTGGGTGGACACCGGCCAGTTCGGGATCGCCGCGACCCTTCAGGCGATGGGCACCGGTGGGCCTGATGGTGCAGAATGTCGCCGATGGGAACCAGCTATCGTCGATCAGTAGCCGTCCTGCCGGTCTTCGTCGTTCTTGCATTTGTCGTGGCGGCTGGCGCGGGGCGCCAGCGCTCCACCGCCCGGACCGCCGCCGATCTCGTCATCATCGGTCCGGTCTACACGCTGGCCTGGAACGATCCGGCGGCTGACGGGACGCCCGCGGCGACCGCCCCGCGCGACAGCGCAGGGCGATGGCATCCTGACGCGGGCGCCGTCGCGGTCAGCGGCGGCCGGATTGCGTTTGCCGGCCCTGCGGAAGAGGCCGCACCGCTCACGGGTCCGCGCACCCGGACGATTCGCCTCACGGGAAACGCCGTCGTCGTACCGGGAATGGTCGACGCGCATGTGCACGCCTTCGAGCTCGGGGCGTCTCTCGAGCGCGTGAACCTGGTCGGTGCGACCACGGAGCAGGAAGCGGTCGAGCGCGTTGCCGAACGCGCGCGGGGCACACCGCGCGCCGCGTGGATCGTCGGATGGGGTTGGGATGAAGGGGCGTGGGCGAACCGCTATCCCGACATGCGCCTGTTGTCGGAGCGGGTCCCGAATCATCCGGTGTATCTCCGCGGTCTCCATAGTTATGCCGTGTGGGGCAATCGCCTCGCGTTCGAGCGAGCCGGAATCACGGCGGCGACGCCGTCGCCGGCGGGTGGCGAGATCAGGAAGGACGCCGCCGGGCAGCCGACCGGCATCCTGCTGAACGCCGCATCGGCGCTGCTCGAGCGCGCCGTACCGGCGCCGACGACCGACCGGCTCAAAACGCGGCTACGCGCCGCGCTGCGGACGCTCGCCGCCTCGGGTTACGTGACCGTGCACGAGGCGGGCGCGGACAGCCGCGAAATGGACGCGCTCCGGCAGCTCGATGCCGCGGGAGAGCTGCCGATCCGGGTCTATGCCATGCTCGCCGCGCGCGACGAGGCGCTGCTCGGCCGGTGGCTCGCGCGCGGTCCCGATCGCACGAACGAGCGCATGCTCGTGACGAGATCCGTGAAGGCGTTCTACGACGGCGCGCTCGGCTCGCGCGGCGCGTGGCTGCTCGAGGACTATTCGGATCGCCCCGGCCATCGTGGCGAGCGCGATCGCTCGTTTCATCCAGATCGCCTGACCGCCATGATGAAGGCGGGCTTCCAGCTCTCCGTGCATGCCATCGGCGACGCCGCGAACCGTGAGGTGATGGACTTCATCCGCGCCGCGGCACCGCCGGCGCCCGGCCGGCACCGCATCGAGCACGCACAGGTCATGGCGCCTGCGGACATCCCCCGCATGGCCGCGCTCGGTGTCATCGCCTCGATGCAGCCGCCGCATGCGGTCGAGGACATGCCGTGGGCGGAAGCGCGTGTCGCCGAACGGATCAAGGGCGCGTACGCGTGGCGATCGATCCGCCGCGCGGGCGTTCCGCTCGTCTTCAGCTCCGACCTGCCCGGCTCGGGCTACGACCTGTTCTACGGCCTGAACTCGGCGGTCACCAGACGAGATCGCGAAGGCCGTCCTGCGGGCGGATGGTACCCGGAACAGGTCGTTACCATCGACGAAGCGCTGCGCGGCTACAGCCGCTGGGCGGCATATGCGGCGTTTCGCGAGCAGCAGACCGGCATCATTGCGCCCGACCGATGGGCCGATCTGACGGTCCTGAGCCTCGATCCGTTCACCGCGCCACCCGACGCGCTCCTGCGCGGCACGATCGTGATGACGATCGTGAACGGGAAGGTCGTCTACGAAAGGTAGAACGCAGGTGTTCGTCTAGCGTCAGGGATGTCCCACTGGGTCGTGTACCGCTGCCCGCGCCGACGGCGTTTGACGCACGAAGGCCACGAAGGCCACGAAGGCCACGAAGGCCATATGCGGATTCACTGCGCGCGAGTCGTCCGCCGCTTCATGTACTCGCGCACGCCGTCGCGATCCGTGTCAATGACCGGTTCTCCCAGATAGACAATCCCTGGTGAGCCGGACAAGATATGCGTCCCGATGATGACTTGCCACCGGATGCGGTCCGGCCGGTAGAAAATCGACAGCTTGCGCCCCGCGAAGGGGGACAGGTCCGCGGTCACCGGAACCCAGCCCTGACGCATGGTCTCGTCGCTGCTGACCGTCTGCTCGGTGACCGTCACGTAAACACGCCCGTCGCTGGCGCCGACGCGAAACGCGGCCGACGCCGCGCCGTTCACGTCGGGCACGCCGGCCCACAGCACGAGCCTCGCGCGACGAGGGACGAGCAGCGTCCAGACGATCCGGCTCTCCGCCGGCACCACCAGGCTGGCCCGCGAGCGCCCACCAAAGGTATGCTCCGTCATCTCGAACCGCGCGGAGGCGGGACGATGGTCGGCGTTCCCGAACTGGGCGAGCAGATCGACAACCGGGACGCGCTGTCCGTCGCGCGGTCGATCGCATGACACGATCAGAAGAAGGACGAGTACTGCGAAGTATGGTCGGCGAGGGCAGGGCTGGCGGCGCCACGCACCGGTGGGTGTGGCGCGCGCTCGCGCTCGTGTTGTGCGCGCTGCTGCTGGCATCGGTCGCGCGATTCTACCATCGCGGTGTCGGGTTCTCGGCGCTGCTGGTGATCGCGCGGGACCAGCACCAGATCCCCGCCCTGCGCGATGTGCCGCACTACGAGTACGCGCCAACGCAGGGCTACGACGGCGCATTCTACGTGCAGCTCGCGATGGCGCCGTTGCTGCGCGATCCGGAGATCGACCGCGCGCTCGACGCCCCCGCGTATCGCGCCCGGCGAATCCTCTTCTCCTGGACCGCGTGGGCGCTCGGGCTGGGGAAGCCCGCGTGGATTCTGCAGGCCTACGCGTTGCAGAACGTCCTGTGCTGGCTCGCGCTTGGGTGGCTGCTGACGCGATGGCTGCCGCCGGATCGTCCGCGGCTGCTCGCACTCTGGGCGGCGTCGATGTTCAGCCACGGCCTGATCGCGTCGGTGCGCCTGTCGCTGCTCGACGGGCCCAGCCTGCTGCTGCTCGTGCTGGCCGTGGCCGCCTTGGAGCGTGGCCGCACCTGGCTGACCGCCGGCATCAACGCCATCGCCGGGCTGGGGCGCGAGACGGACCTGCTCGGCGCGGCCGCCCTTCCTCGTCCGCGTGGATGGCGCGGGTGGCTGCGCGCCCTGGCGGCGCTCGTCGTGATCGCGCTGCCGCTGCTGGTCTGGCAGGACTACGTCTGGTCGCTCTATCGGGGCACCAGCCTGTCAGCGGGATCCGAACAGATCACCGTCCCGTTCACCGCATTCGCCGGCAAGTGGCTGTTGACGCTTTCGTCGGTGTCGAAGCATGGCTTCACGTCGGCGGCAGGCCCGACGCTGCTGGTGATGATTGCGCTGACCGTACAGACTGGCTTCATCATGTGGACGCGGGCGGTCGACGACCCATGGTGGCGGCTCGCGGCCGTGTTCGCCGTATTGATGATGCTCGTCCGTCCCCTCGTGTGGGAGGGATACCCCGGAGCCGTTACACGGGTTGTCCTTCCGCTGACGTTTGGATTCAACGTCGTGCTGGCGCGCCTGAATCCCGCCCGATTCTGGTGGTGGGCGGTCCTGGGCAACCTGGACATCGTCGCCTCGCTGCACCAGATGCCGATCGTGGGGATCCCGCCCCCGTTCTGAGCGGGACGCACCGGTGTCTCGGCGCCTGCGCGGGGGAAGGCGGAAGCTAGGACGGGACACTAGAGAGCGAGGCGGACGGGACCGAGCTTGATGCCGACAAAGCTGGTGTTGCACGACTCGCAGTGGTAATGGCGCCGACGTTCCTTGGCGACCTTGGTGCTGCGGCACCGCGGGCAACGCCGGACGAGCGACAGCGCGCCGACAGGCAGGATGCGGTTCAGCGCACGCCCGCGCGGCGTCTCCATGTCGCCGCCGCACGCTTCGTACAAAGTTGTCCGTGATTCTGTGGGCACGCCGAGAAACTTCAGGGCGGATTCATGCTGCACCGGCAGCCCTGCCCCCTGCGTCGCACCGGACAGGAAAGGGGCGCAGCGCACGACCTGTGCGCTCAGCGCCAATGCCGTTTTCTGGATCTCGAGAGTCAGCGACCATTGGCTGCCGGGGCGCAGCGGGTACGGCGCGCGAATCAGCACACCCGTGCGGCTCACGTTGACGACCTCGGCCAGAGCATTCGCCACGCGCGCACGGGCGCCTCGAACGGCCACGCGAGCGGGACGGGGACGTGACGGCATCGGACACACCTTGGGAAAGAAGATTGCCGGTCCGACGCAGCTCAGTGCTGAAAAACGTAGGTTAGCCGCTTCGTCCCGGTGCCGTCAAGAACCGAACGGTGACAGAACCGAACGGTGACAGAACCGAACGGTGACAGAACCGAACGGTGACCGCCGATCGCTTCACCGCAAGCCGTTGTACTGAAGCGCCTCGGTGTACAACGAGAGGATGCTCGTCGCGTAGGTCGACGCGGACGCCCAGTTCCCGTTGCCCATCTGGTTCCACGTCGGGGCCTTTCCCTTGGGAGTCACCAGATCAAAACGCGGATCGACGCAGGGGTTGTGCAGCGGCGGGACCGTGCAGGTGAGGGCCGAAGGATCCGCATAGGCGCGCAGGTGCTGGATTTGCGCGCGAACGCCGGTGCCCGCGTCGGGAAACGTCGCGGGGTGCGGGTCGGTATCCGTGGCGCCGATGCCGGCGAAGTTGTTGGCGGACGCGGGAATGGATCCGCTGAATCGGAACCAGGCGGTTTCCACGACGCTCTGCATGAAGGCGACGTCGCCGGTGACCCCCTCGGCCGCGCCCTCTTGGATGAAGAACGTGGTCATGGTTTCCAGGGGAACGGTCGCGGCGTACGCGCCGGGCGGCCGCGGCTGCCTGCCGTTGAACCAGGCGACAATCTGTCCGGCGGTGAGCCGAGGGGCCCCCATGATGGCGACGGGCGACGTCGTTGGAGAAGGGGTCGGGGCGACGGGCGAGCGGCCGCCGCAGGCCGCGGTCATCGCGGCCAGGCCCCCCGCGACCGCCAGCCGCCCAAAGACGGGGGACAGGCACACTTCTCGGCGGGGAAGTGTGCCTGTCCCCCTTTTCCGCCGCGGAAGTGTGCCTGTTCCCCTTTCCATGGCGCACAAGGTACTACATCCCGGCGGCGCCGGAAATCCGGCAGCGGCAATGATCTCGAGTCCTCGTATACTCAGGGCGCTTTCCGTGTGTGTTTCAGGCAACAGGGTACTTGGAATCGCCCCGACCCCGGGTCCGGGAAATGCATCTTGTACCTAATGCGCCGACATCCCGGCGCGACCCGAGGCAACCATGCTCAGCCAGCTTGCGCTCTCGATCAAGGAATCGCCGACCCTCAAGCTCAATGAGACGGCCGCGCTGCTCCGCGACAAGGGGGAGCCCGTCATTCACCTGGGCGGCGGAGAACCCAAGAGCCGCACCCCCATCGACGCCATCATCAGTTGCTCGTCGCTGCTGAACACCGGCGAGATCCGGTACACACCGTCGGACGGCATCCCTCCGCTCAAGCAGGCGATCATCCGCTACACGGAGGAGCACTACGATCGGGGCGTCAAGCCGGAGAACGTCATCGTGTCGAGCGGCGCGAAGCAGACGCTGATGGTGGCGCTGCACGCGATCCTGGATCCGAAGGACGAAGTGATCTTCCCGGTACCCTACTGGGTCAGCTATCCCGAGATGGTGAAGCTCGCCGGCGGCGTGCCGGTGCCGATTGCCGCGTCCGACGGGTCGTTCTGTCCGAGCTTCGAGGATCTCGCGGCGGCGGTCGGCTCGTACACGAAGGCCATCATCCTGAACAGTCCGAACAACCCCAGCGGCGCGATGTACTCGAACGATCTCGTCGCGCGGATGGTCGAGCTGTGCGAGCGGCGGAACATCTGGCTGCTGATGGACGACACGTACAACCGCCTCGTGTTCGACGGCCGCGCGCCGACCAACTGCTACGAGTTCACGCAGGAAGACGTCGATCGCTCGCAGCTGCTCGTCGTCAACTGCGTGTCGAAGATGTATGCGATGACCGGGTTCCGCATCGGGTGGGGCGTGGGCAACCGCGAGCTGATCCGCGCGATGGCCAACATCCAGTCGCAGCAGACCTCGGGCCCGTCGGCGCCGTCGCAGTGGGCCGCCGTCGGCGCGCTCAACGGCGTGCAGAACTCGATCGAAGCGCTCCGCTCGACGCTCGAGAACAACCGCAACGTGCTGGTCGCGCGGCTGCAGGCGATCCCCGGCGTCAAGGTCGTAAAACCGGCCGGCACGTTCTACACGTTCCCGGACTTCAGCGCCTACAACCCGGACTCGAAGAAGCTGGCGGAGTACCTGCTCGAGACTGTGCGCGTGGCGGTCGTGCCGGGCAAGGACTTCGGGATGGAGGGGCACCTGCGGGTCAGCTTCTGCGGAGCGCAGAAGGACATCCGCGAAGGGATGGAGCGGATCCAGTGGGCGCTCGATCCCGACGCACCGAACGAACTGTATCTCGGCTCCAGGAAGCTGGTGAGGGACGCGGTATGAGCGATTACCTGCACATCAAGACACCGGCCGAAAAGGAGGCCGGCCTGGCGGCGAGCCTCTACGGCCTGCAGAACCACGGCCTGACGCGGCTGCAGCGCGTCTACTGGAACCTGCCGGACGCATCGCTGTACGAGGAATCCGTGTTCCGCCGCGAAGGGCGCATCGCCGCCGACGGCGCGTTCCTCGTGAGCACGGGCAAGCACACCGCGCGCGCGGCCGCGGACAAGTTCATCGTGCGGGAGGCAACGACCCAGGACAAGGTGTGGTGGGGGGAGTACAACCGCCCGTTCACGACGGCCAACTTCAACACGCTGCTCTCGCGCCTCCAGGGGTACCTGCAGCAGCGGGACGTCTTCGTCCAGGACTGTTTCGCAGGCGCGGATCCCGAGCACCGGCTGTCGGTGCGCGTCATCACGGAGCTCGCCTGGCACAGCCTGTTCGCGCGGACGATGCTGATGAAGCCGCGCAGCCAGGACGCGTACCGCAAGCACGTGCCGGAGTTCACGATCATCTGCGCGCCGGAGTTCCAGGCATCCCCGATCATCGACAGCACCCGGAGCGAGACGTTCATCATCGCGAACTTCGCCGAGCGCCTGGCGATCATCGGCGGATCGAGCTACGCGGGGGAAATCAAGAAGACGGTCTTCACCGTGCTCAACTTCCTGCTGCCGCTCGACGGCGTCATGTCGATGCACTGTTCGGCCAACGTCGGCGCCAACGGCGACTCGGCGCTCTTCTTCGGGCTGTCCGGGACGGGCAAGACGACGCTGTCGGCGGATCCGGCGCGCGGGCTGATCGGCGACGACGAGCACGGCTGGAGCGACAACGGCGTCTTCAATATCGAGGACGGGTGCTACGCGAAGGTGATCCGGCTCTCGCCCGAGGCCGAGCCGCAGATCTATGCATGCACGCGGCGCTTCGGCACCATTCTCGAGAACGTCACGCTGGATCCGCTGACGAGGCGCCTCGATTTGAACGACGCGTCGGTGACCGAGAATACGCGCGCGGCGTACCCGCTGACGTTCATCGACAATGCCGTGCCCGCGAAGATGGCGGGCCATCCGAAGAACATCATCTTCCTGACGTGCGACGCCTCCGGCGTCATGCCGCCCATTGCGCGGCTGACGCCCGAACAGGCGATGTATCACTTCATCTCCGGCTACACGAGCAAGATTGCCGGTACCGAGGTGGGGCTCGGCATCGAGCCGGAAATCACGTTCAGCACCTGTTTCGGCGCGCCGTTCATGGTGCACCGGCCGCTCGTGTACGCCGACCTGCTGCGGGGCAAGATGCTGCGGCACAAGGCCACGTGCTGGCTCGTGAACACGGGTTGGACCGGCGGCGCGTTCGGCGTCGGCAAGCGCATCAGCATCCGCCACACGCGCGCGCTGCTGAACGCGGCGCTCACCGGATCGCTGCAGGCCGTCCCGTTCCGGACCGATCGCGTCTTCGGTTTCGAGGTGCCGCTCGCCTGCGAAGGCGTGCCGGCCGACATCCTCGATCCGGCCGAGACGTGGCCGAGCCGCGCGGAGTACGACGCGAAGTACGACGCGCTGGCGGCCCGGTTCATCGCGAACTTCAAGCTCTTCGCCGAGGGGTGTCCGCCCGAGGTCCTGGCCGCCGGGCCCGGCCGTGCGGCGCGCGTCGTCGCCACCTAGACGCATTCCATGTCGCCGGGGTCCGGTTGCGATCTGCATTTTGCATGAAAGCCAGCCTGTGTCTTTGTCTGCTCGCGTGGGCCTCCGTGCCGGTGGCGGCGCAGACCTCTGCGCCGCCGCCGCAAGTTCCCCAGTCGGTCACGATTCCACGCGTGGCCACGCCACCGTCTCTCGAGGACTACCTCGACGGCACGCCGCGTCCTGACGAGGCGGCCGTCACGACGTTCGTCCAGCGCGAGCCGGGGGACGGCGTTCCCGCGAGCCAGCAGACGGCGGCGTACCTGTCCTACGACGACGATCACCTGTACGTCGTCTTTGTCGCGCGCGACAGCGAGCCGGACAAGGTCCGCGCGACGCTCACCAAGCGCGAGGCGTTCGGCAACGACGATTTCGTCGGGATCGTGCTCGACACCTTCCACGATCGCCGCCGCGCGTACCTGTTCCTCGTCAACCCGCTCGGCGTGCAGCTCGACGGCGTCAGCGGCGACGGCGAACATGACGACTTCAGCTTCGACACGCTGTGGGACTCGGAAGGGCGGCGGACGCCGTTCGGGTTCGTGGTTCGCATCGCGATTCCGTTCAAGAGCCTGCGTTTTTCGACGGCTTCGGAGCAGGACTGGGGCATCGCGGTCATGCGAACCGTGCGCCGCAACAACGAGACCTCGTTCTGGCCGTACATCACCCGCCGCGTCTCCGGCGTCGGGCAGCAGATGGCCACCGCGCGCGGACTGCGGAAGATTTCCCCCGGACGCAACGTCCAGTTCATCCCTTACGCCGCCGCGGCGCGCGCGCGGTATCTCGACGAGGATCGGCCGGCCTTCGTCAACGACTCGGACGGCCGCGCCGGGCTCGATGGGAAGGTCATCCTCAAGGACGCCTTCTCGCTCGATCTGACGTTCAACCCGGATTTCAGCCAGGTCGAATCCGACGAGCCGCAGGTCACCATCAACCAGCGCTTCGAAGTCTTCTTCGAGGAGAAGCGTCCATTCTTCATCGAGAACGCCTCGTACTTTCAGACGCCGATCAACCTGTTCTTCTCCCGCCGCATTGCCGATCCCCAGGGAGGCGTTCGCCTCACCGGGAAGAAGAGCGGATGGGCCATCGCGGGGCTCGCGATCGACGATCGGGCACCTGGCCGGCGAGTCGATCCCGAGGATCCGGCGCACGGCGACCGGACGGGCATCGGTGTGGTTCGCCTCCAGCGCGACCTGCCGCGGCAATCCGCCATCGGCTTCCTGGCGACGACGCGCACGTTCGGGTCGAGCGAGAGCCGCGTGGCATCGGTGGACGGCCGGTACAAGATGAGCGACACGGTGGTGCTGACGGGCCAGGCGGCCGTCAGCGATTCTCGCCCGCTGAACGGCGGTTCGCAGGCGGGAACCGCGCTGTCGATCAATCTCGATCGCACGGGGCGCACCTGGGGCGCGTTTCTCGATTACCAGGACATCGGCGCCGATTTCCGCGCGCCGCTGGGATTCGTCCGGCGCGTGGATACGCGGGAGGTGCATCCGTTCGTGCGCTACGCCTGGTTTCCGAAGAAGACCGGGCCGCTCGTCAGCGTGCGGCCGGAGCTGTCTGGGAGCATGCTGTGGGATCACGCCGGCACGCTTCAGGACTGGGAAACGGGATCGGAACTGCAGTTCGAGTTCAAAGGGCAGACCGAGATCACGGTCGAATACAACGAGTCGATGGAGCGGTTCTCGGGCGTGGAATTCCGGAAGCGACAGAACAGCGTCGGGTTCGAGACCGCCTGGCTCACGTGGCTCGAAACGTCCGCGCAAGTCGAGCGAGGCGACGAGATCAACTACTACCCCGCCGCCGGGCTGCCGGCGTTTCTGGCGGATTCGACGGCCGCCGAACTGTCGCTGACGCTCAAGCCGGTGGCCCGCTTCCGTGTCGATCAGACCTACCTGTTCACACGCCTGTCGAGGCGTGGCGCCGCGCCGGCGATCGATGGGGGCGGCGTCATCGTCGACAACCACATCTGGCGCTCGCGCGCGGCGTACCAGTTCACGCGGGGCCTGTCGGTGCGGGCCATTCTCGACTACTCGGGCGTGCTGCCCGATGCCGCGGCGATCGATCTCGAGAAGGAGAAGCGGTTCTCCGCCGACGTGCTGGCGACCTATCTCGTGAACCCGTGGACGGCCGTCTACGTCGGCTACTCGGACGGCTATGGGAACGTCGAGATAGATCCCGACTTCCGCGATCGCCTGCGGCCCACGCGGTCGCCCTTCCATTCGACGAGCCGCCAGGTCTTCGTGAAGATGAGTTATCTTCTGCGTTTTTGAGGCTGCCACGACAGTGCGCAAGATGTTCCAGTTGACGATTCCGTGGGTGATGCTGGCGGCGTTCGCCTCTTCGAGTCCCGCCGGTCAGACGCGTGCGCGGGAAGGCGTGCGCTCGGAGATGCTCGTCCAGACGGCGTGGCTTGCCGCGCACGTGAACGATCCGAAGACCGTGCTGCTGCACGTCTATTGGGAACACCTGCTCGTCAGCCTGGACGAGCCCGTGCTGCGCACGCCGGCGGAGTTGCGGGCGCTGTTCGCGAAGGCCGGTGCGCGCCCTGGCACCCCCGCGATTGCCTACTGCGACGCCGGGATGCAGGCGACGTTCGACTATTTCGTCGCCCGCTACCTGGGTCTGGACGCGCGGCTGTACGACGGCTCCTTCAACGAGTGGCGCGGCCAGAAGAAGGAGCCGGTGGTCCGAGGCGACGCGCGGCGCTGACGGCGTCGAACCGCCAGCGGTGAGCGTCAGTCGAACCGCCTGCGGTGAGCGTCAGTCGAACCGCGCGCGCACCCGGGTGCTCTTGGTGAGCTTCTCGCCCGCGACCTCGACGGTCACGATGTAATTGCCGATCGCGAGCGGCGTGGGCGCGGCGGCCGCCGCACGACCGCCTCGTCCGCCGCCGCCGAGACCGACCAGCACGTGGTTCAGGCCGCGCTTCGCCGGTCCCGTGAGCTGCCGAACCGGCCGCCCCGACAAATCCGCCACGGTGATCTTCGCGTCTGCCCCGGCATCCCCACGCAGGTAGTAGTTGACCGCGAGCGCGTCCGGCTCGTTCGGGACCTCCACGTACTTGTCGCCGAACAGGTCGTAGTTCATCCCCTGCGCGCTGAACCCATATCGTGGCCGCGGCTCGATGTCGAACAGATATGCATTCTTCTCGAGGACGTCGTTCGACAGCTCCTGGAGCGGAGTGATGTCTCCGGCCCACACCGCGCGGCCGTAAGTCGCCAGCACCAGATCGTGCTCGCGCGGGTGGATCGTCATGTCGTGCACGGCGACGGCCGGCAGGTTCGCCTTCAGCGGCGACCAGTGGCTGCCGGCGTCGATCGACACGAACACCCCGACGTCATTCCCGACGATCAGCAACTGCTTGTTCTTCCGATCCTGTACGATGACGTTGATCGGCGCGTTCGGGAGATTCGAAGCGATCGCCGTCCAGGTCTTGCCGTAGTCAGTGGTGCGGTACAGATATGGCGCGAAGTCATCATTCCGGAAGCCGCTCTTCGCCACGAACGCCGTGCCCGCATCGTGCGGCGACGCGAACACGCGGCTCACCCAGCGATCCGCGCGGGCGCCGGCTGAGACCAGCGCCGGCGTCAGATCGGTCCACTGTCCGCCGTGGTTCTGCGTGAGCTGCGCCTTCCCGTCGTCTGTGCCCACCCAGATGACGCCGGCCTTCAGCGGTGATTCCGAGATCGACGTGATCGTGCAGTAGGGGACGTTCAGGCCGATCCTGCTGGAATCGTTTGTCGTCAGATCCGGGCTGATCTCCTCCCACGTGTCGCCGCGATTGAGCGACCGGAAGAGCACCTGGGCGCCCGCGTAGAGGATCTGGGGGTTGTGCGGCGACAGGGCGATTGGCGCAATCCAGTTGAATCGCAGCCTCGGCTGCCCCGGGGCACGCGTCGGAGCGATGTTCGTCCGGACGCCGGTCCGTTGATCCATGCGCCCCATCTGGTTCAGCTCGCGCGTGTTGTAGACCCACCGGCTGTCGGTCGGATCCACGACGTTGTACATGCCGTCGCCCGGGCCCACCGTCACCCAGTGTTCGAGCGTGATGTGGCCGGTGCGCCCGTTGCTCGGGCCCTTCCACGAGTCGTGATCCTGGAAACCCGCGTAGACGTTGTAGGGGTCGTCCATGTCCACGCCGACGGCGTACGCCTCGCCGATTCGCATGTTCGGGAAGTAGTCGGCCGTGCGGCCGCCGTCCACCGATACGCTGACGCCGCCGTCGCTGCCGAGCATGATGCGGTCGCGATCGACCGGGTCCCACCACATCGCCCGGAAGTCGCCGAACACTCCGCGGAAGAAGTTGGTGTTCCACGTCTTTCCGCCATCGCGCGAGATGTACATCGAGTCGCTCGTCACGATCACCGTCTTGTCGTCGTGCGGGTTGACGCGGATCTGGTTGAACGAATACGGGGCCTTTCCTCCCGCGACGTTGACGTCGGTCACCTTCCGCCAGGACTTCCCGCCGTCGTCGGTCCGATACAGCTCGTTGCCGATGATGCCGGCGGCGAGCGGCGCGATCGCGCTGACGTCGGTCTTCTGGGCGCCGGGCTTTGGATTCTGGTTTTCGATGAGCGCGTAGAGCACGAGCGGGTTCTTCTGATAGAGGTCCAGGCCGATGCGCCCGATCCTCCCCGTGGGAAGGCCGCCGGCGAGCCGCTGCCACTTGTCGCCGCCGTCATCAGTCCGGTAGATCGCGCTCTCGGGCCCGCTCTCGACGATTTGCCACGGGCGGCGCTCCTTGTCGTACATGGCCGCGTACAGCACCATCGGCTTCTGCCGGTTCATGACGAGATCGATGGCGCCGACGCCGTCATTCACATACAGGACCTTCTTCCAGGTCTTTCCGCCATCCGTGGTTCGAAAGACACCGCGCTCGTCGTTGCGCGAGAACAGGTGACCGATGGCGGCGACGTAGACGACGTCAGCGTTCTTCGGGTGAATGACGATGCGCGCGATATGGTGCGAGTCGGGAAGGCCCATGAGCTGCCACGTGGCCCCCGCATCCGTCGATTTGTACACGCCTTTGCCGGAATAGGAGGACCGCGCGTTGGCCTGGTCGCCCGTACCCATCCAGACGATCTTCGGATCGGACGACGCGACGGTGACGGCGCCCACCGCGGCGGCGCCGACGCTGTCGGAAATCGGCGTCCACGTCGTGCCCGCGTTGGTGGTCTTCCACAGCCCGCCGCTACGGGTCGCGGCGTAGATCGTGTACAGGTGATCGTGCACCGGCGAGTCGGGCACGGCGATCTCGGTCACCCAGGCGGCCGTGCGGAACGGGCCGATGTTCCGGAACGAGAGGGACTGAAGCACGGTGTCGATCGGCGCAGCCTGCTGGGCAAACGGCGCTGCAAGAACGCACGAGGCGATCAAAAGGGCGAGAAGACGAGGTTGGGACATGAAAGGGATTATGTATCAACTCCCAACTCCCAACTCCCAAGCCCTCCGAGCCCCGCCTGTCGCGCCGCAGCGCCTTGCGCGAAGGCGGGAGCCCCGAGCCCCGAGCGCCCCGCCTTCGCGCTTTACGCTTCCTCCTCCGCCAAGGCTTCGGCGGACAAGTCGGCGCGGCAAGCGAGCCACGAGCCACGGAGGCTTCGCCGTTCTTCAGCGAAGCGCCTTCTGACGTAGAATCACCCCGATTTCGAGAGGACGCGAGCGATGACGAGATTCGCTGTGTTGCTGTCGGCGGTCCTGCTGGCCGGAGGGTGTACGAGAACCGCCGAGACGCCGGGCGCGGGCGAAGCGCCCGCCCAGGCTCCGGTGGCGCCCGCCGGCTACTTCGACACCGCCGGCCGCCAGGACGTGTTGAGCGGCGGCGTGCGCATGATTCCGATCTCGACGCCGAAGGGGACCTTCAAGGTCTGGACGAAACGGATCGGCAACAATCCCCGAGTCAAAGTGCTGCTGCTGCACGGAGGTCCGGGCGTCACCCACGAGTATCTCGAGGCGTTCGACAGCTACTTCCCGGCGGCGGGCATCGAGTACTACTACTACGACCAGCTGGGCTCGTACTACAGCGACCAGCCCGACATCCCGGAGTTGTGGGACACGCCGCGATTCGTCGAAGAAGTGGAGCAGGTGCGGCAGGCGCTTGGACTGACGAGGGACGACTTCTACCTGTACGGCCAGTCGTGGGGCGGGCTGCTCGGTCTCGAGTACGCGCTGAAGTACCAGCAGAATCTCAAGGGCCTGGTGATCTCGAACATGATGTCGAGCATCCCGCAGTACAACGAGTACGCGGAGAAGGTGCTGATGCCCGCGATGGACCAGAAGGTCCTTGCCGAGATCAAGAAGCTCGAAGCCGCGGGGAAGTACGAGGATCCGCGGTACATGGAGCTGCTGATTCCCCACCACTACACGCAGCACCTGCTCCGGATGCCCGCGGACCAGTGGCCGGATCCCGTCAATCGCGCGTTCAAGCACATCAACCCGAAGATCTACGTGCCGATGCAGGGGCCGAGCGAGCTCGGGGCGAGCGGCAAGCTGGTGAACTGGGACCGCAGCGCCGATCTGAAGAACGTCTCCGTGCCGACGCTCGTCATCGGCGCTCGCTACGACACGATGGATCCGGCACACATGGAATGGATGTCGAAGCAGGTGCAGCACGGGCGTTATCTGTACTGCCCGAACGGCAGCCACATGGCGGAGTACGACGATCAACAGACGTACTTCAACGGCCTGGTGCAGTTCATCCGCGATGTTGATGCCGGCCGTTTTACAGGAACAGGGAAGTAAGAAGATACACAAGATGATCGATTCTCTCTTGTGCGTGGGCGAGCGGATCGCGCCGGGCATTACCGAGCTCGACGAAGCCGGCCACGCTCGCGTGTCCGCGATGATCCAGCACGCGCTCGACCGGCGGCGGCCGGCGCTCCGTCGGCAGCTGGCGATCTTCCTCGCGGTGCTGCGGTGGAGTCCCGTGCTCCGGTACGGGCGCCGCTTCGATCGCCTGACGCCCGCCAGGCAGGACGCCGTCTTGCGCTGGTTCCACGACGCGCCCCTCGCGCCGCTGCGCCAGGGATTCTGGGGCGTCAGGACGCTGATCTACATGGGGTATTACGGCCGCCCCGAGGTCGCCGAAGCCATCGGCTACCGTCCGTCCCGCACGGGCAACGCCTTCCTCCATGGTCCGTAAAGAGTTCGATATCGTCATCGTCGGGTCGGGCGCCGGCGGCGGGACCGTGGCGAAGGAGCTGTCGGCACTCTGCCGCGACGGCGTGCGCATCGCGGTGCTCGAGTGCGGCCCGCGGCTGCGCGAGGAGGAATACACCGGCCGCGAAGTCGAGATGGCCGATCGGCTGTACTTCGACGGCGGTGGCGTGCTCACGCGCGACCGCAGCGTGACGCTGGCGTTCGGCCGGGCCTATGGCGGATCGACGGTGGTCTACACCGGCACGTCGCTGACGCTCCCGAGGCGCACGTTCGAGCGCTGGGACGTCGCCGGATTGGACTACGACGATCTCGAGCGGCGCTCGCGAAAGTACTGCGTCGAAAACAACGTTCACCTGCTTCCGCCCGATCGCATCAACGACAACAACCGTCTCTTTGCCGAAGGGTGCCGGAGGCTGGGGTACCGCGTCGAGCAGTTCCCGGTCAACGTGAAGGGCTGCGAGGGGTCGGGCCTGTGCAACCTGGGATGCCCGAACGGCGCGAAGATGGGAACGCACCGCGTGCAGCTGCCCGAGGCCGAGCGCAACGGCGTCACCGTCGTGACCAACTGCACGGTCGATCGCATCGAGAACCGCACGATTCGCGCGAGCGTGACGGAAGAATCCGTCGGGCATCCATCGGCATGGGCGCCGGGCGAGTACTCGGTGTCGGCGAAGGCCATCGTCGTCGCGGCCGGGGCGGTGAACACTCCCGCGGTGTTGCTCCGCTCGGGGATGGGCCGTGCGCTGCCGGCGCTCGGCCGCTACTTCACGTGTCATCCGGCACTGATTCTCGTCGCGCGCCACGCGCGGCCGATCGCGGGCTACTTCGGCCACCCGAAGAGCTACTATTGCGACGAGTTCGCGGAGGCCGAGGGCTTCCTGCTCGAGACGTGCATGTACTTTCCGTTCACGACGGCGAAGAGCCTGGCGGGATTCGGCGAGGAGCCGCGGGCGTTGCTGTCGGCCATGGACCACCTCCAGATGATCCTCGTGCTCGCGCTCGACCCGGCGCGCCCGGAGAACCGCGTCATGATCGACCGCGAGGGCCGGCCGGTCGTGGACTACAGCCTGACGGAGGACGTCCGGCGCTCGCTGGTCAAGTCCATGCGGACCTCCGCGCGGATCTTCTTTGCGGGCGGGGCCGAACGGGTCCACGCGCCGGCCGGGCGGAAGTTCTTCATCGAATCGACCGAAGCGGACCGCATCGACGAGCTCATTCCATTCGATGGTTTCAGGACCGGCAAGGTGTCGGTATCGAGCGCGCACCTGATGGGTGGCTGCCGAATGGGCGCGCGGTCCGCCGATTCCGTCACAGACGCGTGGGGCCGCGTGCACGGGACGCGCGGACTGTTTGTCGCCGACGCGAGCCTCTTTCCCCGGTCCGCGGAGATCAACCCGTACATCACGATCATGGCGCTGGCTGATCGGGTCGCGGAGGGCGTGCGGGCCGACCTTCCACACCTGACACACTGAAGACGCGATGAAGATCCGCGGCTCGGATATCGTCGTTCGCGCGCTCGAGGACGCCGGCGCGACGCTGGCCTTCGGCATTCCCGGCACGCACAACATCGAGCTGTACGATGCGCTCGAAGGTTCGAAGCGTGTCAGGCCGATCCTGGTCACGGATGAACAATGCGCGTCGTTCATGGCCGACGCGGTCTCGCGCACCTCCGGCACGATTGGCGTCGTCAACGTCGTGCCTGGCGCGGGAGTGACCCATTGCCTGTCCGGCGTCGCCGAAGCGCTGATGGACAACGTGCCGCTCGTGGTCCTTGCCTGCGGCATTCGCGGCGACACGGGCCGCGCGTTTCAGCTCCACGACATCGATCAGGCCGCGCTGCTGCGGCCGGTGACGAAGGCGGTCTTCAAGCCGGCGGCCGCGGGCGAGATCTATGGAACGATCCGCCGCGCGTTCGATCTCGCGCGAAGCGGCACGCCGGGCCCCGTCGCGGTCGAAATCCCCGCCGAGTTCTATCTGTTGATGCAGGAGGTGGACGGCTTCGCGTACGAGGCGTCGCCGTCCGCGGATCCGGAGCCGGGCGACGCCGATGTCGCGGCGGCAGCGGCCCTGCTGCGCGAGGCGGGTCGTCCTCTCCTCTACGTCGGCAATGGCGCGGCCGGCGCCGTCCCGCTGGTCGTGGAACTCGCGGAGCGCCTCAACGCTCCCGTGGCGACGACGATACAGGGGAAGGGCGTGTTTCCGGAGACACATCCGCTCTGGCTGTGGAACGGGCTGGGCGCATCGGCGCCGCCGTTCGTGCGCGACGTGTCGGGCGGCGCGGACGCGATGCTCGCGCTGGGCTGCCGCTTTTCGGAGGTCGGCACGGCCAGCTACGGCTTCACGCCTCCCGCGAACCTCGTGCACGTTGACATCAACCCCGACGTGTTGCAGCGCAATTTCCCGGCGCGCGTCGCCATCGCGTGCGATGCCGGCCGTTTCCTGCGCACGCTGCTCCAGAAGCTCGCCGAGAAGGGGGACAGGCACACTTCTCGGACAGGAAGCGTGGCCGTCCCCCTTTTGGCGCCAGCTCGGCGGGGCGATGACGTGCGGGCAAAAATTGCCACCGGGCATCGCGCGCTCGAGGCCGCATGGCGGGATCAGCACAGCCCAGACACGGTGACGCCGGCGGCGCTGTTTGCCGCGCTCGATCGACTCGCCCCGCGTGCCATCTACGCGACCGACAGCGGCAACGGCACGTTTCTCGCCATGGAGCACCTGCGCCTCGACGAGCCGCGGCGATTCATCGGCCCAATCGACTACTCGTGCATGGGCTACGCCGTGCCGGCTGCCATCGGTGCGAAGCTCGCGAACCCGGACCGCGACGTCATCGCACTGGCCGGCGATGGCGCGCTGCTGATGACCGGGCTGGAACTATTGACGGCCTCGGCGCTCGGCGTGTCACCCGTGGTGTGCGTTCTCCGGGACGGCGAGCTGGCGCAGATTGCGCAGTTTCAGCGAACCTCGCTCAATCGCCACACGTGCAGCGTGCTGCCGCCGTACCAAGTGGAGTCCTTTGCGGGCGCGGTCAACGCCGAGTACCTGCACGCGCGCACGGACGCTGACGTCGAAGGGACGCTCGCGCGCGCGCTGGCGTTCGCGCGGGCCGGCCGGCCGGTGATGGTGGAGGTCGACGTCGATTACAGCCGCAAGACGTTCTTCACGCGCGGCGTCGTCGCGACCACGTTCAACAGGCTGCCGCTCGGCGATCGCATGCGGATGCTCGCGCGCGCGGCGGTGCGCCACCTTGCCGGCGCCGTGGTCTCCCGCCGGCCGGGCTGATCCATGCGGCGCACGGAGCGTTCGGAGCTCGACCGCTCGGTGGAGGTGCTTCGCACCCGGAAGGACGGCTGGGCGCGTCTCTCGGTTCCCCGACGCATCGCCCTCGCCCGCGATTGCGCCCGCGAGACGCTCGCGGTCTCGCCCGAGATCGTGGCCGCTGCCTGTGCCGCCAAAGGCCTCGATCCCGCCTCGCCCGTGAGCGGCGAGGAATGGCTCGCGGGGCCGGTCGCGATTCTTCGCAATATCCGGCTGCTCGTCGACACGCTCTCAGCGATCGAGCGTGGCGGCTCGCCGGACCTGCCGCCCGGATCGGTGCGTCGCCTCCCGGACGGTCGTCTCGCCGTCAACATCTTCCCTCGAGGCCTCTTCGATCGCGTGATGTTCCCCGGCACGACGATCGACGTCTGGATGCAGCCCGGCGTGACCGAGTCGAATCTACGCGAGACGATGGGGGGCGCCTACCGCCGCGCGGCGGGTGGCGCCGTGGCGCTCGTGCTCGGCGCGGGCAACGTCGCGAGCATCGGCCCCATGGACGTCCTCCACAAGCTGTTCGTGGAGAACCACGTCGTCGTGCTCAAGATGCACCCGGTGAACGACTACCTCGGTCCACTCATCGAGCGCGCCTTCCGCCCGCTCGCCGGCGAGGGTTACCTGCGGGTCGTCTACGGAGACGTTGAGGAAGGGCAGTATCTCGTCCATCATCCTGGCATCGACGAGATCCACATGACGGGCTCGGCGGCCGTCCACGATCGGATCGTGTGGGGAGAGACCGAGGACGAGCAGGCTCGGCGCCGCGCCGGCTACGACCCGAAGGTCAGCAAGCGGGTCACGAGCGAGCTTGGCTGCGTCACGCCGGTCGTGGTGGTGCCCGGGGAATGGTCCGGCGGGGAGCTGGACTATCAGGCGGAAAACGTCGCGACGATGGTCGCGAACAACGCATCGTGCAACTGCAACGCGGCGAAGCTGCTCGTCACGTGGAGAGGATGGCCACAGCGGGGAGTGTTTCTCGATCGCGTGTCAGCAGCGCTTTCCGGGCTGCCGGCGCGCCGCGGCTACTATCCCGGGTCCGCGAAGCGACACGCGACATTCACCTCGCATCCGCGTGCGCGCACGCTGGCTGGCGCCGCGCCGGACGCGCTGCCCTATGCCACCATCTACGACGTCGACCCGGCGAGAGCCGGCGACATCGTGTTCCAGCAGGAAGCCTGGTGCCCGGTCGTCGCTGAGACCGCCCTCGATGCGAGCGACGACGCGGCGTTCGCCGAGGCCGCGGCGCCGTTCTGCAACGATCGCGTCGCGGGCACGCTCAGCGCCGTCGTCCTCGCCAGCGCGCCATCGCAGGCTCGACTCGGCGACGCCTTCGAACGAATGATCGCGGGGCTCGCCTACGGCACGATCGCCGTCAACCACTGGGCGGCGGCCAGCTACGTGCTGGCCGTGGCGCCGTGGGGCGCGTATCCGGGACACACGCTTCAGGATGTCGGCAGCGGCATCGGCTTCGTGCACAACACGCTCATGTTCGACCGGCCGCAGAAGTCCGTGCTCCGCGGCCCGTTCGTGCAGTCGCCGAAGCCCGCATGGTTCTCGACGCATCGGCGCGGCCATGTTGTCGCCAGGCGCATGGCCGCGTTCGAAGCGTCTCCCTCGGTGTGGCGGCTGCCGGGCCTGGCTATCGCCGCCGCGCGCCCGTAGCCCGGCGTTCTTCCGCGTCAAAAGTACAGGATGACGCCGACCGCGCTCCTGGTCGCCCATGCGTTACCCGTCTGTTACGCATTCCTGCTGTTTCCGCATGCTCGCGTTGGCCCTTCCAGTCTCCCAAGTCCCGGATCCCCACATTGCGGTTGCCGGCCCTCGCCCTCACCCTAATTCACCGCCCGCTCAGCGCGGCCTCACGACTTGACTCGCTCGGCGGGTGAATGATGAACTAATCATGGACTACCTGAGATTCTCTGGAGATTGAGCCGCAAGGCCGCTCGAGGACGCCTTACTGCTGAAGGGTGCTGAAGGGTGCTGAAGGGTGCCGGGGGCTTGCCGCGCCGAAGCGCGGAGCGCGAAGGCGGGTGCTGACGGGTGCTGAGGGCTTGCCGCGCCGAAGCGCGGAGCGCGAAGGCGGGTGCTGACGGGTGCTGAGGGCTTGCCGCGCCGAAGCGCGGAGCGCGAAGGCGGGTGCTGATGATCTCGCGAGTTGCGAGCTGCGAGCTGCGAGCTGCGGGTATTGCACGTGCGGCGATGCTCGCCGCGGCGCTGTCGCTGGTGCCGGGCTGTTCGCTCAAGACGATGGCCGTGAAGACCGTCGCGAATACGCTCGCTGAGAGTGGCGACGTGTTTTCGTCCGACGACGATCCGGATCTCGTGCGGCAGGCGGTGCCGTTCGCCCTGAAGACGTACGAGTCGCTGCTGCAATCCGTCCCTCGCCACGAAGCCCTGCTCGTCGCGACGTGCAGCGGGTTCACGCAGTATGCGTACGCGTTCGTCCAGGCGGACGCCGACCTCGTCGAAGGCGAGAACTACCAGGAAGCGAGGCGCCTGCGCGCCCGCGCCGTTAAGCTGTACCTGCGGGGCCGCGATTACTGCCTCCGCGCGCTCGAGGTGCGTTTCCCCGGGATCGGGCCCCGGCTGCTGCGCGAGCCTGCTTCCGCGCTCGCACGCGCGCAGAAGAAGGACGTCCCGCTGCTGTACTGGGCCGGCGCGTCGTGGGGCTCGGCCATCTCGCTCGGCCTTGCCGATCCGGAACTGGTGGCCGATTTTCCCGCCGTCCGCGCGCTGATGGAGCGCGCGCTGGCGCTCGACGAAACCTGGAGCAAGGGCGCGCTGCACGAGGCGATGATCGCGCTCGACAGCCTGCCGGAGGAGCTGGGTGGCTCGCAGGAGCACGCGCGGCAGCACTTCGACCGCGCGATTGCGCTCCAGGGAGGGCTGTCGGCGGGTCCCTACGTCGCGCTGGCGCTTGGCGTGTCGGTCGCCAACCAGGACCGCGAGGAATTCGAGGGCCTGTTGCGCAAGGCCCTCGCCGTCGACCCCGAGAAGGACCGGAGCAATCGGCTCGTGAACATCGTCGTGCAGCGGCGCGCCGCCGCGCTCGTCGAGCACGCGGACCGGTTGTTCTCGAAGTAAACAGCGACCTGCCACGCCGACTTGTCCGCCGGAGCCTTGGCGGAGGAGGAAGCGCGCAGCGCGAAGGCGGGAGGAGTGGTGATGTCTGGAAACATGCGCTCGTGGATCTGTGCGGCGGCCGCGGCCGCCGTCGTAGTTCCCGTGCTCGCGGCGGGGCCGGTTGAAATCAAGCTGGCGACGTTCGCCCCGGCCAACTCGAAGTGGCACCTGGAGCTGACAGATCTGGCCGATACGTGGAAGAAGGTCACGGAGGGCCGGGTCACGCTGACGGTGTATCCCGGCGGCAACCAGGGGACCGAGGAGAGCGTCATCAAGAAGATGAACCCGGTGGCGGGGCAGCTCCAGGCGGCGCTGCTGCTCGAGCCGGGCCTGGCGGAGATCGACCAGGCCTTCAACGTCTTCGCCATCCCGTTCTTCTTCGAGTCCGATGCGGAGTACCGCAGCATCCAGCAGGCGCTGACACCCATCCTGACGGCGCGCCTGGAGCAGAAGAAGTTCCACCTCGTGAACTGGGGTCACGCCGGATGGATCCAGATCTTCTCGAAGAAGCCGATCCGGTCGCTCGCCGAGCTCAAGGCGGCGAAGCTGTTCACCAGTGAAGGGGACACCAGGATGGTCCAGTGGTACAAGGCGAACGGGTTCAACCCGCAGGCCCTCCCGTTCAACGATATCGCCGCGCAGTTGCGGCTGCCGACCGGCCTGATCGACACGGCGCCCAGCCCGCCGTACGGCGCGCTCGTTCTGCGCTATTTCGAGAACGCCCCGTACATGCTCGACGTCAGCGTCGCGCCGCTCGTCGGCGCCACGATCGTGACCGACGACGCGTGGAAGCGGATTTCCGACGCGGATCGGACGAAGATGCTGGCCGCGGCGCGCGGGATGGAGGATCGGGTGCTCGGCGGCGCGCCGAAGCTCGACGCCGACTCGATCGCGGCGATGGAGAAACGCGGATTGAAGGTGCAGAAGCTCACGCCGGCGGCGGCCGCCGAGTTCCGCGCCGCGGCCGACACGCTCACGGCCACCATGCGCGGCGGCATGGTGCCGGCTGATGTCTTCGATGCCGCGATGGCGGCGCGCACCGCCTTCCGCAAGACCAAGAAGCCCTCATGACGGATGGCGCGGACGGTCCTGCGGCGCCGTCCCGGCGCATGACGATTCGCGGCCTGGCGGCCGGCGTGGAAAACGTCGCCGCCGCGGTCGCCATCGTCGCGCTCGTCGTGCTGCCGCTGGCGGAAATCGTCGTCCGGAAAGTCTGGGCCAGCGGCATTCCCGGCGCCGGGCCGTTCACCGAGGCCCTCACGCTGTGGGCCGGCATGCTCGGCGCCGCGATCGCGGCCCGCGACGGCAAGCTCCTCTCGCTCGCGACCGGGACACTCATTCCCGAGGGCGTCCTCCGCAGGATCGCTCAGATCTTCGCCGGGGCGGTGGGCGCCGCCGTGTCCACGATGTTCGCCATCGGCGGCCGATCGCTCGTGCAGATCGATCGCGCCGACGGCGGCCTGATCGCCCTCAGCGTCCCCGTGTGGGTCTCGGACCTGGTGCTTCCGGCGGCGTTCGGCGTCATTGCCCTTCGGATCGCGTGGAAGGCGTCCCCGTCGTGGCTGGGCCGCGCGCTGGCCGGTCTGGGCATCGTGGGCGGGTACATCCTCGCGACGAACCCCGCGCTGCTCGCCGATCGCTCGCCCATTCCGTGGCTGGCCCTTGTCCTCGCCGCGGCCGTTCTCGGTGCCCCGTTGTTCGCGCTGATCGGCGGGGCGGCCATGGTGCTCTTCTTCGCGGACGGCGGCAGGCCCGCGGTGCCGCTCATCCATGCCTACGAACAGCTCACGTCGGCCATGCTGCCGTCGATCCCGCTCTTCACGCTTGCGGGGTTCCTGCTCGCGGAAGGCCGATCGTCGGAGCGGCTGCTGCGGCTGTTCCGCGCGTTCTTCGGCGGCGTGCGCGGCGGGACGGCCATCGTCACGGCCGCGTTGTGCGCGTTCTTCACGGCGTTCACCGGAGGATCCGGCGTCACAATTCTCGCGCTCGGCGGCCTGCTGTACCCCGCGCTGGTCGCGGATCGCTACCGCGATCGATTCGCGCTGGGCCTGGTGACGTCCGCCGGCTCCCTCGGCCTGCTGTTTCCGCCGTCCGTGCCGCTGATCCTGTACGGGATCATCGCGCAGAACGTGACGATCGAGGACCTGTTCATCGGCGGATTCCTTCCGGGCTGCCTCATGCTCGGCCTGCTCGCGCTGCTCGGCGTCCGGGAAGGGTACAAGAGCGGGGCGGAGCGCACGCCGTTCCGCGGCCGCGAGGCGCTCGCCGCGACGTGGGAAGCGAAGTGGGAACTGCTGCTGCCGGTGATCGTGCTCGTGTCGATGTTCGGCGGGCTGGCCACGCCGGTCGAATCGGCGGCGCTCGCGGCGCTCTTCGCTCTCATCGTCCAGCGCTTCATCCACCGCGACCTGAAGTCGAACCGCGAGGTCGTCAGGGTCGTCGACAACGCCGTCGCGCTCATCGGCGGCGTGCTGATCATCCTCGCCGTCGCGGTGGGCTTCACCAATTACCTCGTGGACGCGCAGGTGCCGGCACGGCTCGTCGAATGGACCCAGGCGCACGTGCAGTCGCCGCTGGCGTTCCTCCTGGCGCTGAACGTGTTCCTGCTGGTCGTCGGCTGCCTGATGGACATCTACTCCGCCATCATCGTGGTCGTGCCGCTGATCATCCCGCTCGCGGCGGCGTTCGGCATCCATCCGGTCCATCTCGGCGTCATCTTCATCGCCAACCTGGAGCTGGGCTATCTGACACCGCCCGTGGGGTTGAACCTGTTCCTCGCGTCGTACCGGTTCAAGCGGCCGATGCTGGAAGTGGCGGCGTCCGCGCTGCCGATGCTTGCGATCCTGGCGGTGGGCGTGCTGCTCATCACCTACGTGCCCTGGCTGACGCTCGGGCTGCTGCAGTTGATGGGACGATGACACGGCAGCCCTAAAAGGGCTGCGCTACCGATCTTCGGGAATCTTGGCTGCGCTACCGGAATCCCTCATAGGGTCCCTGTAGCGCAGCCCTTTAGGGCCAATGCCTTTCGGAAATTCGGAGTCCACGAGTCATACGATTTGAAGTTGCCACGGTGCTTCGATCGATTCGGGCTTCAT
>Ga0156223_128_pt2 | contig 51017 bp, 39 predicted proteins | sample RifCSPlowO2_12_FD_107871 | JGI IMG/M metagenome (GOLD analysis project Ga0156223, IMG submission 107871) | Acidobacteria bacterium RIFCSPLOWO2_12_FULL_66_21
CGGCACCTTTCAGCACCCCTCGGCACCCCTCGGCACCTTGAACTGATAAACTCCCCGTTTGTGCCCATCAACATTCCCGAGACATTGGACCGGCTCTGCTATCGATATCCGGCGACGCTTGTCGACGCGGTGACCGAGTACGAGCCTGGCAAGCGACTCGTCGCCGTCAAGAACGTCACGATTAACGAGGATTTCTTCCAGGGGCACTTTCCCGGAGAGCCGCGGTTTCCAGGCGTCCTGATGATCGAAACGCTCGCGCAGGTGGCCGGACTGCTGCTCATGCAGCCGAAGGACGGCGCGCCTCCGGGCCGGGCGTATCTCCGCGGCGTCGACGACGCGAAGTTCCGCCTGCCGGTGATGCCGGGCGATCGCCTCCGGCTCGAGGTCACGCTGGGCCCGCAGCGCGCGCGGCTGGCCCGCGCCCGCGGCGTCGCCTACAGCGGCGACGAGATCGTCGCCGAGGCCGAGCTGCTGATGGGCCTGGAGCCAGACGCCCTGGATGAATCCCGCGGCGAAGTCGCGATCCACCCGACGGCGATAGTCCATCCCGGCGCCGAGATTGGCGCCGGCAGCGTGGTCGGCCCGCACGTCGTCATCGGCGAGCACGTCCGGATCGGGCGGCGCTGCCGCATCGGCGCCTCGTCGGTCATCGACGGGCACACCGAGATCGGGGACGACAACGAGATCTTTCCGATGGTGTCGATCGGCCTCAAGCCCCAGGATCTGAAATACAAGGGAGAGCCCACACGCCTGACCATCGGCAGCCGCAACGTCATCCGCGAGTTCGTGACGATGCACCGCGGAACGGCGGGAGGCGGCGGCATCACGCAGGTCGGGGACGAGAACGTGTTCATGGCCTACGCGCACGTGGCGCACGACTGCCATGTCGGCAGCTACACGATCTTCGGGAACGCGGCGACGCTCGGCGGTCACGTGACGGTCGAGGACTACGCGACGATCAGCGCGTTCTCGGGCGTGCACCAGTTCTGCCGGGTCGGGAAGCACGCGTTCATCGGCGGCTTCTCGGTGATCACGAAGGACGCGCTGCCGTTCGCGAAGACGGTGGGCAACCGCGCGCGCATCTACGGGCTGAATACGATCGGGCTGGTGCGGCGCAAGTTCTCGCAGGACTCGATCGCGAAGCTGCGCCGCGCGTACCGGCACCTGCTGCATTCGAACACGAGCCGCGCCCTCGCGCAAATCGAACGCGACCCGTCATTGAGGTGCGAGGAAGTGCGGTATGTCGTGAACTTCATCCGCACGTCGGCTCGAGGGGTTGGCCTGCGCCGTCCGAGCCGCAGGCTGGAAGAGGCGGTCGAGGAGTAGGCCCGACCTTCAGGTCGGGCGGGCGCTCAGTAGTGGACTACGGTGAGCTTGTAGGTCACGGGATCGGTCAGGCTTCCCGCCGCGTCGTAGATCCTCGCGCACAAGGTGCCGGCGGCCGTCGCCGTGCCGGTCACGGTCGTCCCCATCGCCGCGGCATCGTTCGCAATCACGATCTGGCAGGCCACCCCGTTCCAGGTGCCGAGCGCCAGCCCGATCGTGGCGGCCGGGTCGATGGTCGTGGCGGTCACGGTCACGTCGCCCGCGACGGCCACCGAGAAGGAGTGGGACGCGGCGCCGTTCTTGTTGAGCGTCCCTTCGAACGTCTCGGTCGTCGTCGTCGGTGTCGGCGTGGTCGGCGTGGTGTTGTCGGTGTTGCTGTCGCACGCGGCACCTGCCACGAGCGCTGCGGCCACGAGAACCTGGAAACACAGTCGACGCATTCTGACTCCGTTTTTGAATCGTCGGGGTCCCCTGCACCCCGACTGGCGACCGTCACTCCGCCGGCGCTTCGTTTGCCGAATGGCGGGCCCCCCTGCACCCCGCCAAGCTCGTCGCTCACGGGGGCCCTCCGCCCCGCTCCTCGCATGCCGGCTCCGTTCCGGCCGCGATCGAACCAGTCCGGCTCGCCCTTGCCGGAACGCCGGATATCGTTCTGATAGACTGATTATCGTACCCCATGAAGTCCTTTCCCGCCTCGGGTTTTGTGACGCCGCCTCAGGTCCCCGGCCGATGGGCAGAATCGGCCTGATTGCCGGCAACGGCCGGTTTCCGTTTCTTGCGCTCCAGGCCGCCAGGAGCCTCGGCCACGAGGTCACGATCGTGGCGGTCAAGGAAGAGGCCTTCAAGGATCTCGAGGAGGCGGCCCGCGCGGCCTCGGCCGAGTTCCACTGGGTCTCCCTGGGGCAGCTCGGCAAATGCCTGAGGATCCTGAAGGCCGCCGGCGTGTCGGAGGCGATCATGGCCGGGCAGGTCAAGCACGCGAAGATCTTCACGGGCATCATGCCGGACCTGACGCTGCTGGCCGCGTTCAGGCGGCTGAAGGCCTACAACACCGACGCCTTGATCTCGGCGGTCGCCGACGTGATGCGCGACGAAGGGATCGAGCTGCTCGATTCGACGGCGTTTCTGCAGCCGCTCCTCGCCCGTCCCGGCACGCTCACCGAGCGGGCACCGGACGACGCGGAGCGCGAGGACTTCGACTTCGGATACCGGATGGCCGACGCCGTCGCCGGACTCGACATCGGCCAGACGATCGCCGTCAAGCACAAGGCCGTGGTCGCGGTCGAGGCGATGGAGGGGACCGACGAAGTGATCGCGCGCGCGGGGCACCTGGCGGGGCCGGGCGTGCGCGTGATCAAGGTCGCCAAGCCGAATCAGGACATGCGCTTCGACGTGCCGGTGGTCGGCCTCGCGACGATCCAGGCGATGCGCATCGCCGACGCGAGCGCCCTCTCCATCGACGCCGATCGGACGCTCGTGCTCGACGGCGAGCACGTCATTGCCTCGGCCAACGAGGCGCGGATCGCGATCGTCGGCCGTCCCGTCAAGGAGTCGCGTGGCAACTGAACCGCTGCGAGTGGCCGTGATTGGCGTGGGGCACCTCGGACGCCACCACGCCCGCATCCTCTCGGCGCTCGACGGCGCTCGCCTCGTCGCCGTCGTGGACACCATCCCCGAACGCGCCGCGGAAGCCGCGGCGGCGACCGGTGCCGAGCCCCTCTCGGATTTCACCGCGCTCGCGGGGAAGGTGGATGCCGTCACCATCGCCGTCCCGACGGACCTGCACCACGATATCGCGCGGCCGTTCCTGGAGCGCGGTACCGCGGTGCTCGTGGAAAAGCCCATGGCGCGCTCGCTGGCGGAGGCGGATGCGCTCGTCTCCGCGGCGCGCGCGTCGCAGGCGACGCTCGCGGTCGGCCACACGGAGCGGTTCAACCCGGCTGTGGCGGCCGTAATGCCGCTCGTGACGTCTCCACGGTTCATAGAGGTGCACCGCCTCGGGGTCTTTCCGGACCGCAGCCTCGACATCGACGTCGTCTTCGACCTGATGATCCACGACCTGGACGTGATTCTGGCGCTCGTCCGTTCAGACGTCGCGGCCATCGAAGCGGTCGGGGTGCCCGTCTTGACCCCGCGGTTCGACATCGCGAATGCGCGGCTGCGGTTTGCCTCGGGCTGCATCGCGAACGTCACGGCCAGCCGGATCAGCCGCGACCGGGTCCGGAAAATCCGCTTCTTCCAGCCCGATTCCTACCTGTCGATTGACTACGCCGCGCAGGAAGTGGAGGGCTGGCGGCTGGTGCGCCGCGAGGGGGCGCGCCCGGCGATCGAAGGGGGGCCGCTCGCCGTGACCCACGACGAGCCGCTCCGGCTGGAGCTCGCGGATTTCGTCGCGGCAGCCCGCGATCGACGGCCGCCGGTCGTCGACGGTCATGCCGGGCGGCGCGCCCTCGAGCTGGCCACGCGCATCGCGGAGAAGATGGAATCGGCGGTCTGACATGTTCAACGATCTCGACGGCTTCATCGCGGCGCTGGACAGGGAACGCGAGCTCGCGCGCGTGGCGGAACAGGTCAGCCCGGACCTGGAGATCTGCGCCGTGGCCGATCGCGTCTCCAAGTCCCCCGGCGGCGGGCCGGGGCTGTTGTTCGAGCGACCGGGCGGCTTCGACATCCCGGTGGCGGTCAACCTGTTTGGCTCCATGAAGCGCATCTGCATGGCGCTCGGTGTGCGCACCCTCGACGATCTGGCCCGGGAGATCGAGACGCTGACGACCCCGAAGGTCCCCAGCGGGTTGTTCGATGCGCTGAAGATGCTGCCGATAGTCAACCGGCTGACGGATCTGATGCCGAAGACCGTGAAGGACGCCCCCTGCCAGGAAGTCGTCAACCGCGAGGGCACGCTCGACGACTTGCCGATCCTCAAGTGCTGGCCGGAGGACGGCGGACGTTACATCACGCTGCCGCTGGTGTTCACGAAGGATCCGGAGACGGGAGCCCGCAACATCGGCACGTACCGGATGCAGGTGTTCGACGGCCGCACGACGGGGATGCACTGGCAGCGCCACAAGGGCGGCGCGCAGCATCACCGCGTCGCCGAGCGCATGGGGAAGCGCCTGCCGGTCGCGGTGGCGCTCGGGCCGGATCCCGCGACGGCGTATTCGGCGACGGCGCCGATGCCCGAGGGGCTCGACGAGCTGATGCTGGCCGGCTTCCTGCGGCGCGAACGGGTCGAGCTCGTCAAGTGCGTGACGGTGGACCTCGAGGTGCCCGCCAACTCCCAGATCGTTCTCGAGGGGTACGTCGATCCCGGCGAGCGGCGGCGCGAGGGGCCGTTCGGCGATCACACGGGTTTCTATTCGCATCCCGACGACTACCCGGTGTTCCATCTCACCTGCATCACGCAGCGGAAGCGCCCGACGTATCTCACGACCGTGGTCGGCGTGCCGCCGATGGAGGATTACTACCTCGGCAAGGCCAGCGAGCGGATCTTCCTCCCCCTGATCAGGAAGACCCTGCCGGAAATCGTCGACATGCACTTTCCGGCCGCCGGCATCTTCCACAACATCGTCATCATCTCGATCGACAAGCGGTATCCCGGCCACGCGCGCAAGATCATGAACGCGTGCTGGGGTCTGGGCCAGCTCATGTTCTCGAAGACGGTGATCGTCGTCGACAAGGACGTCGACGTGCAGAACGAGGCCGAGGTCGCATGGATCGTCGGGACGCATTACGATCCGGAGCGGGACATCCAGTTCACGCGCGGCCCGGTCGACGATCTCGAGGACGCCAGCGACCTGCCCGCGTTCGGCAGCAAGATGGGCATTGACGCGACGCGGAAGTGGCCCTCGGAAGGTTTCACGCGGACGTGGCCGACCCGGATCGCCACCACCGACGCCGCCAGGGCGAAGGCCGACGCCGTATGGAAGACGATCAGCGAGGGGTGGAAAGCGTGAGCGCGCTCGACGGGCTCGCCGAACGTGTGACGGCGGGCGCGACCATCACCGAAGCGGATGCCCGCCTGATGCTGGCGAGCCACGACCTGATCGCCATCGGCGTGATGGGTGATGCCGTCCGTCGCCGCCTGCACGGCGCGAGAACGACGTTCGTGCGCGTGTTCGAGATTCACGTGAACGCGCCCCCCGCGGGACGGCCCCTGCACGTGTCGGCCGGCGAGTTCCGAATCATCGGACGCCCCGCATCGTTCGAGGCGGCGGTGAAAGCGGTCGGCGCGGCCTCGGCGATCGCGTCGGGCGTGCCCGTGACCGGGTTTTCACTGATCGATCTCCAGGGAGTCGCGTCCGAGTCGGGCCAACGGCTCGACGCGGTGTGCTCGGCTCTCCGATCCGCGGGTCTCGCGGCTGTGGCCGAGGTCCCCGTCGACCTCGCCGGTGACGCGGCGGCCGACGCGGTGAACGCCGCGCGGTCCGCCGGGCTCGCCGTCACACGCCTGACCGTCCACGCGCTCCCGGACGCCCGCGCGATCGAGCCCGCCGTCAGAGCTCGGGATCTCCAGCTCGCCACCGGCGGCTTCAGGGTCTTCGCGCCGCTGCCGCGCACGATGTCCGTGACGGAACCGTCGAGCGGGTACGACGACGTGAAGCAGGTGGCGATGGCGAGACTGCTGGCGGCGAACATCGAATCGATCCAGGTGGACTGGGCGCTCTACGGTCCGAAGCTGGCGCAGGTGGCGTTGACGACCGGCGCCGACGACGTCGACAACGTCGCGGCGCAGGAGTCCGGCGCGCTCGGCACGCGGCGGAGCAGCCTCGAGGAGATACGGGGCAACATCCGCGCGGCGGGGCTCGAGCCGATCGAGCGAAACGCGGTATTCGAGTGCGGCTGGAATGGAGCCGGCGGCGGAGCGCCGGCGGAATGAAGGCCGCCCGTCGTGGTGCAGGGGTCCCCGACGATTCAGGAAAACCATGAAGCCAGTTCGTCTCGGCGCGGTCGCGTACCTGAATGCGCGTCCGCTGGTCTACGGCCTCGAGATACGGACCGATCTCTTTGCGCTGCGCTTCGACGTGCCATCGAAGTGCGCGGCGCTCCTGCACGAAGGGTCGATCGACCTTGGCATGATCCCGTCGATCGAGTACTTGCGCGGCCAGCCGTATCGCATCGTCCCCGACTGCGCCATCATCTCCGAAGGCGCGGTGGCGTCGGTCGCCCTGTTCAGCAAGACGCCGGTCGAGGCCGTCATCTCGATTGCCGCCGATACGAGCTCGCGCACGTCGACCGGACTGTTGCGCGTGTTGTGCTGCGAACGCTTCGGCATCGATCCGCGCTTCGAGCCGATGCACCCCGATCCCGTCGTCATGCTGCGGCACTGCGACGCGGCGCTGCTTATTGGGGACCCCGCGCTGTTCCTCGATTACGAGGGGATGGGCCTCGTGAAGACCGACCTGGGCGAGCAGTGGACGGCCATGACAGGACTGCCGTTCGTGTGGGCTTTCTGGGCCGGACGGCCGGAGGCGCTCTCGACCGGGCACGTTGCCGCGCTGCAGGAGGCCAGGGACGGCGGGGTCGCGGCATCGGATGAGGTGGCCGACGCGTACTGCGGACCGCAACATGCCGCGCTGGGCCGCGCGTACCTGAGAGAGAATATCCGCTACCGTCTCGGCGAGCGCGAAGAGGCCGGGCTGCGGCGGTTCTACGAGCTCGCCGCCAGGCACGGCGTCGTCGATCGCGCGCAGGCGCCGGCGTTCTACCCACGCCCGAAACATGTCTACTGAGGCCCTGGCGGACCACGTGCGGAACGGCGGGCGGCTCGATGCCGCCGGCGCGCTGGAGCTGTACCTCGACGCGCCCACGCCGCTCCTCGGCCGCCTCGCCGGCGAGATCCGCCGCCGCAAGCACCCCGACGGCGTCGTCACTTACATCATCGACCGCAACGTCAACTACACGAACATCTGCGTTGCGCGCTGCAATTTCTGCGCGTTCTACCGGCCGGTCGGATCCGCCGAAGGGTACGTCCTCGGGTTCGACGACATCTTCCGGAAGATCGACGAGACGATGGCGCTCGGCGGCGGCCAGTTGCTGCTGCAGGGCGGGCACAATCCCGATCTGCCGCTCGAGTGGTACGAGGACCTGTTCCGATCGGTGAAGCAGCGCTATCCCGCCTTTCGCCTGCACGCGCTGTCGCCGCCCGAGGTCGTGAACCTCTGCCGCCTCTCCAGGCTGCCGGTTCCCGAGATCATCGACCGGCTCGTTGATGCCGGGCTGGACAGCATTCCCGGCGGCGGCGCCGAAATTCTCGTCGACCGCGTGCGCAAGCTGCTCAACTGCTACAGCAAAGCGACGGCGGACGAATGGCTCGATGTGATGCGCCACGCGCACCGCGCGGGTCTGCGCACGACGGCCACGATGATGTACGGGACGGTGGAGACGCCCGAGGAGCGGCTCGAGCACATGTTCCGGCTGCGCGAGCTGCAGGACGAGACCGGCGGATTCACCGCGTTCATCGCGTGGAGCTACCAGCCGGAGCACACGGAGCTTGGCGGGAGCGAGGCCACCGGCGTCGAGTACCTGCGCACGCTCGCCACCGCGCGCCTCGTCCTCGACAACTTCGACAACCTGCAGGCGTCGTGGGTCACCCAGGGGGGCAAGGTGGGGCAGTTGAGCCTCGCTTACGGCGCGAACGACATGGGCAGCGTCATGATCGAGGAGAACGTCGTCCGAGCCGCCGGCGCCAGCTACTGCATGGACGAGATGGAGATCGTGCGCAACATCGAGAACGCCGGGTTCACGGCGCGGCGGCGCAACATGCACTACGAGGCGCTCGGTGAGCCGATCTTCCGCGGGCGGCAGGTGCCCCGCACGCTGGAGCTCGCGGTCGCGCGCGGAGAGGACGATGCCACGCGTCCGCCGGAGATCGGGCGGTACGCGGCGAGAAGCGCCGCAGAGAAGAAGGCGCGACAGGCCGGCGCCACGGAGTAATGGGACGGCTCTTTCGTGCCCGATGGGTGCTGCCGATGACCGGCCCGCCGCTCAGGAACGGGTGGGTCGCCTGCGATCACGGCGTCGTCGTTGGCGCCGGCGAGACGCCGGCGGATACCGCGGGCTTCGAGGTCATCGATGCGGGCGAGGCGGCCATCCTGCCGGGCCTGGTGAACGCCCACACGCATCTCGAGCTGTCGTGGATGCGCAGCCAGGTGCCTCCGGACGCGTCCATGCCCGCATGGGCCGCGAGGCTGATGGCGCTCAGGCGATCGGTCAGCGCCGAACCTCCCGAACCCATCGTCGAGGCCGTTCATGAGCTGCGCGCGGCGGGCACGTCGCTCGTCGGCGACGTGACCAACACGCTTGCCGCCTACGAGCCGCTTCTCGACAGCGATCTCAGCGGAGCCATATTCCGCGAGCTGCTGGGATTCAGCGGCGCGCAGCCGGAGCGCGCCGTCGCGGACGCCGTTGCGCAACTGGATGCGCTGACGAAGGTCGCGTGGCTCCGCCCGTCGATCGTGCCGCACGCGCCGTACTCCGTCTCGCCATCGCTCTTCCGCGCGATCACCGCGGTGGCCGGCGGCCGCCCGGTCAGCGTGCATCTCGGCGAATCGCAGGACGAATTGCGTCTTCTCCGCGATGGAACGGGTGCCTGGCGCGAGCTGCTCGGGCGGCTTGGCGTCTGGGACGACGCATGGCAGCCGCCCGGGTGCGGTCCCGTCGAGTACCTCGAACGGTTGGGGCTCGTCGGCGGGCACCTGCTGGCGGTGCACGCGACTCATCTGTCAGCGCAGGAAATCGCACGACTGGCGGCGGCGAACGCCACGATCGTGACGTGTCCGCGCTCGAACCGGTGGACCGGCGCCGGGACGCCGCCGATCGAGCGGTTCTATGCCTCAGGCGCGCGGGTCGCCATCGGTACGGACAGCCTCGCGAGCGTGGAGAATCTGAACCTCTTCGCGGAGATGGCCGAGGTTCACCGCCTCGCGCCGGGCGTCCCAGCGCGAACGCTTCTCGAGAGCGCGACCATCCAGGGCTCCGTCGCGCTCGGTTTCGACGGCGAGTTCGGGACGATCGCGCCTGGAAAGCGGGCGGACCTCATTGCGGTCAGCGTTCCGGCGGACACTGCCGATGTGGAAGAATATCTCGTAAGTGGAATCGAGCCCGATCGAATTCAGTGGCTCGAGACGTAGACTCGCAGTTCGCGGTTCGCGGTTCACGGCTCGGCGCTGGGCGCTGGGCGCTCGGCGCTGGGCGCTGGGCGCTGGGCGCTGGAAGCTGGGCGCTGGAAGCTGGAACCTGGAAGCTGGAACCTGGAAGCTGGAACCTGGAAGCTGGAACCTGGAAGCTGGAACCTGGAAGCTGGAACCTGGAAGCTGGAACCTGGAAGCTGGAACCTGGAAGCTGGAACCTGGAAGCTGGAAACTGGAAACTGGAAGCTGGAAACTGGAAACTGGAAGCTGATACTGATAGCTGATCGCTGATAACTAATGCGAAGGATTCTGACCTATGCCTCGTTCGTGCGATTCAGCCACTCGGTGTTCGCGCTGCCGTTCGCGTTGACCGGCGCGCTGCTGGCGCTGAACCGGCTTGGTGAATGGAATGGCCGGGTCGTCGGCTGGCGGATCTGGTGGATCGTGGCCGCGATGGTGGCCGCGCGCAGCGCCGCCATGGGATTCAACCGCCTGGCCGACGCGTCGCACGACGCGCTCAATCCGCGGACCGCGGGGCGCGAGCTGCCGCGCGGCGTCATGAGCCGGCGCGAGGCGCAGGCGTTCATTGGCGTGGCAGCCGCCGTGTTCGTGTTCGCGGCGTGGAAGCTCAACCCCCTCTGCCTGGCGCTCTCGCCAATCGCGCTCCTGATTGTCTTCTGGTATTCCCTGGCCAAACGGTTCACGAGCTTCACGCAGTTGTTTCTGGGTCTGGCGATGGCCGTTGCCCCGGTGGGCGGCTGGCTCGCGGCGGGCGGCCGCGGCGGGTGGGAACCGTGGCTCCTGGGACTGGCGATCGGGATGTGGGTCGGGGGATTCGACGTGCTGTATGCGTGTCAGGACCTGGATTTCGACCGGGTCCATGGATTGCGATCGATTCCCGTGCGCTACGGCGTCGCCCGCTCATTGCTGATCTCGCGGGGGATGCACATCATCGCGGTCGTGTGTCTTGCCGCGCTCGCCCCGGCCGCGGGACTCGGTCCCGTGTATGTCGCGGGGGTTGCCGGCGTCGCCGCGCTCCTCGTGTACGAGCAGTCGCTCGTCAGCGAAGCCGATCTCTCGCAGGTGAAGCGAGCCTTCGACCTGAATGGGTACGTCGGCTTGTTGTATCTGGCCACGACCACGCTGTCAGTGTGGATCGCCAGGTAAACGTGGAACGTTTCAAAGCTGATAGCTGATAGCTGATAGCTGATAGCTGATAGCTGATAGCTGGAAACTGGTAACTGGTAACTGGTAACTGTGGATAAACGCACCGTAGCAGTCGCGATAACCGGCGCGAGCGGCGCGCTGTACGCCGTGCGGACGCTCGCGGCGCTGCTGGAGCGCGAGTGTCACGTCGAGTTGATCGTCACGGAGTACGGGCGGCGGCTGCTGCACGATGAGCTGGGGGATGGCGCCACCGTCGACAAGCTCGCCGACTATCTGGCGGCCCGATACGGCGACGGCGTGAAGAAGGGATCGTTCACGCTGTACAGCAACCGCGATCTGGGAGCCAAGCTCGCGAGCGGCAGCCAGGGATGCGACGCGATGGCCATCGTTCCGTGCTCGATGAAGACGCTGGCCGCGGTGGCGCACGGGCTGTCACGGACCCTGGTGGAGCGTGCGGCGGACGTCATGTTGAAGGAGCGGCGCACGCTCGTCATCGTGCCGCGTGAAACCCCGATGAGCCTTCCGCAGCTCAGGAACATGGTGCTCTGCGCCGAGGCCGGCGCGATGATCCTTCCAGCGATGCCGGCCTTCTATCAGATGCCGCGGACGCTCGACGACCTCGCCGATTTCATGGCGGGCAAGATCCTCGGCGCGCTCGGATTCACGCACAGGCTGTATCCGTCCTGGGAGGGATAACGGGCTGACGGGTCGTCAACTTCCAACTCCCAACTTCCAACCCCCAAACCGTTGGAAGTTGCGATTCGGGATTTGCGGTTGGGCGTTGGGAGTTGGGCGTTGGGCGTTGGGCGTTGGGCGTTGGGAGTTGGGCGTTGGGAGTTGACAAGCACCCCACCCGTATAGCGGGAATGTTCGACGCGATCGCGCCGCGATACGACCTGCTCAACCACCTGCTCAGCGCGGGATTGGATCGACGCTGGCGCGTGCGTGCGGTCGAGGCGCTGGCGCCCGGCGGGCACGCGCGCGTGCTTGATCTCTGCACCGGCACGGGCGACCTGGCCATCGCCACCATCACCCGATCGCCGGGCGCGACGGTCGTCGGCGTGGACTTCGCGGCGGAGATGCTGCGCCTGGGGCGCGCGAAGGTGCGCGCTCTGGACCTCCTGCAGCGCATCCACCTGGTGCGCGGCGACGCCGCGATGATTCCGCTGCCGAATCGGTCCTGCGACGCCGCGACGATTGCCTTTGGGATTCGCAATGTCGCCGATCCCGGCGCCGCGCTCGCCGAGCTCGCCAGGGTCCTCAGACCGGGCGGCCGCCTGGCGATCCTCGAGTTCGGCCAGCCGCGCATCCCGGGGATCAGGACGCTGTACGGCTGGTATTTCCGGTTCCTGCTGCCGCTGGTCGGGCGGCTCATTTCCCGCCACGACAGCGCGTACTCCTATTTGCCGGCGTCAGTCGGCAACTTCCCACCTCCGCCGGAGTTCTGCCGCCTTCTCGCTGTCGCGGGATTTTCACAGGTCCAGGCCGTCCCCCTCACCTTCGGCATCGTCTATCTATTCGTAGGCGTGCGGACACCCGAACAGAAGTAGGGAAGCAGGGAGGAAGTCCAACAGGAGGAGGAGAGCAGGGGAGGCCTGCCTTTCAAAGACAACACGATCTCCCCTTCTCTCTTCCTCCTGTCGGGTCTTATTGACGACCCGGCCAGCGGGACTGTGGCTGTCGTCCGTACAAAGTTCAAACGCCGGTGCCGCCCGCGCTGTTATAATCAGCTAAGTCTCTGATGTACTTCAACTTCGAGGACAACCACCCTGACACCCCGACACTGCCTCGGACGCTGACGCGGCTCGAGGTCGTGCTGCTGACGGCGGTGTTCTACCTGTCGGTGGTGATCCTCGCCATGGTGCTGCCCCAGACCGAATGGTTCAAGGCCATGGAAGCGCGCCGGGAGGCGGCGCTGGAGGAACAGCAGCGCCAGGAGATGGAGCGGCAGCGCGAGAACGCGCGGTTCGTCTTCGTGCAGCCGCGTCTCGACATGCCGTCGCAGGCGCCGCCGAAGCGATACGAGCTGTCCGACATCGACCGGCAGGCGCGCACGGTGGAGCGCGCGGCGCGTCCGACCAACTCCATGCCCTTTTCGCGCGGCAACACCTTCGAGCGCATCGAGTCAGTCCAGCCGATGCCGGAGACGCGGCAGGCGCAGCGTTCGTCGCAGGCGGACCCGAACACGCGCGATTCGGCCGGCGAGACGCGGACCGGGCTCACGCTGCCGGATTCGCTGACCGCCGCCGAGCCCCGCGCTGCCGACAAGACCAGCCACGGCCCGTCAGCGGGAGTGCTGGCCGACGCGATCCGCAACATTCAGAAGTACGCCCAGAAGGACGGCTTCGTGAACCTCCAGGGTGGGGCCGGCCAGGATTTCGGGCCGGCCATCCAGTTCGATACGAAGGGCGTTGACTTCGGTCCGTGGCTCGCCAGGTTCGTCGCGCAGATCCGTCGCAACTGGTTCATCCCGTACGCTGCCATGTCGATGCACGGCCACGTGGTGATCACGTTCTACGTGGGCAGGGACGGCCGGATCACGGAGTTGCGCGTCCTGAAGCCATCTTCGATCGACGCGTTCAACAATTCCGCCTATGGCGCCCTTGCGTCGTCGAACCCGACGGTGCCGCTGCCGCCGCAGTATCCGGACGATCGGGCGTTCTTCACGGTGACGTTCTTCTTCAACGAGAATCCGGAGTCGCGATGACCTGGCCGGGCCGCACGCAGCAGATCGGGCTGCTGCTCGCGCTCGCGCTGGTGGCCGCGCTCGCCCTCGCCCGAGCGCTCGGTGTTCTTTGAACCCGTGGGACCCCTGCTCGTTGCGATTCTGGGTCCGACCGCGACCGGCAAGAGCTCACTCGGTATCTCCCTCGCACGGGAGTTTGGCGGAGAAGTGGTCAGCTGCGACTCGACCGCCGTCTATCGCGGCTTCGATATCGGGACGGACAAGGCGCCCGCCGGGGAGCGCCGGGGCGTCGTCCATCACATGATCGACGTCGTGGATCCGACCGAAGAGTACTCGGCCGCGCGATACGCGCGCGAGGCCGCCGCCGTCATTCGTGACGTCACGCGGCGCGGCCGCCTGCCGATTCTTGTCGGCGGGACGGGCTTGTACTATCGGGCGCTGACGCGCGGGTTCTTTCCCGGCCCCGCGCGCGATACGCCACTGCGCGCGCGGCTCGAACGCATCGCCGATCGAAAAGGGGTGGAGAGGCTGCATCGCATGCTCTCGCGCGTCGATCCCCCGTCGGCGGAGCGCATCCAGTCACGCGATCGCAAGCGGCTCGTCCGGGCGCTGGAAGTCCATCGGCTGACGGGGCGATCGCTGACCGAGCATTTTGCCGCGACCCAATCGCCGCTGCCCGAGTACGAAGTGGCCGCGTTCGGATTACGGATTTCGCCGGAGGCGACGCTGGCCCGCGTGACCGCGCGCGTCGATGCGCAGTTCGAGCGCGGCCTGCTGGACGAGATCCGCGCGCTCCTGGGGTCCGGCCTACCCGAGACCGCACATCCGTTCACCGGTCTCGTGTATCGTCAGGCCCTCGAGCACCTCAAAGGCGTGCGCGACGAAGCGGCGACGCGCGAGCTCGTCGTGCGCGAGAACCGCCGCTACGCGCGGCGGCAGTTGATCTGGTTCAGGAAAGAGCCTAATCTACAGTGGATTCACGCCCCGGGGGAATGCGAGGAGACGCACAACACAGTCGCCCGTGCCCTCGCGGCCATGGAGAGATCCCCTGATGCCTCAGACCCGTGAGTCCAAGCCGGCCCCCGCGCAACCGAACATCCAGGATGTGTTCCTGAACTACGCGCGCCGCGAGAAGCTCGCGGTGCACATCCGGCTGATGGACGGCACGGATCTCGAGGGACGCGTCAAGAACTTCGACCGGTTCGCCGTCATCGTCGAGTACAACGGCGCCGATCACATGATCTTCAAGCATGCCATCGCCGCCATCCGGTCGCCGCGGCCGATGAGCAACTATTACTCGTCGCACGAAGCCTGATTGAGCACGCCTCTTCCCGACCGCGTCATCCTCATCGTCCTCGACAGCGTCGGCGTCGGCGAACTGCCCGACGCGCGCACCTATCGCGACGAGGGCAGCGATACCGTCGGCAATATCTCGCGCCGCGTGCCGCTCGGCGTCCCGACGCTGCGGCGGCTCGGCCTGGCGCGCGTCGCCGCAATCAACAAGTGGGGCAACGCCGGCGAACCGCTTGGCGCTTACGGCCGGATGGCGGAAGCGTCGCCGGGGAAGGATTCGGTGACCGGCCACTGGGAGCTCATGGGGCTCGTGCTCGATCGGCCGTTTCCGGTGTTTCCGCACGGTTTTCCGAAGGAACTCATCGACGAGTTCGAGCGGCGGATCGGCCGCGCCACGCTGGCGAACCGCCCCGCCTCCGGCACCGCCGTCATCGACGAGCTCGGGCCGGAGCATCTCCGCACCGGGCGGCCGATCGTCTACACGTCGGCTGACAGCGTGTTTCAAATCGCCGCGCACGAAGACGTCGTTCCGGTTCCCGAGCTGTATCGCTGGTGCGAGATGGCGTACGAGCTGGTGGGGAAGGGGATGGGCGTCGGGCGTGTGATCGCGCGGCCGTTCATCGGCGCGCCGGGCGCCTTCATGCGCACGTCCAATCGCCGCGACTTCGCCCTGACGCCGTTCGCGCCGACCCTGCTCGACCGCCTGACCGAGGCCGGACACCCGGTAATCGCCATCGGCAAGATCGAGGATCTGTTCGCCGGGCGCGGCATCACGCGGTCGGTTCACACGACGAGCGACGACGAGGGGATGGATGAGGTGTCGGCGGCGACGGCGTCCACGCCCGCGGGCTTGATTTTCGCGAACCTTGTCGACTTCGATACGCAGTACGGGCATCGCAACGATGTGGCCGGCTATGCCGCCAACCTCGAGCGCTTCGACGCGCGGCTCGCGGCGTTCCTCCCCCGGCTCGGCCCACGCGATCTCCTCGTCATTACCGCCGATCACGGCAACGATCCGACGACGCCCAGCACGGATCACGCGCGGGAGTACGTCCCGCTGTTCCTCGTCGGCGCGGCGGTTGGCGGGGGTATCGACCTTGGCACACGCCCGACGTTCGCCGATCTCGGGCAGACACTGGCGGAGCTTTTTCGCGTCGGCCCGCTCGCGCACGGGACCAGTTTTCTGGGAGACATTCTCAAGGAGGGAGAATTGTGAGTTCTGAGTTGTGAATTGATAGACAATCGGCCACGAGTCGTCCGTCCGGACGGCACTGGCATCGATGACTCTCAACTCACAATTCACCAATTCGCAACTTCAGTGCAGTGACCATCAGGGAACAATGCAGTGACCATCAGGGAACAACTGGAAGAGCGCGAGCGCCGCACCCTGGCGCCGCAGGCGGCCAAGAGCGCCGATACGAAGGGGCGGCTCCGGCCCGAGCCGGAGGACGGCATCCGTCCGGCGTTCCAGCGGGATCGCGACCGCATCATCCACTGCAAGGCGTTCCGGCGGCTGAAACACAAGACCCAGGTGTTCTTCGCGCCCACCGGAGACCATTACCGCACGCGCCTCACGCACACGCTGGAGGTCTCCCAGATCGCGCGCAGCATCGCGAAGGTGCTGCAGCTCAACGAGGACCTGACAGAGGCGATCGCCCTCGGCCACGACCTGGGGCACACGCCATTCGGCCACGCCGGCGAGCGGGTGCTCAACACCCTGATTCCCGGCGGCTTCAACCACTACGAGCAGAGCCTGCGAATCGTGGACGTCCTCGAGAACGAGCGCCGGGGATTGAACCTCACGTGGGAAGTCCGTGACGGCATCGCGCGGCATTCGAAGGGGCGCAACGGCATGCCGGTCGGGGCCGACGCCGGGCACCGTGCCAGCACGATCGAAGGGCAGATCGCGCGCGTGGCCGACATCATCGCGTACGTGAATCACGACATCGACGACGCGGTCCGTGCGGGACTGCTCTGCGACAAGGACCTGCCCGAGGAGCAGCTCGCCGTTCTTGGCCGATCGTCATCCGAACGCATCGGCCGGATGGTCACGGACGTCGTGGTGCAGACGCTGGAGGGCGGGCTCGCGGAGATCCGCATGAGTGACCGCATCCTTGCGGCCACGGTTGGTCTGCGCAGCTTCCTGTTCGACGCCGTGTACGAGAACGCGCTGGCCACGGCGGAGTTCAGCAAGGCGGGCGGCATTCTCGGGGGACTGTGGGCGAAAGTGCGCGAGAGCCCCGAGGGGTTCCTGGATCACCGGACTATCGAGGAGGAGGGGCTGGACGCCGCCGCCCGGGACTTTGTTGCCGGGATGACGGATCGGTACGCCGTCAACCTCTACGAGCAGCTCTTCATACCTAAACCCTGGGTCTCTCTCAGAGGTATCTAAGCCCCGGGTAGTGGGTCAGTTTGGATCAGCTAAGCTAGGTATATCACTACCCGACGAGCGACACGTCCGTCAGGCCGAAGGAGAAGATCGTGAAAGATGAATGGACCAAGGTGAGTCCAAGCGACACGCTTGTGAAATTCACGTACTCGGATCTTCCGACCGGGGAAGCGTTTTTGACGGCACAGATTGCCGGCCACGAGGTCGTCTGCTCGGTCCTTTTGCCCAAGCCGGAACACCCGTTCAGTCGTGAAGGGGTTGAAAGTCACTTCGAGCACGGAACCGACTTCGGCATACGGTCTCGGACACAGCCACACTGAGCAGAGTCGTCATACAGGCCGGTTTCAAACTGACCAACTACCAAGCCCCCGGGTGATGGGCTACGGGTAGCCCACGACCAGGCCCCGAGCCCGGAGCTACGAGTTTCAAGGTATAATGACGGGTTACTGCCCGGACCGACCACGCCCCTGGGCGCGCACGGCGCGCCTGCGAGCCGGGGCCCCCGACGCGCGTTCTTTGCGCGTTGGGGTGGGAAGGAGCGGCGCGGGGCATAGGGTCCCCGCCCTTCGACATGGCTCAGGGCGTGCTGAGCTCCGTCGAAGCACGCAAGCGACCGAGCCGGGGTGTGGGCGGAGCCCCACCTGAATATGCTTCTCGACCTGAACCAGCTGCACGGGCCGCGACAGCATTTCGAGCGCACGTTTCCGCCCGCGGCGTTCGACCCGCAGGACCCGGAGTACCGGGTGGCGACGCCTGTCGAGCTGTCGATGGACGTCGTCAAATCGGGCAAGGACGTCTTCCGGGTCGCCGGGCGGGCCGTGACACGCATCGAGCTCGAATGCAGCCGCTGCGTCGAGCCCTTCGAGGTGCCGGTGGACGCGCGGTTCGAGTTGCGCTACGTGCCGCAGGCCGAAGCGGCGGGCGAAGGGGAACACGAGGTCGCGGAAGACGATCTGACGACGGCCTTTTATCGCGAGGGGACGCTGGACGTGATCGACCTGCTGCGCGAGCAGTTCCAGCTCGCGCTGCCGATGAAGCCGCTGTGCGCCGAAGGCTGCCGCGGCCTGTGCCCCGAGTGCGGGGCGAACCTGAACCGTACCCAGTGCGATTGCGCGCCGGTGTGGGAAGATCCCCGGCTTGCGCCGCTCAAAGGGCTGCTGAACCGAGAGAAGGAGAACTGATCCGATGCCGAACCCAAAACGCCGCCACTCGAAGACGCGGACCGCGAAGCGCCGCACGCACGACGCGCTGCAGCCGGTTCCGACGGGCACCTGCCCGCAGTGCCGCGAGTCGAAGGCGCCGCACCAGGTGTGTCCGCACTGCGGCTACTACAAGGGCCGGCAGGTCAGGCCGGTGGAAGAGGCGTAGCTTCGCTTTCAGCTTTCAGCTTCCAGTTTCCAGCTTCCAGCTTCCGGAACCTGACACCTGGGGCAGGGGCCCGCTGCTGGCAACTGAAGGCTGGTAACTGGCGACTGGCAACAGGGAACTTTCTTTGCGCATCGCCATCGACGCGATGGGCGGTGATGACGGCCCCGGCCGCATCATCGATGGGGCGCTCGTCGCGGCGCGGCATCTACAGATCGGGCTGCTGCTCGTCGGCGCCCGGGACGCGATCGCCCGCGAGCTCGCCCGCCACCCAGCCTCCGGCACGATAGACCTTCGCATCATCGACACTCCCGAAGCGATCGGCATGGACGAGCCCGCCGCGGCGGCGCTGCGGCGCAAGCCGCGCGCGTCGATCCGGCTGGCGGCCGAAGCCGTCCGGGACGGCGAGGCGGCCGCGGTGTTCAGCGCCGGCCACACCGGCGCCTCTGTCATGGCGGCCCACGCGGCCTTTGGTCGTCTTCCCGGCGTCGATCGCCCCGCGCTCGCGACCATCATTCCCACGCGCCGCGACCCCGCGGTTTTGCTCGACTCGGGCGCGACGGTGGAGTGTCGGCCCCAGCACCTCGTCCAGTTCGCGGTCATGGGATCCGCGTACGCCCGCGTCGCGCTTGGCTGCCGCGCCCCGCGCGTCGGCCTCCTGTCGGTCGGCGAGGAGGAAAGCAAGGGCAACGATCTCACGCGCGAGGCCCACCAGCTTCTCAAATCCGCACCCATCACGTTTGTCGGCAACATCGAAGGGCGCGACGTGTACGCCGGCGAGGCGGACGTGATCGTCTGCGACGGGTTCACCGGGAACGTGACGTTGAAGATCAGCGAGGGACTCGTCGAGACCGTGGAGCGGCTGCTGCACGACGAATTGTCCGCGACGTTCGGCACGCGCGTGGGGTATCTTCTGTCGCGGCAGGCCTTCCGCCGGTTCCGCAAGCGGATGGACTACGCGGAGTACGGCGGCGCCCCCCTCGTCGGCCTCAACGGCCTGTGCGTCGTCGGCCACGGCCGCTCGTCGGCGAAAGCGGTCCGCAACGGCGTCGCGATGGCCGCGCGGATCGCGCAGGACGGCCTGCTCGAAAAGCTCGCCCACGAGGTCGCGGCGGTGAGCCACGGGTAGCGACTTTGACTTCGACTTCGACTCTCGACTAACGACTATCGACTACCATGATCGCATTTGTATTTCCCGGACAGGGCGCGCAGAAAGTCGGCATGGGAAAATCGCTCGCGGAGCGGTTCTCGATCTGCCGCGACACGTTTGCCGAGGCGGACGAGGCGCTCGGCGAGTCGCTGAGCACGCTGTGCTTCGAAGGGCCGGAGGACCGTCTCCAGCTCACCGAGAACACGCAGCCGGCGATCCTGGCGACCAGCGTGGCCGTGTGCCGGCTCGTGGAATCACGGGGCATCACGGCACAGAGCGCGGCCGGTCACAGTCTCGGCGAGTATTCTGCGCACGTGGCCGCCGGTACGATATCCTTCGCGGATGCGTTGCGGACGGTGAGGCGCCGCGGGCAGTACATGCAGCAGGCGGTGCCGGTCGGGGTCGGTGCGATGGCCGCGATTCTCGGCCTGGATGCCCTCGGCGTGGGGCGCGCGTGCGAGCAGGCGGCCGCGGAGCTGCCGGGCCAGGTCGTGTCGCCGGCGAACCTGAACGCGCCCGGGCAGGTCGTGATAGCCGGGCACGCGCAGGCCGTGGCGCTCGCGGGCGAGAAGGCGAAGGCGCTCGGCGCCAAACGCGCCATCGCGCTGGCTGTGAGCGCACCCTTCCACTGCGCGCTGATGAAGCCGGCAGAGGAGCGCCTCGCGCCGGATCTGCGCGGTCTGGCGGTACGCGACCCGGCCGTCCCGGTCGTCGCCAACGTGGACGCCGAACCGAAACGGACGGCGTCGGACTCGGTCGATGCCCTGGTGCGGCAGGTCTCGTCGCCCGTGCGATGGGAGGACGTCGTCAGGCGGCTCATCGCGGACGGCGCGCGGACGTTCGTGGAGCTCGGGCCCGGGAGCGTCCTTGCGGGGCTGATCAAGAAGATCGACCGCACGGTCGCGGTGATGAGCGTCGAGGACGCGAAGGGTGTGGCCGCGCTCGATGCGCTCGGCCGCGACCCGTCTTGATTGGGGACGCTCGCGGCGAACGACCCGCGAGAGCTGAGAGTATGATTGATCTTTCGGGGCGCGTGGCCATCGTGACGGGTGCGTCCAGAGGCATCGGACGCGCGATTGCGATCGGGCTCGCCGCGCAGGGGGCGCACGTCGTGGCGGCCGCGCGCGAGGATCACGCCGACGAGGTCGCGCGGGAAATCGGGGCGGCCGGACGGAAGGCCGAGGCGGCCGCGCTCGACGTCACGGCGCCGGGCGGCGCCGACGCCATCGTGGCCCGGACGATCGAGCGCCACGGCCGGATAGACATCCTGGTGAACAATGCCGGGATCGCGCGCGACCAGTTGATGCTGCGCATGAAGCGCGAGGACTGGGACGCGGTCATCGCGACGAACCTGACGGCGGCGTTCGCGCTGACGCAGGCGGCGCTCAAGCCGATGATCCGCCAGCGTTTCGGGCGGATCGTCTGCATCAGCTCGGTCGTGGGGCAGAGCGGCAACGCCGGGCAGGCGAACTACGCCGCGTCGAAGGCCGGGTTGATCGGGTTCGCCAAGGCGGTGGCGCTCGAGGTCGCCTCGCGCGGCATCACCGTCAACGTCGTCGCGCCGGGGCTCGTCGAGACGGACATGACGCGCGCGGTGACCGGCAAGGCGCGCGACGAGTGGGCCGCGAAGATTCCGCTGCGGAGGCTGGGCACGCCGGACGACATCGCCGCGGCGGTCTGCTTTCTCGCGTCGGACGAGGCGTCGTATATTACGGGGCAGACTCTCGCCGTGAACGGCGGGATGTACATGTAGTGTCGGGATCGAGTGACGATCCCGCGTAGGAGGATTGAATGGCCGTCGCTGACAAGGTGAAGAGCATCATCGTGGAGCAGCTCGGGGTGGACGAAGAAGAAGTCACGCCGGATGCGTCGTTCGTCGACGACCTCGGGGCCGATTCGCTCGACACCGTGGAGCTGGTCATGGCGTTCGAGGAGGAGTTCGGGATCGAGATTCCCGACGACGACGCCGAGAAGATCACCCGCGTGAAGGAAGCGATCGAGTACATCGAGTCCCATTCGAAAAAGAAGTAGCGCAGCCCTTCAGGGCTGCCTGATCGACCACCAACGGAGGCTTTTTGAGCAGGCGAGTCGTCGTGACGGGCGTCGGCCTCGTGTCGCCGCTCGGCATAGGGACCGAGGCGAACTGGGAGGCGCTTTGCGCGGGACGAAGCGGCATCGGGCCGATTACGCGGTTCGACGCGACGCTGTTTTCCGCGCGCATCGCGGGCGAAGTGAAGAACTTCGACCCGCTCCAGTTCATCGACAAGAAAGACGTCAAGAAGATGGACGTCTTCATCCAGCTCGCGATCGCCGCGTCGCAGTTCGCGATCGACGACGCAGGACTGACCATCGGTCCGGAGCTTTCGACGAGGACCGGCGTCTTCATCGCGTCGGGCATCGGCGGGTTCAGCACCATCGAGCGCGAGCACAAGGCGCTGATGGAAGGGGGCCCTCGGCGCATCTCCCCGTTCTTCATCCCCGCATCGATCATCAATCTCGCCGCCGGGCAGGTGTCGATCCGGTTCGGCGCGAAGGGGCCGAATTCCGCCCCCTGCACCGCGTGCTCCGCCTCGGCGCACGCGATCGGGGACGCGTACGAGGTGATCCGGCGCAACGACGCCGACGTGATGATCGCGGGCGGGTCCGAAGCGGCGATTACGCCGATGGGCGTGGGCGGCTTTGCCGCCATGCGCGCGCTGTCGACGCGCAACGACGAGCCCGAACGCGCGAGCCGGCCGTTCGAGAAGAACCGTGACGGGTTCGTGATGGGCGAGGGATCCGGGGTCGTCATCCTCGAGGAGCTGGAGTTCGCGCGGCGCCGCGGCGCGCCCATCTACGCGGAGCTCGTGGGCTACGGCCAGTCCGCCGACGCGTTTCACATCACCGCCCCCTCGGAAGACGGCGACGGCGGGGTGCGCGTCATGCAGCTCGCGCTGCAGGACGCCGGCATCACGCCCGCGCAGGTGGATTACATCAATGCGCACGGCACGTCCACGCCGTTCAACGACAGGCTCGAGACGCTGGCGATCAAGCGGCTGTTCGGCGAGGCCGCGCGCACGGTGGCGATCTCGTCCACCAAGTCGATGACCGGTCACCTGCTCGGCGCCGCCGGCGGACTGGAAGCGGGCATCACCTCGCTGGCGATCCGCCACCAGATGATTCCGCCGACCATCAACTACGATACGCCCGATCCGGAATGCGACCTCGACTACGTGCCGAACACGAAGCGCGCCGCAACGATCGAGTACGCGCTGTCGAACTCGTTCGGGTTCGGCGGCACGAATGGCGCGCTGTTGTTCAAGAGGTACGAAGAATAGTTTCCAGTCTCCAGCTTCCAGCTTCCAGCTTCCAGCTGAGAACGCCTCGGAGCGGTGCCAGCCACGCCGGGAGCTGGCAACTGGAAGCTGGAAGCTGGAAGCTGGAGACTGGAGACTGGAAGCTGGAGACTGGAAGCTTTTCATGAAAATAGCCGTCTGCGTCAAACAGGTCGTGACGCGCGGGTGGCCGCTGCGCGTCAACGACGCCAAGACCTGGATTCGCGACCAGGACGCCAGTTTCGAGCTGAACGAGCCGGACGCCTACGCGCTCGAAGAGGCGCTGCGCCTGAAGGAGAAGCAGGGGGGCGAGGTCGTCGTCTGCTCGGCCGGTCCTGCCCGGGCGTCGCAGGTGATCCGCGAGGCGCTGGCGCGCGGCGCGGACCGCGCCATCCACGTCGAGTCCGACGCGCTCGCGTCGGCTGACGCGTTCACCATCGCAGAGGCGCTTGCCGGCGCGGTTCGCGACGAGCACTTCGATCTCGTGCTGACCGGCCTGCAGTCCGACGACCAGGGCTTCGGCCAGGTCGGCGTCGTCCTCGCCGAGAAGCTCGGCATGCCGCACGCGACCATCATCATGGAAGTCCAGGTCGTCGATTCGGGACTTCGTGTGAAGCGGGAGCTGGAGGGCGGATGGTTCCAGTGGATGGCCCTGCCGCTGCCGGCGCTGCTCACGATCCAGAGCGGCATCAACCAGCTCCGCTACGCGACGCTGAAAGGGATCATGGCCGCGAAGAAGAAGGAGATCCGCAAAGCGGCCCCCGGCTCGGGCGGCGAGGGAGCCACGCGGATCGCGGGCGTGTATTTCCCCGAGAAGGGGAAGAAGACGCAGATGATTCCGGGCTCGGCGGCCGAAGCCGCCAAGGAGCTGGTCAAGCGCCTTCGTGAAGAGGCCAGGGTGATCGAGTCATGATGCTCGTCATTGCCGAACAGCGCGAGGCGAAGCTCAATCGTGCCACGTGGGAGACCATTGCCGCGGCGCAGCAGGCCGGCGGCCCCGTCAAGATTGCGGTCCTTGGATCCGGGATTGACGGCGTCGCCGCCGAGGTCGCGGCCGCCGAGGCCGCCGAAGTGATCGCGGTCGATGCCGAGCCGCTCGCCCAATACACCGCGGACGGATATGTCGCGGCGCTCGCCGCGCTCATCGGGCAGGAGCAGCCGTCGCACGTGTTCCTGCCGCACACCTACCAGGCCCGCGACTTCGCACCGGCACTGGCCGCGCGGCTCGGCCGCGCGCTCGTGACCGACGTCACGGCGATCAAGAAACAGGATGGGGGGTTTGTCTTCGTCCGTCCCGTGTTCCAGGGCAAGCTCAACGCGGATGTCGCGGCGGACGGCCCGGCGCCGCACATCCTGACCTGCCAGATCGGCGCCTTCCGCGCGGACGCCGTCGTCCGCGGCAGCGCGAGCGCGGCCGTGCGAAAAGCCGAGATCGCGATCGACGCGGGGGCCATCCGCCAGAAGCCGGAAGCGCCGTTCAAGGAAGCCAAGCAGGCGGTCGACTTGTCGCAGGCGGAACGGATTGTCGCGGTTGGCCGCGGCATCAAGGGGCAGGAGCATCTGAAGCTGGTCGAGCAGCTCGCACAGTCGCTCGGCGCAGAAGTGGCCGCGTCGCGGCCGATTTGCGATGCCGGCTGGCTCCCGATGGATCGCCAGATCGGCAGCTCGGGACAGACCGTGGCACCCAAGCTGTACGTGGCGCTCGGCATCTCCGGCGCGATCCAGCATCTCGTCGGCATGAAAGGCTCGCGCACCATCGTCGCGATCAACAAGGACGCCGAGGCGCCGATCTTCGAGGTGGCCGACTACGGGATCGCCGGTGACCTCTTCGAAGTCGTGCCGGCGATGATTGCCGAGCTTGCGAAGTAGGTGCTGAAGGGTGCTGAAGGGTGCTGAAGGGTGCTGAAGGGTGCTGAAGGGTGCTGAAGGGTGCTGAGAGGCCTGCCGCGCCGAAGCGCGCCGCGCGAGGGCGGGTGCTGAAGGGTGCTGAGAGGCCTGCCGCGCCGAAGCGCGCCGCGCGAAGGCGGGTGCTGAAGGGTGCCTGACCGCGAGACGCTGGAAGTCGACGTTCTGATCGTGGGCGGCGGGCCCGCGGGGATGTCGGCCGCGCTGCGGCTGGCGCAGCTCCAGAAGGCGAAGGGGGGAGAGCCCCTCGGCATCGCCGTCATCGAGAAAGCGCGCGAAGCCGGAGCGCACATGCTGTCCGGCGCGGTGCTCGATCCGTCCGCGCTGAAGCAGCTCGTCCCCGACTTCAAGGAGAAAGGGGCGGCGCTCGCCGCCGTGGTGCACGACGACCGGGTGTACTTCCTGACGCGGACCGGAAGAATCCGTTTTCCCTTCACGCCCCCTCCACTCCAGAATCACGGCAACTACATCATCTCGCTCAACCGCTTCGTGAAGTGGCTGTCGGGCCTTGTCGAAGCGGAGGGGATCGACGTCTTCACCGGGTTTTCCGCCTCCGAGGTCCTCTACGACGGCGACCGCGTGGCGGGCGTCCGCACGGGCGATCGCGGGGTTGACAAGCATGGACAGCCGAAGGGGACGTTCGAGCCTGGCGTCGATATCCGCGCCAAGGTCACGATCCTGGCCGACGGCGTGCGCGGCAACCTGACCAAGGCGCTCACGCGGCGGCTCGCGCTCGATACCGGCCGCGCGCCGCAGCTCTATGCGGTGGGCATCAAGGAGCTGTGGGAGGTGCCGCAGGATCGAGTCGCGCCGGGCACCGTCATTCACACGATGGGCTTTCCGCTCAGTACGCAGGAATTCGGCGGCGGGTTCATCTACGCCATGCCTGACGGCGTTCTCGCGGTCGGATTCGTCACCGGGCTCGACTATCGCGATCCCATGTTCGATCCGCACGTCACCTTCCAGCATTTCAAGCGGCACCCGCTCGTCGCGCCGCTGCTCGAAGGGGGCCAGATGGTCCGTTACGGCGCGAAGGCGCTGCCCGAAGGGGGCTGGCACGCCATTCCGCGTGTCTACGCGGACGGCGTGCTCATTGCCGGGGACGCGGGCGGGTTCCTGAACTCGATGCGGCTGAAGGGCGTCCATCTCGCCATGCGCACGGGCATGCTGGCGGCCGAGACCGCGTTCGACGCGATCCGCGCCGGCGATGCATCCGCCGCGCGTCTGGAGCAGTACGAACGCGCGATCAGCGCGAGCGAGGTCCGCCGCGAACTGTATCCGGTCAGGAACGTGCATCAGAGCTTCAGCTACGGCCTGCTCGCGGGCGTCGCGTATTCAGGGCTCTCGCTCGTCACCGGCGGGTGGTGGTTCCGCGATCCGATGCCGGCGCACGCCGGCTACGAGCGGATGGCGAAGATCGGCGAGTACTATCGCGACGGCGCGCCCGATCCCGATTCACCGGTGCGGCCCGCGAAGATCGATCGGCAGCTCACCTTCGATCGTCTCACCAGCGTGCATTTCGCCGGCACGCGTCACGCCGAGGATCAGCCGTCGCATCTCATCGTGCACGACACCGACATCTGCCGCACGCGCTGCCGCCAGGAGTATGGCAACCCCTGCACGCGCTTCTGTCCCGCGAACGTCTACGAGATGGTCGACGTCGGCGACGGCACGAAGAAGCTGCAGATCAACGCGTCGAACTGCGTGCACTGCAAGACGTGCGACATCATGGATCCCTACCAGGTCATCGACTGGGTGCCGCCAGAGGGAGGCGGCGGGCCGCAGTACGACGGGATGTGACAGCAGGCAGCTGGCAGCTCGCAGCTGGCAGTAGACGTAGCAGGCAGCTGGCAGCTGGCAGCAGGCCGTGACGAAGCTGGCAGCAGGCAGCCGGCAGCAGGCAGCGAATGGAGCTGTCGAGTTGCCATCGATCAGCGGGACAGCGTGATCCACTGCCTGCAGCCGGCTGCCTGCCGCCTGCTACAATTCCCCATGCTCTCCACCTCCCAGCGGATGAAAGCCGCCGCGATTGCCGCGGGTGGGTATCCGCTGCTGGCGCTGCTCGGGCGCACGCTGAAATGGAAAGTGGAGGGGGCCGGGCACTGGGATGACGTGATTCGCGCGGGGCAGCAACCCATTCTGGCGTTGTGGCACGGCCGGATCCTGGCCGGCCTCCACTATTTCAGGGACCGCGGCATCGTGGTGATGACCAGCCAGAACTTCGACGGCGAGTGGATCGCGCGGATCCTGGCGCGCTTCGGATTCGGTACGGCGCGGGGATCCACCTCCCGCGGCGGCGCGCGGGCGCTCGTTCAACTGCGCCGCGACCTGACGGCCGGGCACCCGGCGGCATTCACCGTCGACGGCCCGCGCGGGCCCGCGCGCCTGGCGCAGTCGGGCGCGGTCTGGCTGGCGGGCAACACCGGCCAGCCGATTCTCCCGTATCACATCGAGGCCGATCGCTGCTGGACGGTCGACAGCTGGGACCGCACGCAGGTGCCGCGCCCTTTCAGCACCGTGGCGATCGCCATCGGCCCGCCGCTGCACATCCGCGACACCACGCCGGCAACCGTTGAGGCGGGGCGGGTCGAGCTCGAGGCGGCGCTTGCGCGCTGCGAGCGTCGCGCCCACGAGCTCCTCGAGAGACGCGTCCAGGCGTCATGCTGCTGATTACGAGCACGCGATTCGACGAGCACGTCACGCCTCCCGGACATCCCGAGCGCAGCGAGCGCGCGCACGTCTTCGACGCCGTCGCGGCGCAGTGGCTGAAGAAAGGCGGACGCACGGCGGCACCGCGGTCCGCCACGCGCGACGAGCTGGCGCGGGTACACGACCCCGGCTACATCGACCTGATGGCCGCGACCTCCGGGCACCCGACGAGGCTCGACGAGGACACCTTCACTTCGCCCGAGTCGTGGGAGATCGCGCTGCTGGCGGCCGGCGCCGCCGCTCAGGCGGCGGAGTACGCGCTCGATCACCGCGAAGCGGCGTTTGCGCTGGTGCGGCCGCCCGGCCACCACGCCGAGCGCGATCGCGCCATGGGTTTCTGCCTGTTCAACAACGTCGCGGTGGCCGCCGCGGTCGCGCTCGCCCGTGGCGTCGAGCGCGTCGCGATCGTCGATATCGACGTCCATCACGGCAACGGCACGCAGGCGATGTTCTACGACGAGCCCCGCGTGCTCTATGCCTCGACGCACCAGTACCCGTTCTATCCGGGCACCGGTGCGGCCGACGAGGTCGGCGACGGCCCGGGGAGTGGGTTCACCGTCAACGCGCCGCTCGAAGCGGGCGCCACCGGCGCGGACTACGACCGGGTGTATCGGCGCGCCATCGTCCCGATCCTCGATCGGTTCTCGCCGCAACTGCTCCTCGTGTCGGCCGGGTTCGACGCGCACGAGCACGATCCGCTGGCGTCGATGCGCATGACGGCCGCCGGGTATGCCAACATCGTGCGACAGATCGTCGAGGTGGCGGCGCGGCACGGCGCGCTCGCGCTGGTCACCGAGGGAGGTTACGAGCTTCCGGCGCTCGCTGCCTGCCTCGAGGCGTCGTTTGCGACGATCGATGAGGTGCCGGGATCCAAGGTGCCTGGCCCTCCAGCCTCGGATGCAGTGGGGACAGGCACCGTACGCGGCGAGCGGGCGCTCGCGGCGGTCCGCGCGGCCCAGGCGCCGTTCTGGCGTGGGATATAATCGAAAGATCGTGTCGGACTACAAACCCCAGACAATCGAGAAGAAATGGCAGGCGCGCTGGCGGGAGTCGCGCGCCTTCGAGGTGTCGGAGGATCCCGATCGGCCGAAGTTCTATTGTCTGGAGATGTTCGCGTACCCGTCGGGCCACGCGCACGTCGGCCACGTCCGCAACTACATGATCGGCGACGTGGTCGCGCGCATGAAGCGCATGCGCGGCTACAACGTCCTGCACCCGTTCGGGTGGGACGCGTTCGGGATGCCCGCGGAGAACGCCGCCATCAAGAGCGGAACGCATCCCGAAACCTGGACGCTCGAGAACATCGCCCACATGAAAGGCCAGCTCCAGCGCATCGGCATCAGCTACGCCTGGGAGCGCGAGCTGGCCACCTGCCAGCCGGAGTACTACCGCTGGAACCAGTGGCTGTTCCTGAAGATGCTCGAGCGCGACCTGGCGTATCGCAAGCGCTCGAACGTCAACTGGTGTCCGAGCTGCCAGACCGTGCTCGCCAACGAGCAGGTCGTCAACGGCGAATGCTGGCGCTGCGGCACGGTGGTGACCACGCGCGACCTGGAGCAGTGGTTCTTCCGCATCACGCAGTACTCCGACGAGCTGCTGGAAGCAGCGAACCGGCTCGGCGACTGGCCCGAGAAGGTCCTGATGATGCAGCGGAACTGGATCGGCAGGTCCGAAGGAGCGCGCGTGAAGTTCGCGCTGTCTACGAGCCACGAGCCACGAGCCACGAGCCACGGGATCGACGTCTTTACCACCCGCATCGACACGATCTACGGGGCGAACTTCATCCTGCTGGCGCCGGAGCATCCGCTCGTGCAGGCGTGGAGCCAGGTGCCCGGGTCCGAGGCGTTCCGCGCGAACATGCAGCGGTTCCAGGCGCAGGATCGCACCGCGCGGATGACGGGCGATGTCGAGAAGGAAGGGTTCGACACCGGCCGGACCGCGATCAACCCGTTCACCGGACGTCCCGTTCCGATCTGGGTGGCCAACTTCGTCCTGGGCGAGTACGGAACGGGCGCGGTCATGGGGGTGCCGGCACACGATCAACGCGACTTCGAGTTCGCGCGCAAATACGGCCTGCCCATAACGGTCGTAGTACAGCCCGCCTCCGCACAAGGCTCCGGCGGGGCAGGCTCCGCCTCCGCACAAGGCTCCGGCGGGACAGGCCCCGCGGAGACACTGTCCTCCGACTCGATGACAGAGTCGTACGACGGTCCCGGCACGCTCGTCGAGTCGGGCGAGTTCTCCGGGGTCCCCTCGGCTGAGGCCATCGACAGGATGACGGCGTCGGCGGAAGCTCGCGGTCTCGGCGAGCGGACCGTGCAGTACCGCCTGAAGGACTGGGGCATCTCCCGCCAGCGCTACTGGGGCACGCCGATTCCCGTGCTGTACTGCGACACGTGCGGAATGGTGCCGGTGCCCTCCGACAGCCTGCCCGTGGAGCTGCCCAGGATCGCGGAGTTCTCGGGACGCGGCGACTCGCCGCTGGCGCAGGTGCCGGAATTCGTGAACACGACGTGCCCGGACTGCGGCGGCCCGGCGCGCCGCGAGACGGACACGATGGACACGTTCGTCGACTCGTCGTGGTACTTCTTCCGGTTCTGCGATCCGCGCAACACCGAGCTGCCGTTCGATCCCGACAAGGTCGCCTACTGGGGCCCCGTCGACTTCTACAGCGGCGGCGTCGAGCATGCCATCCTTCACCTGATCTATTCGCGGTTCTTCTGCCGGGTGTTCCGCGATCTCGGCATGACGCACCTGGACGAGCCGTTCTCGCGCCTGCTGACGCAGGGGATGGTGTTGAAGGCCGGGCAGGTCATGTCCAAGTCGAAAGGCAACGTCGTCGATCCGGACGACATGATCGAGAAGTTCGGCGCCGACGCGCTGCGTCTCTACGTGATGTTCGTCGCGCCGCCGGAAAAAGAGATCGAGTGGACCGACGCGGGGCTCGAGGGGAGCTGGCGTTTCCTGGCGCGCGTGTGGCGTCTGGTCGATCAGCTCGCGGAAACGATCGGTGGTGAAGGGATTCCGCCTGCGGCGGACCTTCAGATCACCGACGCCGAGCGCGCGCTGCGCCGCAAGACGCACGGCACGATACGCCGCGTGACGATCGACCTCGATCCGCGGGTGCACCTGAACACCGCCGTCTCGGGGCTGATGGAGCTCGTCAACGAGCTGTATGCGTTCTGCGGACGGACGGAGTGCCTGCGCTTCGGCCGCGACGGCGAGGACACCGCCACGGTCGGCGCGGTGGAGAGCGCCGGAACGGTCGCGGTGCTCAAGGAAGCGATCGAATCGCTCGTGCGCATGATCTCGCCGTTCGCGCCCCACATGGCCGAAGAGCTCTGGGAAATGCTCGGTCACACCGGCGGCATAGTCGCCGCGGGGTGGCCCGTGTACGACGAAGCGGTGGCTCGCGCGGAAGAAATCGTGGTGCCCGTCCAGGTGAACGGCAAACTGCGCGGACGCCTGAGGGTTCCGGCCGGCGTCAGCGAGGACCGGCTGCGTGAGATGGCGGTCGCCGATCCGGCCGTCGCCAGGCATCTCGAGGGGAAAACCATACGGAAGGTCGTCGTCGCCGGCGGCCGTCTCGTGAGCATCGTGGCAAACTGATGGCGAACTTCACACGACGTCTGGTCCTGACCGCCTTCTCGGCGGCGTCGCTCGCCGGGATGTCCGGCTGCGGCTATTCGCTATCCGGCCGCGGCTCGTTTCTGCCGGCCTACATCAAGGTGATCGGCGTGCCGACCTTCACGAACGCCACGACGGTCTACGATGTGGAACGCCGGGTCTCGGAACGCGTCCGCACCGAGTTGATCGGAAGGGGAAAGTACACGGTGAAGCCGGAGGCGACCGGCGTCGACGCCGTGCTCTCGGGCGAGATCCTCTCGATTACGCTGGTTCCCACCGCGATGACCGATCAGCGCCAGGCGTCCCGTTACGCGCTGACGCTCACGGCCAGGATCGAGTTCAAGGACACCAAGACCGACAAGGTGATCTGGTCGAACTCCGCGATGCAGTTCCGTGAGGAGTACGAAGTGACCAACGCCGCGAGCGCGGCGGATGTGTCCGCGTTCTTCGGCCAGGACGCCAACGCGCTCGACCGCGTCGCGCAGGAATTCGCGCGCAGCGTCGTCAGCGCGATCCTGGAGGCATTCTGACGAAGCTGCCTGTTGCCAGCTTCCAGCTTCCCGCTGGACCCCAAGAACGAGCTGGGAACTGGAAGCTGGGAACTGAGCTGGAAGCCGGAAGCTGGGAACCGGGAACTCACGGTCATATATGCCCGCTGCCACGCCGCAGGCCGTTCGCCGGCAAATCGCACAAGGGAAGCTCGATCCGGTCTATCTGATCGTCGGCGACGACGACGCGGAGATGGCGCGGCTGGCCGCGGACCTGTCGGCAGTCGTCGAGGACGAGCTGCGCGCGTTCAACCTCGAGCGCATGTACGCAGGGGAGAAGGCGACGTCACCCGCGGCCATCGTCGAGTCCGCCCGCACCCTGCCGATGATGGGCGAGCGCCGAATCGTCGTGGTGCTCCGTGCCGAACGGCTGCTGAAGCCCAAACGTCGAGGGAAAGAGGAGGAGGCGGGGGACGTCGAGCCGGTGCCGGGCGGCGGCGATACCGACCTCCTCGATGCCTACGTCAAGAGGCCGGAACCGCTGACGACGCTGGTGTTCGTGGCCTCGGACGTGGACCGGTCGAGAAGGCTGTACAAGTCAATCCAGAAGCACGCGACGATCGTCGAGTGCTGGGGGCTGAAAGGGTCGTCGAAGGACCGCGTGGACCTGCGGCAGGTGGCGCGCGCCGCGGAGCAGCTCGTGCGTCAGGCGGTCGCCGATGCCGGGCAGCAGATCGATCCGGCGGCGGCGCGACTGGTCGCCGAACGCGCGGGCACCGACATCGCCACCTTGCGCGGAGACGTCGAGCGGCTGCTCCTCTTTGCGGCGGGCAAGCCGAAGATCGACCTCGAGGACGCTCAGGAGGTCGTCAGCGTCGAGACGACGCAGGACGATTGGGCGGTGACGAGCGCGATCCAGCGGGGCGACCGCGCGGAGGCGCTGCGGCAACTCGCCCTGGCGCTCGATGCGGGCACGGTGTCGTACATGGTGCTCGGCCAGCTTGGCTATTTCGTCAGGGAACGGTTGCCGGGAATCGACGCCCGCCGCGTACCGGCGGCCGTCGAGGCGCTGTTCCGCACGGACCTGGATCTCAAGACGTCGGGAGGCGACCCGCGGGTCCTGCTCGAGCGGCTCGTCGTCGAGCTATGCCGCCGCTGAGGATTTCTTCGCGACGCGCGCCGCGAGGCGCGATTTGTAGCGGCCTGCCGTGTTCCTGTGGATGATCTTCTTCGCGGCCATCTTGTCGACGAGCGAGATCGTCTGGCGGAGCGCATCCTTCACCTCGGCCGGGCTGCCGGCATCGATGGCGGCGCGGATGTCGCGCAAGGCGCTCCGCATGCGGGTGCGGAACTGCCGGTTCTGTTCACGGCGCTTGACGTTCTGTCGGTGCGCTTTGAGCGCGGAGTCGTGACTGGCCACAGTGCTTGATCCTCGAGTTCTCAGTCGTGGGCCGGGCCTGTCAGGCCCGGCGTTTAGGGCTACAAACCCGCAAGTATATCACGCCAACCCCGGCCTTGAGCCGCCGGCGCGCGCCGTCAATCGTCGCTCCCGCCGCGCTTCATCCGGCGAAGCTGACGCCGCTCGCGTTTGTCGGGCGATCCCGCTGAGGCCGTCCTGAACTGGCGGGCGAGCCGCTCCAGGCGCCGCATGGCCACCTCTTCCGGCGAGGGTGCCGGCGTGACGTCTTCGTAGAGCTCTCGCGCCTCCGCCTTGGCGATGTGCCTGTCGGCGAGGCCGCGAACGACGAGATGCTGCTTGCGCCCGAGTGGCCGCGAGATGACGATCGCGTCGCCGGCGCGGACCTCCCGGTGCGGCTTTGACGCCTGGCCGTTGACGTCGATCTTGCCGAGCTTGCACGCCTTCTGTGCCTCGGATCGCGTCCGGAACAGGCACGCGACGTCGAGCCAGACGTCGAGACGGACGGACTCCACGGGGGAAATCTTATCGAATAATCCGGGCACGCGGTCGAAAGCTGGTATACTGGTTCCCGTCAGGTGGAAGACAGCCCGCTAGAGTAGCCGCGTCAGAGTCGAATCGAGCTCGCCTCGCTTCTCCCCTCCGCTATCCGGGAATAACCGGAACACTACGCACGCAGCAGGAATCCATCCGAGCGGTCCATTTCGGACACGCGTTATCAGTGCCTCCCAACAGAGGCGGAAGTGCAGGATCAGTTACATGGCTCGAAAACTCTACGTCGGCAATCTGCCCTACGACACGGGCGAACAGGACCTCCAGACGCTCTTCGGTGAGGCGGGGACGGTCGAATCGGTGAACGTGATGCGCGACATGGCCACGGGCCGCGCGCGCGGCTTCGCGTTTGTCGAGATGGCGTCGGACGAAGACGCGCAGAAGGCGATCAGCCAGTTCAACAACTACGAACTGGGCGGGCGCAATCTGAACGTCAACGAGGCGCGCCCCAAGCCCCAGGGTGGCGGCGGGTACGGTGAAGGCGGCGGCAGCCGGCGCCGGTCGGAACCCCGCTGGTGAATCGACGCTGACTTCTGGGAAGCCGGGCGCTGACGCGCCCGCGGCCCGATAGTCTGGCCCGATCGGAACAGGCGGCACCCGTATGTGGTGCCGCCGTTGTTCTGTACGGGGCACCAGTTCCTCCCCCGTTTCTTCTCATTTCCCGCGAACATGCGGTCCCTCTTCCTCGTCTTCACAAGCATCATGCGGCACCTGCTCGGTGACATTCGCTCGGGCGTCCGGATGCTGGTGAAGTATCCGACGCTGTCGTTGGTCGCCATCGTGACGTTGGGCCTCGGCATCGGCCTCAGCACCACGGTCTTCTGCGTCGTCAACGGCGGCATGTTCAAGGGACTGCCGTTCAAGGACGCGGACCGCATCGTCGCCGTGGTCGGCACGCTTCCGTCGCAGGGACAGCCGCGGCGTCCCATCAACGTCCAGGACTTCGCGGTCTTCCAGTCCCGGCAGACCTCGTACGAGTACTTCGGCGCCTTCAACATCACGCCGGTGAACCTGTCGCTGGAAGAGGGGCGGCCCGAGCGCTTCACCGCGGGGCAGCTCACCGTGGCTGCCTTCGAGCTGCTTGGCGTGCAGCCGATTCTCGGCCACGGGTTCCGCGAAGGCGACGACAAGCCCGGCAGTGAACCGGTGATGCTGCTCGGATACGACCTGTGGCAGCGAAAGTACTCCGGTTCGCCCGCCATCGTCGGCAGGACGATTCGAGTCAGCGGCGTGCATCGGACGGTGATCGGCGTGATGCCGGAGAACTTCCTGTTCCCGTTCCGCGAGTCGCTGTGGATGCCGCTGGTGATCGATCCGCTCGCAACCCGGCGGGCGCAGGCGCCGGGTCATCAGATCCTGGCGAGGCTGAAGCCGGGCGTCGCCATCAGGCAGGCGAAGGCGGAAGCCGCCGCCATCGCGGCGGCGCTCGAGCGTGAGTTCCCCGAGACCAACAAGGGGGTGAGCGCGGACGTGATGCCCTATACGGAGATCGCGCTCGGGCCGGAGATCTACAGGCTGCTCTTCACGATGCTTGGGGCGGGAATCGGCGTGCTGCTGATTGCCTGCGTGAACGTGTCGAACCTGCTCGTCGCGCGCGCGTCGCTGCGGCAGCGCGAGATTGCAGTGCGGATCGCCATCGGCGCCGGCCGCGCGCGCATCGTCCGGCAGCACCTCACCGAGGTGCTGGTGCTATCAAGCCTCGGCGCCCTCATCGGGATCGTCCTGAGCATCTTCGGCATGCGCTGGTTCACGCAGGCGCTGGCCGTCAACCCGCCGCCGTTCTGGATCACCTTTGATCTCGATTACCGGGTGCTGCTGTTCGTGCTCGGGCTCGTCGTCGTCTCGAGCCTCTTTGCGGGCGGCCTGCCCGCGCTGCACGCCGCCCGCGTCAGCGCGTCCGGCGCGCTCAAGGAGGACAGCCGGTCGTCGACGAGCGGCAAGCTCGGCAAGTTCAGCAGCGCGCTGGTGGTGGGCGAGCTCGCGGTGTCGTGCGGCCTGCTGATCGCCGCCGGCCTGATGATCAAGAGCGTCGTGCAGCTGAAGACGGTGCCGATGCCGTTTGCCGTGGACTCCATCCTCACGGCGCGCATCGATCTGCCGCGCGAGACGTACCCGGACTCGGCTGCGAGCATCCGCTTCTACGAGCAGTTGCTGCCGCGCCTGCAGACCGCCACAGGCGTCGCCGCCGCGACGCTGTCCGACGGCCTCCCGGCTGCCGGCAATGGCGCGGTGCCCGTGGCGATCGAGGGCAAGGCGTACCCGCAGCAGAGCGATTACCCTCTCGCGCGCGAAGGGATTGTGACCGCCGGCTACTTCGACACGTTCCAGGCCCGCGTGCTGCGCGGGCGCGAGTTCGCACCGTCGGACAATGCGACGGGCCAGCCGGTCGCCATCGTCAACGAGTCGTTCGCGCGCGTGCTGTTCGGGGGCATCGATCCCGTCGGTCGCCAGATGAAGCGCTCGCGGCCGAACTCGCACGAGCCGTGGCTCACCATCGTCGGTGTCGTGCCGGACCTCGTCATGCAGGGCATCGGCAACAACAACGCCAGCCCGATCGGCTACTACATTCCGATCGCGCAGAGCGACGTGGCCAACGGCGTCCGCATTGCCGTCCGCACGAATCACGATCCGGCATCGGCGGCGCCTTTCCTGCGCTCCGCGGTGGCGTCGCTCGATCAGGACCTGGCGATTTACGAGATCAACACGCTGCGGTGGGTCATCGATCGCCAGACGTGGTTCTACACCGTGTTCGGCACGTTCTTCATGGCGTTCGGCTTCTGCGCGCTGTTCCTGGCGGCGGCGGGGCTGTACGGGGTGATGTCGTTCGCGGTGACCCAGCGCACCCGCGAGATGGGCGTGCGCTCGGCGCTCGGCGCGCGCGGCGCGCAGTTGATCCTGCTCGTCATGCGCCGGAGCGTCGTGCAGCTGGTCATCGGCCTCGTTCTCGGGATCGGCCTGGCGCTTGCGGCTTCACAGGGCCTGCAGCCGATCCTCTACAAGGTCAACCCGCGCGACGCCGTGGTGTTCGCGGCCGTTGTCGTCACGCTGGCCGTCGCGAGCCTCATCGCGAGCTTCCTGCCCGCACGCAGAGTGACGAAGATCGATCCGGTCGTGGCGCTGGCGGCCGAATGAACCAATTTCCAGCGTCGCGCGCGTGCGCCGGAATCCCGGCTGAGGCGTGCCACGGCGATCTTCACCTTGGGAACGTGATTCCCATAGTGAGCATGAGATACCCGCACGGGAACGTTCTACCCGCGGTGTGTTTCACCCGTTAGTCTCTGTCGCGCAGCACGTTCCGTGTTAGTGTGACCCTACCCGAAGGGGACTCCATACCCAGTTCGAGATGATGGGCGGGCAGAAAATGCCACGCAGGCGGGTAGTTGTGCGTCGAGCACATTACTTGCACTCGCGGCGCACTCATCAAGCAGATCAGCGACTTGGCCAACCGCCTCCGCGTCGCCATCGCGTGCGCCCTCGTCCTCACCGCGTCGTCCGCGTGGGGGCAGCCGCTCCGAAAGATCGGGGAGCTGCGGCTGTCGATCCTTGGCGTGTCGGCCGGTCTCGACCCCTCGAATCCCGTCGTTCCCAAGAACACCCCGGCCGGTGCGCGCGTCGTCGTGCGCGGCGGCGCCGGGCCGCTCGCAACTCCTGACGTGCTCCGGTTCCTTGGCACCGACCTCTCCGTTCGGGCGGAGCTGACCGGCCCGTCGCTCGCGTCGCCCATCTCGCTCACCAGCGCCGGCACAGGCGATGCGCTGCTGCTCCCGCTGCCGCCGCTCGCCGCCGCCGGTGACTATCAGCTCACCAACCTGCGTCTCGTCGCGGGCGGCCGCACGGTCCTCGACCTCACGCCCGCGCGCGCGCGCGTCCAGGTGATCGAGCAGGTCCTCATCACCTCCGTCAAGACACGTCCGCTGACGCTCGACGAAATCAAGAGCAAGGGGATCGTGCTCGACAGCGACGACTATCTGGGATTCGAGTTCACGCTCGGCCTGATGCTCGAGTCGAAGCCCGTGAAGGTGACCTTTCCCGTCATCTTCGACAAGGCCGGCACGCCGCTGCCCGAATTGACAGGGAAGCTGGCCAACCTGCCGCCGCTCGACATCGAGCTGCCGAACCTTCCGACCATCATCCCGACGATGCTGATCCTCGAAGGGGTGAGCGGCGGCACGCCGCTGGTGTCGCTGCCGGGCGGCCAGCAGGTCGAGGTGCGCATCCCGAGCGTGCTCGTGATTCCGGGAAGCGTCGGTTATCTGAAGCAGTTCTTCTCGGCGCAGCTCTTCGTCGCCAATGGCGCCCCCGCAGGCTCGGGCCTGACGGTGCGCGACATCACGAGCGCGCTGAAGCTGCCCGCGGGCGCGGATCTCGAGCCCGGAACCGCGGACGATCCGCTGTCGCTGCCCGACACCATCACCGGCATCCAGCCCGCGACCATGCCGGTGAAAACCGTCGGTCCCGACGGCAAGGCGGGGACCGCGGACGACAGCGTCACGCTCCAGCCGGCCGATCAGGCGCAGGCGGAGTTCCTGATCAGGGGCGAGCAGGAAGGATTCCACCGGCTCGAGTTCGACATCAACGCGACGCTCGACGGCCTGGCGACGGGATCGATTGCCGTGACCGGCAAGGCGCGGGGCGCCGTCCTCGTTCGCAACCCGTACTACGACGTTACCTTCACCGTGCCCACCGTCGTCAGGCGCGGCGAGGAGTTCCGCGTGTTCGCGACGGTCACGAACATCGGGCAGGGCATCGCCAACGACCTGAGCCTCTCGCTCGATCGCAGCCGCATGAGCGGCGCGCAGCTCACGAGCGACGAGACGGTGAGCACCGCCACGCTGCGGCCCGGCGATGCGCACACGTTCGACTACACGTTCCGCAGCGACAAGACCGGCCAGGTCGTCGCGAGCTATCTGAAGTTCGACACCGCGAACGGGACGACCGGGGATCTGAAGTTCACGCTCGGGGTCGGTGAGCGCGGCGTGCTCCTGTCGCCCGACACCCTTGTCTTGCCCTCGCCGGTCGAGTCCTTGCCGGGCGGGCTGGTCGAGGCCGCCGTGCGCGTGCTCGGGCAGGCCTGGAGCGTCGCGAACTCGCCGCCGGGCACGCTGCCGCCGGGCGTCATCCGCATCACCCGGGCGCACGCGATGGACAAGGCGCTGGCGCTGGCCGAGGCGGGGCTGCGCGTCAGTCTGGGCGAGCCGCAGGCGGACGCGGTGCGCGATCTGCTGCTCGACTTCTATGGCGCGGGCGCGGCAACGGGAGCCATCGACGTGGGTTTCGATCAGCTCCTGCGCGACACGGAAGCTGGCCGAGCGCTCGCCGCCGCGTTCGGCGGGGCGTTGGCGCCCGCCGTCGCTGGCGTGGGCGCGCCGGAGTACGAGCGGGGACTGGCGTCGCTCGCCGCGTCGGGCCCGGACACATTCTCAGTCTCGGCGAGCGGTGCGACGACCACACTGTCGATCGCCGACGCCCGCGGCCGCCGCCTGTCCACGACGATCGACGACGGCGCGGCGTCTCCGCCGGCCGAAATCCCCGGCGGCGTGATCGTGAAGACGGGGGCGGACCTGCTGTCGCTGGTGGGCTCGCCCGGTTCGTCGCCGTACACGCTCGATCTCTCCGCCGTCGAGACGACGACGACGGCGTTGAGTCTGACGTTCCCGCGGGGCGACGGGACGTTCGTGCGCGGCACCGCGGCGGTCGAGCTCGGCGGCGCGGCGCGCGCGAGGGTCGTCGTCGATCTCTTACGCCCCGACAGCGTCGTCGTCGAGCGGGACGGCGACGGCGACGGCGGCTACGAGACGGCGACGCCGATGGCGATGGCCGCGCTCCCCGCGGCCGGCCCGCGGCTCCTGTCAGCGACCATCATCGGGCCCGAGACGCTGCCGGCGGCCGGTCCGTTCGGCCAGCACGTCGCGCTGCTCTTCGACCGGGTGGTGGACGGGACGTCCGCCGGCGATCGGACGCACTACCGGATTCCGTCGAACGCGTTCCGCGCCGTCAGGCGCCAGCTCTCCGGACGTCTGGTCTTCGGCCAGCTCGATCAACCGGAAGGTCCGCACGTGCCGACGCGCGTGACGACGGATCCGCTTCCCGACATGCGCGGCACCCTCGGCGTGCCGGGCGATGTCCCCCTCGGCTCGCGCCTGGAGGATCCAGGCGCGGTCGTCACGGGCCGGATCTTCCAGGCCGACGGGCAGCCCGTGTCCACGGCGATCGTCCGTTACATCCAGAACCTGGATCTGAGCTGCCAGCAACCCGGCTACTCGCTGGCGCTGGCGGTGCTGCCGGTCGCCGCCGACGGCTCGTTCGAATTCCGCTACGTGCGGCAGGACGCCTGCGGGCTGGCCTTCAGAATCTTCACGCAGGATCCGGCGACCGACGCGATACGAACCGCCGACGCGAAGGTCCGCGCCGACGGCGAGCGGATCGTGCTGGACATCGCGCTGTTCGGCCGCGGGTCGGTGACGGGTGTCGTGCGCGATCTGCAGGGACTGCCGGTCGGCGGCGCGGCCGTGATCGTCCAGAGCCAGATCGATCCGCAGATTCAGGGCGGCGCCATCACGGACGGCGACGGCCGCTACACGATCGACGGGATTACGGTTGGCGTCGTCAGCGTGCAGGCCAAGAAGCTCCTGGCGACCGGGACCATCGCCTCGAGCGCCGCGGCGGGACGCATTGCGCGCGCGGGAACCGCCGCCGTCGTCGACCTCACGCTCGACGCCGGATCCGGAACGGTCGCGGGGACCGTCTTCACGCGGACGGCCGGCGTGAACAGCCCGGCGGCGGGCGCGCTCGTGCGGTTCTTCCTGAACGGCCAGGGGATCGTCGCCGCGCAGTTCACGAAGCCCGACGGCACGTTCCGGTTCGACGCGATGCCTCCGGGACAGTACACCGTGACGGGTACGCTGAACACTGCGGCACGGGAATCGGCCGGCGTGTCGGGTCTCCTCGCAAGCGGCGAGACCATCACCGGACGGGACCTCGTCGTCGAGACGAGCGCGGCGACCTCCGTCACCGGGCGCGTCCTTCTGCCGAACGGCTCGGCGGCCGCCGAAGCGCTCGTCGTGTTCGGCGACCGCGGGACCTACACCAGCGCGGCCGGCACGTACATGATGCCGGACGTCCCAATCATGCCGGATCGGCCGCAGGCGTTCGTGGCGACGAGCCGCGACGGGCTCCGGAAGGGCCAGACCATGCGCATCATCGCGTCGCCCGCTGATGCCGCGAACGTGGACATCACGCTGTCGGCGCTCGGCAGCGTCGAGCTGCTCGTGGCCGATCCCGCCGGCGTCCCGCTCGCCGATCAGGAGGTCGTCGTGCTGGCCAGCGGGTCCGCCTCGCGCGGGGCGTGCAGCCTCGGCTGCGGCTGCGCGCTGGTGACCGGCCGCACGAACGCGGGCGGCGTCGTCCGCTTCGACGATCTGCCTGTCGGACGCGTCACCGCGCGCGCCACGCGCATCGTCGCGGGATTCATCGACGTCGTCGAGACCGCCGTCTCGGTGACCGCCGACGGCCTGACCGGCGCGGGCGTGCTGCGCTTTTCGGGCGCGGGCACGATCTTCGGGCACGTGATCGGCCCGGACGGCCGCGCGGCCTTCGGGGCTGACATCACGATTCGATCGCGGACCTACTTCCGCGAGTCGTGCACGCTGCAGTCCGACGTGTCGCACCGCCTGCGCACGGACCAGGCGGGCAATTACCGCGTCACGACGGTCGGCGTCGGCGCCGTCACGATCCAGGCGAGCCACCCATTCTCGAGCGCCGCCCAGGTTGGAGCCTCCGTCACGCTGACCGCGGCAGGACAGGAACGGCAGGTCGATCTCACCATCCCGAGCACGACGGCCGGCGAACTGTCCGGCTACGTGTTCCTGCCCGACGGCGTGACGCCGGCGGGCGCCGGCGTCGAGGTGACGGCCAACGGTCCGCTGCCGGACGTGACGGTGTTCACCGACGAGGCCGGACACTTCCGGTTCGCGCGCATCTTCCCCGCGGGTAATTACACGGTGACCGCGCGCGATCCGCGGACGGGCGGCCAGGTCCGCGACCGCGTGGCGCTGAAGGCGACCCAGGATCTCCGCCACGACCTTCGACTCAAGGGGACCGGCACCGTCCGCGTCCGCGTCGTGACCGTGCTCGACGTCCCGGTGACGAGCGCATTCGTGCGCCTGGTCGAGACCGAATTCCCCGGGCGCACGTATGAAGGCGTCGCCGACGCGTCCAACGCCGGCGTGATCGAGTTCTCCGGCGTGTTCGAGGGGCCGCTGGCGGCATCCGCGTCCGACCCGCAGGGGCGCGGCGGGCGCGCGTCGGCCACCCTGTCCGCGGGCGCCGTGCTCGATATCAAGGTGGCGTTGTCGGTGACCGGGACGGTGAGCGGCCGGCTCCTCGACCCCGCCGGGACTCCGGTGCCGTTCGCGACGGTGAAGCTGACGGCGGCCGGGCGAGTCATCGGCCAGGTGACGACGGGCGGGTCGGGCGACTCTCTCGGATGGTTCGAGTTCCAGTACGTGCCGGCGGGCGCGCTGCGTCTCGACGCCGTCGATCCGATGACCGCGCGGACCGGCTTCGCGGTGGGCTCGCTGTCGCACGAAGGCGAACAGGTGTCGCTGGACGTCACCGAGCAGGCCCTCGGCCGCGTCGAAGGGCTGATCACCGGGGACGGCGTCGCGCGCGACGCCGCGCAGGTGGAGATCGTGTCCGGCTCGTACCGCGTGTCCACCATCTCCGATGGGAACGGGCGCTACGGGGTTGACGGCGTGCCGGAAGGCACGGTCGTCGTCACCGCGAAGAGCGACGGCGGCCTCTTCAGCGGCAGCGCCACCGCGACGCTCCAGGGTGAAGCCGCGACGCTCGCGATCGACGTCGCCTTGCGGGCGTCGGCGCCGCTCTCCGGACGCGTCGTGGCGTTCGACGGCTCGAATCCGCCGCCATCGGCGGTCACGGTGAAGGTCAACGGCGTCATGGCGACGCTCAGCACGGTGACGGATACGACCGGCGCGTTCGCCTTCGATCGCGTGCCTGCCGGCACCGTGACGGTCTCGGTCGATGTCATCGGCTCGATCGATCGAGGGCAGATGACGGTGACAATTCCGGCCGAGCCGATCGTGATCCCGCTCAACGGCGTCGGACGGATCACCGGGCAGGCGCACGATTCGTTCGGGCAGCCCGTCAGCGGCACGGCGCTCGTGACGGGCACGGGGCCGTTCCCGTACAACTGGTCGGTCACCGTGCCGGCGTCCGGCGAATTCTCGCTGCCCCAAGTGCTGGCCGGACCCTTCACCGCGTCGCTGCGATCCCAGGTGGGCGTGTCCACGCTCTACGGGCGTGCGTCCGGCACCGTCGTGGCGGGGCCGGCCGCGACGCCGCTCGACATCGTCCTGCAGGAGAGCGGCACGCTGTCCGGACGCGTGCTGCGCTCCGACGCGACCACGCCCGCGCTTGGCACCGAGATCGTCATCAAGCCGCAGGTCGGACCCGAGTTCGTCACGCAGGCAGGAACGGACGGGCGGTTCACGGTGCCCGGCGTGCCGGTGGGCACGGTGACGGTGCGGTTCAGCGATCCGTTCACGACGGGGCTCGCGAAGCGATCGGTCACGATTGCGGCCAACGGCGCCGAGGTCGATCTGCAGGACGTGGTGCTCGACGACACGGCCATCGCGGTGGTGTCGGTCGAGCCGGCGAGCGGCACGGCCGGGGTCGATGTGCACACCGCCGTCCGGATCGCGTTCACCGATCCCGTCCAGTCGTATTACAGCGTGCAGGTGAAGAAGGGCACGGCGCTCGTCGGCGCCGTCCTGACGCTCTCGGCCGACCAGATGGTGCTGACCGTCACGCCGTCGGCTGCCGCGGGTTGGCCCGACGGATCGGAACTGACCCTGTCGGTGCCGGCGGCCGTGACCGACGTCCTCGGCCGGAACATGGTGTCGCCCTTCACGAGTACGTTCAGGACGGTCGACCTCTCGCCCCCGCTTGTCGCCGCGATGGCGCCGGGCCCCTCGGCCATCGGCGTGCCTCCGCAGACGGCGATTACCGTCACGTTCAACGAGCCGCTGGACGCGACCGCCGGCGTGCAGGGGATCGTCACGCTCACGACTGGTGCGACGGTTGTGGACGGAACGGCCACGTTCACCGCGCCGTCAACGATCGCGTTCACGCCGTCCGCGCCGCTCGCCGGCGACACGCGGTACGACGTGGCCGTCACCGGCGCGGTCGATCTCAGCGGCAACCGGCAGACCACGGCGTACACCTCGTCGTTCTCAACGCCCGACACGACGGCTCCGGTGCTGGTGCTGCAGGTGCCGTCCACGACCTGGGTCCGCACCGCGCGGCCCTATCTGCAGATCGCGCTGACGGACGCGACGACCGGTGTGGACGGGCCGGCCGGCACCTTGGAAATCGACGGGCAGGCCGTATCCGTGCAGCGATCGACGGCGTATCTGACCTACACACCGCCCGCCGATCTCGCCGAAGGATCGCACGCGATCGCCGCGACCGCGCGCGACCTCGCCGGCAATGTCGGCACGCTGCTCTTCACCCTCCGGATCGACTCGAGTGCGCCGGATCCCGCCGCCATCACGAACCTCGTCGACGCGCAGATCGTTCGCGGCACGTTCACGATTGCGGCAGCCGCGTCCGACGAGACGTCCGGCGTGGCCAAAGTGGAGTTCTATCGAGACGGCATCAAGATCGGTGAAGACACGCAGGCGCCCTACGAGCTCGCGTACAACGCAAGCGGACTGGCGGATGGACCGCATGAGTTCAAGGCGCGCGCGACCGACGTGGCGGGCAACACGGGCGCGTACGGTCCGCCGGTGTCTCTCGTCGTGGACAACGTTCCGCTCGTCCTGACCATCACGGAGCCGGCGGCCGGCAAGCGCGTGCGCGAGTCCGTGCTCGCGCGGGTGACGCCTTCCGAGGCGGTGTCTCGAATCGACTTCACGGTGGGATCGTCCGTCGTGTCCCGCACCGCGGCCCCTTACGAGGCGACGCTGGACGTGACCGGCGTCCCGGAAGGGAACGTGACGATCGTCGTGACGGGGTACCCGCTGGTTGGTGAAACCGCCACCAGGAGCGTGTCGATCGTCGCGGATCGCACGCCGCCGCCGTCGCCCGATGTGTCGAAGATCGACGCGGAGCCGCCCGCCGGCGGCCAGTCGCTCGTCATCGGACGGATCGGCGCGGCCGAAGCGGGCGCGCGCGTCGAGATCACCAACACGTCGCATGCGGCCTTTGCGGCGATCGACGCGGCGGCGAACGGATCGTTCACGACCAGTATCGGCGGCCTGGTGGACGACATGCTCTCGATCGTTGCGGTGGACGACCTGGAGAACCGGAGCGCCCCGTCGTTCGTGTTGATCCGGCGGACGCCGACGCTGCCCCCCGCCGAAGGGACCACCGCGCTGCGCTTCGAGGGTCTGGTCGCGGACCGCGTCGGTCCCGGCGCCGCGGCGCTCCTGCCCGACGGCGCGCTCGACGCGGTGTTCACGCTCACACTGTCGATAGGCGACGGGATGACGCGCCAGTTGTCGTACATCGATCTGGCGGGGCCGTCGACGCGAAGCACGCAGGTGGCCATCGGCTCGACGCTTGGCGTCGCGGCCGACGCCGGCGCGCCGCTCCTCAACAACGCCGACGGCACCGTGTCGTTCTCGATCACCTCGGGCGCGACGCTCACGCTCGTCGCGGCGGACTTCGGGTTCGTGCAGGAAGGCGCGACCTACACCGCGACGGCGGTCTTCTCGGACGGATCGAGGTTCGTCGGATCGTTCGAGTACGTCCCGGCGGCCGATCGCGTCCAGGTGGCGCACTCGCTGGTGGCTGCCGCGGTGCCGCCAACCGTCCAGGTCTCGCCCGGCGTGCCGGGCACGGCGACCATCACCCTGTCGGACATTCGCGACATCGACGGGACGCGGGTGCCCGACGGCGCGAAGGTCGCCATCGCCGTCGCCGACATGTCGTCGAAGGACGCGCGCGGCAGTCCCGTGCACTCGGCCGGCGGCGACATCCTGGACGGCCAGCCCGCCGCCAACAACCCGTCGTTCCGCATCTTCTCCGTGCTCGGCGGGACCGTCGTCGCGACGTACTCGACCGGCGGGATTGCTCCGGTCTCAGTCATGGGCGCACTGGCGGTCGTGCAGGTCCAGGGGGCCGACGCCAGCGGCAACGTGCTCGGGACGGAGCTCGTCGGCGCGCTTGGGATCAACGTCCGCGCCTCGGCCGACCGGGCGATCGTCGAGCCCTCGGCGACCTCCGTGTACGCCGACAAGGCGGATCGCCGGATTCCGGTCGTCGTGCGCGTGCGCGACGCGAACGGCAACGCCGTGCCGGACGGAACGAGGGTGGTCGTCACGGCCACCTCCGGCTTGAACACCGATGGAGTCAACACGATCCTGTCGGCCGGCGGAACGGTCTACGGCGGCGACAGCTCGCCGTCGGGCGGCTTCTACCGTGCGCTCACGGTTATTGGCGGGGTCGCCGAGTTCCAGTACAGCGCGGTGGACGTCGCGGTGCCGGTGGGGCAGACCGCCGCGGCCGTCCTGCAGGTGATGCCCGCCACCAGCGCTGGCGCGAAGTCGTCCAGCGTCGCGATTGGAACCGCGGTCGTGACGCTCGCCGGGGCCGCCGACGCCGAGGTCTACCTGTCGCCCGCCTCAGCCCCGATCGTCTTCCCCGCGCGACCGGTGCAGGTCATCGTGCGCCACATCCACGACACGTGGGCCGGTCTCGTCCCCGACGGCGCCAGGTTCCTGCTGACGCCGGAGAGCGGGCTCCTCACCTACCGCGGCGCGACCGTCTCGTCGGCGGGCGGCAGCATCCTGGATGGCGGCTCCTCGACGAGCGGCGGGTTCTACAAGACCTTCACGGTGTCCGGCGGAGAATTCGTCGCGACGTACGCGGCTGACGATGTGGTCAGCGTGCAGTCCGGAGAGACGAAGATCGCCGCGATCCAGGTGGCGGCGGCCGGCCCCTCCACCGTCAGGCTCTTCGGCGAAGCGGTTGTCGTGGCGTCTCTGCCGCTCGTGGCGCCGACGCACGGCGCCGGTTCGGCGGACCCGCCGTCGCTGCTGGCCGACGGCGCGCTGCACACCGCGGCGGTCACCTTCGCGCCCGTGCTCGACGCCTACGGCAACCCGCTGCCCGAAGGCTCGCAGGTCGTGGCCACCGTTGCCAGCGGCCTCGCGACGCGCGACGGCGTCACGATTCCGTCGGCGGGCGGCCAGATCCTGAACGGCGGCACGTCGCCGAGCGGCGGCAACTATCGGCTGTTCACCGTCCAGAACGGCGCGGTCTCCGTCATCTACAGCGACCAGAACCTGACCGCGATTCCGGGCGAAACGAAGATCGCCAACCTCGTGCTGCTGCCCGCCACGAGCACGGGCGCGAAGCTGAGCAGCATCGCGATCGGCGTCGTGCCGATCACCCTCGCGGGCCTCACGACCGCGGAGGTCGCGGTGAGCCCTTCGGCGCTGCACGCCGACGGCGGCGACCGCCGCGCGGCCGTCACCGTCACGAACCTGCGCGACGCCGCGGGACAGCTCGTGCCTGACGGGACTTTCGTGGGAGTCACCGCCACGAACAACACGGCAGTCACCGCTGATGGCTGCTGCAACATCGTTTCAGCCGGCGGGTCGATCGTGGGCGGCACCACAGCCGGCAACTTCCGGATCTTCCCCGTCGTCAACGGACAGGTCACCGTCGAGTACTCGTCGAGCCCCGTGTCGGTCGCCACCGGAGAGGCTGCGGCGACGGTGGCGGTGGTTCCCGCCAAAGCGTCCTCGACGATCTCGACTCGCGTCATCGGCACCGCGACGGTCCGGCTGCTCGCGCCGGCGGCCGGAACCGTTGTGGCATCGCCGATTGACGTCCTCGCGGATGGCGCCGATCGCGCGGTGCAGATCGTCGTGCGAGACATCATCGACTCCGGCGGCGTCGCCGTGCCCGATGGAGCGCGTATCGGGCTGACCGCCGCCAACAACGTGGCCGTGACCGCCGACGGCTGTTGCGTCGTGACCTCGGCGGGCGGCACCATCACCGCGGCCGGAACGGTCGCGGGAGACGGCGCCTCGGCGACCAACAACGGGAACTTCAAGCTCTTCACCGTCGCCAACGGCGAAGCGCACGCCAGCTACTCGACGGGATCGCTCACCGCGAACGTCGGCGAGACGAAGGTCGCCACCGTGGCCGTCGTTCCCGCGAGCTACGGCACGACGACGTTGACCAACCGCGCGTTTGCGACCGGCACGGTGAGCCTGCGCGGTATCACGTCGGCCAGCTCGAGCGGGCCGCAGACGGTTGCGCGGGGCGGCGCGCCCGTGACGATTACGTTCACCGGCATCAAGGACTCGGCGGGGAATACGGTGCCGGACGGCACGAGGGTCGGCGTGACCGCGGCGTCGAACGTGACCACCGACGCGACCACAGGGCAGGTCATCAGCTCGGTCGGCGGGTCGATCGTGGACGGCACGACGTCGACGGACAATGGCAACTTCAAGGTGTTCCCGGTGATCAACGGCACTGTGACGGTGAGCTACCAGCCGCCCGCGACGGCTGGCACCGCGCGGATCCAGATCGTCCCGGCGCGGCAGGACACCACGATCATCCAGACGCACTGCCTCGTCGGCGCCGTCTGGACGATCGTCGTCCAGTAGGCGGGGTCTTCAGGCGCGCCACGGGCGCGCCCGCCGGAGCGGAGCGGGGCTTTGGGGCCCCCGCGAGCGACGGCGTTGGGGGGTCCGGCGGGGCGAAGCCCCCCGGTCTGGTGACGGCAGAAAAGGCACATGGCACATCAGAGGTCCTCGCACCCACGCTGGCGCCGCGCGACCGCCCACCTGCTCGTGTGGCTCATGTACGCCAGCGGGATCACGACCGCCGCGCCGCCTTCGCCCCTGCGCGCGACGCCGCGCCAGGCGAGTTCCGAGCCCGCTGCCTTCGCGCTCGGCGCGACGCCGTCCCGCCTGTCCGCCGTAGCGCTCGGCGCGAAGGCGGAAGCTGCGGGCCGCGAGCTGCGACCCTTCGACAGGCTCAGGGTCGTCCCGAGCATCGTCGAGGGGCGAGCTGCGGAGAGCGAGGCGCAGATCGATCCGAGCGCTCCAGTCTCCCTCTTCGGTCCAGTCGAGTACATCCGCTATGCCGGCGCGGCCAACGTGTACACCGCGAACATCGCCGTCCCGCCCTGGGTCGTCGCCCCCTTCACACTGCACGTCCAGAACGGCAACCCGGACGGCGCGCGCCGGCTCTCCTCCGCGACCCTGACGATCAACGGTGTGGAGGTCGTACATCAGAACGAGTTCGGCCAGAACGTGGCCGCTATCGATCACACCGTGATGCTGGGCGCCGCGAACACGCTCGTCGCCAGGCTGACCAGCAACCCGCTCGCCCGGATGTTCGTGAGCGTGTCGGGCACCAACGGGGACCACACCGCACCGGTCCTGACAGTTGTGCAGCCCGGGACCGCCATCAACACCGGCAGCCCGCACGTCGTGCTGCGGTACGAGGACGCGAAGGGCGCCGGAGAGCCGGCGGCGTCGGCGATTCAGCCGGCAACGCTTGCCGTCGCCATCGACGGCGTGGATCTCACGGCGCTCTTCACGAAGACGGCCACAGAGGCGGTTGGGGATCTGCCGGCGCCGCTTCCAGAAGGACAGCACACGCTTGTCGCGGCAATCTCGGATGTCGCAGGCAACGTCGCCCACGCCACCGCCACGTTCCGCGTCGATCTGACCGCCCCCTCGATTCAGGTGGTCGAGCCTGGGACCGCGGCCTACGTCGGGACGACGACCCCGGCGATCCGGATCGTCTACGCCGACACCGGAGGAATCGACCTGCCGTCGCTCGAGATCACGGTCAACGGCATCGACCGGACCGCGCTCTTCACGAAGAGTCCGACCGGCGCGTCGGGGACGCTGGCCGGCGACGTCGCGCTCGGCGAAGGTCCGGCGAGCGTGGCGGCGCGTATCCGCGACGCGGCCGGCAACGAGAGCACGGCCGCGCTGGCGTTCACCGTGGACGTCACGGCGCCGCACGTCACCGTGCTTTCTCCCGCCGACAACGGCTTCACGAACCAGTCCTCGATCGAAGTGACCGGAGGCGTGACCGAGTCGTCGCCCTTCACGGTCAAGGTGGACGCGATCGACGCACCGGTGGTCGCCGGGCATTTCACCGCGACCGCCGTCCCGATCGGCGTCGGCCCGGACGTCACCGTCAACGTGGTCGCCACCGACGCGGCGGGCAACACCGGCACGTCCTCGATCCACCTGCGCGTCGATCGCACGCCGCCGGTCCTGGCGATCACCAGCCCCGCCGCCGGCGACTACATCAGGGGCCCGCTCGTCACCGTCTCGGGCACGGTGTCGGACGAGACGCCGGTCCTCGTCAAGCTGGGCGAGGACTTCGTGCCGGTGACCGGCGGAACATTCACGACCGAGATCCAGACGGCCGACGGCGCCCTGACCATCCATGTCATCGCCACGGACGCAGCCGGCAACACGACCGTGGCGGAGGTCGCGACGAACATCGACACCGGCGCGCCAGTCCTCACCCTGACGTCGCCGCCCGATCAGCTCGTCACGAACCTGCCATCGGTCGCGGTTACCGGCTCGGTGGGCGACGCGTCTCCGGTCGTGCTGACGCTGAACGGCGCGGAGGTGCCCCTCGCATCCGGCGCGTTCTCGACGATGTTCGAGCTGACCGCGGAGGGAACGGCCACACTGAATCTCGTGGCGACGGATCGCGCGGGCAACGCGTCGGCGATCGCGCGGACCCTCGTCGTCGATCGCACGCCGCCCGTGCTGTCCGTTGTGTCGCCCACGGCCGGCGAGATCATCGGCACGCTGCCCGTCGTCGTCCGGGGGCTCGTGCAGGACGCGACCGCCGTGACCGTGAAGGTGAACGGCGTCGAGGCGACCCGCACGCAGGGTGCGTGGGAGGCGGCGTTCGGCGACCTCGCCGAGGGCACCCACGTGTTCACCGCAATTGCGACAGATGCCGCGGGCAACGAGACGACGGTCACGCGCGACGTGACGATCGACCTGACGGCTCCCGTGGTGGCGATCGCGGCTCCCGCTGGAGGAGTGCTGACGCGCGACGCGACCGTGCAGGTGTCGGGCACGGTGACCGATCGCTCGGCGCAGTCGCTCGAGATCAACGGCGTGCCCGTGCCGCTTGGTGGAAGCGGGACGACCCGTACCTTCAGCGCGACGGTGCCGCTGGCCAACGGGGACACCCACATCGTCGTCGTCGCCACGGATGCGACGGGGCGTACCGGCCAGGCGGAAGTGGACGTGACACGCGATTCCATCCCGCCCGCCATCGAGCTCTCCGCGTCCGAGCGCATCACGAAGCGCCGTCCCGGCGAGGCGGTCGTCAGCGCGAGCGACAACCTGTTCGTGTCGCAGGTGACCCTCGCGGTGGACGGCGCGATCGTCGCGACGCTGCCGTCCGCGTCCGGCCAGACGATTGGGTTCAGCGCGCCGGCGTCCGCCCGCGCGGGCGACACGCTGACGCT
>Ga0156223_160_pt1 | contig 50553 bp, 36 predicted proteins | sample RifCSPlowO2_12_FD_107871 | JGI IMG/M metagenome (GOLD analysis project Ga0156223, IMG submission 107871) | Acidobacteria bacterium RIFCSPLOWO2_12_FULL_66_21
CGAGCCGGGCGGCTAACGCGCGATCTCGTGGTGGACGGCCCCGCGGCTAACGCGGCCGCCGCGGCGAGCGCCTGGTTTTGGGTCGACGCGCTGACGTGCCGCTTGGTGGCCAGCCACGTCAAAAACGCAGCGATGTCAGCCGCGCCCAGAGTTGCTGGGTGCGCCTTCCGGTGGAAGCCGATATGTCGTCGAATCCAGGCGACGTAGGCGACTTCGGTGCGTCGGCTGTAATGCCGTGCCCGGATGGCATCGCGCACCCGATCAAGGAGCTTGGGACGTGAGCCTGACGCTTGCAGGTCGTTCGGCATCTTCGCGGTCACGGCGAACTTCATGCCAACACGCCGTCCGGTTGTTTGTGGGCACAAGGCGATCGTTCATGGAATCCGTGAGGCAGTTTCCGCAACGTGTCGTCTTGCCGCGAGCGGCAATTCTGGCGTCTTCAGCAGAATCGGTGCGCAACCCGCGGCTCCGGTAGATTGACCGGGCGCAGGGTGCAGCGCGATTCCGGCGTATGAACGACGAAAACACAGATTCGGATTCTTCCGTGTCTTTCCGTGTCCTTCCGTGGTGAGGAAGACCGTGTTCTTCCGTGTTTTCCGTGGTTTGAAACAAAACAGTGTTCTTCTGTGTTCTTTCGTGGTGAAGAAACAAAACAGTGTTCTTCTGTGTTTTCCATGGCGAAAAAGCCGTGGTTGTCCGTGGCCGGGCGCCGCGGACTAGAATTGGGGACATGCCTCGCCAGTTCATGGGCGACGACTTCCTCCTCGAGACGGATGTGGCCGTGGATCTGTATCACCGGTTCGCGGAGGCGCAGCCCATCATCGATTACCACTGCCATCTGCCGGCGGCCCGGATTGCCGCGGACCATCGGTTCCGATCCATCACCGAGATCTGGCTCGACGGCGACCACTACAAGTGGCGCGCGATGCGCGCCAACGGCGTGGCGGAGCGCTACTGCACCGGTGACGCGTCCGACTGGGAGAAGTTCGAGGCGTGGGCGCGGACCGTGCCCGACACGCTGCGCAACCCGTTGTACCACTGGACGCACATGGAGCTGCGGCGGCCGTTCGGGATCGACGAGCCGCTGTCGCCCGCGACCGCGCGCCGGATCTACGACAGGTGCAACGAGCGCCTCCTGGAGGACGCGTTCACCACGCTCGGCCTGCTCCGTCAGTTCCGCGTCGCCGTCGTGTGCACGACCGACGATCCCGCCGACCCGCTCGACCCGCACCGCGCGCTCGCGTCGCGCGATCGGCCGTCCACGCGCGTCTACCCGACCTGGCGTCCGGATCGCGCGATTGCGTTCGACGATCCCGCGGCGTTCAACGCCTGGGTGCGGCGCCTCGAGGAGGCATCGGGACGCTCCATCGGCGGCAGCCTCGACAGCTTCCTGGACGGCCTGAAGGCGCGCCACGACGTCTTTCACGAGATGGGCTGCCGCGCATCCGATCACGGGCTCGACACGATGTTCGCGGAGGTCTGGACCGAGGCGGAGGCGCAGGCGGCGTTCGATCGCGTCCGTTCGGGCAGGACGCTGGACCGCGAGGCGTCGCTGACGCTCGCGTCGGCCGTTCTGTACCGGCTCGCGCTGCTCGATCACGCCCGCGGGTGGGTGCAGCAGTTCCATCTGGGCGCGCTGCGCAACGTCAACAGCCGGATGCGCAAGGTGCTCGGCCCGGACACCGGCTTCGATTCGATGGGCGATCTCGGGCAGGCGCGGCCGCTCGCGCGGTTCCTCGATCGGCTCGACGAGACCAACGAGCTCGCGAAGACGATCCTGTACAACGTCAATCCCCGCGACAACGAGATGTTCGCCTCGATCGCCGGCAGCTTCCAGGACGGCAGCGTGCCCGGCAAGATGCAGTACGGCGCCGCGTGGTGGTTTCTCGACCAGCTGGACGGCATGACGGCGCAGATGCGCGCGCTGTCGAACCTTGGCCTGCTCTCCAGGTTCGTCGGCATGATCACCGACTCGCGCAGCTTCCTCTCGTACTCCCGCCACGAGTACTTCAGGCGGCTGCTGTGCAATCTCCTCGGCGAAGACGTGCGGCGTGGGCTGCTGCCGGACGACCGCGACCTGCTCGGCGCGCTCGTGGCAAACGTCTGCTTCGTCAACGCGCGCGACTACTTCGGGTTCACACTCGGTGAGGCGGCGACCCCCGCGAGCGCCGCGGCGGTCTCGAGCCGCACATGACGGGGACTCAGCACGGGCGAGCGGCGATCGGCCTTGCCGGTCTTGGCGTGATGGGCGGCAACCTCGCGCGCAACATCGCCGGCCACGGATACGCCGTCGCCGGATACGACATCAGCCCCGAGCGCTCGGAGGCGTTCCTGCGCGGTCCGGCCGCCGGCCTGCCCATCGCCGGCGTGGACTCCCCTGCCGCGCTCGTTGCCGCACTCGAGACGCCGCGGCGCATCCTCATGATGGTCCCCGCGGGCGCGCCCGTCGACGGCGCGATCGCCACGCTGGCGCCGCACCTCGAGCCGGGCGACATCCTGATCGACGGCGGGAACTCCTGGTTCCTCGACACCGAGCGGCGATCGCGGGCGCTCGAAGCGCAGGGCCTCAACTTCATGGGGATCGGCGTCTCGGGCGGCGAGGAAGGGGCGCTCCACGGCCCGAGCATCATGCCAGGCGGCCAGCGCCAGGCGTACGACGCGCTTGCGCCGATCCTCCGCGCGATTGCGGCAAAGGCGGAGGACGGCGAGCCGTGCGTGGACTACATGGGACCGCTCGGCGCCGGGCACTTCGTCAAGATGGTGCACAACGGCATCGAGTACGGCGAGATGCAGCTGCTCGCGGAAACGTACGACCTGCTGCAGCGAGGCCTCGGGCTGACCGTCTCGGACCTGCACGCCGTGTTCGCCGAGTGGAACACGGGCGAGCTGCAGTCCTACCTGGTCGAGATCACGGCGCGCATCTTCACGAAGATGGACGACGAGACCGGCAGGCCGCTCGTCGACGTCATCCTGGACGAGGCGGCGCAGAAAGGGACGGGCAAGTGGACGAGCCAGAACGCGCTCGACGTCGGCGCCCCGATCCCGACGATCGACGCCGCCGTCATCAGCCGGATCCTCTCGTCGCTGAAAGAAGAGCGCGTCGCCGCAAGCGCGGTGCTGAGGGGGCCGTCGCCACGTTACAGCGGGCCGCGGCAGCCCCTGATCGACGCGGCGCGCGACGCGCTGTATGCCAGCCGCATCGCCACCTACGCGCAGGGACTGGCGCTGCTGCGGCTCGCGTCGGCGGAATATCACTACGACCTGAAGCCGGGTGCCGTTGCGAAGATCTGGCGGGCCGGGTGCATCATCCGCGCGAGGCTGCTCGGCGACATCACGGCCGCATGGGACCGCACTCCCAATCTCGTCAACCTGCTGTTGGATGACGTGTTCCGCGAGGCGATCCAGCGGCGCCAGGAGGCGTGGCGCAACGTCGTGCGGACCGCGGTCGCCCTTGGCATTCCCGTGCTCGCGATCTCGTCGTCGCTCGCGTATTTCGACGCGTACCGGACGGACCGCCTGCCCGCGAACCTGACGCAGGCGCAGCGCGATTATTTCGGCGCGCACACGTTCCGGCGCGTGGACAAGGGCGGCGTGTTCCACGCGTCGTGGCCGGCTACTTCTTGATCGCCGGCGTCTTCGACAGCGACTTGTAGTACTGCTCGACCAGCTTGCGGTACGACTCGGGTACGTCCTCGGCGCCCGAGAGGAACACCTCGTTGCCTTTCAGCTCCGCCCGGCGGCGCAGATTGAACTCGAAGCGCTTCATCCCTTCCGCGACGTTCTGCTGCAGACGCGCCAGCTCCGTCGCGTCCTGATACGTCCGCTCGTTGTCCAGCGCGCGCAGGCTCCGGAGGATCTCGTCGAGCTCCTTGGCGTCGAGCCGCTGCCCCTGCAGCATGCGCCGGAGCTGCTGCGCGTCGTTCGCATACCGCCGCGCCTCGCCGCGGAACTGCCGCACGTCGTCGGGCGACAACGCTCCGCCCGGGCGTCGATCGCCGAAGCTGCCGCCCCCTGCGCTCAGCGGACCGGTCGTATCGCCCCGCCCCTCGCGCCCATCCTGCGTGCGGTTGCCGGCGTTCTGCCCGCCACGGCCGCCTTGTTGTCCCTGCTGCCCTTGCTGCCCCTGCTGGCCTTGCTGGCCTTGTTGTCCCTGCTGCCCCTGTTGGCCCTGTTGCCCCTGTTGTCCCTGCTGCCCCTGTTGGCCCTGTTGGCCCTGTTGACCCTGTTGTCCTTGCTGACCCTGTTGTCCTTGCTGACCCTGTTGTCCTTGCTGACCCTGTTGTCCCTGTTGTCCCTGACGCGCGCGCTCGCGGATGCGTTGGTCGAGCGAGTCCACGCCGCGCGCGAGCTGCCGTGCCTTCTCGAGCGCCTGCGACATCGCGTCCGGCCGCGTTCGGCCGAGCGCTGACGCCGCCTCGGTCAGCTTGTTCTTCAACTGTTCGAGGTTCGAGCCGATCTCGCGCTCGAAGTTCTGCGTGTCGCTCCCGGCGGCGCCCGCGCGGACCATCGCGCTCGAATAGCGGATCTTGTCGCGGATACGGTTGTCGCGGATGGATCCGGACGCCTCCGACAGCTTGCGCGCCGCGTCCCTCTCGCTGTTGCGGAGATCGCTTGCCGTGCGGTCGATCTGCTTTTCGAGCGCGCCGACCTTCTGATCCAGCCCGGTCTTGCGCTCGACGAGCTGCTGCGCCTTCTCCTGGCGCCGGCCGCCCGCCTCGTCGAGGCTCTTCACGTCCTCTCCGATCGCCTGCTGTTCCCGCGCGAGCTCCTCGGCCTGCTGCAATGCGTTCCTGACGTCCGCGGCGCCGCGGCCGGCCTGCGACTGCTGCAGCGTCTGCTGCGCCTGCTTCAACTGCTCGAGCGCCGCGGAGGCCTGCGCGCCGGAGGCCTGCTGGCCGTTGGCCGCCGCCTTCCGCATCGCGTCGGCGGCTTGACGAAGCTGCCGCGCCGACTGCGCCAGCTCGGGGCGGTTCTCCTCGCGCGCGAGCTGCTCCAGCCGGCGGGCCGCTTCGTCGGCCTGGTCGGCGAGATCGCGCTGCTGCTGTCCGCCGCCTCCGCCGCCCGCCTGCTGCTGCCCCGCCGCGGCCCGGCGACGCTGCCGTTCGGCTTCCTGTTCCTGGCGCCGCGCGAGCTCCTTCAGCTTCTCCAGCACCTCGTCGACCTTCCGATCGGCCTGTTCGGCCGACGCCTGCTGGCGCGTCTCGTACTGGTTGGCCATCTTGTCCAGTTCCATCTGGAACAAGTCGGCCAGGTCCTCGGCCATCTGTCCGCCGCCACCACCGCCGCCGCCGCCCTGCTGCTGGCGCTGGATCTGCACCTGCATCTCGTACAGCTCTTCGGCCTGCTGCAGGAACGTCAGCGCGCGCTGCTCCGGCGCCAGCGCCTGCTCCGGGCTGGCGGCCTGAAGCTTTGCCTCGGCGGTCTTCATCTCCGCCGTGGCCTGCGGCAGCAGCTCCGCGATCTTCTTGAATGCGGGATCCTGTCCGAGCCGTTCGTTCATGCGCCTGACGAGACCGTCCACCTGCTCGCGCAACCGCGATTCCGACAGCGCGATGATCGCGGAGTTCTCGCGCACCTTCTCCGCGCTCGTCTTCTTGCGATCGCGCTGGACGTTGAACGTCGCCGCGATGATCTGCCGCTGCTGTTCGGACAGCGCGCCCACCTGGTTGTCCTGCTGTCCGCCGCCGCCGCCGCCCTGCTGCGGCGCGTCTGACTGCGCGCGCTTGAACTGCTTGTTCAGCGGCCGGATGCGGAGGAAGTACATGTCGCTCGTCGTCGGCTTCGGTCCCTGGACGGTGTCGTTGTCGATCGCCTTGGCGTAGTACGAGACGAAGTCCCCGGCCTTCAGGCCGAGCTCCTCGAGGTAGAGCGTGTGCCCGGCGGTGACTTCCGTGAGCCGCTTGCTGCCGTCGAACAACCGCACCGTCTTCTCCGGTCCGCCGTTGACCGAGTACACGAGATCCAGATCCCGCACGCCGTAGTCATCGTCCGCCCGCGCCTCGACGAAGACTTCCTCGATCGGCGACGCGCTCGTATCGCGGCCGGGCTTCGCGATTGAAACGGCCGGCGGCTGGTCCGCGAGCACGTCGATCGTGTACTGCGGAGACGCCGGCACGCGCTCGCCCGAGGGGCCGTCGAGCTCGAGGCGATAGAAGCCGTCCTGCTCGACCTTGAAACTCCCGATCATCGCGTGATCGGCGGTCCCGGCCGGCGACAACGCCGCGGAGCGTTTGTCGGACACCACCACCGCTCCGCCGCGCGACTCCATCGTGGGGAACGCGCGCACGCGAATCTCGGTGCCTCTGAGGACCGCGATGTCGCCGCCGTCCTCCACCTTCTGCGGCGGCAGGCCGGTGTACGCGGGGAAGCGGTACTCGAGCTCGAGCCGCTGCACGTACGGCAGATCGACGACCTTCAGCGTGAACGTGGTGGAGCGCACGCCGGCCGCTTCGACGAAGTAATCGACCGGCGCGGCGAGGTCGAACAGCATCCCCTCGTACTGTCCGTTGTCGCCGCGGACCAGCGCGACTCTCTCGAACGCCGCCTCGGGAGACTTCCGTACCATCAGCGACGCCAGGTCGGCGTCGAAACCGGAAAGGCGGGCGGCAATCGTCTGGTCGGCGCCGCGTGGAATCGTCGCATTCCCCGGCGTCACCTCGATGTGGTAGGGGACCGCGGCTTCCACGTCGCGGGAGACGACGAGCAGCGCGGAAAGGGCGTGCCGCAGATACGCGGGACCGAACGTGAAGAGCGCCACGGCCGCCAGCGCAATCGCCGCCAAGGTCGCGGCATAACGCCGGACCGGCCGCCGCTCGACCCGCCGCCCGTACTCGATGGCGCGGGTCTTTCGAACGGCCGACTCGACGAGGCGAGCGACCAGGCCATCCGACCGTCCCTCGCTGGGGCTCGCGCGCGCCGCTTCGACGGCGCTGATGATCTCCGCTTCGAGCGACGGCTCGTGCTCTTCGAGATACAGCGCGACGTGCTCGTCGGTCGCGCCGCGCAGCAGCGGGCGCACGAGGAACCAGGCCGCGAGCGCCGCAAGCGCCACCGCCAGGACGCTGCGGAACGCGACAATGGAAGTGGGTGTGAAGCGCCACCATTCGAGGCCGTAGGCTGACAGCACCAGCACGATCAGCCCGAGTCCGATGACGCCGAGGGCGCCCCGGAGCGCGAGCTTCATGCGCCACCGGCGGCGCACCTGGCGGATGACGGCGACGAGTTCGGACGAAGGATCGTGTGTCATGGTCATGCCTTGTCCGCCGTAGCGCATTGCGCGAAGGCGGAGGCTACAGGGTACGCGATTCGATGCGGTTCGCGAACACGGTTTCCAACGCCAGCAGAGCTAGGCCCCCGAACAGCAGGAACCACCACAGCCGCTGATTCCGCTCCCGTTCAAGGGCGGTCATGGAGGCATTTGCGCCCGGCGGCGCCGCGCCGTTCGCGCGGCCCATGGCGCCTGCCGCCACCTCGTGCGGATCCATCGGCGTCAAGTCCGATTCCGCGAGATCCACGTTTGCCGCCACGACGGTGGGCGATCCGCCGTCGCGCCCCTGCCCCCGGATCTCGTAGAACCCCTGTTCCGCGATCTCGACCACATCAGGTCCGCTGCCGTCCAGCGTGATCCGCTGGCCGGACGGCGCCAGGACGACGCGCGTCGATGCGCGGGGCGCCGAACCCGCGACGGGCGCGGGACGGGCCGGTTCGAGCACCTCTCCGACCGTGACCCACGGCGGACGTTCCGCATACGCCGCCAGGTGCGTCATCGCGCGATGCACGAATGGCAGGAACACGGGTTTCAGCGGGAGATCGTTCCAGCGCAAGTCGAGCGTCGATCCCCACAGCAGCACCCGTCCGCCTCCGACCCGCCGCTCGACCAGCGACGGCGCTCCGTCGTCGAACCGCGCAAGGACGCTGCTGCCGGCGGCCGGCACCATCGACCGATAGGTGTAGAACCGCGCCGCGGAAAAATCGCCGCTGCGCGGGGCACGGAACGCCTCGAAGATCGGGCTGGCGTACTCGAGCGTTCCGAGCCGCCCCGCGGCACCGGTGGTGCGATCGACGGAGGCGCCCGCCTGCGCGGGCAGGATGTCGGCGCCCCCGCCGGGCCACGTGCCGCGCTCGCCGGCGACGACGAGCAAGCCTCCGCCACGCTGCACGAATGAGATCAGGCGCTCGGCGGCCAACGGCGACACGGCCACGTCATTCAGGACGACGACCGACGCGCGCTGCAGATCGTCGGCCGACAGCGCATCGATCGACCTCGACGTGACGTCGAACGGCGGCTCCTCGCCGAGGGCCAGTGCCCGCAGCAGGTAGAGGCTCGATTCGCGTGCCGCTCCGGCGCGCTCGGCCACGACCACTTTCAGCGGCGCTTTCGGCGACACCACGAAGTGGAACGCATTGTCCGCCGCGAGCGCGTCGTCGGACACGCGCACGACCGCGCGCGTGTTCGCGGCCGTGGGCGTGAAGGGGGCGAAGGTCACCGACGCGGCGCCGTGCGGTTCGAGATTGACGTGCTCGTTCTGGACGACGCGGCCGTCGATCTCGAGCGAGAGCTCGACGCCGCTGAGCGGACGGGCCCCGTGGTTCATGGCCCCGGCGGTCACCGTCACGCGATCCTGCTCGGAAAACGGCGATCGCTGCAGCGACACGCGCGTCACGCTCACATTCGAGGCATCCGCGTCCCCGATGGCCACCGGCGTCAGCGTCGCGCGATCCGGCAGCCGGACGCCTTCGGCCCCCTGCCACCCGCCGCGCTGGAAGTCCGAGATCATCACCACCTCGCGCCGCGGCAGCGACGATTCGGAGAGGATGCTGCCGGCCAGCTTCAGCGCCGGACCGTACCGCGTTGCGCCGGCGCCCGGCTTAGCCGTCGCCACGGCCGCCGCCAGCCGGCCGCGGTCCGCGGCGGAACGCAGCGCGACCTCGGCTCCGGAGCTGAAGAACACGATCGAGGCGCGGTCGGACGGCTGGAGGTCGTCGATGGCGCGCCGCGCCGCCGCCGCCGCCCGCGCCCAGCGATCGCCGTAGCCCATGCTGTAAGACCGATCGAGCAGGATCACCACGTCGCGCGCGCCGCCGGAGGCGGTCGCCACGGGAATCGCGCGGCGGAGGAACGGCCGCGCGAAGGCCAGGACGATCAGCGCGAGTGCGGCCAGCCGCAGCAGGAGCAGCGGCCAGTTCCGAATCCGCCGGCGCCGCACGGACTGGTACGGAATCCGCTGCAGGAACATCAGCGACGGAAAGCGCACGACGTTCCTGCGCTCGCGCTGGATCAGATGGATCACGACCGGCACGGCGAGTCCGGCCAGCCCGACGAGGAAGAGCGGCGTGAGAAATGACATGGTCCGTTACCGCACCCGCGCGAGCCGCTCGCGGGTCGTGAGGTACGTGAACAGCGCATGGTCCAGCGGCTGCCCGGTGTTGACGACCGTGTAGTCGATGCGGCTGCTGCTGAATCGTTCCGTCAGGGCGTCGATGTGCGCACGCACCAGCGCGCGATACTCATCGGCGAGCGCATCAGGCACCACCGGAATCTGCATGCCGCTCTCGAGGTCCTCGAAGCTCGACGGATCGCCGAAGCCGAAGTCGATCTCCGCCGGGTCGAGCAGGTGGAACACGATGAGGTCGTTGCCGCGGAACCGCAGCGGTGCCACCGCCTCGACGACCGCATCCGGCTCGTCGTACAGGTCGGAGATCAGCACGAGCAGCCCCCGGCGGCCGAAGTGCTCGGCCATCTTGTGGAGCGGCCCGCGCAGGTTCCCCGCGCCGCCCGTCTTCAGCCGGTCGAGCACGTGCAGCACGATGTCCATGTGCTTGGCCGACGGCGGCACGTTCTCGACAACGTCCGAGTCGAACGCAACGAGCCCGACGCGGTCCCGCTGCTTGTGGACCAGGTAGGTGAGGCAGCCGGCGAGCAGCTTCGCGTATTCGAGCTTGGTCACCCTGCCGGGGCTGGCGAACCCCATCGAGGCGGACACGTCGAGCAGCACCGAGAAGTTCGAGTTCGTGTCCGCCTCGTACTCCTTTATGTAGTAGCGGTCGGTCCGGGCGTACAGCCGCCAGTCCACGCGGCGGATGTCGTCGCCTGGCACGTACCCGCGATGCTCGGCAAAGTCCACCGACGCCCCGAAGTACGGCGAGCGGTGCATGCCGTTGATGAACCCGTCGACGACGTTGCGCGCGACCAGCTCGAGGTTGCCGATCCGCGACAGCACCACGGGGTCGACGAACCGAGCGCCTGGGATTCCGCCGGTTGTCTGCATTCGATCCTCGGCAGGGCTGAAGCCCTGCGCAACAGGAACACCACAACGACGTCTAGCGCAGCCCTTCAGGTCTGCCTGTTCACCCTTTCCACCTACATTCCCGAACGGGGGACTGAAACGGATTCGAGCAGCCGATCGATGAGCGTGTCGGTCGTCACCCCTTCGGACTGCGCGTGGAAGTTCGTCAGGATGCGGTGACGCAGGACCGGGTGCGCCATGGTGCGAATATCCTCGAAGCTCACGTGATAGTGCCCGGCGGTGAGCGCGCGCGCCCTGGCGCCGAGCACGAGGTACTGCGCGGCGCGGACGCTGCCGCCAAACGCCACCCACTTCTTCACCGAGTCCGGGCAGGTCGGCGACTTCGGCCGGCTCGCGCGCGCGAGATTCAGCGCGTAACGCATCACCGGCTCCGCGACTGGCACGCGCCGCACCAGCCGCTGGAACGCCACGAGATCCGCCCCCGTCACCGTCCGCTCGAACTGCGGATCGAGAATCCCCGTCGTGGTCCGCACGACCTCGAACTCCTCGTCCTCCGGCGGATGGTCGATCACGATGTGGAACATGAAGCGATCGAGCTGCGCCTCGGGCAGCGGGTACGTGCCCTCGAGCTCGATCGGGTTCTGCGTCGCGAACACGTAGAACGGTTCATCGAGCGTGTAGGTGCGCCCCTGGATCGTGACGCGGTGCTCCTGCATCGCCTCGAGCAGCGCCGACTGCGTCTTGGGCGGCGTCCGGTTGATCTCGTCAGCGAGGACGATGTTCGCGAAGATCGGTCCCGGCGCGAACACCATCTGCCGCCGCCCGGTCGTCGTGTCCTCCTGGATGATGTCCGTGCCCGTGATGTCGGACGGCATCAGGTCAGGCGTGAACTGGATGCGGCTGAACTTCAGATCGAGCACGCGCGCGAGCGTGTGGATCAGCAGCGTCTTCGCCAGGCCCGGCACGCCGACGATCAGGCTGTTGCCGCCGACGAACAGCGTCAGCAGCACCTGGTTCACGACGTCCCCCTGGCCGATGATGAGCTTCTGCAGCTCGGAGACGATGCGATCGCGGCCGTCTTTCATCCGCTCCGCCAGTGCCACGTCGTCGGTCGCAAGATCAATGGTGTCGGTCTTCAAACCCGGCCTCCTAGAGGCAGCCCTGAAGGGCTGCGCAACACCCGTCGTGATCGCCGTCCGTGTGATTGCCCGCCCCGGCGATCGCCGTCCGTGTGATCGCCTTCGCGCAATGCTCCTTGTTGCGCAGCCCTTCAGGGCTGCCGTGTCAGTGTGTCAATCCGTAAATGACGTAATTGACGCCGAACTTGTATGCCTCGTTGGTGACGTCGACCGGCACGAAGCCGGTGCCCGAGTATTCCCAGTATTCGCTGATGTCCTGATCGACGTTCGCGACGACCAGCAGACGCTTCTTCGGATCGTTGTTCTCGTAGATGCCCCAATAGGATGGCGCCTCCGCCTGGCCGTAAATCGGTGGCGGCGCGAGGTCCTCGGGATGATCGATCTCGAAGAACGAATGAAAGATCTGCGCTGTGCCGTCGAGCTCGACCCATTGCGCGTCGGGCAGCACCTGGCGCATCTGGTACTGCAGGTTGTTCCAATGCGGCCCGCGGAAATCGTCGAAAATCGCGAAGCCCCCCTTGAGGAGATACTTCCGGAAACTCTCGGCCTCCGATGCCGACGGCTGCCAGAAGCCCGGCTCGGCCATATAGGCCACCGGATAGTTGAACAGCTCCGGATCGTCGAGCGAGAGGATGTTGGAGCCGTCGGTGCGGATCCGCAGGAGCGTGATCTCCTGGAGGATTCTCGACAGGTGGACCTCGCCGTCCGGGTAATCGTGGGCCCACATGGGGCCGCCGCCACCGCCGCGGCGGAAGCCGCCGCCGAAGCCGCTGTTGTAGCGCAGCCGCACGAACACGAACCGGCCGTCGTACGGCGTGTTGCCCTGCACCTGCACGTCGAGCGGCGCGCGCCTCGATCCGCCGCCGAAGCGCTGTCCATAAAGGACGGCGCCGGCTGCCGCGACAGCGGCGCACAGAACGGCGGCTCGAACGACGAGTTTCACGGCCTGCCTGCTTTCTTCATGGCTCGCGCCCGCCGAGATCCCGGATCTGCCTGCTCTTGAGCGCCAGATCCGTCAGCAACTTCTCCAGCGCCGACTCGTACCGCGCCTGGTCGATGCTCCCCTTGAGCAGCTTCAGCGCCTCGACGCGGCGCTCGAGATCGCGCCGCTCGACATGGAGCGCCCGCAGCCTCGGATCGGCGGGCAGCGGCTCCGCCGATTCGGCCGTGCCCAGCGAGACGACAGAGGCGAGCCGGCCGATCGTCCCGTCCGCCGACGGCTCGGCCGACCCCTCGCGCTCCCCCGCATCGTCGAGCAGCGGGTGCTCGGTGAGCATGATGCCCTCGCGCTCGTACGCGCGGACCACCTCCGCCTTCGCGGCGTTGAACGCCTCGAGCACCGAGATGCGATGGTTCTTGTCCGCGTCGGCCGTGTCTCCCGTCAACGCGTCGATGAAGTACCCGCCGAACAGCGTGGCGAACTTCTCGGCGGCCGTGCGCGTCGCCGTCACGATCGTGCGTCCGGGCGCCGCCAGCTCGTTGAGGAACGGGGCGCTCGACGGCGTCGTGTCCACGAACACGACGTGTTTCGAGGACAGCTTCCCGAGCAGCGGCGCGAAGTCGGCCGGCGTCATGTCCGGCCCGGGCAGGTTGAACTTCGCCGTCCGATCGGCGTACGTCCCGTTTCCAATCAACACGACGAACACGACGTCGTCCGGCGCTGCCGTCGCGGCGAGCTTCGCGAACGCGCCGGCGATCTCCGCGCGCGTCGCCTTGCCGTTGATCCTCTTCGCGTCCCGCTCGGGCCGATCGGACAGATAGATGATGCGGTCGCGCGACACGCCCAGCCGCGCCGACCCGTCGACGAGCGTTCCCGCCCAGCGATCGAACAGCTCGCCGTGCTCCGGGTCTCCGGCCAGGCCCACGACCACCAGCAGGTGTACGTTCTGCGCCGCGGCCGGCGCGGGCGCCAGCGCGAGCACGACGAGCATCGATGCGAGCGCGGTTCGCAACATTCGTTCTTCCGGTTTCCGTCCTTCTCTTCTACGGTCCACCGTCCACGTTCCGCATGTCACGCGACGCTCACGCGAGGCCCACGCGGCGCCGCAAGAACCATTCGGCCGACAACAGGCCGAGCAAGAGGATCAAGACGACCGGCATGTGCCACAACTCGCGCTCTTCGACCGTCGTGACGCCGCGGCCGGTGTACTGGAGATCCTCCGCCATTCCGGCGACGTTGTCGGGCGTATAGAAGCGCCCGCCGGTTTCGCTCGCGATCCGCTGCAGCCTCGCGGCGTGCATCGTCGCGTCGAAATACTCGGCGTCGCTCGGCGCCGCGCGCACGTCGGTCGTGCCGCTGCCGATGGTCTTGCCGCCGCGGTACGCTTCCACCTGCGCGGAGTACGATCCGGCGTCGGCGGGGGTGAACGTGCCCCGGTACTCGCCGTTGCGATCGCCGGTCCATTGCATCGGGACGTCGAACTCTGTTCCCCTCGGTCCGGTCACGTGCGCCACCGTGCGCGCGTCGTTCAGCTCGACGAATGTCGGATCGACCACGTCGGCCACGAGCGTGACCGGTTCCCCGGGTTCCACGCGATCGGTCGTCGAGCGGACGTCGACCACGCCAGGGACGCCGTCCACCACCCACCGCAACAACTGCCGCCACAGGTTCTCGTGCGTCGGATCGTCGACGTCTATCGACGCGTCCATCTGCCAGTGCCAGGAGTCCTGGACGGGAAACGCGATGGCCTTGCCGCGCCCGTATCGCTGGAACGCGAGGACGACCTGCTCGCGTCGGCCGTCCGTTCCGGTGAGCAGCACGGTCGCCCCGGGCTTGATCGCCCGGATCGGGTTCAGGCTCGTGAGGATGGGCAGATCCTTCCACCGGCCGGCCGACGCGGCCTCGGTCGCCGCGATCTGCGTGACGCCATGGGCCTCGCCCGCGCGGGTCGGCCTGACCCTCAGATGCGCGACACTCAGCGACTCCGCGGCCCGCGACACCCGGTCGAGGACGACCGGCAGCGCGTCGGCGACCGGCGTTTCGGCGTAGCCGCCTTCGGCAAACGCACGCGGGCCGCCGAGCATCAGCAACCCGCCCCCGCGGCGCTCGACGAATTCGCCGATCATCCGCAGCTGATCGCCCGTGAACGCGCCCGCTTCGATGCTCCCGAGGATCAACCCGCGATACGCGAACAGTTCGTCTCGAGTTTTCGGGAAGCCCGCCAGCAACTGCTCCGCGTCGTCCACGCCCACGCGGAAGTACTTGTTCTCGGCCGTCCGCTGCAGCGTGACGACCTGCAGGTTGGGGTCGTCGGCGACCGCCTTCCGCAGGAACTTCATCTCGAACCGGGGCTCGCCTTCGAAGTACAGGATCTTCTCGCGGCGGTCCGCGACCTCGATCAGCGCGTCGCGCGCGTTGTTCTCGGCGACCAGCTCGCCCGGGCGCGGCGCGATCCGGAACCGGAACCGGCGCGCGCCGGCGTCCGATGCCATGAACCGCACCCGCACGGCAGCCGGCTCGCCGTCGGCCGGCAGCTTCACCGCCTGCGATCCGACGATCCGCCCAGCGTCCTCGACGTCGAGCGACACCGTGTCGCCCGCATATCCGGTCTGCGTGACCACGGCGTCGACGACGAGGGAGGTCCCCTTCAGCGCGGTGCGCGGCGTCGAGACGCGGTCGATTTGCACGTCACGCGCCAGCCGATCGCGCCCGATCCCGACCGTGAACACCGGAACCGCGGCCGCCTTCAATCCCAGCAGCGCGTCGTTGAGCGACGCGTCGGTCGTGTCGGCGCCGTCGCTCACGAGCACCATGCCGGCGAGCGGCAGCCCCGCGAGCTCCTGGCGCGCGCCATCCAGCGCGGCGCCGAGCCTCGTCTGCGCCCCCGCGAACGACAAGTCGGATACCGACGCGAGCCGTGAGGCCGCCGACGAGAACCGGAACGTCCGCAGCACGAATCGATCGGAAAGCGCCTGCATCAGCCCCGCGTCGCTCGCGCCGAACTGCTGCTTCACGAACGCGCCGCGCGGCTGGCCGCCCCAGTCCGGGATCTGCATGCTGCGTGAATCGTCGATCAGCACGGCGAGGAAGTTCTGCTGCGGGACGGCCGCCTTCACGACGAGGACGGGACGGAACAGGCACAGGAGGACGAGCGCTATCGTCAGGATGCGGAGGGCGGCCAGCGCCGCGCGCTCGCGCGGGCTCCCCTTTCCGCCGGCGGCGCGGTACGTGACGATGGCGACGAGCAGAACAGCGGCCGCGACGATGGACGCGACGTAGGCGCCGGAGGACGGGTCGAGACGGAACTCCCCCTGCTGGAAGATCACCGGCCGATACTCGAAGAACACTCGGAACAGCGACTCGAACATGCAGGATCGGCTCCGCCTGACTTCAGACGCGGCCGGCCAGGCAGGCGCTGGCCAGCCGCTCGTATGCTTCGACGGCGCTCAGCAGCTCGGCGATGCTTACGTGCTCTTCACTCGTGTGCGCGACGAGAAACGACCCGGGGCCGAAGAGCAGGGGCGCGCCCCAGCGATCGAGCAGCGGCACGTCGGTCGTGAACGGAAAGACCTCGCTCGGCATGCCGGCAACCGTACGCAGCCGGACGGCCGGCACGCGTAGTACCTCTTGGACGCTCACGAGCGGCCGAAGGTCGCCCAGGATCCGCAGAATCTCGTCGGGATCCCCAATCGTGCGGAACAGCACCTCCGCGGCGCCGTGCGGCGAAATGACGTTGGGGGCCACGCCGCCGTCGATCAGCCCCACGCTGTAAAAGGTCGGGCCCAAGTCCGGGTCCGACGGCAACTCCAACGTCCGCAGACGCACGAGTGCGTCGATGAGCTTGTCGATCGCCGAGACGCCGTGCGCGGGCGCGGCTGAATGCGCCGCGCGGCCTTCCGCCACCAGGCGCACCCGCAGCACGCCGCGCGTCGCGGACGCCACCCGGCTGTCGGTCGGCTCGCCGTTGATGAGATACCGCGACCCGATTGGCGCCGCATTCGCCAGCGCCGCGCCGTCGCTGCCACGCTCTTCCCCGACGACGAACAGAAGGCCGACCCTGCGCTCGCCCCCCGCGCGCACCCGTTCGGCCGCCGCCACCTGCGCCGCGAGAATCCCCTTCGCGTCGCACGCGCCGCGCCCGTACAGCCGACCGTTCTCCACGCGACTGGCAAAGAACGGCGGCACGCAGTCGTAATGCGTCGAGAACACCACCACCGGCGGATCGATCGTGGCGATCAGATTGGCGCATCCGCGCGCGAGCGGCTGCTCGACGACGTCGTATCCGAGGTGGCGCAGTTCAGCGGCGAGCCATCGGCCCGCGGCAGCCTCCTGCCCCGTCGTCGAGTCAATATTAATGAGCGCGCGCGCGAACGCGATCGGATCGAACGGCGATGTCATGCTTTTGTCTCATAACAGAAGGACGTAAGGAGGGGAGCCTGGTCTTGAATCTAACAGAAGAACAGAAGAAGGGAAGGTTCTTGTTACACCAAAGACAAGCCCCCCTGTTTCCCTGCTCCTGTTCGGTCACCGAATCCACTCTTCCAATGCCGTCCGCGCATCGGTCTTCTCGTCCCGATACTTCACGATGATCGGCGTCGACACCGACAGGCCCCATGCCTTCCCTGCTCCTGTCGTGACGGGTCGCGAGCCCGGGACCACGACGGCGCCCTCCGGGACGACGAGCGGCCCGCCCGACGGCTCGATGATCCGGTTGTTCGGCAGATCGTAGATCGGCGTCGATCGCGTGAGGATCGTCCCCGACGCCAGCACGGCGCGCCGCTTGACGATCGCCCCTTCGTAGATCCCGCAATTGCCCCCGATGAGGACATCGTCTTCGACGATGACCGGCAGCGCGCCGACGGGTTCGAGGACGCCGCCGATCTGCGCCGCGGCGCTGACGTGCACGCGGCGTCCGACCTGCGCGCAGGATCCCACGAGCGCATGCGAGTCGATCATCGTCTCGTCAGCCACGTACGCGCCGATGTTGATGTACATGGGCGGCATGCAGATGACGCCGCGGCCGAGGTACGCCCCGTCGCGCACCGTCGAGCCGCCCGGCACGATGCGCACGCCGGAGTGCGCGTCGAATTTCTTCAGCGGCAGCGTGTCCTTGTCGAAGAACGGCCAGCGCCCGTGATCCGCCGACATGTCCGAGACGTCGCCGAAACGGAAACCGAGCAGGATGCCCTGTTTGACCCAGGCGTTGACGCGCCAGCCGGCGGGCGCGGAGGCGTCGGGCTCGGCCGCGCGAGCCTCGCCGGTCGTCAACGCGGCGCGCAGGCGTTCGAACGCCTCGCGCGCCTGCCATCGATCCGCGGAGGCTCCCGCGGCATACAGCCCCTCGATTTCGTGCGCGAGCGGCGTCATGACGGCACGGCCGGCGTCGCGGCGGCGATGCCGAGGTCGGCGAGCACGCGCGCGATCCGCTGCCGCGACGCGTCGCGCGGCGGCACGAGCGGCAGACGATATACCTCGCGCAGCAGTCCCATCGCCGCCATGGCGTACTTCACGGGGATCGGGCTCGACTCGATGAAGTTCACCTGCATCAGCGGCAGCAGCTCGGCATGCAGCTTCCGGGCGGACGCGAAGTCGTTGGCCTCGGCGAGCTCCACCATCCTCGACATCTCCGCCGGCACCTCGTTCGACACCACCGACACGATCCCGCGCCCGCCCACCGACATCACCGGCAGCGTCAGCGCATCGTCGCCCGAGAGCACCAGGAAGCCGGCAGGGACGGCCGCGCAGATCTCGCACATCTGCGTCACGTTGCCCGAGGCTTCCTTGACGCCGATGATGTTCGGGATCGCGCTCATCCGCAGGATCGTCGGCACGTCGACGTTGACGCCCGTCCGGCCGGGCACGTTGTACACGATGATGGGCAGCGGCACCGCCACGGCGATCGCGCGGTAGTGCTGGAACAGGCCTTCCGGCGACGGCTTGTTGTAATACGGCGTGACCGAGAGGATGCCGTCGGCGCCGACTTCCGCCATGCGGCGCGCCGACTCGATCACCTCGTGCGTGTTGTAGCCGCCGGCGCCGGCGAGCACCGGGACCTTGCCCGCGGCCTCGGCGACGACGATCTCGACGATGCGCGCGCGCTCGTCGGCGGTGAGTGTCGGCGTCTCGCCCGTCGTACCGCAGGGCACGAGGAAATGAATGCCCGCGTCGATCTGCCGCCGCGCCAGTCTTCGGACACCCGCCTCGTCGAGCGAGCCGTCGTCGAGGAACGGCGTGACGAGCGCCGTCCCGCAGCCCGTGAATGGTTGCCTCATCCCTCCTCCTTCTTTCACTCCGGGGGGCTTCGCCCCGCCGGACCCCCCAACTCACTCGCTAGCGGGGGCCCCCCGGCCCCGCGCCGCTCGTGAGGCTCGCTCGCCACGCTCGCTCGCGCTCCGGACATTTCGCCCCGCCGGACCCCCCAACTCACTCGCTATGGAACCAGTTCTGTCCCCAAAACATCGTTCATGGTGAACCAGCCGCTGCGCCCATGCACCCAGCGCGCGGCCTCGAGAGCCCCGCGCGCGAAGCCCGATCGATCGCGCGTGGTATGCGTCAAGGTGATCGTTTCGCCGGGCCCGTCGAATCCGACCGTGTGCGTGCCGGGAATCGATCCCGCGCGCGTCGATGCGATGTCGATCGGGCGCTCGTAGCCGCCTCGTTTCAGCGCCTTCTCGAGCAGGAGTGCCGTGCCGGACGGTGCGTCGCGCTTCGCCGCGTGGTGCGCCTCGTGGATCCACGCGCCGAACGCCGCATGTGGCGCCACCAGCCGCGCCGCCTGCTCCATCAGGGCGGCGAACAGATTGACACCGAGCGCGAAGTTCGGCGCGGCGACGACACCGATGCCTGCCTTCGCGGCGGCCGACCGCAGCTCGGGCTCGGCCGCGCGCCATCCCGTCGTGCCGATGACCACGTTCGTCCGGCGCTCCGCCAGCGCCCGAACGTTCGACGGGACGGCATCAGAGGTCGAGAAGTCGATCGCGACGTCGGCGGCCGGCCAGCCGGAGGGATGCGCCGCGTTGTGCAGATCGACATGCCCGGCGACCTCGAAGCCGTACTCGCCGCTGAGCGATTCGACGAGCCGCCCCATGCGGCCGTAGCCAATAAGAAGAATCCGCATCACAAGTCCTTGCCGAGCTGCGAGCTGCGGACTGCGAGCTGCGTTTCGACCGGCTCTCGAAAGAACTCCTCATGCAGCCTGTGCATGCCGCGAGTGAGATCGGCCTCGCTGAGCACGATCGTGACGTTCCGGCGCGAGGCAGCCTGCGACACCATGCGCAGCGGGAACCCTTCCAGCGCGCCGACGACTTCCGCCGACAGGCGCGGATCGGCGCGGAGATTGTCGCCCACCGCGCAGAGGATCGCCATGCCGCGCTCGAACCGCACGTCCGCGAACTCGCTCAGCGATTCGACGATGTCGGTGAGCCGCGAATCGTCGTCTATGGTCACCGACACGCTGACTTCCGATGTGGTGACGACGTCAACCGAGGTGCGGTGGCGGTCGAACGCTTCGAACACGCGGCGCAGGAAGCCGTGCGCCATCAGCATCCGCGTCGAGGTGATCTCCACCATCGTGACGTGGCGCTTGCAGGCGACGGCGGCCAGCGGCGTGTCGCGCCGCGCGGGCGTCGACGTGATGAGGGTGCCTGGCGCCGTCGCTCGATGGCTGTTGAGAATGCGGACCGGAATGTCCTGCGCGACCGCCGGGAGGATCGTGCTGGGGTGCAGGACCTTCGCACCGAAATACGCCAGCTCCGAGGCTTCGCTGAACGACAGGTGGGAAACCACACGCGGTCGGTCGATGATGCGTGGATCCGCGGTGAGCATACCGTCCACGTCGGTCCAGATCTGGATCTCGCTCGCCTGGAGCGCCGCGCCGATGATGGCGGCCGAGTAATCCGACCCGCCCCGGCCGAGCGTCGTCGTCACGCCCTGCGCCGTCGCGCCCACGAAGCCACCGACGACCGCGATGCGCCCGGCGTCGAGCGCCGGGTCGATTTCCCGCGCGACCGCGCCGGCCGTGGGATCGGTCAGCGGCGCGGCGGTCATGTGCACCGCGTCGGTGACGATCGTCCGCCGCGCGTCGATCCACGCGGCAGCGAGCCCGGCGGACGTCAGCGCGGCGGCCACCAGGCGGCTGCTGACCAGCTCGCCGATCGAGGCGACCGCGTCCAGAGCGTTCGGCGAGGCCTCGCGAAGAATGGCGACGGCCGTCAGCAGCGCCCTGAGATCCTCGAAATGCGCGTCGATGTCGCGCGCAACCCGTGCGGCATCCTGCGGCTGCACCAGCCGATGCAGGGCCTCGAGGTGGCGGGCCGAGAGCTGCCGCAGTCCCTCGGCGATGCGATCGGTCTCGCGCTGCTCCGCGGCCGACGCCAGCGCCAGCAGGCGATCGGTGACGCCCGACATCGCGGACACGACGACGACGAGCGGCGCCCCTGGCCGCCTGGCCGCGGCGCCGACGATCGCGATCAGCCGGCCGATTGCGTCGGCGTCCGCGACCGACGTGCCGCCGAACTTCATCACCAGCGGGCGCGCGCGCATGTCATCAGTCTCCATGGATCGCGCCTTCGGCGATCATCAGCTCGGCGTTCAGCACCGCCGCGCCGGCGGCGCCGCGAATCGTGTTGTGTCCGAGCGCGATGAACTTCAGATCGAGCACGCGGCACGGCCGCACGCGGCCAATCGTGACCGTCATTCCGCCGTCGCGTCCGGCATCGAGTCGCGGCTGCGGCCGGTTCGGTTGATCGAGATACAGGATCGGCCTCGGCGGCGCGCTCGGGAGTCCGAGCGCCTGCGGCCGTCCCGTGAACGCGCCGAACGCGGCAATCACGTCAGCGGGCGACGGCTTCGTGTCGAGGGCGACCGAAATGGACAGCGTGTGGCCGTCCACCACCGGCACGCGCGTAGTCTGCGCGCTGACCACCACCGGATACGCGGTCACGCCGTCGTCCTCGAACGTGCCGAGGATCTTCTGCGTCTCGCTCTCAATCTTCTCCTCCTCGCCGGAGATCCACGGGATGACGTTGCCGAGGATATCGAGCGATGGCACCCCGGGGTAGCCGGCGCCGGACACCGCCTGCATCGTCGTCACCATCACGGACTTCAGCCCGAACTGCCTGAGCGGCGCCAGCGCCATCGAGAGCACGACCGTCGAGCAGTTCGGATTGGTGACGATGGCGCCGCGCCAGCCGCGCGCGCGCCGCTGGACCTCGAGCAGCTGAAGGTGATCGGCGTTGACTTCGGGAATGAGGAGCGGCACCACCGGGTCCATCCGGAAGCTGCGCGTGTTGCTCACGATAACGTGTCCCGCGCGGGCGAATTCCGGCTCGATCGTGTTGGCGGCGGCGGCATCCAGCGCCGAGAACACAATCTGCGGCGCCGATCCCGGCGTGCACGCCTTCACCGGCGTCGAGGCGATCTCGTCGGGCAGCGGCCATGACAGACGCCACGAGGCGGCCTCGCCGTAACGCTTGCCTTCCGAGCGTTCGCTCGCCGCGAGCCACGCCGGCCGGAACCACGGATGCGCCGCGAGCTGCCGGATGAACTGCTGCCCGACCATGCCGGTCGCGCCCAGGATCCCGACGTCCATTCTCTGCATTTTATTGACCGGGGGGCTTCGCCCCGCCGGACCCCCCTACTCACTCGCTCGCGGGGGCCCCGTCGCCCCGCTCCGCTCGTGAGGCTCGCTCGCTGCGCTCACTCGCGCAGTCTGGCCGGCCGACGAACGCCCTAAAACAAAACCCGCCGTCTGCATGTGCAGGTCGGCGGGTTGCGGTGTTTCCTTGCGATGTCTGTCTACATCACGGGCGCACGCACACCACCGGCCTGCCGGGTCGCTTGACCCGCTTTCGAGACATCACGGCGTGTGCTTTCGTGCGCATACGGCTCAACAGCAGTATAGAGGCCCGTGTTCGCACTCGTCAACCCGGCCCGGCAGTCGTCCAGGCGACTCTGCTGCCTTGTTGAGATGCTGCAATGCGAATGTGCGTTCGGTCAGTTCTTCGGTCGCTTCAGGGTGATCCATATTCGACCACCAAAGCCCAACGCTGCAAATGAGCCGCGGGCCGCAGCGCCATGATGGCACAGCCGAGCGGGCGCGTCGGCTCCATTTGCGTGTTATGCCTCGGAGGGTACAAACCGGGTACATGGGTAACACATCAGACCGGCGGTTAACTCTGTTACCTATCTTTCCGGTTGCTCAGAGCTGGTTGTGGGCAACCCGAGCCACAAACACACGGCGCGTTCAACGGAGGCCAACTGAGCACCGCCGAGTCTTCCCAACGAACGAATCAATTTGGCGTGCGGAATGGTCACGAGATTCTGCGCATCGAACACGCCCGCGCGCAGGAAGGAGACGGACACCGCCGCCTCAAATCGGGACTGGCGTGGACTCGTGGTGTGCGGGACGAGCGTGACAAGAGCACGGTCGGTGTCCTCAGCGGGGATGCTGATGACCACCGCGGGACGCACCTTCGCTGCCATGCCGAGGTCCACCAACCAGACCTCGCCCCGGCGCGGCGGCGTCATTCAGGCTGCTCGCGATGATCGAGTTCGGTAAACAGGCGATCGGCGGCCGCCACCAAATCGTCGTCTTGCGGCAAGTCGTGCGGGCCCAACGCCACCCGCCGCGCGAGTTCCGCCACGAGCTCCGACCGTTCCCGATCCGGGAGCGCCTCGAATTCGTCGAGCAGCTTCTGCGTGGCTTTCGTCACGAAATCAGAGTCCCATTTTGTGTTCTTCGCGTCAAGCTTGTCGGTGATTGCGAGGCATAACGGTCGCTCTCACCAGCGGCCGCTCATGATCGCACCGGCGGTCGTCTGGTGCAACGCGTGTCAGGCGGGACCGAATTCGTGGGTGCAGAACTTCGTCTTACGTCCTGATCGGCACGGACACATCTCGTATGTGCGGGTGGGCCTGACGATACCCCAGTAATCGAGATTCGATAGCAGGTACACCCGAGCGGTCAAGCACAGGTCACGGCACGTGCGATCAAAGGTTGGCAAGTCGGTCGCCAGCCTCTTGAGTGCCCAACTACTGCAAGTTAGGACCGTCGCCGCGAGCGGAGAGCCCGGCCTGATCGTCTTGTCGTCCGCTGCAAGCCAACCGACAGCGTCTGTTCCCAGGAGAATCCGACTTTGCGCGAGTTCAGCGGCGCGACCGGCTTCGATCCAAAAACATTCGAGGGAGCCCCAGCTGGGATGGACGGCGTCGCACAGTACGTCGTACTCATTCAGCAGTTCCGGACGTTCATAACGCTTTGCTGCCTTCTGAACCAGCGTCAGAACGTTGGTTCGCTGCATCAGTTGCGCAGTAACCGACGGCGCAGCTCGCTGACAAGTGCCCCTGCTTCGCCCTGAAGTCGCTGGAATTCATCTCGGTTCGCGCTCTCGAGTTCGCCACGCTTCTCCGGATCGGCATACGTTTCGACCGATTGCATCCGTGAGAGCCGCCGCTTAGTCTCAGCAACATCTCTGAAGTACTTGTCAATTCGATTCGCGAGTAATTCATCGTCGGCCAAGAGCATCGCCTCAGCTGCCAAGCCATCGGCGGTCGCTTGGCTCGTTGTTCCACTCCACAGCCCATGGGATACGAGTTCTTTGGCCAAAACCGAATAGGCGACAAAGCGTTGCTCGCGCAGCCATTTCGACTGTTCATTCTGCTTAAGCACTCGCTGTAACCAAAGGACGTCGAGAAGCTTCGTCACTATGGCGCCAAGTCCGATCGCTCCAATTAGCTGTATCCAGTCCACAATAGATGTCCGCGATTTACCGACTCGCCCGAATGCTCATGGTAACGACTCCGGTCCACAAGTTGTTTGGCAGTGCCGCGCCGGGCGTGAACCCGCAGCAGCTGTCTTCGTTCCTGGCATCTGTCCGCCCAACATGTAGTAACCCGCAGGAACGGAGGTCGTCGGATATGCTGCGCCCCTCACGGCAGGTCGTCAAGCGGACTTCTGATGCCGACGTCTGATGCCTGACTTCTGATGCCCGGACACGACCTGCCATGCTGGCGTCCAGGCGCCCGCGAAGCCGGACGCGAGGACTACCCGTGGAGGAGACTGGCGTTACTCGGTGCCGGGCGTGATCGCATCCACGTCCGCAAGGTCCTTCGGGCGGCCGGCCGCCAGCTTGTTCCTGACGAACGAGGACCGCCCGAGAATCCCGACGTCGTGCGTGCCCAGCCGAGCGACGACACGGTCCGCCCAGGCCTCCTCCCACGTGACGCCGCTGATGGACGTGATGACGTGGATCTGCACCGGCTCCACGCCCATCTGGAGCATGCGACGCGGCTCGAGCAGGTCCGCGGGCCGAAGCTCGGTGGTCGGAAAGCCGAAGGCCGCGACGGCGTCGAGGAGACGCGACGCATTGTCAAGCGTGGGCCGCACGAAGACGTCGAGATCGCCGGTGAAACGTGGAGCGCCGTGCAGCGCGAGCGCGTACGCGCCGACGATCAGGAACTCAACGCCACGGGCAGTCAGCGAGCCGATGAACTCGTCGAAGTCGGGAGCCAGATCCATGGACCTGCTTTCGAAGGAACTCGACGGCCGCCAGCCGCTCCGCCGCGGGCCGACTGAGCCAGAATGAGAGGCCTGACTTCTCACGGCGCTCCGCGTCGAATGTGGTCAGACGAACGACACGCTGCAGATGAAAGCGCATGGAGTCCCGTCAGATCATACATCCGACCGTTAGAAGCGTCCGCAGCGTGCCGCGCCGGTCGAGATCAGCGGCGGTCCACATAACCCTTTCTCGCGCGCACGGTGAGGCCCTCCCCCTTCACGCGCACGTCCACGCGGTGCAGCCTGCCGTCGTGCGCGACAGGGGCGAATCCCAGTCGGTAGGCCAGCCGGACGCGTGCCAGTATGGTGCTCAAAACCAGCTCCGGCTTGCTGCGCAGGTGTGGCACCTCCGTGATCAGCACCCCGCCGGTGAAATCTGCGACAGCGCCAAGCGACCGCTCGGGCCGCACGATAATGACTCCGCGCCCCTGCGGGATCACAGCGGTCAGGAACGGTGCCACGATGTTGAGGCTGACGCCGGACGCGGCGGCATGATCCGCCGCATCGACCATGCCCATCCTGTTTCCGGTCGCGCGGCCATCGGTGCACAGAATCACCGCGCGGCGGCCCGTTTCGCCGTCGAGCGCGGATACGGCCGCGTCCGCGGCGTCCCAAATCAGTGATGGACCGTGGCGCTCGCGCTCGGATCGATCGATCGCGGTGTCGATCGCCTTCGCAAGCTCACCGGGATCGGACGTGAACGCCGGGCTCAGCGACAATCGTCCGGCGATGGCGCCGACGCGGGCACGATCGCCGCGCCCGAGACCGTTCAGCAGTTGTCCGGCGCTTTTCCGCAGCGCTCCGAGGCTCAACTCGAACACCGTGGCCGCGACTCGCGCGGGGTCGTTGCCGGAGAGCGTCACATCGCCCGAGTCCGTGACGCTGTTCGTCACGTCTACGAGCAGCACGAGCGACATCCTCTCGGCTTGCTCGAAGGACAGGATCTGGCGCTGCTCGCCATCCGCGGCAATTTCAAAGTCCGCCTGCCGAAGGCCTGACACCGGGCGCTCATCTGGCCCCTCCACCACCGCATCGACGACGATCAACCCGTCGCCGTGGGAGAGCGGAAACGAATTGGCGTGAATGACGCCGAGCGTCGCCGCAAGTACGACCGCGCTGGCCGTCAGTCTCATTGCGGCGCCGCAAGATAGCTGGTGCGGGCGCGCGCCTTGATGCCCGGGCGCGTCAACCGCACGTTCAGCTTGTGGATCTTGCCATCGAGCGCGGCTGGCGTGAACCCGAGTGTGTACTGGTGCCGCAGCTCGGCCGTCACTCGCGCGAAGGTCGCCGTCAAGTCCGCGTCGTCCTTCAAATCGAAGTGGCCGCCGCCAGAGAGATCCGTGGGGCTGGCCATGTCCAGGTCGAGGGCGTGTCCCTGCAGGCCGATCGCATACACCATGAAGCCTTCCTCGCGGGCACGGCGTTCGATCCGACCGCGGCCGGTGTCGAATCCCGGCAAATCGCCTGTGTCGTGACCGTCGGTCAGGACGAGAATGACGCGCCGTCCGCTTTCGTCGGCGAGCGACGTCATGGCGACGTCCACGGCGTTCCACAGCGGCGTGTTGCCTCCGGGCCACAGCTCCTCATCGACCACGCGCCTCAAGCGCTGCTTGTCACCGGTGAGAATCGGGCTGATGGCGATCTCGTAGCCGAAGGTGCCGATCCGCGCGCGATCCTGCGGCGACAGCGCCTCGACGAAGTGACGCGTCGACTCGCGGACGCGCCAGAAGCGGTTCACCATGCTGCCGCTCATGTCGAGCATCACCGCTACGGTGATGGGCTGGATGGCCGAGGAAAAGACCTCGATGGCGACGGCCCTGCCGTTGTCGAAGACCTGGAAGTCGCCCTGAGTGAGGTCCGGGACGAGGCGCCCCTCGGCATCACTCACCGTGGCATAAACGGCGACGGTCTGCACGCCGACGCGTATCGGCTGCGTCGGGTTCGTGGACAGCAGCAGCGGGAGCGCGGTGGAGAGGATCACGACGCGGCTCATGGGATGGCCGCCAGCATAGGCCCGTGCGGGGCTGGCGGCAGGGGGCGGCCTCTAGTGGCAGAATCAGATGTCGTCGCTGCCGCCTTTTCAGGGGCGTATGATTCTCGCCAGCATGTTCGACGTGCGCGTCGCGCTCGCGATCGCCCTGCTGCTCGTCCACGCGCCGGCGCCGCTGCAACGTGGAAGACGTGACGAGCCCCCGCGTCCCTGTGCCGCCGCAGAGATCTGCTGTCCCTATCGTCTGGCTGGATTCTCTCGCGCGGAACCGGCTCCGACTGCCATCCGGCGCGTCGCTGTGAATCTCAACCAGGTCCGCCGGCCGTATCCGAGCGGCATCGCGATCCTCGAGATCGGGATCAATGAGAAAGGGCGGGTGGTCTCGGCCTGCGTGCTGCGCGGTCTGCGGAGCGACTTCGACAGGGCCGCTCAGGCAGCAGCGATGCGCTGGTTGTTCACGCCGAAAGTCCTCCACGGGCAACCGGTCGGCGTCGCGATGACGATAACGCTTGGGACTCCCGATCGACCGCCCGGAATGGCCCGAAGATCGCGCGGCCCGCACGGACTCGGACGCTTGCCCTAGCCCTGCCCTAGCCCAGCCCTAGCCCTGGGCTAGACGCCGTCAGCGTTCACCCATTCGTAGCGCTTCTCCTCGCCGCCCAGGCGCCATCGCGCCGGCCAGACGGTGCGCTGCCAGTCGAGCGGTTCGCCGAGCGGCTGGGCGCTCGCCGCGCGCGCCAGCGCCGCGCGAAGGTCGCTCGCCGCCGCGGCGTCGACCGCGTCTGGAGCGAGCGAGACGAACAGCGCGGTCCCGCTGCGGGCGACGAGATCGAGCCACTGCCGGTTGTACTTCCACGGGATCGCGTTGGTGACGCCGACGCAGTCCGCGTCCGCGGCGTAGAACGCGTCGTGCTGCACCCCGCGGAACGCGAGCGTGTTCACGCCCATCTTCCGCGTCCGCGCCCATTCGGTGCCGCTCGTGTCGTCGCCGATGCGGCAGATCTCGAACACGCCCGCCGACAGATGGCTGACGGTGTTGCAGCCGATGATCAGCGCATCGCCAGCCGCCGTGCGGATCGCGTCGTACAGGCCCGAGATGACCTCCGCGGTCGTCCGTCCCGGCCCGGCAGCGAACGTCCATCCATCCCTGGTCATCGCGCTGCCCATCTGGGATCCCCAGCGCCCGAACACATCGAACGTCGTGTAGTCGTGCTTGATGAGATCGAAGCCCCACGCGCGAAGGCGCGCGACGTCCTCCCCGATCTTCCGGCCGGCGTCAGGCACGGTCGGGTCGAGGAACTGGCGGTCGCGCGGAAGACGCCAGGCGTCCGGCGTGCCCGCGGCCGCCTGCAGCGGCCGGATCCAGACGCCAGGACGGGCGCCAGCCGCGCGCACGTCGGCGGCGACCTTCGCCATGTCGCCGAACTTTGCGTTGCCCCGATCCCAGATGCCCGTGAGGCTCTTGTCTTCCCGCTGCGGCTGCCAGCCATCGTCCACGACGGCGAACGGCCGGTTGCGGTCCGCAGGCGAGAGCGCGACGATGCGCCTGGCATCGGCGAGGAAAGTCGCGGCGCTGTTCTTGCCGTAGGCCCAGTACCAATCGTTGCTGCCGTAGGCGGTCTGCGCCGGACGTTTCGGGTCCGGGCACATGTCGCGGCAGAACGCATGAAGCGCCGCGAACGGCGATTCGCCGGATCGTCCCTGCCGGCAGACGACGTCGCAGACATCCAGCGAACGCGCGCCGAGCAGAACGCCGGCGCCGCCGCTCCGCACGTCGGCGAAGAGGCTGATCCCCTCGGGGTCGATGTGCCAGTAGCAAAAGGCCCGCGGCCGCGTCCGCACGCCGTACGCATGCGTGAGCCGCCCGTCGTACGCCGCGAAGTACCACGGCATCACACGGTCGGGAACCATGCCCCGCCATTCGAGATCGCCGTAGCCTCGCTCCCACGCGTCGCCGAGCACCAAGCGGACGGCATCGGTCCGACCGCGCCAGCGAAGGTGCAGCCGCTTGATCGCCGCTCCTGGTGCGGACAGCCGAACGCGCCACGCGTCCGTGACGCGCTGAAGTGTGACCACCAGACCGTTGCCGCGCCATTCATCACCGGCGGCGACCAGCCTCTGCTCGCCGTCAGCGGTTTCGACCCCGATCGCGTCCGGCATTTGGTGAAGATCGAGAAAGCTGCCGGCGGCCGCCGTGCGCGGGGACGGGGTCCGCGCGGCTGGCGACTGCGGCAGCGACAGGCCGATGCCGCCGAGCGCGGCCTGCTGCAGGAAGTCGCGCCGTGAGGGGTCTGAAGCCATGTCGATGCGCCCTTATGCGGCCTCTCGCGGGTGGACGTCGCGGGCGATGCGTTCAGCGGAGCGCCTCATCGCGACATCGAGATCGTAGGCAGCCTGGAGGTTCATCCAGAACTCGGCGGTCGTTCCAAAGTACCGTCCGAGACGCAAAGCTGTATCGGCCGTAACGGACCGTCGGCCGTTGACAATCTCGCTGATGCGCGTGACGGGAACTCTCAGATCGCGAGCAAGCCTGTTGATGCTCACGGCAAGCGGCTTCATGAGATCTTCCCGCAGGATCTCGCCGGGATGCACAGGCGGTAGGCGGCGGTTTCTGGCCATCGTGTTCTCCCTGACTGCCCGCGTTAGTGATAGTCGACGATGTGAACCTCGTACGCGTCACCGTCACGCCAGGTGAAGCAGACGCGGTACTGATCGTTGATCCTGATGCTGTGCTGCCCGTTGCGATCACCCGAGAGCGCTTCAAGGTGGTTGCCGGGAAACGCACTCAGGTCGCGAAGGCCCCGCGCAGCGTTCAGTTGCTGGAGCTTTCGTTGAGCGACGCGGGCGACACGTTGGAGGCGGCGGCTGAACCGGCCGGCGAACAGGTCCTGAGCCTCCCGGTCGCCAAACGAGCGGATCACGTCGACAGGGTATAACGTGATGCGTTACATGTCAAGCAGTATGAGCGATGGCCGCCATGAGCTGACGCACACTCGGGGTGGCTATTGGCTCACCGCGGCGTGATGCGTCCCACCGTATCCGCCGTGCTGAAGTAGATCGCGCCGTCCGGCGACACGGCGACGAGCCGGATCCCGCCGACGCGGTCCTGAAGGAGCCGTTCGGCCGTCAGCGTCCGCGAGCGGGCCGCGACGGGGACCCGAAGCCGCACGAGATGACGGCCTTCATCAGAGGCGACGAGCACGTCGTTTCGGAAGGCCGGCAGGAGATCCCCTTCGTAAACAGCGGCAGAGCGGACGTCCGCGTCCGCGAGCCGGTAGCTCACGCCCGCGCGCGGCGGGACGGACGGACCGATCGGCACCGCGGACAACGTGGCGGCCGCGCCCGCGCGATCGACAATCCACGCAGCGGATCGTCCCCGATCCCATGCGATGCCCTGCGGCGCGTCGAACACCGCGGTGATGACCGGCGTGCCGTTCTGCTCGCGCGGCGTCGTGCCGTCCCGTTCCAGGCGCAGCAGCTTTCCTTCGAGCGACGTCGCGCCGCCGTGGCCGTTCGTGCCCACGGACAGCAGCAGCCGCCCGTCCGGCATGGTGCGCACTGACGCCGCGCCGGCACCGTCCACGGGCGCGACCTCGTTGACGAGCACCGCACGTTCACCCAGCACACCCGCGGTCTCGCGGAAGCGGGCCAGACGATAGGTCGGACGGTCACCCGACCGATCGGCAGGCGCGGCGTACACGACATAGACGAAGTGCGTGCGGGCGAATTGTGGATCCAGCGCAAGCGCGAGCAGTTCTCCGCCCTCGACGTCAACGCTGGCGGACGGCGTCCGCGAAGGCTGTCCACCCGGATCGTCGATCGTGCGAACGCTGCCCCGGCGCTCCGCGACGAACACGCGTCCGTCCGGCGCCACCGCGAGGTCGGTCGGATCGGCCAAGCCATCGGCGACACGCTCGACGGCGAGCGGCACACCGTCGCTCGTGATGCCCGCGGGGCCGGACGACCAGGCCACGGCGCTGGTCTCGCTGGCCGTCGCGGCCTGCACGTTCACCCGCAGCGGCGTCGATCGCGGGCTCTCGAAGACGTCGCCGTCGAGCACGAACGCCGCAAGCTCCAGCGTGTGAGAGCCCTGCACCATGGCGGGCAGCCTGCCGCTGCACGCAAACCCCACCGCGCCCGCGGTCGTCGCACACGTGGCGTCCGCGACTTCGCTGCGCGCGTTGTCGACGTAGATGGCATAGCGGAACGTCGCCAGCTCCGACGCGCCCGCGGCCTGCTGGTCCCAGCCGATGCGCTCGCGCCCGGTGATCGTCTCTCCCTCGGTGCCGCCGGGCGATGGCGTCGGGGGCGTCTTTTTCTCGCACGCGGTCGTGCCGAGTGCGATGAGCAGCGTGCACCAGAGCCGGCGCGGCATGATCGGCACCATAGCACGACGCGCGCGGCGACTGGTGTCCCGTCCCCGTGGATCGTGGCATAAATCCCGGAGCGCGGCGCCTGTCTGGCAAGGCGCGACGACCGAGAATACTGGGTGTATTTGAGGAAGGAGCAACGCAGCCAGACGGGATGCCCCGCCCGGGAGTTATGTCACGAACCACGGGGACGGGACACCAGCTCAGCCGATCTTCGCGGGGTCCCCGGCGGGCGGCGCGCGTTACGATAGCCGCGTGCGGCTCCGGCATGTGTTCGTCGGCGGCGCGATGGCGGCGTCAGTCGCGCTCGCGCTCACTCATGGCGCGCGCGCGCAATCGCAACTGCGCGCGCGGGTGTACGCATCGGGCTTCACCTCGCCGGTCGCCTTCGTGCAGGATCCCACCGACGCGGCGGTGCAGTTGGTGCTCGAACAAGCCGGGCGCATCCGCGTGGTGCGAAACGGCGCGGTTCAGGCCACGGATTTCCTGAACCTCACGCCGTCGGTCGCGTCAGGCGGCGAGCGCGGCCTTCTTGGCCTGGCGTTTTCTCCCGACTACGCGACGAGCGGCCGCCTCTTCGTCAACTTCACGAACACCTCCGGCGACACGGTCGTGGCCAGATTCAAGCGTTCGTCGAATCCCCTCGTCGGGGATCCCGCGTCACGCTTCGATCTGCGATGGGGCCCCGGCACCCGCACGTCGATCGCCCAGCCGTTCTCGAATCACAACGGCGGCAACCTCGGGTTTGGGCCCGATGGACATCTCTACATCGGCCTCGGCGACGGCGGCTCGGGGAACGATCCCGATCACCGCGCGCAGAATCCCGCGGAGCTGCTCGGCAAGATGCTGCGCATCGACGTGAACGTTCCCGACAGCGACGCGACCGGGTACGCCGTCCCTTCCGACAATCCCTTCAGGTCGAGCGAGGGCGCCCGCCCGGAGATCTGGAGCTTCGGCCTCCGCAACCCGTGGCGCTATTCGTTCGATGACCCGGCGCGAGGCGGCACCGGCGCGCTCGTCATCGCCGACGTCGGCCAGGGACAGTGGGAGGAAATCGACTACGAGCCGCGCGGCCGCGGCGGGCGCAACTACGGCTGGCGCAATCGCGAAGGGGCGCACGACAACGTGACCAGCCGTCCGCCGGCGTTCCTGCCGCTCACCGATCCCATCCACGAATACAACCACTCGGTCGGCGCGTCCATCACCGGCGGGTACGTCTACCGCGGGTCCGCGCTGGGCGCGTCGTATCGCGGGCGCTACTTCTTCGGGGATTTCGTCAGGAGCCGCGTGTGGTCGATCGCGCTCGCGGTCGATCCCGACACCGGCGAGGCGACGGCGTCGAACCGCATCGAACACACCGCCGAACTCGGCGGCTCCTCAGCGCTCGGCGGCGTCAGCTCGTTCGGCATCGACGCCAACGGCGAGCTCTACATCGTCAGCTACGCGGGGGCGGTGCTTCAGATCATCGGCGCGACCACGGTCCCCTCGACGCCGGTGGGACTCAGGATTCTGCGCTAGCAGTGACGAGCATCAGTCCCTGCACGTGAGCGATCGCCGCAATCTGACCGTCGACGAACGGCGCCGGCGGTCCGAGCGCTTCGAGGCGCGCGCGTTCCTCGCCGTGCCACGTCGCCGCGGCCTCATCATAGGGGAGGTTGGGGAATGACGCCCTCACGACGTCACGCAGATACGCCTCAATCGCGGGCATGTACATGCATGCAAGACGCCACCCGTGAACCGCCGGCCCTATCTCTTCAAAAGGCGGTGCTCACGAAAGAACGCCCACATCTGACTCGAGGCGTCGATGCTGCGGCTCGTGGGTCCGACGAACCAGTCCGGCAGCGGCCCGCCGCCCGGCCAGGTATGGCCTCCTCCCTGCACCGTGTAGAGGACCACGGCCGCTTCATCTGCACAGCTCGTGTATTCGAGGCGTGTGACATCCTCCGCCACCACAGATTCGATGGGGTTCGGTTCGCACCGGTTTCTGTGAGCCCAATTCGCCGTCCATGTCGGGATGCTCGGAAACGGCCTGGAAGCGACCCACGACGTGCCGCCGCCGTACGGCGTTGCCGTATCGGCGGTCCCATGAAACGCGATCATCGGCACCGGCCGGCGATCGGTACACCAGTCCCACGGGAGTAATTGCGCGGACGCCACCATCCCGACCGCCGCGATCCGATCGGAGAGCGTGCAGGACAGCACGAACGCCATGCCTCCGCCATTGGACAGCCCGTTGGCATAGATCCTCGCCGGGTCGATGTTGTAGGCCGCCCCCAAGGTGTCGATCAATTCCGAGATGAACCGGACATCCTTCATGAGACCGGCGCCGCGGTTCACGTTCCAGACCCTGGGCCCGTCGCCCCCTGTTCCCGACGGGTAGACGACAATGAACCCGTGCTCATCGGCCACCTTGTTCCATTGACTAGTGTTCATTTGAGCGGCCGGCCACATCGCCGCGCCGTGCATGCTGATGACGAGCGGCGTCGGCCTGGTGCGGTCGTAGGTCGTTGGAACATACAGCAGGTACTCCCGCTTCTGGCCCGAGGAGACGATGGTGCCGTTGTTGCGATTGAGGACGTGGAAGGACACGCCCTCTATCACGGCCAACACCACAGGCAGGCCGATGAGAGCCAGCACGGCGCCGATGACCATCTTCCTGCTCTTCATGATCGTGCGTGAATGGCCGTCGCCCTCACCGATGCCGATTCCACGCGAGCGCCAGCGGTGCCGCAGAGAGGCGCGCCAGGGGGATCGCCAGGATCGCGAAGAGCGCGAGAAGGTAGCGCGGGATGAACGGCGTGGAGACGAGCCACACGAGCAGACCGTAGAGCGCGAGCACGGCGACACACCAACAGGCCGCGCCGGTCACAAGCGTGCGGTCGCTCAGCAGCCGGCTGTGATAGAGGCGTGTGGCGATCCACGCAGCGCCGGACATTTTGACGCCGACCAGACCAGCGGGAATCCACGGCCAGGCGTCCCATAACGCGGCCTGCACGTCCCTGTCGTCGTGAATCCATTCGATGACCGGGCCGATGACGACGAGGAACGACAGGGTCAGGAACAGGCTCGACTTGATGAGCCATTCGCGGCCGGTCAGGCCGATGTACAGACTCTGCACGAGCTGATTCCACGTCGAGACCAACAGGCCCGAGAATCCCAGGATCGCGATCGCGATCGCGCGAGGCGTCCCGATGGCTTCGATGCCCCGGTGGGCTCGGTCGATCACCATCGGCCAGGTGCCCGACAGGATGAGCGCCAACGGGACGGCCACCGAGACCACCAGCCACGCGGCCAGCGTGCTCCAGATCGCCATCTTCAGCTTTGCGGCGACGAGCGCGGCGCTCGTCAACGGACGCGTCGCCATGAACGGCGGCACGCCGTAGGAATCGCTCACGTAGGGATTCGACCTGCTGACCGTCGCCGCGACGAAGCCTGCGACGACGATGGGCGTGAGCAGCACGCCGGTAAGCGTGGTGAAGACGAATGCCGCCGATTGGTTGCCGTCGATGAACAGCAAGGCCAGCTCGAACGGCAGCACCATCCCCACGAGCGCCGGCAGCGATCGGCCATGCCGCCGCCATTCGAACCATGTTTGAGCGTGGGCGGGCGAGGAAAAACGATCTCGCCGGCGCGGCAGAACATCCGCGATCTGACCAAGCCGCGCGAATAGGTCCCGCCAGTCGGGCACGTCGCCGCGGCGGGCCCGTGCCACGGCGTACCGGGCGGCGAGATACGCCAGGGGCAGCTGTGGCGCCAGGAAGGCGACCATCAGCCGCTCGGGGACTTCGTAATGGACCGCCAGTATGACGACGGCGTCCAGCGCCGCCAGCCACAGCACGGTGACGATCACACGCACGCCTGGCAAACCGTACGGCATCCACGTCAGCACCTGCGTCCAGGCGAGAAATGCCGCGGCCAGCAGCGCCGGCCAAATCAACGGCACGTCGATTCCCCACGGCCACCGTGCCAAAAGCGCCGTGACCAGCCACAGGCTCGCCATGGCCGCCGTGCCGTACAGCATCGGCCAGCCCGCCAGCGCGGCGGTCGTCACCGGCAGCGCGAACATGCGGGCGGGATAGATCGATTGGCGCGCGGTCAGGTCCCCGGCAAGGCCGAAGCTGAACACCGCGAGGAAATAGAGGAACGTCACCGCAAAAGGCACGATGCCCACGGCGGCCACGCCATTGGGAGGATCCAGCCTGACGTGCCCCGGCCCGAGGATCAGCAGCTTGACGATCCCCAGGACGAGCAGGTAGCCGGCCAGCCCGACGAGTGCCCACCGGTGCGGGTGGCGAAACTCCCACGCGATGGCGAGCGCGGGGGAACGCATGCTTCACGCCTCCGGGGAGGGCGCCGCGGCCGTCCCGACGTGGGCGACGAAGATCTCATCGAGGGACGGGACCCGTCCGTCCACGCGGTGCGATGCTCTGATCTCCTCCAGCGGCGCGCTCAGCACGATTCGGCCCTGGCTGATCATCGTGACATGATCGGCGACCTGCTCCACTTCCCCCAGCAGGTGCGACGAAAAGAGCACGGTGCGGCCTTCATCGGCGATGGTGCGAATGATGGCACCGAGAATGTCGCGGCGAACGATGGGGTCGAGGCCCGACGACGGTTCATCCAGCACCAGTAGTTCGGGCCGATGTGCCAGCGCGATCAGCAGTCCCGTCCGCGCCCTCTGCCCCTTGGAGAGGTTCCTGATCTTCGCCGCGGGGTCCAGTGCGAACGCCTGCCGCAGCTCCTCCGCGTACGCAGCGTCCCACGCGGGATAGAACGCGCGCGAGTAGCGCATCAGCTCCTCGACGCGCATCCAGCCGGGGATGTCGTTTTCCTCGGAGAGATAGCCGATCCGCGACAGGACGCCGACCGGATCGGCGACGGGATCGCGGCCGAAGACGCGCACCGTGCCGCTTTCCGCCCGCAGCAGGCCGAGCACATGTTTGATGAGCGTCGTCTTGCCTGCTCCATTCGCGCCGACGAGGCCGTAGACCGCCCCGCGCGGCAGGGACAGGCTCACCGAAGCGAGGGCCGTCGTGGCACCGAAGCGGCGCGTCAGCCCCGACACCTCGATGATCGATTCACTCACGCTCGAACCCACGGACGTCCGCTGTCATGGTCTGGCTCTCCAGCGTGCCAACTCGCCTACCTCGCGTCGCGCGCTTTCAATCCTCGGACCGCGCCGGCGATCATCCTGTTCAACGCGGCGATCGACAGTCCGCCTTCGTCCGTGGCCGGGATGGTCGCGAACCCAATCGCCGACGCCTTCGGATACCGCGTGAAGATCCGTTCGAACAGCGCCGCCAGCTGCTCGCTCGACGGCCCATCGGGCACTTTGTTCTGGTGGCCCATCACCTCGCGCGGGTCCAGCACGTCCATGTCGATGTGCACGTAGATCTTGTCGGTGATCCGGTTCAGGCGATCCAGTTGCGCGAACACCGCCGGCGTCATGTTCCGCAGGTCGTCAACGCTCACCTGCTCGATCGCGGAGTCGTCGAGGAGCTGCTGTTCGAGCGGATCGGTCAGGCGCACGCCGCCCATCACGATGTACCTGTCGGGAAGGGGTGGATCGAGGCGCGCGTCGAGCCGCAGGCGCTGGAGCGCGCGGCCCGTGGCGACGGCGACCGGCATGCCGCCGAGCGATCCGCTGCGGGTGGTCTCCGGCGTGTTGAAATCCGGATGCGCATCGAGCCAGAACATCCCGATCCTGATCGGCTCGGACGTGGGCCCCGAGTGCTGGAGCCCCGCCACCATGCCGGGCATCGACGGGCACGTGGCCAGCAGGCCCACGGGAAAGTACCCGTCGCGTTCGCTTGTCGCGACCAGATCGGCGAAGTGGCCGAGCGCCATGCCCAATCGCTTCCAGGCGCCGTACTCCGTGTCCTCCTCCGCGGTGAGTCTGGCTTCGGCTACGCGCACGGTCGCGCCCAGGCCGGTCAGGATTTGCTGAATCCCGCCGTTCGCCATCGTCCGAGGGCCGGCGGAGACGCCCGTCGGTGAGAACGGCTGCTGGAGCAGCGCGATCCGCGGGTGATCCTCCGGCCCCGCGGAGCGCTGAATGCTCGCGGACGGCGAGAGGAGAAGCGCGGCGGCGAGCGCGAGAGTCAGAGAGCGATGCACGGGATCCTCCGACCGGGATGAAGGGCGATCCAGAGCGGATTCTATTCTCGATCGAGGGTGATTGCCCATTGAGTTACGATCGGTGCTTCTATCAGCGAGGTCTCCGATGACTAAGTCCCGCGCCTTGTGCCTGTTCGTCGCCCTTGTCCTCATCGGGGTCGCCCGGCCCGATGCAGCCGACACCCATTCGCTCGGGTATTACCGCTTCCCCGCCATCCATGGGGACACGATCGTGTTCACCGCCGAAGGCGACCTCTGGCGCGTGCCGATCGCCGGCGGCGTGGCGCAGCGCTTGACGACGCACCCGGCGGAGGAATCGCGGGCGGCCTTCTCGCCGGACGGAAAGACGATCGCATACTCCGCGTCGTACGAGGGGCCGACCGAGGTCTATACGCTCCCGCTCGAGGGCGGCATCCCGGTGCGGCAGACCTTCGAGGGAGCCGCCGCGCTCGTCGTCGGCTGGACGCCGTCGGGCGATATCCTCTATACCACGCGCCGCTTCGCCACCCTGCCGAACCCGCAGCTCGCGCGGCTGGATCCGAAAACCGGCACGCGCACGCTCGTGCCGCTCGCGCAGGCCAGCGACGGCACGTACGACTCGAACGGCCGCACGCTGTTCTTCACCCGCTTCGCGTTTCAGGGCAGCTACACGAAACGGTATCAGGGCGGGACCGCGCAGAATGTGTGGCGTTTCGCCGAGGGAGACAAGGAAGCCACGGCGCTGACCGCGGATTACGCCGGCACGAGCAAGACGCCGATGCTGTGGAAGGGCCGCGTCTACTTCCTCAGCGACCGGGACGGCACGATGAACCTGTGGTCGATGGCCGAGCGGGGCGGCGACCCGAAGCAGCACACGAAGCACGAGGGACTCGACGCCAACTCGCCATCGCTGTCCGACGGCCGGATCGCCTACCAGCTCGGCGCCGACATCCACGTGTTCGACATCGATCGCGACCAGGATCGCGCCGTCCCGATCACGCTGATCTCGGATTTCGATCAGCTCCGCGAACGCTGGGTCAGGACGCCCCTCGAGTGGGTGACGAGCGTCCACCCCTCCCCCACCGGCGACCGCATCGTCCTCACCGCGCGCGGCCAGGTGTTCGTCGCGCCCGCGCAGCAGGGACGGATCGTCGAGGCGACGCGCGACAAGAAGGTCCGCTACCGCGAGGGACGGTTCTTCCCCGACGGCAAGTCGCTGCTCACCTTGTCGGACGAGAGCGGCGAGGTGGAATTCTGGCGCGTGCCGGCCAACGGCGTCGGCGCGAACGCGCAACTGTCGAACGATGCGAAGGTCCTGCGGTGGGACGGAATCCCGTCGCCCGACGGAACCCACGTCGCGCATTTCGACAAGGATCAGCAGCTCTGGGTCCTCGACGTCGCGTCGAAGCAGCAGAAGAAGATCGCCGTGTCCGGCGAAGGAGACTTCGACGACGTGCGCTGGTCGCCCGACGGCAAGTGGCTCGCCTACACCGCCCCTGACAAGAACCAGATGACGCGCATCTCGGTCTACAACGTGGAGAGCGGGCGCATCACGCCGGTCACGACCAACCGCTACGACAGCTACAGCCCCGAGTGGACGCCGGACGGCAAGTGGCTCTACTTCCTGTCCGATCGCAACTTCGTGTCGGTCGTCGGCAGCCCGTGGGGATCGCGGCAGCCGGAGCCGTTCTTCGACAAGCAGGCGAAGGTCTACCACGTGTCCATGAAGCCCGGCGAGCGCTCGCCGTTCGCGCCCGACGACGAACTGCATCCGGCGACGGCAGAGGAAAAGAAAGAGGAGAAGAAGCCGGACGACAAGAAGCCGGAGGAGAAGAAAGAGACGACGGCCCCCGCGCCGGCGCCCACACCGGCAGCCCAGGGTGTCAAGCCCGCGCCGCCGGCGCCGGCGGATCTGACCGGGATCGAAACACGGCTGATCGAAGTGCCGCTCCCCGCGGGCAACTACCGCGAGCTGTCGACGGATGGGAAGCGCCTCTACTTCCTGTCAGGGGACGTGTCGACGCCGGGGCCGCCCGCCTTGAAGACGCTCGCGATCGAAAACAAGAGTCCGAAGCCGGAGACCTTCGCCGAGGGCGTGACCCGCTACGAGCTGTCGATGGACCGCAAGAAGGTGCTGGTGCGCAAGGGCCAGGACATCTTCGTCTTCGACGCCGGCGCGAAGGCGCCCACCGACACGACGAAGAACAAGGTGCCGCTCGGCGACTGGGCGTTCCGGCTCGATCCGCGCGACGAGTGGCGGCAGATGTTCACGGAGGCGTGGCGGCTCGAGCGCGACTACTTCTACGACCGCGGCATGCACGGCGTGGACTGGCCGGCGGTGAAGGCGAAGTACCTCCCGCTCGTGGACCGCGTCACCGACCGGGCGGAGCTGAGCGACATCTTCTCGCAGATGGTCGGCGAGCTGTCCGCGCTGCACATCTTCGTGCGCGGCGGCGACACGCGCCGCGGCACGGACCAGGTGCAGCCGGGCTCGCTCGGCGCGCGGGTCACGCGCGACGAGCGCGCGGGCGGCTACCGCATCGATCACATCTTCCGCACCGACCCCGACATCCCGAACGAGCTGTCGCCGCTCGCCCGGGTCGGCGTCAACGTGGAGGAAGGCGAGGTCATCGAGGCCGTCAACGGCATTCCCGCGCTGTCCGCGCGCGATCTCGGCGCGCTCCTGCGCAACGAGGCCAACAGGCAGGTGCTGCTCAAGATCAAGTCGCAGGCCGGCGCGTCGCGCGATGTCGTCGTCACGCCGGCGACCCTCGGGGGAGAGAACGAGCTGCGCTACGACGAGTGGGAGTACACGCGGCGGCTGAAGGTCGAGCAGGACAGCAAGGGGAAGATCGGCTACGTCCACCTGCGCGCGATGGGCGCCGGGAACATGGCCGAGTGGCAGCGCGAGTTCTATCCGGTGTTCGATCGCGACGGCCTCATCATCGACGTCCGCCACAACAACGGCGGCAACATCGACAGCTGGATCCTCGAGAAGCTCCTGCGCAAGGCGTGGTTCTTCTGGCAGCCGCGCGTCGGCGATCCGACCTGGAACATGCAGTACGCCTTCCGCGGCCACGTCGTCGTCCTCGTGGACGAGAACACGGCGTCCGACGGCGAGGCGTTCGCGGAAGGGTTCCGCCGGCTCGGCCTCGGCAAGGTGATCGGTACGCGCACGTGGGGCGGCGAGATCTGGCTGTCGTCGAGCAACGTCCTCGTCGATCGCGGTATCGCCACCGCGGCGGAAACAGGCGTCTTCGGACCCGAGGGCGACTGGCTGATCGAAGGCCACGGCGTCGACCCCGACATCGTCGTCGACAACCTGCCGCATGCAACCTTCACCGGCAGCGACGCGCAGCTCGACGCGGCCGTCAAGGAGCTGCAGGAGCAGATCCGGAAGAACCCGATCCCGACGCCCGTGGCGCCGAAGTATCCGAACAAGGCGTTCAAGAAACGAGGGGGATAATTCCTCCGTGGCTCGTGGTTCGTGGCTCGGGGCTCGCCTGGCCGCCGTAGCGCAGAGCGCGAAGGCGGCGGGCTCGGGGCTCGCTGTAAACTCCCAATTCCCAATTCCCAAGTTCCTCTTCTTGGGAGTTGGGCGTTGGGAGTTGGGAGTTGATGGTCTAGCAGCCGTAGCCGTCACAGCCGCCCGGGTCCGGAGTCGCGGCGCCGTTCAAGCTGCCGACCATCCCGGGATGGATCGAGCAGTGATAGCTCTTGGACACGTCTCCGAGCGGCTTGGGCGCTGACGAGGCGCCGGGCGCGATGTCGCCGGTATCGACCACGCCCTCGATGACGACCCGGTGGACGATCTTGTCCGCGTTCTTCCAGATCACCATCTGACCCGCCGGCACCGAGGCCGGATTGGGGTTGAACGAGAGCGCCCCCTTCTCCCCGACGATGGTGATGGTCACGGTCGTCGCGGTCGTCCCTCCGCCGCCGGTCGAGGTTGGCGTCGTGGGCGTCGGGGCCGCACCGCCACCACCGCAACTCACCATGACAAGCGCGGCTGCGAATACCATCAGCGAAGTTCTGGCGTGCATGAATCCTCCTCGCTGCGGTTACCGCAACCGCCGTACCGCGGCAGGGCCGCGGAAAGGCCTGCAATTCGAGGATTTCAGCCCCCACGGGCTTACCACCGTCGTAAGCGCTTACGGCCGCAGACGAAGAACCACGGAAGGCACGGAAGATCACAACCACGGAAGGACACGGAAGATAAGTTGTTTCTGTGTTTTTCCGTGTCTTTCCGTGGATGATCCGCCGTGAATTCCGTGGATGATCAAGAGCATGGCTGAGAGGGTTCGGTGGGGCGTGCTCGGCGTTGCAAGGATCGCCACCCTCAAGGTGATCCCTGCCATGCAGGCCGGCCAGTGGACCGAGGTGGCGGCCATCGCGTCGCGCGACATCATGAAGGCGCGCGCGGCGGCGGGCGCGCTTCACATCCCGAAGGCATACGGCTCGTACGAGGAGCTGCTGGCCGATCCGGACATCGACGCCATCTACAACCCGCTGCCGAACCACCTGCACGTGCCGTGGACGATCCGCGCCGCCCAGGCGCGGAAGCACGTGCTCTGCGAGAAGCCGATTGCGCTCAATGCCGATGAAGCGGCCGGGCTCATCGCCGTGCGCGACGCGGCCGGCGTGCTGATCCAGGAAGCGTTCATGGTGCGGACGCATCCGCAGTGGCAGCGCGCGAAAGAGCTGGTGCGCTCGGGACGCATCGGCCCCGTGCGGTCGATCGTCGGCGTCTTCAGCTACTTCAACGACGACCCGACCAACATCCGCAATATCCCCGAGTGGGGCGGCGGCGGGATCATGGACATCGGCTGCTACCTGATTCACACCGCCCGGTTCATCCTGGACCGCGAGCCGCTGCGCGTGGCCGCGGCCATCGAGCGCGATCCGTCGCTCCGAGTGGATCGCCTGGCGTCGATGGTGCTCGACTTCGGCGATGCACAGGTCACCGGTACGTGCGCCACGCAGACAGTGCCGTGGCAGCGGGTCCAGATTCTGGGCACGCGTGGGCGGATCGAGATCGAGATTCCGTTCAATGCCCTGCCCGACCGGCCGTCGCGGATCTTCGTGGACGACGGGTCCGACATCGCGGGGGCCGGGATCGAGACGATGGCGCTGCCGGCAGTGAACCAGTACACGATCCAGGCGGATCTGTTCTCGCGCGCGATCCTCGACGGCGCGCCCGCGCCGTATCCGCTGGAGGACTCGATACGCAACATGCGCGTCATCGACGCGGTGTTCCGGGCGGCGGAGTCCGGGCAATGGGAGATACCTGCCTGATTCCAGCTCCCGCGGAGAGCTATACTGCGCAGGAAACAGGAGAAGGGGAGGAACCGGGGCATTCCGGACGACCGCGGGTCGCGCGCCGGCCGACGGCTATCGACGGCCGGCGGCACGGATCCGCAACGATCGGCGTCTGCAAGCCGCCGATGACTCAGAAGCGGTTTGCAGGCGCCGATCGCTGCGGATCCTGCCGCGCATGGCGCGGCGCGACCCGCTTGGGTTTGCGCCCTCCCCTTCTTCCTTTCTCCTGTTTGACCGTCGTGACGACCCGGCCGGCGTGACAGCGCCAGGCCGAGGCATGCGGGAGGCGTCCCTGTGTCAATCGTTGTGCTCCTGGCGTCGCTCGTGATCAACCTCCTCGCGCAGCCCGACACCGCGCGTCCTGAGTGGGACGACCCGGCCATCCTTCATGCCGGCGTGGAGAAGCCGCACGCCACGATGATGATCTACCCCACGGCGGCGCTGGCGACGGCCATGGACCGCGGCCGCTCGCCGTGGTTCCAATCGCTCAACGGCGCGTGGAAATACCATCACTCGCCGAGCCCGAAGGACCGCCCGGCGAACTTCTTCGCGGGCGGCTTCGACGCTGGCGCGTGGAAGGCGATCGACGTCCCGTCCAACGTCGAAGTGCAGGGCTACGGGATGCCGATCTACGTCAACGCGGGGTACCCGTTCGCGTACGACCGCCGGAATCCCCGGCCGCCACGCGACAACAACCCGGTCAGCTCGTACCGGCGCGCGTTCAGCGTGCCCGCCGGGTGGAACGGCCGCCGCGTGCTGCTGCACTTCGACGGGGTCGACTCCGCGTTCTATGTCTGGGTGAACGGCGAGAAGGTCGGCTACAGCGAGGACAGCCGCACGCCGGCGGAGTTCGACATCACCTCGCGCGTCAAGCCCGGCGCGAACACGCTCGCCGTCGAGGTGTATCGATTCAGCGACGGATCGTTCCTCGAGGATCAGGACATGTGGCGGCTGAGCGGCATCTTCCGCGACGTGTACCTGTGGAGCCCAGCCGCCGGACACGTCCGCGATTTCGAGATCAAGACGGACCTCGACGCCGCCTACCGCGATGCGACGTTCACGGTGAAGGCGATGGTGGCGAACTCGGGCGCGGCCCCGGGCGCGCTGTCGCTGCTCGTCGAACTCTCGGATCCGGCCGGCCGCGCCGTCGCGAGCGGCACGGCACGCGTGAGGGCGCCGGCCCGCGGCGACACGACCGTGGACGTCTCGTTCCCCGTGACCGCGCCGCTGAAGTGGTCGGCGGAGGCGCCGAATCTGTATCGCGCGCTGCTCACCCTCAAGGACGCATCCGGGCGCGTCGTCGAAGTGATCCCGGCGCACGCCGGCTTCCGCAAGGTGGAAATCGCGAAGGGCCGGATCCTCGTCAACGGCCAGCCGGTCCTGTTCAAGGGGGTGAACCGCCACGAGCACGACCCCGTGACGGGCCATTACGTGAGCCGTGCATCGATGATTCGCGATATCGAGCTGATGAAGCAGTACAACGTGAACGCCGTGCGCACCTCGCATTATCCGAACGCGCCGGACTGGTACGACCTGGCGGAACGTTACGGTCTCTATGTGATCGATGAGGCCAACATCGAGTGTCACGGCTTCGGCACGAACCCGCAGAACCGGCTGACGAATTCGCCCGAGTGGACCGCGGCGTACGTCGATCGCGTCGAGCGGATGATCGAACGCGACAAGAACCATCCGTCGGTGGTGATCTGGTCGCTCGGGAACGAGTGCGGCGACGGCGCCAACTTCACCGCCGCGTACCAATGGATCAAGAAGCGCGACACGTCGCGTCCCGTGCACTACGAGGGGGCCGCCAACCGCGGCGGTCCGAACAGCGACATCAATTCGTTCATGTATCCGGCGCCCGCCACCGTTCGCCAGCGCGCCGAGGCGCGCCCCGACATCCCGCTCCTGCTGTGCGAGTACACGCACGCGATGGGCAACAGCAACGGCGGCCTGAAGGAGTACTGGGACATCTTCTATTCGGGCACCAACGCACAGGGCGCGTTCGTGTGGGACTGGGTGGACCAGGGCATCCGGCAGCCCGTTCCCGCCCAGTACCGCAGCAGCGGCCGCTCCACGTTTCTCGCGTACGGCGGCTGGTGGGAAGACCGCTACGCCATCCGCAACGACAACAACTTCAACCAGAACGGCCTCATCAGCGCGGATCGTCTGCCGCACCCTGGCCTGCGCGCGATCAAGTACGTGTACCGCTACATCCACGCCGACGCCGTCGATCTCGCGTCCGGCCGCATCCGCGTGAAGAACTGGCACGACTTCATCAACGCGAAAGACATCGCGGAAGGCGTATGGGAAGTGGTGAGCGACGAGGGGAAGGCGGTTGCGTCCGGCAAGCTGCCGGAACTGGACCTCGCGCCCCAGGAGGAGAAGGAATTCACGCTGGCGCTTCCCGCGACGCTGCCCGGGCCCGAGTCGTACCCCCGGAACGCAGCGTACTGGCTCAACGTCCGCTTTCTGCTTCGCGCCGACACGCGGTGGGCAAAGAAGGGTCACGAACTGGGGTGGGAGCAGTGGCCGCTGTCGATCAAGCTCCTGGCGGCAGGTCCCTTCGGCCATATGTCCGCCGGCGAACGTCCGGATGCGCCGCTCGTCATGCGAGACGGCGGCAATGTGATCCGCTTCAGCGGCCCGGACTTCGCGCTGGTGTTCGACCGCGTTCAGGGCACCATCGGCAGCTACAGCTACAAGGGAGTGCGCCTGCTCGATCGCGGGCCCATTCCGGACTTCTGGCGCGCGATGACGGACAACGACATCGGCGCGTGGAAGTCGATGATGAACAAAGCGCGGCAGGATCCCGCCACCGACGTCACCATCTGGCGTCATGCCGGTGACGGCTGGCGCGTCAAGGAGGTCACCGCGCGCCGCGTCAACGATCTGAGGGCGGAGGTGATCGTCCGCGCGGATCTTCCCGCTGTCGGGGCGACGTACGCCGTGACCTACAGTGTCAACGGCGATGGCGCCGTCGTCGTTGAAGGCGGCTACACGCCTGGCACAAATACGCTGCCCATGATGCCGCGCGCTGGAATGGAACTCGTCGTCAGCCCGGGACTCGAGCACCTCAAATGGCTTGGCCGCGGACCGGCGGAAACCTATATCGATCGCCAGTTCGAGCCGATCGGCGTCTACTCGTCCACCGTCCACGATCAGTGGGTGGACTATTCACGTCCGCAGGAGAACGGCAACAAGACGGACGTCGCGTGGATGATGCTGACCAACGACCAGGGTATCGGGCTCAGGATCCAGGGAGTGCCGCTCCTGAGCGCGGCGGCGTCGCACGTGACGAAGGACGACATCGAGCTGGCCGCCTATTCGTTCCAGCTCCCGCGGCGCCCCGAAATCTACGTGAACGTCGATTGGAAGCAGATGGGGGTGGGCGGCATCAACAGCTGGAGCGCCAACGCCTGGCCGATGGAGGCGTATCGCATTCCTGCCGGCCAGCCGCATACTTACAAATACATGTTGATGCCGGTGGACGGCCGCCGGCAGCCCTGACCAGCCTCCGCTAAAGCTACGGCGGTCCGCCGGAGCCTTGGCGAAGGCGGAAGGGCTGCGCTACCGGTACATGATCCCCGTGGACGCCAGGCGGGCACGGAACTAGTTCGGGCGCTCGCCCGTCTACTCCTGCGCCAGCCAGTTGTCCTGCCCTTCGGAGGTCTCCGTGTCTTCAGTTCCGATGATTCGCCGCGCGGCTCTCGTGCTCGCGTGCCTGGCCGCCGTCCCCGCGCTGCCACGCGCCGCCGGTGGTCCCCAGGCACCCGCACAGGCAGCTCCCACCCAGCAGGCGCCGGCACGAGTGGCGAGCGATCTCGACGCCTTCATGGAAAAGGCCCTGGCCCGCCGCGAGGTCAACCGCCGGATGCTCAACGACTACATCCTCGACGAAGCGGAGACGTTCGAGATTCTCGGCCCCGGGCGGTTCCCGCTCCATCGGAGCAAGCGCGACTTCACCTGGTACGTCCGCGACGGCATGCACGTGCGGAGCCCGGTCCGGTTCGGCGGCGTCGGCGTCAGCGTCGCGGAGCGCGACGAGTACGAGAAGAACTGGATCCGCCGCGAGAAGGCCCGCCTGGCACGGGTGGCGAAAAAGCAGAAGGAGGACAGGTCGGTCTCCATCGGCCCCGGCGGAATAGCCGTCGAAACCGGGAGTGCGCTTTCGGCCGAGCCCCGGTTCGTCTCCGAGGCCTACTTCATGGATTTCAAGTTCGAGCCGGGCAACTACTATCTCGCGGGCCGTGAGCAGCTCGAGGGGAAGGACGTCCTGCGCATCGAGTACTACCCGACGCACCTGTTCGACGACGACGACAAGAAGACGCCGAAGGAAACACCGAAGCGCTCGAAGGAGCAGCGGGCGGAGGAGGACATCGACCGCAAGATGAACAAGACGGCGCTCGTCACGCTGTGGGTCGACCCGGCCGAGCATCAGATCGTCAAATACACGTTCGACAACGTGTGGCTCGACTTCCTCCCGGGCGCGTGGCTCGTGAAGATCGACGACCTGCGCGCCTCGATGAGCATGGGGCAGCCGTTCGCCGGCGTGTGGCTGCCGCGCGAGATCGACATCCACGCGGGGATCACGCTCGCGAACGGATCCTTCGAGGCCGGCTACGGCCGCAGGTTCAAGGAGTACCGCGAAGCGCAGATCAAGACGACGATCAAAGTACCCAAGATGCCCGAGTCGCCGAAACAGCCGGAGGCCCCGCGGGCGCCGGATCTGCAGCCGGCGCCGGAGGCCGAATCGGCGCATGGCCCCTTCGTGCCGGACGCGGCCGGACAGGAGATCGTGCGTGAGATTCGCGTGCACGGCAACGCGTCCCTCCTCGACGAGGACGTGCTGAAACTCGCGGGGATCGCGGTCGGCGACACGGTCACCGAGGAAGGGCTGAAGACGATCGAGCGCCGCTTGAAGGTCAGCGGCGTGTTCGAGTCGGTGGACGTGCGCAAACGCTACCGCTCGCTCGACGACCCTTCAGACGTCGCCATTCTTCTCGTCGTCCACGAGCACCCCGGCGTGCGCTCTGCCGGGCCGGGGAAACCGCCAGTCAGGCGCCCGCTCTACCGGCTCACGCACCGGCTGATGTTCCTGCCGATCCTCGGGTACGACGATGGGTACGGGTTCACCTACGGCGCCCGCGTGAGCACGGTGGATCTGCTGGGCGCCGGTGAGCGGTTGTCCGTGCCCGGGACCTGGGGCGGCACGAAGCGCGTCGCGCTCGAGATGGAGCGGGTCTTCAAGAGCGGTCCGCTGACCCGCGTCACCTCCAGCGCGGCGATCTGGCAGCGCGAGAACCCGCGTTTCCTGACCAACGACACGCGCGTCGAGTTGAAGGCGGGCGTGGAGCGCCAATTCGCGCACATGGTGCGCGTCGGCGCGGATACGTCACGAAGCTCAGTCAGTTTTGCCGCGCTCGACGACCGCCTTTGGACCGTCGGCGCGCACGCCGCGCTCGACACGCGCGGCGACCCGTCGTTTCCCGGCAACGCCGTCTACATCGGCGGGGACTGGACCGCGCTCCACGTGAACCATCTGCCGCGGATCAACCGCTATACCGCCGACACGCGCGGCTACCTGCGCGTCTACAAGCAGGCGGTCCTCGCCGGCGCCGTGCAGTACTACAACACCGACGCGCCTCTCCCGCCGTACGAGCGGCTGCTCCTCGGCGGCGCCGGCACGCTGCGCGGGTTTCGCGCCGGGACGTTCGACGGCGATCGGATGCTTGTCACCGGCGCGGAGCTGCGCGTGCCGATCACGTCGGTCCTCAGCGGCGCGAAGCTCGGTGTCGTCGTGTTCGCCGACACCGGCAGGGTGGCGGACCACGGCGTCAGCCTGAGGGATCAGCCCTGGCACAAGGGCTTCGGCGGCGGCATCTTCATGATCGCGCCGCTCGTCCAGATCAACCTGGATGTCGCCCACGGCCGCGGCGGCGACACAAGGCTGCACCTGTCAACGGGCTTTAGGTTCTGAAACACGGCAACACGGAAGGCACGGAAGGACACGGAAACACACGGAAGCAAGCTCAGTGTTCTTCCGTGTTGTTCCGTGTTTTCCGTGTTACGGGACCATCCACGGGAATACGTACGCCTGCAGCATGACGATCGCGCCCATGAGGGCGGCGAGCGCGATGCTGTGCCAGAAGACGAACCGCAGGATCCGCCCTTCATGGCCCACCTGCCCGGTTGACGCCGTCGCGACGACGATGCTTTGAGCGTCGATCATCTTGCCCATGACGCCGCCGGTGCTGTTCGCGGTGACGATGAGGACCGGGTTCAGGCCGAGCTGCTGCGCGGTGATCTTCTGAAGGCTCCCGAACAACACGTTGGAGCTCGTGTCGGACCCCGTGAGCGCGACGCCCAGCCAGCCGAGTAGCGCCGCGAAGAACGGGTACAGCCACCCGGTTCGCGTGAAGGCCAGTCCAAGCGTCGCGTCGGTGCCGCCGTACCTCGTCACGAACCCGAGCGCCATCATCAGCATGATCGTGGCGAGCGGCGCCCGCATGCGGCGGAGCGTCGTGAGCGCAATCGCGAAGAACTGGCCGACCGGCACGCGCAGGAACAAGGCGGTGGCGAGCGCGGCGAGGAAGATCGCGGTCCCCGTCGCCGACGCCCAGTTCAAAGTGAACTGCGCTGCTTCCGCGTGGGCGTTGCCGTACGCGGGATCCGCGATCCGCGATCGATCGACCGCGGTCGTGACGACCGGATACTCGCGAAAGACCGCGCGGTGCAGGAGCGGCACGTCCACGGCGGGCGCGAGCGCGTGCTTGGCCGTCGGCCGGCCGGCTCCGTTGAGGATGGTCTTCGTGGCGGGCAGGCCCCAGACAATCACCGCGACGCTCAGGAAGAGCCACGGCATCCACGCGCGCACGACGGCCGCCCGATGCGCCGCGCCGGCGAGGGCGGGCCGAGCGCGGGACGTCGGATCCGCGTCGGCAAACTCCCACACGTCCCTCGGATGCCACACGGTCAGGAAGAGCCCCAGCGCCGCGATGGTGCCGAGCCCGCCGATGATGTCAACGAGCTCCGGGCCGACGAAGTTGCTCCACGCGAACTGGATCGCGGCAAACGTCCCGCCGCAGACAAGGACCGCCGGCCATACCCCTCGCAGTCCGCGCCACCCGCTCATGGTCACCACGAGCCACGCCGGGACGATGAGCGAGACGAACGGAAGCTGGCGTCCGGCCATGGCGCCGAGCGTGAACGCGGGAATGCCGGTGATCGCGGCGAGCGTGAGGATCGGCGTGCCGATCGCGCCGAAGGCGACCGGCGCGGTGTTCGCGATGAGCGAGAGACCCGCGGCGTACAGCGGCGTGAAGCCGAGCCCGATGAGCAGCGCCGCGCAGATCGCGACCGGGGTCCCGAATCCGGAAGCGCCCTCGATGAACGCGCCGAACGCGAACGCGACGAGCAGCGCCTGGATTCGCCGGTCGCTGGACAACCGGCTCACCGAGGCTTTCACGATCTCGAACTGGCCGGTCTCGACCGTGAGGTTGTACAGGAAGACCGCGTTCAGGATGATCCAGCCAATCGGCAGAAAGCCGTAGGCGGCGCCGTAGACGGCTGTCGCCCCGGCGGACCCGACCGGCATGCCGTAGACGAGCGTGGCCACCGCGAGCGCGGCGACGAGCCCGGCGGCGGCGGCGAAGTGCGCCCGCCACTCGAGCACGCCGAGCGTGAACAGCAGCAGGACGATCGGCAGCGCCGCGGCCGCGGTACTCAGCCACGGGCCGGCCAGCGGATCGTAGACCTGGATCCAGGGGACGGGGGTCATGAAGGCGACATCATACAGGAGGTGCTCAGGGGTGCTGAGGGGTGCTGAGAGGTGCTGAGGGGTGCTGAGAGGTGCTGAGGGGTGCTGAGGGGTGCTGAGGGGTGCTGAGAGGCGCTCTG
>Ga0156223_130_pt2 | contig 50008 bp, 41 predicted proteins | sample RifCSPlowO2_12_FD_107871 | JGI IMG/M metagenome (GOLD analysis project Ga0156223, IMG submission 107871) | Acidobacteria bacterium RIFCSPLOWO2_12_FULL_66_21
GGAGCGCAGGGGTCCCCGCCCTTCGGCCTGGCTCAGGGCGTTCCGAGCCCAGTCGAAGCACGCGAAGGACCGAGCCGGCGTCCGGGGCAGAGCCCCGGTTGAAGCAAGAGGAGGCGTATGTCCCTGACTGAACAGCTCGAGCGGCTGGCGGCATTCGAACCGTCCCCCTTTCCCGTGGTCAGCCTCTATCTCAACACCCGGGCCGGCCAGCACGGGCGAGACGAGCACGACGCATTCGTCCGCAAGGAGTTCAAAGCGCGCAGCCGGACGTATCCGGCCAATTCGCCCGAACGGTCGAGTCTCGAACGCGACCTCGACAGAATCTCGCGGTTCCTCGCGGCCGAGCTGCAGCCCTCGTCGAACGCCGCCGCCATTTTCGCATGCTCGGCCTGTGATTTGTTCGAGACCCAGCAGCTTGGCGCCCCCTTCGATCGACATTCGCTGTATGTAGGCGACCGGCCCCATCTGTACCCGCTTGCCCGGATCCAGTCGCAGCGTCCCCGCTATGCCGCGCTCCTCGTGGACACGAACGCGGCGCGCATCCTCGTCTTTGCGACGGGGGATCTCGTTACCACGCGCGAGATCAGCGGCGTCAAGACGCGCCGCACTTCGGAAGGCGGCATGTCACAGGCGCGCTTCCAGCGTCACGTCGGCAACTTCCATCTGCACCATGCGAAGGAAGTGGTCGACGCGCTCGAACGGATCGTCCGGCAGGAGGGCATCAGTCAGGTGATCGTCGCGGGCGACGAGGTGATCACGCCGCTGCTGCGCGAGCAGATGCCGAAGTCGCTTGCCGAGAAGATCGTCGATCACGTCCGGCTCGACACGCACGCGCCGGTCGATGACATCGTCCGGGTCTCGCTCGACGCGATGCGGCGGCTGAACGAGCGCACCGATCGCGACAAAGTGGACGCCGCCGTCGGCGCCTATCGCGCGGGCGGACTGGGCCTCGTCGGTCCGGAGGAGACGCTCGCCGCGCTCATCAAGGGCCAGGTCGACGAGCTGCTGATCAGCGCCTCGTTGCGCGATCTGAAGGAAGCGTCCCCGGAAGGAGCGATGGCCAACGACGCCGTGCTGCCGAAACAGGCCGTCGCGGCGGCCGCGGCCGGCGAATCCGCCGACGCCACGCCGGGCGTCGTCCGGCTCGCCGACGAGCTGGTCGCGAAGGCCACGCAGACCGGCGCAAGGATCACGTTCATCGAGGATCCATTGCTGCTGGCGAACTACGGCGGGGTGGCTGCGCTTTTGCGCTTTCGGGTATAGCAGGCAGCTGGCAGCTGGCAGCTGGCAGTGGATCACGCTGTTCCGCTGAACAGTGTGACAGCGCGACTCACCGCATGCTGCCAGCTGCCTGCGGCGCGATGCGCTAACATGGCGACGCTACCATCGCCATGATGCACGATTTTCGCCTCGCGCTGAGGGCGTTCCGTTCCTGGCGTGTCGGGGCTGCCGCCGCCATCGCGACGCTCGCGGTTGGCATCGGCACCACCACCGCGCTTTTCGCGTACCTTCACGCCGGCTTCAGCACCATGACGCCGCGCATCGAAGGTCTTGACGCCGTCGGTCGGATCTACGCGGCGAGCCGGGCTCTCGGCGTCGAACGGGCGCCGATCTCATTTGACGAGTTCCGGTCCTCCCTGATTCGTGCCTCGTCGTTCGAATCTGTCTCCGCGCACGCAAGCCGCAAGATGACACTTGCCGTCGGCGACCGAACGGCAACGGTGTCGGTCGGGGAGGTGTCAGCGGATTTCTTCCGCGTGCTGCGCGCGCGTCCCGTGTCCGGCCGGCTGTTCTCATCCGCAGATTTTAACGAAGGCTCGCCCGTCGTCGTCAGCCATCGCACGTGGCGCACGTACATCGAGGGGCGCCCGATTGCGAATGCCATCCTGACAATCGACGGTATGCCAAGGACCATCGTGGGCGTTCTGCCGCCGGAGTTCGAGTTCTCCTTCATCGGCCTCGATGCGGACGCGTGGATTCCAATGGTGCCGCGGCCGGATGGCGGGCAGGCGCGCGTCTCGGTCATCGCGCGGCTCAAATCGGATCGGACGTGGGCGGCCGCGTCCGCGGAGCTCGCCGCGCTCGCGCGTCCACATCACCCGAACGGGCTGTGGACCTGGACGGCGATTTCCGTGCACGACGACCTGCACAGAAGGACGGGCAGCGTCCTGATCCTGTTGTTCGGACCGGCGTTGGCTGTCCTGCTCATCGGCTGCACGAATGTCGGATGCATGCTGCTCGCCCGCGGAATAGAGCGCGACGTCGAGCTCAGTGTTCGCAGCGCGCTCGGCGCGACGCGCGTCCGGATCATGCGACAGCTGATCGCGGAGAACCTCCTGCTGGCCGGCGCGGGCGGCGCACTGGGGGGTGGAGTCGCGATGATCCTCCTGCAGCTGCTGGCGTCGAATATCGGCTCGTACCAGCCGGCCTTCGCGGCTCGCCTCGCAGACGACGTCGCCCTGCTGCCAGTCGTCATCGGTCTCAGTAGCGTCGCGTCGGTGCTGTTCGGACTCGTGCCGGCGCTCCGCCTGTCACGGCGCGACATCACGACGGCCTTGAAAGGCGGGACGCGCCCGGCGACCGCGTCTTTCATCGGATACGGCTTGCGCGACCTGGTCGTGTTCGTCGAGGTTGCCACTGCGGTAGTGCTCGTCGTGGGGGTGGCGCTGTTCCTTGGGGTGTACGCCCAGATGCGGCGGATCGTGCCCCTGTTTGCCGCCGATCGCATCGTGGCCGTTGCGGCTCCGGCCGGCGAGGCCGCTGCGGTGCGGGAACGGGTCGCCGCCGTGCCCGGCGTCGCGGCCGCGACGTTCGCGTCCGCGCTGCCGCGCGAAAGGCATGCGGCGGAGCCCGCGCAGATCGCCGCCGACCACCGTCGTCCGATCAACGTTCAAATCATCGGAGCAGCCGCGGACTTGCACAAGACAATCGGGCTGCCGCTGGTTCGGGAGCGATCTTTCGATCCGGCCGAAACCGCCGGCGCGCACGTTGCGATTGTCAGTGAAAGTGTGGCCAAACGTCTTTCCCCCGGCGTCGAGCCGGTCGGCGCGACTGTGACGATCGCCCGCCGCTCGGGCACGGCGACTTACATCGTGATTGGCATATGCGGTGACGCGCTGAGGCTTGGAACGTTGATGACGTCGGGCTTCTCGCCCGGCGATGTGTACGTGCCTTTCGAGCCTTCGCCGGGATCGACCGTGACCGTGCTGGCGCGTGCATCAGGAGATCCGCACGCGCTGGTCAAGCCGATCGAGGCTGCCGTGAGGGCGCCGGGATCGACGGTTCCTCCGCACGCGGCAGTGCTCAGCGACGTGATGACGTTCGTTCCCCCCGAAGGTACCGTGGTCGCTTCGATGCTGGCGACATTTCCGTTGATCGCGCTGCTCCTGGCCTCGGCGGGCATTTTCGGCGTCGTCAGCCAGTCGGTCGCACAGCGGACAACTGAGTTCGGGGTACGAATGGCCGTCGGAGCATCGCCGGCTCAGGTGCTGCGCATGGTTCTTCTGCGTGAAGGCAAGCTGATCGGCGCGGCGATATTCGCGGGCGCCGGCGTCACGATCGGCATCGTGCGCGCTGGTTTCGCCGATCTCCTCGCGATCAGCGGCGCGGATCCGCGGCTCTGGATTGAGATCGCCGTTCTCTGCTGCGCATTCGTTTCCGCGGCGGCGCTGCTGGCGACATGGCGGATCGTGCGGTTGGATCCGTGGACGGTGCTGAGGAGATCGTAACGGGAGATAGCCGGCAGCTGGCAGCTGGCAGCACGCAGTGGATCACGCTGTCCCGCTGACTCCCGAGACCGTTCGACAGTTCGACTTACTGCCAGCTGCCGGCTGTTTGCTGCCGGCTATCTGCTTACTGTCTGCTGCCGGCTGCCGGCTGCCGGCTTCGTGATCCCCGATACAGCACAATCCCCGACACGATCGTGCCGATCATGGCCAGACCGATCATCGCGGCGACCGTAACCGTGAACGTCTTCGATTCCATCCACGACAGGATGCCGCGGCCGTAGTGGGCCGCCAGCGCGGCTTCGGTAAGGAAGCGCAACAGGCGCACGCCGGCGAGCGTCACGAAGAACCTCCAGGCATCGGCGCCGAGCGCGCCGCTCGTCAGCACGAAGGCGGTGAATGGAAACGGCGGCGGAACGATCGCGAGCGCCGCGACACTCACCGCGGCGCTGTGATTCACCCGCTTCTCGATTCGCGCGAGCCGCGACGGTTTCACCAGCCGCGAGAGCCCGTGCTCGCCCACCTTGCGCCCTATCCAGTACGTCAGCGCCGCACCGATGACCGAACCGAAGGTGGCCAGCAGCGCATACAGCCAGAACAGCTCGGCTCGCCGGGCCGACAGGATGATGACGACGAAGTCGATTCCGAGGGGGAGGAAGAACACCATCGAGGAATCGAGGGCGGCGAGCACGAGCACCCCGGGGATGGTGAGGAAGTAGCCGGCGAACGAATGGAAGAGCGAACGCATGGGTGCGAACGGCCGCCGTGCGGCCGAATCGCCAGTCTACAGCACGCTCCGGAAGGGGGACAGGAGCGGCCGGAAAGCTGGCGCCGATCGGGGGAAATCGCCGAAAAGTCGGCATACATGAGGAAATTCGCATCACGAAGGGCCTGTTTGCGGGATCTCTCCGTGGCAGCGCGGTTGCTACCTGTGGGAGGCGAAGGCTAAGGCGGAATCCAGTTCATGCACCTCTTCTTGCTCGCCACGGCGCTGCTGCTGGCGCCACAGAATACGGCGCCTGCCGCGCAGGATGCCGAGACCTGTCTCGCGTGTCACTCGAATCCGCAACTGGTCACGACCACCGGTGATGGAACCGCCACCAGGCTGCACGTCGACGGGGCCACCTTCGCCAAGTCCGTCCACGCGAAGCTGGCCTGCGCGGATTGCCATACAGGGATGTCGACCGTCCCACACGAGCCGCGCCCCTTCCGGACGCAGCGCGAGCTGACGCTCGCCTACGACGAGCAGTGCCGCCGCTGCCATTTCGCCAACTACACGAAGACGCTCGACAGCGTGCATCAAGCGTCGGTGGCGCGGGGGGATCGCACCGCACCCGTGTGCGTCGATTGCCACGGCTCCCACGACATCCAGCGTCCGTCGGAGCCGCGCACGCGCATCTCTCAGACGTGCGCGCGCTGCCATCAAGGTGTCGCGACCGCCTACGTGAAAAGCGTACATGGGCGGGCGCTCACGACAGAGGCGGCCACCGACGTCCCGGTGTGCACCGACTGCCACCAGACGCACGACATCGGCGGCCCGCACCAGCAGCAATGGGAGCTCCGCACGCCCGAACTCTGCGGCCGCTGCCATTCGAACGCCGCGCTGATGAAGAAATACGGGCTGTCGACGGCGGTCCTGAGTACTTATCTCGCCGACTTCCACGGGAAGACGGCGTCGCTCCGCGAAAACCAGGGGACGACGCCGACCGGCAAGGTCGTGGCGCGCTGCACCGATTGCCACGGCGTGCACGACATCCAGAAGGCGGACGACCCGGATTCGCCGGTGATGAAGGCCAACCTGCAGAAGACCTGCCGCAAGTGTCACGAAGACGTCAACGCGAATTTTCCAGGGGCATGGCTGTCGCATTACGAGCCGAGCTGGAAGAAGGCGCCGATCGTCTACGGCGTGAAGGTCGCCTACAGCGTGCTCATCCCGTTCATGATTGGAGGCCTCGGCCTCCAGATCCTGCTGCATCTCTGGCGGCTCATGGTGAATCGATGAAGGACAGCGTCGTCCGCTTCACGCCGATCCAGCGGATCGAGCATTCCACCGTCATGTCGCTCTTCGCGGTGCTCGCGCTCACCGGCCTGCCGCAGAAGTTCTACGACCACGGCTGGGCGCAGCGGCTCATGGGACTGCTTGGCGGCGTCGACACGGCGCGGTTCGTCCATCGCACCGCCGGCGTGCTCTTCAGCCTCGTGGTCGTCGTGCACATCTCGCGGCTGGTGGTGCTGGTGGCGCAGGGAAGGACGTCGCTGGCGCTGGTGCCGACGCGCCAGGATTTCAGGGACGCGATCGTGACGCTGCGCTATTACCTGGGACTCTCCGATCACCAGGCGCGGTTCGACAAGTTCGACTACCGGCAGAAGTTCGAGTACTGGGGACTGGTGCTCGGCGCCGCGATCGTGGTCGGCACGGGGTTCATCCTGCTCTACCCGGCGACGCTGACGCGGTTCCTTCCGGGGGAGTTCGTGCCGGCCTCGCAGCTCGCGCACAGCAACGAGGGGTTGATGGCGTTCCTCGTTGTCATCGTCTGGCACATCTACAACGCGCACCTGAACCCGGACGTGTTCCCCTTCGACACCTCGATCTTCACCGGCCGCATCAGCCGGCACCGCCTGCGGCACGAGCATCCGCTGGAGTTCGAGCGGCTGGAGCGCAACGAGCGGAACAAGTCGAGCAAGATCGCGTAGCCTTGGCGCCGGGCAGCCCTGAAGGGCTGCGCAACAGGACCCCGCGCGGGAGCTGTTCGGTTCGACATCGGCTGCGCAACAGGACTCGCGCGGGGGCTGTTCGGTTCGACATCGGCTGCGCAACAGGACTCGCGCGGGAGCTGTTCGGTTCGACATCGGCTGCGCAACAGGACTCGCGCGGGAGCTGTTCGGTTCGACATCGGCTGCGCAACAGGACTCGCGCGGGGGCTGTTCGGTTCGACATCGGCTGCGCAACAGGACTCGCGCGGGGGCTGTTCGGTTCGACATCGGTTGCGCAGGGCTTCAGCCCTGCCTCTTATGAGATTCTCGATTCAATCACGCGTGCTGGCGCTGGTCAGCGCGGGCGTGTTCATTGCCGCCGGCGTGCTCTCGCTCATCAGCCGGGCGAGCCTGCTGTCGCTCGGACGCGAGGTGCAGGAAGAGCACCAGCGGTTCGCGGCGGTCATCGCCCGCGACGTCTCCCGCGCGATTGCCGACGACATGCGGATGCTCGCCGGCGTCGCCGGGGCGGAAGACGATCAGGCGGCGCGGGCCGCGCTCGAGTCTGTCCTGCACCACGGGCGCGTCGCGTCGGCCGGCTTCCTGGTCAATCCTGACGGCTCGATCGCGAGCTGCGAGCCGGCGGCGGAATGCGGCGCCGCGTCGGACGCCGTGGTCGCGCGGCTGGCTCTGGAGGCGATGTCGGCGCAGCGCCCCGTTGTCAGCAACACCGTGCCGCAGCCGGACGGATCGATTCCTCTGGTCGGCGTGATGCCGTTCAGGCCCATGGATCTCCGGGCCGCGGGAGCGGCCGGCGTGCTGATCGATCCGAACGATCGGCGGCTGGCCGAGCTCCTCCAGCCGCCCGACGCGCGCTCCATGCTCCGCGTCGAGCTGCGCGACAGCCGGGGACAGTTGCTGGCCGCGGCGGGCGCGGCGCGGACGCGGGCGCCCGGCGTCGAGACGACGGCCGCGGTGGAGGGGACGCCATGGATCGTGACGCTGTCCGACATGGGTGCGGATCCGGTCGCTCCCATCACGGCGTTCGGCCGGCGTTCGCTCTGGTTCGCCCCGTCGCTGGCCGCTATAGTCATGCTGCTCGGCTGGGGTATCGCGAGGAGTGTGCGGCAGCCGCTCGTCACCCTGACTGCCGCCGCCGAACGTATTGCCGGCGGCGATCTCGACCGCGCGATACCGGACAAAGCGGCCTCGCGCGGCGGAGACGAGGTGGGGCGGCTCGCGGTCGCGCTCGAGCGCATGCGGCGCGCGCTGAAGGCCTCGATCGACGAGATCGAGCGCTCGAACCGCGAACTGGAACGCCGGGTCGAAGATCGCACGCGCGAGCTGGCCGCGGCCAACGCCGCGCTCGAGGACCGCGAGCACCTCCGCCAGCGGCTCCTCCGCAAGGTCATCTCGGCGCAGGAGGACGAGCGCAAGCGCGTCGCGCGCGAGCTGCACGACGAAACGAGCCAGACGCTCGCGGCGCTCGGCATCGGCGTCGACGTCGCGCTCGCCACGTGCGCCGGCGCCGTCGACGATGCGACGCATCAGCGGCTCGCGGAACTGCGAAGGCTGGTCGATCGGATGCACCACGAGCTGCACCGGATGATCGTGAATCTGCGTCCCTCGGTGCTCGACGACCTCGGGCTTGCCGCCGCCATCGCGTGGTTCGCCGACCGGCAGCTCGCGCATTCGGGCGTCGCGGTGCGTTGCGAGCTTGGCGACCTCGACCTGCGGCTGCCGTCGGAGATCGAAACCGCAATCTTCCGGGCCGTGCAGGAGGCGATCGTGAACGTCGCGCGCCACGCGAACGCCGAGTCGGTGCTGATCCAGGGCAGCGTGAGCGACGGCGTCCTGCTCGTCGAGATCGAGGACGATGGAGATGGGTTCGATCCGCAGCAGGTCGTGCGAAGCCCGGAGTCGCTGCGTGGAGTCGGACTGCTCGGGATGCGCGAGCGCATTGAGATTCTCGGCGGATCGGTCGACATCGAATCGGATCCTGGCGGCGGCACCCGCGTGGCGATGCGGGTGCCAGTGGTGGATCCAGTAGCTTCCAGTTCCGAGCTCCCAGCTTCCAGCGCGACCTAAGATTAGCTGGAAACTGGGAGCTGGGAGCTGGAAGCTGGAAGCTGGAAACTGGAAGCTGGAAACTGGGAGCTGGAAGCTGGGAGCTGAGCTTGCCATGCCGAAGACACGCATCCTCATCGCCGACGATCACGCCATCGTGAGGGACGGTGTACGGGCGCTGCTGGCGCTGGCCGACGACATGGAGGTCGTCGGCGAGGCGCCGGACGGCTACAAGGCGATCGAGCTCGCCACCTCGCTGCAGCCGGACCTGATTCTGATGGACATCGCGATGCCGGGCCTGGGCGGACTCGAGGCGACCATTGAAATCCGCAAGCGCGTGCCGGCCGCAAAGATCATCGTGCTCAGCCAGTATGGCGACCCGGAATACGTGCGGAGGTTCCTGAAAGCTGGCGTGTCGGGCTATGTGCTGAAGAACGCCGCGGGGGCCGACCTGCTGTCGGCCATCCGCGCCGTGGTCCGCGGCGGACTGGTGCTCGATCCGGAGATCGCGCGCGAGGCGGTACAGGAGGCCGGCGCGCCGGCGATGGCCGACGCGCCGGACGCCTACGACGGGCTCACCGATCGCGAGAAGCAGGTCCTGAAGCTGGTCGCCGAAGGGCGCAGCAACAAGGAGGTGGCCGAGCTGCTGGGTATCAGCGTCAAGACGGCCATGTCGCATCGCGAGCACGTCATGCTCAAGCTCCACCTGCACAACCGGACCGAGCTCATCCGGTTCGCGCTCCGCAACGGCGTCATTCGCGCCGACGCCTGATCGGGTGAGGGCTTGCCTGCCGGAGCGCTGCGCCGAAGGCGGGTGCTCAGGCGGCCCGCTTCGAATCGCCGGGTGCCGTGCCGCTCTTTCCGTGCGCCTCCGCGGCGGAGGCCGTCGCATCGACCGCCGGCGGCGTGGTCTTGAAGAACGACCGCAGGCGCCCCGCCAGATACATCAGCACCATCGCGATCCCGATGAAGGGGAGGAAGATGGCGTAGACGCCGCCCATGATGGGCGCGAGCACGAGCAGCGCCAGCAGCGGCAGCCGCACGTAAGTCACGTCCGCGCGTCCCTTCAGCTCGCCGCCTTCGCGCGGGACGATTTGCGCCTCCCACTCGCGAACGTTCCAGTAGAACCCGAACCGCACCTCGTCGCCGCCGTGGAATTTCATGAGTCTCTTTGCCATTGGCCACCTCCGTTGCTGTTCTGGTGTCAAGATACGGCCTGGGGGCGCGCGCAACAATCGGGCGGGCAACCGCTTTTGGCGGGAACGTGGACCGAAAACACCGGGCAAAACACCCGAGGACAACGGGAGAAACCACCCGGGCGCGGCGGGAAGATCCAACCGACATGAACACGATTGCCGAACGGTATGTGGCGCTGGTCCTCGCGCTCGGCCAGCACGACGCGGACTACGTGGACGCGTACTACGGGCCGCCTGCGTGGAAGGCAACCGCGACCTCGCCGAAGAAGAGCCTGGACGCGATCGCGTCCGAAGCGGCGGCGCTCTCCGCCTCGCTCGCGCGCGAGCCAGAGCCAGCCGCCGAGATGGAGCGCCTGCGCCTCCTGTACGTGCGGCGGCAACTGGCCGCGCTGTCCGCACGCGTGCGGATGCTGAACGGAGAGCGTCTCTCATTCGACGAGGAGTCGCGCGCGCTGTACGACGCGGTGGCGCCGACCGAGCCCGATTCTCACTTTCAGGCGGTCCTCGACCGCCTCGCGGCGCGGTTTCCTGGCGGCCCGCCCCTCGTCGAGCGGTACGAACAGTACCGCCGTGGTTTCGTGATCCCGCGCGACAGGCTGGATCGCGTATTCCAGCGGGCCATCGAGGCCGGTCGCGAGCGCACACTTCGGCACGTGTCGCTGCCACGCGACGAGCAGTTCACGGTCGAGTACGTGACGAACAAGTCCTGGAGCGGCTACAACTGGTACCAGGGCGGCTACCGCAGCCTGATCCAGGTCAACACCGATCTGCCCATCTACATCGACCGGGCGATCGACCTCGCCTGCCATGAGGGCTATCCGGGACATCACGTCTATAACGCGCTGCTGGAGAAGCACCTCGTCCGCGATCGCGGCTGGATGGAATTCACGGTCTATGCGCTCTTTTCGCCGCAGTCGCTCATCGCGGAGGGCACGGCGAATTTCGGCATCGAGGTGGCGTTCCCCGGCCGCGAGCGGGTGGAGTTCGAGGAGACGGTGCTCTTTCCGGAAGCGGGGCTCGATCCGGATCGCGCCGCGGACTATTACGAGGTGCAGGGGCTGGTGGACCAGCTCGCGTATGCGGGAAACGAAGCCGCGCGCCGGTACATCAACCGCGAGATCGATGCCGCGCAGGCGACGGCATGGCTCGAGCGGCACGCGCTGATGGCGCACGATCGCGCCGCGCAGCGCGTCCGCTTCTTCGACCAGTACCGCAGCTATGTGATCAACTACAACCTCGGGAAGGACATGGTCCGGCGCTACATCGAATCGCGCGGCGGGACGGCGGATGACCCGGCGAAGCGCTGGGAGGAATTCGAGCGGCTCCTCTCATCTCCGCGGCTCCCGGCGGACCTGGAATGATGCTTCAGGTTCCAAGGTTCTAGAGGGTTCTACATGGTTCTACATGGTTCTAGAGGTTCTGTAGGTGCCATGATCGCGATAGAGATTGCGCAGCCGGGAGGCCCCGAGGTCCTCCGCCCGGTGGAGAGGCCCGTCCCGGTACCGGGCGATGGAGAGGTCCTCGTCCGGGTTGAAGCGGCCGGCGTCAACCGTCCGGACGTCATGCAGCGGATGGGCAAGTATCCGCCGCCTCCTGGCGCGTCGGACGTGCCTGGCCTGGAGATCGCCGGCACGATCGCCGCGCTCGGACCGGCGGCGAATGAAGGCCGTTGGCGCGTGAGCGATCGCGTCTGCGCCCTGGTCGCCGGCGGCGGCTACGCGGAGTACTGCGTCGTCCCCTCAGCGCAGTGCCTGCCGATTCCGGCCGGCCTTTCAATGCGCCAGGCCGCAGCGGTCCCCGAGACCTTCTTCACCGTCTGGACCAACCTGTTCCAGCGCGCCGGCTTGCGCGAGGGTGAGACGGTCCTCGTGCACGGCGGGACCAGCGGCATCGGCACGACCGCCATCCAACTGGCCCGCGCCTTCGGCGGCGAGGTTTACGCGACAGCCGGGACCGACGCGAAATGCGCGGCCTGCGTGCGCCTGGGCGCGAAACGGGCGATCAACTACCGCGAGGAAGACTTCGTCGAGGCGATCCGCGCCGCGACGGCGGGGCGCGGCGTCGATGTCATCCTCGACATCATCGGCGGCGACTATCTGCCGAGAAACATCGACGCGCTGGCGATGAACGGGCGCCTGGTGCAAATCGGGCTCATCGGCGGCGCGCGCGCGGCCTTCAACCTGACGCCGGTGCTGCAGCGCCGCCTGACGATCACCGGATCGACGCTGCGGGCGCGAACGGTCGAAGAAAAAGGAGCGCTCGCCCGCGAGGTGGAAACACACGTGTGGCCGCTGCTGGCACACGGCACGGTGGCGCCCGTCATCGATCGCACCTTCCCGCTCGCGAGGGCCGCCGACGCGCACCGGCGCATCGAATCCGGGGAACATGTCGGAAAGATCGTTCTGCTGGTGCAGGCACCAGCTACGCTGACCCCTTCACCGCGCCCGTGACCGTGGTCGTCACGCCGCTCGAGTGCCAGCCGCTCGCGGTCCGCAACTCGCAGTCCGCAGCTCGCAGTCCGCAGCTCGCCGCTCCCGTCTCACAGACCTATCGGCGATCGTGCGGCACGCGCACCTGAACGTCACGCGTGCTGACGTTTCCCGCGGCGTCCTGGCACTCGATCGTGGCGGTATAGATCCGGCCGGGACCGCTGCCCGACCGCTCGGCTCGCAGCTGCAGCGTCAGCACCCCGGTGATTTCCACGTCCGGCGCGCGGTTGCCCGCACCGCGCACGGTCTCGGACTCACTGCTGCGCGCGGCCACGATCCGGCACGAGACGCTCGCATCACACGCGTCCGTCGCATCCACCGTGATGCTGACCGGTACCACGCGCCCGTCCGGTGGCCACAGCGTCGCCGGTGCCGCGGTGGCCCTGGTCACTTCCGGCCCGGCGGTGTCCTGCACTGTCACGTCGACGGTGTCGGACGAAGTCGCCCCGTCGCCGTCTGTGACCGTCAGCGTGAAGGTGTGCGTTCCGGGCGGTACGCTGGTCGCAAGCTGTGCGCCGGAGCCAACGACCGTCCCCTCGGCATTCCGCCACGCGTACGACAACAGATCGCCATCCGGATCGGTCGATGCCGACCCGTCGAGTGTTACCGGTGTGCCGGCGCAGCCCGCGCATTCGACCGTCTGATCGGGTCCGGCATTCGCCGTTGGCGCGGCATTCGGCGGGACGTCCTGGAACACGGAAACCGTGTTGGTGGTGAATCCGTCCGTCACGTAGACTCGGCCGAGATCCGTGTGGACCTGCACCCGCTCGGGCCACTTGCCGCCCACAGCAACGTACGTAGCGACCGTATCCGTGGCGCCATCGAGCACGGCCATGGAGCCCTGGCCGTACAAGGTGACGTAGACCCGGTTTGTCCTCTCGTTGACGGCAACACCGGCCGCGCCATCCAGCGTCAGCGTCTTGATCGTCTCGAGCGTGTCACGGTTCAGCACGACGAGCTGGCCGCCGCCTATCGTGTTGAGCTTTGTCAGGTAGATCTTGTTCGTCCGGGAATTGACCGCGACGCCCCATGAATTACCGGACGTCCCCCGGAACACGTCGGCGATCACGGTGTTCGTCGCGCCGTCGAGTACGAGCAGCGTCCCCGCACCGTAGTTGGCCGCATACACGAGGTTCCTTTCGACGTCGACGACCCGCGCTGACAGCCAGTTGCTCACGGGAACGGCTGCTATCTGCTCGTGTGTCGTACCGTCAAACACCCGGAGCACGTTGTCGTAGGTGTTCGACACGTACACACGATCCGTGCGAGGATTCACGGCGATGTATCCCGCTCGTCCACGGGCGGGGACCGTCGCCAGCAGCGACCCGTTGGTGGAGTCGAAGACTGCGTACACCCACGCTGCCTCTCTGGACACGTAGAGCCGGTTGGTCGTGGGGTTCGGCGCCAGATCCCAGGCGGCGTAGGCCGGCACTGTGAACACCACGGTGTTGGTCAGCGCGTCGACGACCGACACCGTGCCCGCATAGTGATTGGCGACATAGACGCGATTGGCGGCCGAATCCACGGCAACGGCATGCGGGTTGGACCCGGTCTCGATCGTGGCGATCAGCACCTGCGCGGATGCGCCGGCGGGCGTAAGACAGGCTGCGACGACCAGGGCAAGAACAGCTTGGTGGATGAGCGCCCGTTTCAACATGACATCCTCCGCATACGAAAGATTCCGGCGGCGCGGCGGCACAGAGGCGAACGCAAAGGCCAGATGGGCTCCGAACGTGCGGCCCACCCGGCCTTTCCGCCTCTCTGGCATGCGCGCGCGCTCATTTGTGAATCTGTACATTCCCTCCTGTGAGCACGACCGGCGTGTACGTCAAATCCCCGACGATGTTGCCGTCGGGATCGAGTACTTCCAATCCATAGAGATCGTCGCGGCCGGGCTCGCCGTTGTCGACGGCCGTTAGCCTGAACGTGTATCCGTCGGTGCCGTTGACCGTCGCGCGCCCGATGATCGTCGCGGTATTCCCGACGACCCACACCGTCTCGATTGTCGTACTCTTCAGCCGCACAGCGGCGTCAGGGCGATGCTCGACATAGGAGAGTGAACCTGTCTTGCCAGCTTCCGCGGTGAACCCGAACGTCGCGCGAACGCCGTTGTTCGCAACCGTTCCACCGCCATTGACCCGTCGCGGGATACTCACGACCTGAATCGTCAGCGTCTGCGGCAGCTCGAACACGCCCGTACCAGGAGTAGTAGTTCGAGAATCCGTAGCCGGTCGCCGGTCCGATGCCGATGTAGCTGTAGATCCCGGTCGTCGTGAGGGCTGCGTTCACCACCGGATTTCCGTCCGGAGTCTGCACGTGCACGTCGACGCGCTTGACCGGCAGCTTCAGGTCGAATGTGAGATTTCCAGTCAGCGTGAGCCCGGACGTGAGCCGGAAATAGTAGTAGGTGGGTGCGGCCGCCGGTGCGCTCGGGTAACCCCATACCGTTACGGCGTAGTCGCCCGAGGCCACCGAAAACGAGTAGTTGCCGTCGGTGTCCGTCTGGATTTGCGGAAGGTCTGCCCCGCCGGACGGTGTCAGCACGACGTACTGGTTCGGAAGTGGCACACCCTGTCCGTCGAGCACCCGGCCGCTCAGTGTCACGGAGCCGATGGGCACGAGGACGAAATCCAGCGTGGTGTTGCCTGTGATCGTCCGGCCTGGCGCGGTCGCCGTGCCGAACCCGGTGCCGGGCGGCGGTGTTACGCGGATGTCGTACGTTCCAGCAGAAATCGCAGTGGAGTAGACACCGTCAGGATCGGTGACGGCGTTCGCCGCGAGTGTTGTGGTCCCCGCCTCGAAGACGTCGACGACACTGCCAGCGAGCGGGCTGCCCGACTGATTGGTCACTCTGCCGGAAAGTCCGTAGGATTGGCCGCCCGCCACCGCTGGCTGGATTCCGGCGAGAGTCAGTGCGGACACACACGCCAGGAGGGCCGCCGTCCGACGGAAAGCCTGGATGCCCTTCATCGTTCCTCCATTCCTATGGTTGTGGCACGGAGTGTCGGCCTTTCGCGCGCCGGAAGTGTCACAACCGTGTCAAGTTCCGGACACAACTTCGTCAAATCCGCGTCGATTTCTTTTGGGCTCTACCTGGGAAAACGCAGGCAGGCGGGCGAAGCGAACGCCGCGCGCGGTGGGTCCGTACGGCGGGGAAATACGCTGGCATGAATGCCGGCAGGGGACTAAGATCGGCAGCCTGCTCAGACAGTTATGACAGACGAAGCCCCAGGGGGCCGAGCGCCGGCATCCTCGGACGCGGAGTCCAGCTTCGAACTCCTGTGCCGCGCGCGCGTCGGGGACGAAGAGGCGACGAACCTGCTCATCGCCCGCTACCTGCCCGCGCTCCTCCGATGGGCGCACGGACGGCTGCCGGGGTGGGCCCGCGGCATGTCCGAAACAGACGACGTTGTTCAGGAAGCGGTCATTCGTGCGTTTTCAAGACTAGAGACGTTCGAGCATCGCGGATCGGGTGCGCTGTTCGCGTATCTGAGGCAGGCCGTGCTGAACCGGATACGCGACGAGATCCGCCGCGCCGGCTGCCGGCCGGTGCCCGAGACCCTCGATTCCGGGGAGGTCGACCCGGCGCCGTCTCCGCTCGAAGAGGCGATCGGCAGCGAGGCGGCTGCGCGGTACGAGGCCGCGCTCGGACGTCTGCGGCCGGAAGAACGGGAGGCCATCGTCGGGCGCCTCGAAATGGGCTGCACGTACGAGGAGCTCGCGCAGGTGCTTGGCCGGCCTTCGCCCGATGCGGCGCGCATGGCCGTCACGCGCGCGCTGCTGCGTCTCGCGGAAGAAATAGGCCATGAATGACCGCGAACGGCGTCTCATCGACATAGCTGCGGCCGTCTCGGATGGCTCTGATGTCGATTGGGCCGCGGCGGAATCCATCGCCGACACCGACGCGGAGCGATGCGTCGTGCGGGACCTGAAAATGCTCGCGCGGGTGGGTGCGTTCCGCCGGTCCGAGATCAGCTCCGCATCGGCCTGTTCGGATCCTCCGGATACTTCGGACGCGGGCCGCGATCGTCGTACGGCGGCTCCCGCATGGGGTCCGCTGCGGCTGCTCGAACCGATCGGCAGCGGCAGGTTCGGCGAGGTCTACCGCGCGTGGGACGCCCGGCTCGAACGTGAGGTCGCGCTCAAGGTGCTCCGAACCGGTCGCACGGTGCCGGCGCCCAACGCCATTCGCGAAGCACGGCTCCTCGCGCGCGTTCGTCACGGGAACGTCGTCACGGTGCACGGCGCGGACGTCGTCGACGGACGCACCGGCCTCTGGATGGAGTTCATCCGGGGATCGACCCTCGGCGACGCAGTTGCGGCCAACGGACCGTTCGGTGCGCGCGAGACGGCGGCGATTGGCATCGATCTGTGCCGGGCGCTGGCCGCAGTGCACGACGCGGGGCTGGTGCATCGCGACGTCAAGCCGCAGAACGTGATGCGTGAGCCGGGCGGACGGATCGTGCTCATGGACTTCGGCGCTGGAGCCGAAGAGTCGTCGCGACGTGCGGCGCGCGGCGTGGCCGGCACGCCGCTCTATCTCGCACCTGAGTTGTTCGACGCTGGACCCGCGACGGTCCGCTCGGACATCTACAGCCTTGGGGTCCTGCTTTTCTTCCTTGTCACAGGCAGACATCCGGTCAGCGGCAGTACGGCTGAAGAGCTTCGAGCGCGGCACGCCCGCGGCACACGGCTTCACTTACGGCAGGCACGCCCTGATCTGCCGGTGCCATTCGTCGAGGCGGTCGAGCGCGCAGTGAAAGCGAATCCAGCGCACCGCTACGAGACCGCTGAGGCATTCGAATCGACGCTGGCGCGCGCGCGCGCGGCGGATCTCCCCGTGCCATCGGAGCCGTATGACGCCGTGCCGGACAGGCCGTGGCTGCGTCGGGTCGCGCTTTCTGGACTCGGCGTGATCGTGCTCGTATTGACCGGCGCGCTGGCGGCATGGAGGTTCGGAGGGCTGCCGCTCGGGCCTCATGCGCGCGGCGCGAGCCTCGGTTTCGCCGCGCGCGACTGGGTGCTCGTCGCGAGTTTCGAGAACCGGACCGGCGAGGCGCTGCTCGACGGCACGATTGAGGCGGCGTTCGAGCGCGAGCTCGCGAACTCGCGGTTCGTCAACGTGGCGCCACGGGTTCGCATCGAGGACACGCTGCGACTGATGGGGCGGCCGGCCGACACGCGCGTGGACGCGAAGATCGGCCGCGAGATCAGCATGCGCGATGGTGGAATACGCGCGATCCTGGCGGGCCGGCTCGAGCGGCTGGGTCCTGCGTACCTGCTGAGCGCGGTCGTGCTGGACCCCGCCGACGGCGCGGCGACGGCGAGCGTCTCCGAAGAGGCGGCCGCGGCCTCGGATCTTTCCCGCGCTCTGCGCCGTCTCTCCAATGGTGTGCGCGAGGCGCTCGGTGAATCACGCCAGGCCGTACACCAGGACGATCGGCGGCTCGAAAGGGTGACCACACCGTCGTTGACCGCGCTCCGGCTCTACACGGACTCGTACCGTCTCGGAGACCGAGGCGACTGGCGGCCGGCCCTGGAGTTCGCGAGGCAGGCCGTTCGGGAAGATCCCGCGTTCGCGGCCGCACAAATCTGGCTCGCCTGGACGCTTCAGCGCAACGCGGCGCCGGCAGCGGACGTCGAGGCGGCCGCGGCGAGAGCGGTGCAGCTCGCCGACAACGCCACCGAGCAGGAACGGCATTGGATCATCGGCAGCTATCACTCGCTGCGCCGGGAATTTGAAAAAGCAATCCCCCAGTACGAGCTCCTGCTGCGGCTCGATCCGGATCATCGATGGACCCTCAACAATCTGACGACCGCGTACCGCACGGTCGGACGGCTCGAGGATGTCGAGAGGCTTGCCGTTCACTCGGCGCGTCTGGCGGATTTGCGTCCCACGAGTGTGGCGGAGAATTATTCGGCGGGCGTGGCCCTGATGCGGCACCAGAACTTCGAGGGAGCGCGTCGCTACTTCACGCGCGTCAAGCAGCTCACCACCGGCTCGGATCTGCCTGCGGCGGACCTCTGGCCCGGTACGTACGCCAGGCTGGCGCCGGCGTACGAGGCGTGGTTCAAATCACCGATCATCACGACGGGTACCGGTTCGTCGACCTCGTTCTTCCTCACCGTCTGGTTGAAGATTCGGGGAGGCTTGCTCGAGGACGCTCGACTGGACGTGGAGGGCGGCCGGAAGTCTTTCGAGTCGAGCATTCCGTACTTGAACGGCGACCTTGCGCTGGCACGGGGCAACGTCGATGCGGCAGTCGAGCTGCTCCGACCGGTTATCGACAACCCGCCGCGGGCGGCGGCGGGCAGTCAGCTCTTCTGCCGTGGCGCCGAAGCTCTCGCCGCCGCGCACCTGCGCAACGCCGACGTCGAGAACGCTGCTGGCGTGCTGAGAGCTGCGCTCGCGGCGCGGCGTCCGAGCGCCGCCGGAAGCCTGACAGGCCACTATTTTTGGATGCGTCTGCAGCTGCGGCTTGCGGAGCTCGATCGGAGCCTCGGGCGTGAGGCGGAAGCGCGCGCGCTCGAGGAGGAGCTCGCGAGGCTCCTCGCCGTCGCTGACCCGGATTTTCCGCCGCTCGTCCGCCTCCGGAAATTGCGAAGCGGCCGGGCGGTTTCAGCGCGAGCCGCGGGCGGCATCGGCGTTGAATCACCCAAATACCCGGAGCGGAAGCCGTAGCCCCGAGTTGCGAGCTGGGAGCTGGGAGCTGGGAGCTGGGAGCTGGAAACTGGAAGCTGGAAGCTGGAAGCTGGTTCAGACGTCGAGCTCTTCTGCCTCCTCAGCGCGGTCCATGATGAAGCGGAACCGCGCGGACGGATCCTTCCCCATCAGCTCGTTGATCACCCGGTCCGTCGTGATCTGATCGACGATCTCCACGCGCAGCAGCCTGCGGGTCCGCGGGTTCATCGTCGTCTCCCACAGCACCTTCGGCATCATCTCGCCGAGTCCCTTGAAGCGCGTGATCTCCGGGTTCGCGCTGCCGTTGCCGTGCAGCTTCAGCAGCCGGTCCCGGTGCGCGTCATCGAGCGCCCAGAACGTCTCCTTGCCCACATCGATGCGATAGAGCGGCGGCTGCGCCAGGAACAGGCGGCCGGCGGCGATGAGGCCCGGCATGTGCCGGTAGATGAATGTCATGAGGAGCGTCGCGATGTGGTGTCCGTCGGAATCCGCGTCCGACAGGACGATGACGCGCCCGTAGCGGAGCCGCGCGAGATCGAAGTGCTTCCCGAGGCCGCAGCCGAGCGCGGTCACCAGATCGGACAGCTCCTTGTTCTCGAGCACCTTCGCGATCGACGCGCTCTCGGTGTTCAGCACCTTGCCGCGCAGCGGCAGGATCGCCTGGCGGCTGCGATCGCGCCCCTGCTTCGCCGAGCCGCCGGCCGAGTCCCCCTCGACGATGAACAGCTCGCTGTCCTCCCGTCCGGGGGACGTGCAGTCGCTGAGCTTGCCCGGGAGCGTCAGCCGGCCTGACGTCGCCGTCTTGCGCGCGACCTCCTGCTGGGCCGCGCGGCTGGCCTCGCGCGCCCGGGCCGCGAGGATGACGCGCGCGACGATCGATTCGGCGACGCTGATGTTCGTGTTCAGCCAGTGTTCCAGCGCCGGCCGCACCTGCGAGTCGATCGCCGACAGCACTTCGGGGTTGTTCAGCCGGTCCTTGGTCTGTCCCTGGAACTGCGGATCCGCGAGGAACACGCTCAAGACCGCCACCAGCCCCTCGCGAATGTCTTCGGCGGTCAGCGTCACCCCTTTCGGCGACAGGTTGTGGGTCTCGATGAAGTTGCGGACGGCCTTGCCGAGACCGGCGCGAAACCCGTTCTCGTGCGTGCCACCCGAGCCCGTCGGGATGCCGTTGACGTAGCTGCGCACGTGCTCATCGGTCGATTGCGTCCACTGAAGGGCGATGTCGAGCTTGATGCCCGATTCGTCGCTTTGCTTCTCCAGCGTGAACGGCGCCTCGTGCACGGGAATCGCGGACCGCTCCCGCAGGATCGTCTTCAAGTAGTCGGCGAGCCCCTCGGTGTGCTGGAAAACGGTCCGGTCGCCCGCCGCGGCGTTCTCGAAGACGATCTTCACTCCCTTGTGGAGGTAGCTCGAGACTTCCAGCCGCTGCTTGATCGTGTCCGCGTCGAATTCGACCTTGGGGAAGATCGTGGAATCGGGCCGGAAGAACACGGTCGTCCCGCTCCCGCGAGCCGGGCCGATCTTCTTCAACGCGCCGACAGGCTGTCCCTGCTTGAACCGGAGCTCCCATTCGGCGCCGTCGCGCCGGACGGTCGCAATCAGCTCCTTCGATAGCGCGTTGACGACGCTGGCGCCGACGCCGTGGAGGCCCCCCGCGGTCTTGTAGTTGCCGGGCTCGAACTTGCCGCCCGCGTGCAGCGTGGTGAAGATCACCTCGACGGCGCTTTTCTTCGTTTTCGGGTGCTTGTCGACCGGTATGCCCCGCCCGTCGTCGGCAATCGTGATCGAGGAGCCGTCCTCGTGGAGGGTGACCGTGATGTTCGAGGCGTAGCCGTTCATCGCCTCGTCCACGGAGTTGTCGAGGATCTCCCAGACGAGGTGATGAAGCCCGGTGGAGCCGACGCCGCCGATATACATGCCGGGCCGCTTGCGGACCGGCTCGAGGCCCTCGAGGACCGTGATGTCTTTTGCGGTGTACGTGGCCATTGCTGAGCGGGGAGATCGTAACACGTGCACGGAGGAGACGGAGCGCGCGGAGCAACCACATTACACGGAGGCACGGAGCACACGGAGACGCACGGAGGCGGGTCTGGCCGCGCTTCGCGCGGCGAGGTGGTCTGAGATCCGCAAACACAAACACGCCTGCAGTTGTCGCGTGCTTGTGTTTGCGGATCTCAGACCACCTCCGTCGCCGGCCCGGAGGGCCGGCCCAGACCCGCCGTACGCCCATCGATGCGACCTGCGAGTTCCGTGCGTCTCCGTGCTCTCCGCGCCTCCGTGTCAACCGTTCCCGTGACCTCCGCCTCCTCCGCGCCCTCCTGGGAGTAATATGTGCGGATGCGCCGAATACTCCTCGTCCTGCTCGCGCTGATCCTCGCCCCCGTGCCCTCCCTTTATGCACAGCGGCCCACCGATGTCATCAAGTGGAGCGCGAAGGCGCCGTCCACCTCCGTGAACGCCGGGGGCATTGTCAAAGTGCAGCTCACGGCCGACGTCGAAGAGGGATGGCACTTGTATGCACTGACACAGCCCCCTGACGGGCCGCCTCCGCTCATGGTCGCTGTCGCGAAGGGGCAGCCCTTCTCCGTCAACGTCAAGGACATCGACGCGCCCGCGCCAACCGTGGCGGTCGATCCGAACTTCAATACGGAGACGCAGTTCTACGAAGGCAAGACGACGATGACCGTCCCTCTGGCCGCAGCACGCGATGCGAAGGCGGGAAAGCACACGGTTCCGATCGAAGTCACGTTCCAGGCGTGCAGCGACCGCATGTGCCTGCGTCCCTTCACGCAGGCGCTGCCGGTGGACGTGACCATCACGGCCGGCGCGCGGAAGGAGAAGTAGCCATGGAATTCGCCGGGCTCGTCCTGGCGGGGCTCATCGAGAAGCTGCTCGCAGAGAAGTGAGTGAAGAGGTCCAGCCCAATGTCAGAGGTTTCGCGCATCATCGACGAGCTGTCCCGCGAGCACGACGGCGATCCGTGGCACGGCTCGCCGTTGCTCCACATCCTCGAGGGGCTCAGCGCGTCCCACGCCGCCGCCCATCCGATCGCGGGCGCGCACTCGATTTGGGAGATCCTGCTCCATGTCACCGCGTGGAAGAAGGAAGTGCGGCGGCGGCTCGCAGGCGCCGAGGCGGCACTTCCCCAGGACGGAGACTGGCCGCCGGTCGGTGAGGCGACCGAGCAGCGCTGGCGCGAGGCGCGCGTCCGTCTCCAGGAGGCGCACGGCGGGTTGACGCGCGCGCTCCGCGATTTCCCGGAAGAGAAACTCCTCGAACCCACCAACGACAAGCGCGATCGCTCCATCGGATCCGGCGTGTCGTACTACGTGCTGCTCCACGGCATCGTGCAGCACGACGTGTATCATGCCGCGCAGATCGCGATCCTGAAGAAGGGGTTGAGCCTCTAACGCACCAGGCGCTTCAACTCTTCCGTCCAGTTCAGCACCACCTGTATCGCCGTCACGGGTTTGTCGGTGGGCGTAATCGGTTTTGCCATCAGGAACCGCAGGCCGTCCGGCGTCGCGTCCCATCCCCGCGTCGGTCCCGTCGTATCGTACACGCCGAGCGGCGCCTCGAACAGGAGACGAGGCGCATCGATCTGAAACGGAGAGAACGAGCGGACCGCCACCGACAGCACCTGAAGGTGTGTACGTGTATACGTCCGGTAGAGGATTTCACGGCCGCCCGCCGTCCAGATCGGCTCGATACCGAAGTTCGTCGAAATTCGGGTCTTCTCGCCGGGACCCGGGTAGGGCTGCACGTACACCTCGGACGCGCCAGATTCATTGGAGACGTACGCAATCCAGTGTCCGTCCGGAGAGAAATCAGGCGCCGTCACGTTGAACCGGGACTGGAGGAACAGCCGTGGCCGGCGCCCCTCGGGAGGGCCGTCCATTGGAAGCACCCATATCCCGTTGTCTTGTAGGGACCGTTCGCGAACGGCCCCTACGGGCCCTACCCGCTGCAGAAAAGCAATCGCGTTGCCGCGAGACGACCACGAAGATGGAATCTGGTTGTACTCGCTCGTCGCGATGCGTTCGGGCTTGCCGCCGCCATCGGCGTTGACCGCGTAGAGGCTCCCCGATCCATACACCAGCCGCTTGCCATCGGGAGACCAAGCCGACGTATTGCTGCCGTCGAAGGTGAGACGGGTAGGCGCACCCCGGCTCACGTCGTAGACCCACAGGTCGGTGGCTCGGCTCGCGCCCCGTCTGACCGTGACCGCCACACGCCGCCCGTCGGGCGAGAGTCGCGGGGAGAAATACGGGCCCGGCGCGGCGGGCAGCGGCTGCTCCGCGCCCTTGCGGTCGACCCACACGAGGGCCTGCTGGCGTGCCGGGGTAATCCCGCCGAGCGCGTAGAGCAGCGTCCCCGATGAGGACACGACGAACTGGCCCGACCCTGATTCATTCGCGGAGTTCGGCGCGTTGACGGCCTGCATGACGTCGGCGATGAGCGCCACGGGCGCGCCGGTCACCTTCAACGAACCAACGTCGAAAGGAACCGCCATCAACGTTGCGTTCTTCAGGTAGACGATATGTCCCGTGTCGACGTAGCGAGCGTCCACGCCTCCGGCAATCAGGATCCGCTGCTCGCCGCCCGGGAGGGGCTGCAGGATGATGTTGGCTGTCTCCCAGTCCTCACCCGTGACGCCTGTAAAGAGGAGCGCCTTGCCGCCGGGCAGCGGTTGCGGAAGCAGGTGCCGCTCGTTCCTGGACCCATCGACCGTGGTCACCGGGGCGGGTGTTCCCCCGGCTGACGGCACTTTGAAGACTCCGTCCCCGGCTGCGAAGAAGATCGTGCCGTCCTCTCCCCAGCTCGCGCCCCATCGGCGCCCGGGCGGCGTCGCGCAGACTACTACCGCAACGCCGCCGGCCGGCGGCACCTTCTTGATGGCGTCGCCGGCCCAGAATCCAAGCCACGCACCATCGGGTGAAAAGAACGGACCGAGGGCGGCTTCGGTGCCGGCGATCGGCGTCGCTTCCGGCCGATCGAGCGCGCGGATGTAGAGCTGCGAGCCTGGTCCTCGCGCGCCGTCGAACACCACGAATCGTCCGTCCGGCGAGATCGCCAGGGCTGTGCGGGCGGGGCGCACCGAGCCGGCCGATCCAATGAGTTGATCGGCGGGTGCCACGCTCATCTGGAGGTGCACGACGGGAATCGCGCCCGCTGGCCGCCACGCAAGCAGCCATCCGAGGGCCGCGCCGGCCACCAGCGCGGCGAGCAGCCAGGGCGCCATCCGGCGCCAGCCTCCGGCCGCCGTGCGCGTGACGACCGCCGCGCCGGAGGAAGGACCCTGAGGCGCGTGACCGGCGAGCAGGAACCGCGCGACAGCGATGTCGCCGATGCGCTCGTTGCGGTCCTTCTCGAGGCATCGCTGAATGAGCGCGACAACGTGAGGCGGAACGTCCGGAGGCAGCGCCGTCCAGTCCGGTGCGCTCTTGACGACGGCCGCCATGACGTCCGTGACGTCTTCGCCGTCGAACGCGCGCCTGCCGGACAACATCTCGTACAGCACGGCGCCGAACGCCCACACGTCCGTGCGCTTGTCCACCGCCCGGCCGCGAGCCTGCTCCGGCGACATGTACGCCGCGGTCCCGAGGATCATCCCCATGCCGGTCATCAGCGCCGGACTCGTCAGCGTGGGTGACTGCGACAGATCGCCGGCTGAGACCGCGTCGGGCTGAACGAGCTTCGCGAGCCCGAAGTCCAGCACCTTGACGGTCCCGTCCTCCCGCACCTTGATGTTGGCGGGCTTCAGATCGCGATGGATGATGCCGCGCTCGTGCGCGGCTTCCAGCGCCGCCGCGATCTGTCGCGCGATCGGCAGCGCCTCGTCGAACGGAATCGGCCCCTGCGCGATGCGGTCGGCGAGGGTCGGCCCCTCGACCAGCTCCATCACGAGGGCTTTCACGCCCGCCTGCCCTGAGCCTATCGAAGGGGATTCTTCAGAGCCGTAGATCGCCGCGATGTGCGGGTGATTGAGCGACGCGAGGACTTCGGCCTCGCGCTGAAAACGAGCCAGGCGCTCGGGATCCGCCGCCACCAGGGGCGGGAGGATCTTGATGGCGACCTGGCGCTTCAGCCTCGTATCGGACGCGCGATACACCTCTCCCATGCCGCCCGCGCCAAGCGGCGCGAGGATTTCGTAGGGGCCGAGCCGCGTGCCGGCGGACACCGCCATAGGTGGAGGGTAATTCTATTCGAGCAGTAGCGATCCGGGGTCTTCGACGAGCTGCTTGACGCGAACGAGGAACTGCACGGCCTCCGAGCCGTCCACGATGCGGTGGTCGTACGTCAATGCGAGGTACATCATCGGCCGGACGACCACCTGGCCGTTGACGGCCACCGGCCGCTGCTGGATCGCGTGCAGGCCGAGGATCCCCGCCTGCGGCGGATTCAGGATGGGCGTGCTCAGGAGCGATCCGAAGACGCCGCCGTTGGTGATCGTGAACGTCCCGCCCTTGAGGTCGGCGAGAGACAGCGTTCCGTCCTCGGCGCGCTTCGCAAAGTCGCGAATCTGGCGCTCCATTTCGGCGAACGTCATCCGATCCGCGTCCCGCAGCACCGGCACGACGAGTCCTTCGCTCGCGCCCACGGCGACACCGATGTCGTAGTAGTGCTTGAGCACCATCTCGTCCCCCTGGATTTCCGCGTTGATGCGCGGAAATGCGCGGAGGGCGCCAACCGAGGCCTTCACGAAAAAGGATGCGATACCGAGCCCGATACCGTGGCGTTCCTTGAACGCCTGCTTGTGGCGCTCGCGGAGCGCCATGACGGCGGACATGTCGGCCTCGTTGAAGGTGGTCAGCATGGCCGCGGTCGCCTGCGCCTCGACCAGACGCCTGGCGATCGTCACGCGCCGCTTCGACATGCGGACCCGCTCTTCGGTGCGGTCCGCCTTCGCGGGTGTTTGGATAGCGCCGCCCGCTACGGCGGGCAGGCTCTGCGGCGACGGCGCTTTGCGCGGCTCGGGTGCACCCTTCGGCTGGGGCGCCTGCGCGGGTGCCGCAGCGCCGGCGGCCTGCTCCACGTCGCGCTTCATGACCCGGCCCGCGTCGCCACTCCCGCGCACCCGGCTCAGATCGACCGCGTGCTCCTCCGCGGCGTTCCGTGCGACCGGCGTCGCGCGCGTCTTTCCGGTCGCGTCCTCGATCACCCCCAGCACCTCGCCCACCTTCACGTCGTCGCCATCCTTGTGCGCGATCCGGCCGAGCACCCCCGCCTGTGGCGCCGCAACTTCGACGTCTATCTTGTCGGTCTCGAGCTCGACCAGCGGATCGCCGACCTCGACGGCCTCCCCTTCTTTCCGGAGCCATCGCGCGACGCGCGCATCCACGATCGATTCGCCGACTTCCGGCACGACGATGTTCGCTGGCATCAGATCCTCACGAGCTGAAACTCGTCATCCTTTTGCGCTCGTAAGCGCGGCGTCGCGCCGCCCCTTCTTCTCGACGTCGCCGCCTCGCGCCGGCGCCTCGCCGAATGCCTGATCGACAAGCGCCTGCTGGTTGATCGCGTGGCGCGCGGCGGACCCTTCCGCCGGGCTGGCGCTGCGCGGGCGGGCGACGCGGCCGACCGCTCGCTTCCCGGCCGCCTCCTGCAAGTACGGCCGCACGAAGTCCCACGCGCCCATGTTCTCCGGCTCTTCCTGCACCCACACGATCTCCGCGGCATTCGGATACAGATCCAGCGCCGCCCGCAGATCGCGCGTGGCTACCGGGTACAACTGCTCGAGGCGGCAGATCGCGACGTCATTCCGCGCCGGGCGCTGCTCGCCGGCGACCAGGTCCGTGTAGACCTTCCCGGAACAGACGAGCACCCGCCGAACCTCTCCCGCCCGCGGCCGCGCGTCCTCGTCGGGAATCACCATCCGGAACCGCCCCTCCGCAAGCTCCTGTGGCGCCGACGCGACGAGGGGATGTCGCAGCAGGCTCTTCGGCGTCAGGACGATGAGCGGCAGCGGGTCGATCTCGAGCAGCGCCGCCTGCCGCCGGAGCAGGTGGAAGTACTGCGCGGACGTGGTGCAGTTGGCGATCCGCATGTTGAGGTCGGCGGCAAGTTGGAGGAAGCGCTCGGGCCGCGCGCTCGCGTGGTCCGGCCCCTGGCCCTCGTGCGCGTGCGGCAGCAGCAGCACGAGCGAGGGACGCAGTCCCCATTTGCCGCGCGCGGAGACGAGGAACTCGTCGATCATCACCTGCGCGCCGTTGATGAAGTCCCCGTACTGGGCTTCCCAGATGACGAGCCGCGACGGCTGCTGGATGTTGTAGCCGTACTCGAACCCGACGACGGCGTTCTCGGTCAGCGGGCTGTTGTGGATCTCGAAGGCCGCGCGCGACTGGGGCAGCGTCTGCAGCGGCACGTGGACCTGCCCGGTCTTCACGTCGTGGGACACCGCGTGGCGGTGGCTGAACGTCCCGCGTTCGACGTCCTCGCCCGTCAGGCGCACGCTGACGCCGTCGGCGAGAATGGACGCAATCGCCAGCTCCTCGGCCAGCGCCCAGTCGATCGTCCGCTCGCCCGGCGCGTCGAACGCGTGGCCGCGTTTTTCCCGTCCGCGCTCGCGCTTCCGGTGCATCGTGAAGCCGTCGGGCACCGACAGAAGGCCCTGGTTCAGATCGCGCAGCCGGTCGAGCGCCACCGCGGTTTCGGTGCGCGCGGCCGCTCCGGCTGGCGGCTGTGCCGGCTCGGGCTCGGGGGCGGCCTCTTCGGGCTTCAGCGCATCGAGCGCGGCCTGGAGCTCGTCCATGCGCTGGCGGTTCATCGCGGTGACCGCGTCGGACGTCACGAGCCCACGCTGCACGAGCGTGTGCGCCCACACCTCCCGCACCGTCGGATGCGACGAGATCTTCTGGTACATCAACGGCTGCGTGAACGCGGGCTCGTCCCCCTCGTTGTGCCCGTGCCGCCGGTAGCCGATCAGATCGATGAGGAAGTCGCGCTGGAACCGCGCGCGGTACGCAAAGGCGAGTCGCGCCGCCTCGACGCACGCCTCGGGATCGTCGGCGTTGACGTGCACGATCGGGATCTTGAAGCCGCGCGCAAGGCCGCTCGCATACGACGTGCTGTATGCGTCTTCGGGTCCGGTGGTAAACCCGAGCTGGTTGTTGACGATGATGTGGATCGTGCCGCCGGTGCTGTAGCCGGGCAGCCGGCCGAGGTTGAGCGTCTCGGCGACAATGCCCTGTCCGGGAAACGCGGCGTCGCCGTGGATGAGGATCGGAACGCTGATCGTCGCGTCGAACGACGGCGCGCCGGGGGTGTCGGCAGACGTGCCGGCGGCCCGCGCCATGCCCTCCACGATCGGGTTCACCGCTTCGAGGTGGCTCGGGTTGGGCGGCATCGAGACGACGAGGTCCATCTCGGCGCCGCCCGCGATCGCGCGATGCGCGCCCGCGTGGTACTTCACGTCGCCGGTCCACGCCATGTCCTCACGGAAACTGCGGGAGGAAACGGCGTCCTTGAACTCCGCGAGGATCTCGCCGTAGGGCTTGTTCAGGACGTGCGCCATCACGTTCAGCCGTCCGCGGTGCGCCATGCCGATCAGAATGTGGTGGCTCCCCGATTCGGCCGCCTCGCCGATCACCTCGTCGAGGATCGGGACGAGCATGTCGAGCCCTTCGATCGAGAACCGCGTCTTCCCGGGAAACGTGCGCTGGAGGAACCGCTCGAAGGCCTCGACCTCGGTCAGCCGGTCGAGGAGGGCAATCGGATCGATGGGATCGGACGGGGCGCGGAACCGGCCACACTCGGCCGCGTTGCGCAGCCACTGGCGCTCCTCGGGCACGAACACGTGCGCGTAGTCGTAGCCGGTGGTCGAGCAGTAGATGCGCCGGAACGCGTCGATCGCCTCGAGCATGTTCGAGGCGCCGGCGCAGAGCGGCGAGAACACGAGACTCGCGGGCAGGGTGCGGAGATCTTCTTCAGTAACGCCGTGCGTCTCTGGGAGCAGCGCCGGATCGCCCGCCGGAGGGTTTCCAAGCGGATCGAGCTGCGCGGCGAGGTGGCCGTATCGGCGGATCGACTGGGCGAGGTTGACCGCGCCGACGATTTTCCGGACCGGCAGTGTCCCGGCAGCCGGGGCGGCGGCCTCTTCGGCGGGAGGCGCCCAGGTATCGAACACCGCGCGCGTCTCGTCGTCCACCGACCCGGGGTCGTTCCGGTACTTCTCGTACAGCGCGAGAACATACCCACGGTTCAGCCCGGTGAACTCCTCCCACCCCGACATATCCTTATAATCCTACTCCATGCCCACACGCCGGCTGGCGCTCGCCATTGCGCGAAGCCTCATGTTTGCCCTCGTGTTCACGGCGCCGGTGCGATCCGCCGCCGATCAGAGGCTGCCGGTGCCTCCGCCGGATCCCGCGGCCATTGGAGCGGCGGCGGCGGCGGAGGTCTACCTCAACTCACTGTCGTCGGAACAGAAGGTACGGTCCGATGCGTACTTCGAGGGGAACTACTGGCTGACGCTATGGAATTTCCTGTGGTCGTCGGCGGTCCTCCTCGTCCTGCTGCACGGGGGGTGGTCCGCGCGCCTGCGGCAGACCGCCGCGCGGATCACGAGGCGTCCGATGCTGCAAGCGACGCTGTACTGGGTCGGCTTCATCACTGTTGCGACCGTGCTGTCATTTCCACTGACGGTGTACGCGGGGTACATACGCGAGCACCAATACGGACTCGCCACGCAGGACTTCGGCGGCTGGTTCGGCGATCAGCTCAAGAGCTTCGGCCTCTCGGTGGTGATGGGCGGCGCGCTCGTCGCGGTTCTTTACGCCGTCCTGCGCCGCAGCGGGCGGACATGGTGGGTGTGGGCATCGGTTGTCACCAGCGCGTTTCTCGCGCTGATGTTTACGGTCGGACCGGTGTACATCGACCCGATCTTCAACACGTACAGGCCGCTCCGCGACGAGGCGGTTCGCCAGCCCATTCTGCGGCTGGCGCGGGCGAATGGAATCGACGCGACGGAAGTGTGGGAGATGGACGCGTCGAAGCAGTCGACGCGCATCAGCGCGAATGTGAGCGGCATGTTCGGCACCGAACGCATCACGCTCAACGATAACCTGTTGAAGCGCGGGTCGCCGGAAGCCGTCCAGGCGGTGATGGGGCACGAGATGGGACATTACGTCCTGAACCACGCCTACAAGATGCTGCTGTCGTTCTCGGTGGTGGTCGTGATTGGATTTGCCGTCATCGGCTGGACATACCCGCGGCTGGCGGAACGCCATCGTGCGCGCTGGGGCGTCGAGGGGGTCGCGGACCCAGCGGGTCTGCCGCTGCTCGCGCTGATCCTGGGCGCGTATCTCTTCGTTCTGACGCCGGTCATCAACACGATTGTCCGCACGAATGAATACGAGGCCGACGTGTTCGGGCTGAATGCCGCCCGGCAGCCCGACGGCTTTGCCGAGGCGGCGCTGCTGGTGAGCGACTATCGGAAGCTGCGGCCCGGCCCGTGGGAGGAGGCGATCTTTTTCGATCATCCGAGCGGCCGGACACGGATTTTCACCGCCATGCGCTGGAAGGCCGAGCAGATTCCGGCGCAAAATCGTCCCGCCAAATAACTGATACAGGCGGGCTTACGGCATCGGGGCCGGCGTGACCACGCGCGTGAACTGACCGCGCTGCAGCAGTTCACGCCCCTTGCCGCCGCGGCCGGTGACCTCGTATTTCGTCGTGCTGATCGTCTGCTCGGCTCCGCGGGTCGTCTCCACGGTCATCAGATCGCGATCGCCCGTTGACGCGATGAAGCCGAGCACCCGGTCCTCCTTGGGACTGATCTTGATCAGAATGACGCCGCGGCCGGGGCCTGACAGGAAGTTGACCTCCTCGACCTTGCACAGCATCGCCCGCGCCTGGTGCGTCGCCGCAATCAGCACCTCGTCGCCGGTGATCCGCGCGACGCCGACACACTCCGCCCCCTCCGCCGTCCGCGCGTAGCGCCTGCCGGCGCGTGTGCTGGGCTCCACGAACGCTTCCAGGCCGAACCTGAGGCTGTAGCCGTCGCTCGACACCGCGACGGCGTGCACGGGGGGCGCCTCGCCTTCCCTGCGCGGCGTGATGTTGCCGGCCACGCGCGGATCCAGGCTCATCGCCGCGACGATGCGCTCGCCGTCCCTCAGCTTGAAGAACCGCTGGATGGGCTCGCCGTACCCCGTCGATGCGGGAATGTCCGTGATGCGCGACGTGTAGGCGACGCCGAAGTTGCTGAAGAACGCCACCGACGCGCGCGTGCTCCCCGGCAGAACGGCCATGACCGCGTCCCCTTCGCGCAGTCGCGTGGTCGCCACGTCCTTCACTTCCTTCTGCCGCTTCACCCATCCGTCGCGCGAGACGATGACGACGTTGTCTTCCTCGATGATGAAGTCTTCCGCGCTGTACTCCGCCTCGCCCGCGTCGCTCGAGATGGAGGTCCGCCTCGCGTCGCCGTACTTCTTCTGGATCTCTTCGAGCTCGACGCGGACGATGTCCCATCGTGCGCGCTCGTCCTTGAGCAGCGTGCCGATCTGGCGCATGCGGCGGCGCTTGTCCTCCAGCTCCTTGCGGATGACCAGGATCTCGAGCCGCGCCAGCCGGTAGATCTTCAGCTCGAGGACCGCGTCGGTCTGGTCGGCGTCGAGATCGAAGCGCTTGATGATCTGCTGCGCCGCGTCCGCCTTCCCCTCGGACTTGCGCACGATCCGCAGGATCTCGTCGAGCGCGTCGAACACCTTCTCGAAGCCCGTGAGGATGTGCACGCGCTTCTTCAGCGCCTCGAGCTCGTGCTCCAGCCGCCGCGTCACGACGTCGAGCCGGAAATGGAGGAAGTGCCAGAGCATCGCGTGCAGATCGAGCCGCTCGGGCCGCCCCACCTCGGGGTTCTCCGTCGGGATCAGGCACGTGAGATTGACGATGAAGCTGGTCTGGAGGGGCGTGTGCTTGAACAGGTACGCCATCACCATCTTCTCGTCCGCGTCCCGCTTCAGCTCGAGCGCGATCCGCACGTCGTCGGTCGACAGGTCCTTGACGTCCACGAGCGGCGGGAGCCTGCGGCTCAGCGCTACGTCGGCGATGCGCTCGACGAGCGTGGCCTTGTTGATCGTGTACGGGACGCTGGTGATGTAAATCGTCTTCCCGGCGCGCGTGACCGGCCCTTCCTCCCAGGTGGCGCGCAGCCGGATCGCGCCGGAACCCGTCTTGTAGATCTCCTTCAGCTCCTCCGGCGAGTTGAGCATCTGGCCGCCCGTCGGGAAGTCCGGCCCCTTCACGTAGCGGCACAACTGGACGCTGGTCAGATCCGGGTTGTCCAGGAGCTTGATGAGCGCCGTGCACACCTCGTTGAGGCTGTGCGGCGGAATGTTCGTGGCCATGCCGACGGCGATTCCCGTGGCGCCGTTGATCAGCAGATTGGGGATGCGAGAGGGGAGGACAACCGGCTCCGTGCGTGTGCCATCGTAGTTCGGCCGGAACGGCACCGTGGCCTGCTCGATCTCCGCGAGGATCTCGTCGCTCAGCCTCGCGAGACGGCATTCCGTGTAGCGCATCGCCGCCGCGCTGTCGCCGTCGAGCGATCCGAAGTTCCCCGACCCGTCGATGAGCGGATAGCGCAGCGAGAAGGACTGCGCCATGCGGACCAGCGTCTCGTACAGCGCGGAGTCGCCGTGGGGATGGTAGTTGCCCATCACGTCGCCCACGACCTTCGCGCACTTGCGGTGTTTCGCGGCGGCCGTGAGGTTCTGCTGCCACATCGTGTACAGGATGCGGCGCTGCACGGGCTTCAGCCCGTCGCGCACGTCGGGCAGCGCGCGCGACGTGATGACCGACAGGGCGTAGTTGAGGTATCTCGATTGCGCCGCTTCGTGCAGCGAGACCGCTTCGGGCTCGCCGCCGCCGCGGCCCGACGAATCGACGGCCGTTCCGCCGCCGTCCACCGAATCGAACAGAGACGCGCTATTCTTCTTTCCGCGTTTGGCCAACGACGCTCCTCCGAAGCCACAAGGTCCCGGTCCAGTCTGTCACGGCTCCCACCGATGATTCTGTACTCGTTTGCGGCAAGCTGCATAATGGCCCAGGCGCGCCGCAGGCGCGCCCGCTGGAGCGGAGCGGGGCGACGGGGCCCCGCGAGCGACAGCGATTGGGGGTCCGGCGGGGCGAAGCCCCCCGGTCTAGTAGATGATTAGATACCTTCACCTCGATGTCTTTACCAGCCGGCCGTTCGAAGGCAACCAGCTCGCGGTGTTTCCCGAGCCCGGCGCGCTCACGGCCGCTCAGATGCAGACCATCACGCGCGAGATGAACTTCTCCGAGTCCTGTTCGTTCCGCTCGTCACGCGCGACGCCGTCGATCGAGTCTCGGTCGAGCGCCGCGCGCTGTCGCGCTGCCTCGGCGCCGCGGCTCTTCCGGAGCTGCCGGTCTTCTGTTTTTCAACGGATGGACCGGGTGGGCGGGAGGAAACCGTCTACAGCCGGATGCTGGTGCCGTCGCTCGGTGTCGCCGAGGACCCCGCGACCGGCGCCGCCAGCGGCCCGCTCGGCTGCTACCTGCTTCGCCACGGCGTCGTCACGCCGGAGGCCGCCCGTTCGATGCTCAGCCTGCAAGGCGTCGCCATGCGCAGGCCGAGCCGGGTGCACATCTCCATCGACAGCCGCGACGGCGAAATCACCCGCGTGCGTGTCGGCGGTCAGTCGGTGCTCGTCGGCCGCGGAGAGCTCGGCCCTGATCCGCGCGGCACAGACGACCGAGGCACGGTCTAACCGCCGCAGAAGACTGGAAGAGCGTCAAATCGCCCGGATGGCCCGAACCCGCCGGGGGAAGTCCTTGTCGTCGTAATGCTGGCGGCCGGAGTCAGCGAAATCGATGTGATTCGCCATGTCGGCCGTCTGCTGCGACGAAGCCCAGTAGGTGAAATTGTCGGCGACGTTGCCTTCTCGAAAATCACCGAGCCCCGCGGCTGTCAGATTGCGATACATCAGCGCCAGCTCATCTCTCGACGGGAGGAACCAGCCCCGGATCCCGTTCACGCTGAGATTCGCGCACAAGTCGGCGGCCGTGGCCCGTTCAGTGCAGGCCGCCAGCATGTCGAGCGTATTCTGTTTACCTGTCCCTACGGCAGTACCGCGAGCACCGGCGATCGCCCGCCGGAAACATCCCCACTTGGCGCCCGCGCTCTGATCGAAGGGAGCGGTTTCCAGGTAGCGCCACCCGTCGGTCGCGTAGTTCGGGTTTTCATAGAAGATGAAGCCGCCGGCAGGACCGGTGTCGCCGGGCTCATACCCCGCGGTCGACAACCACACGCTCATCTCCCCCGCTCCACGGTTGGCCCAGAGGTAGTAAGGAACCAGCTTGACCGGCTTGGCGGGCGACGATGGGTTGCTGATACTCCTGGCCTCCGCCCCGATCACCGTGACGCCGTCGAAGCGTCCCTTCTCAACCGACGGTGTCAACTCCACAGCCGGATCGAACAGCGAGTTCAGGACGTGCCCGCTGTCTGACTCCGGCCACTCCAGGCAGTAGACGATCGGCCCCCGTTCCACGGCGATCCGGCGCCGGTCCTGTGGCACTCTCCGGTCGGCTACGTCTCTTCTGACTTCAAAGGGAAATTCCACATCGACCACGTCGCCGTTCTTCCACTGACGATCGAGCGACACGTACCCCGACGCATCGGGAGCGGCGCCGACGCTTCTCCCGTTCACCGACACCGTGGCCCCTTTGCGGATCTTGTCGGCGTACGCGTACAGCGTTCCCGGAACGGGCCGGTTGCGGGCCCACCCGGGAATGCGCAACTTGATGGTGCCCTGCACAGCGTCCGCGGTCGATACGGTGATCCTCGATTTGCCTCCCCACGGCATCTCGCTCGTGACCGACAGCCCGATCGCCTTCGCGTCGACCTCGAACGAGGTTTGGCTGGACACGTACAGATTCACGTAGATCGCGCCGTTCCTGTCCTGCGCGTAGACGAAGCCAGGCATGGATGCGAGAAACCGAACGAGATTCGGAGGGCAGCACTCGAGCGACGCCCGTTGCCAGCGAGTGTCGCGTCCGTCGCCGGCGCTCGCCAGCCTGTTGACGTAGAAGAAGTGGTCCCCGGACGCCGACACGCCGGCGACGGCGTTGTTGTACATGCCGCGTTCCATCACGTCGATGTACTTGCCGTCGCCCGTCGCCATGAAGAGTCGGTGGTTCAGCGTGATGAACATCAGCACGGCGCACGTTTCAGAGTAGGCGGAGATGTTCGGAAGCGAATACGGCTCGCCGAACCCTTCGTTCCCCGTCGTCCCGACGCCGCCGGTGATGTACATCTTCCGGTCCACCACGTCGAGCCACATCCGCTGGGCGGCGTTGAAATAGTCCTTGATCCCGGTCAGCACGCCCACATCCACGAGAGACACCATGAGGGTGACGCAGTTCACGGCGTGACCGACCGCTTCGTTCTGCTCCAGGACAGGCTTGTAGGATTGATTGTGCCTGCTCCGGTTCACCGAGTTGGCCAGTCCCCTTATGTCGAGGTAGTGCTTCGCGAGATCGAGATGCTTCTTGTCGTGCGTGGCCCGGTACAACTGAATGCAGTTGATCGCGTCTCGCTCGCCTCCGGAGAACGGTGGGTTGTTTGCCACGAAATCGCGGTACAGCGCGTCGGCGACCTTGATCGCGTTGTCGAGCAGGTCTCTTCGTCCCTTCGTGTTGTAGTAGGCTGCAGCGACCTCGAACCCGCCGTTCCCGCGACCTTGCGCCTGCTTCAGTTGTTGAAGGCGAGCATCCACCTGCGCTTGTAAACGAGGATTCGGGTGTGTCTCGAGCGACAGGATCGCCGCTTCCAGAACGTTGCCGCCAAAGTCTCTTTCCAGCTCATTGAGCTTCTGGACTTCGAAAGGAATGGTCACTTCCGCGTTGGTCGCGATCTTCGGCTTCCAGAAGGTGTCCGTGATCGTCACGTCGGAATAGCGCTTCGGCTGGATCGGGTAGTCCGCAACGGGCGTGTAGCGGTCTCGAGATATCCGGACGTCCGCAGGCTTGGGTGCAGTCCCTGCCTGCGTGTCGGCGCCCGCGCGTGTGGCACCCTCGGCGGCGGCGACAGATGCCAGCGCGGCCGCCTTCAGGAAATCCCGGCGAGCGATATTGCCCGTCACCATCGCACCTCCTGCGAGCCGTCTAGAATAGACCAAGCGGCCCGCCGGTTTGAAGGTATGATTGTCGAGGCGCCGATTCCCTGAACGGCGACCTCTCAGCGGTTGGTTTACGGACGTCTTTCCGAAGGACCTGATCAATGGGACAGGTACCCGCGCTCGACACAGCTCCGATCGGTATCGTGGGGGACGGCCGCGTCGCCGGACACATCCTCCACTACCTTGACCTCCTCGGCCTTCCGGTCCGCGCCTGGTCCCGACGCGTGCCCGGTGCGGGCCCGCTCGAAGCGCTCGCCTCCTGCCGTACCGTCCTTCTTCTCATTCGGGATGCGGGGATCGTCGCATTCATCGACGCGTGGCCTGCCTTGAGGGAAAAGCGTCTGGTCCACTTCTCCGGAACCCTCGCCACCGAGGCCGCCGAAGCGGCACATCCGCTCATGACGTTCGGCCGCGATCTCTACGACCTGACGACCTATCGCAACATCCCATTCATTCTCGAGTCGGGCGGAACTCCGTTCCACCAGCTTCTGCCCGGCCTGCCGAATCCATCGTTCACGATTCCGGCGGCCGAGCGCCCGTACTATCACGCGCTGTGCGTGATGGCCGCGAACTTCTCGGCGATCCTCTGGCTGAAGCTGTTCGACGAGCTTCAGAACCGGTTCGGGATCCCCGCATCGGCGGCGCATCCGTACCTCACGCAGATGACAGCCAACCTCCTCACAGATGCCAGCGCGGCCCTCACTGGTCCGCTCGTGCGCGGAGACGCCGGGACCGTCGAGGCGAATCTGAACGCCCTTGAAGGGGATCCGTTCCAGGGCGTGTATTCCGCGTTTGCGAGGGCCTATGAACGCCGTGCATGATTTCGCGCGCTTCAAAGCGGAGGGTCGCAAGATCTCCATCGTCACGGCCTATGACGCCTGGTCGGCTCGCATCGTCGCACGTTCGAATGTGGACGCCATTCTCGTTGGAGACTCGGCGGCGATGGTCATGCACGGCCAGCCCACGACGCTTGCGGCGACCGTCGGCCTCATGGCGATGCACACGCGTGCGGTCGCGCGTGCGGCCGCCGGGAAGTTCGTGATCGCCGATCTTCCATTCCTGTCGTTCCGAAAAGGGATACCGGCGGCGATGAGGGCGGTCGGCGCTCTCGTGACGAGCGGCGCGGAGGCGGTCAAGCTCGAAGGCGTGGACGGCCACGAGGACGTGATTGCGCACATCGTGGGATCCGGCGTACCAGTCATGGGACACATCGGCTTGACGCCGCAATCGGTCAATCGGTTCGGCGGCTTCCGCGTGCAGGGCAGAAACGAAGGAGACGCGGCGAAACTGGTCGGTCAAGCGCATGCGCTGCAGGATCTGGGCTGCTTCTCGATTGTGATCGAATGCGTGCCGGCGGAGCTTGCCGCGCGCATTACCTCGGAGGTGGCGGTCCCCACCATCGGCATCGGAGCGGGCGTCGCGACCGATGGGCAGGTCCTCGTGCTGCACGATCTGTGGGGATTCGACACCGGCACGACCCCGCGATTCGTCCGCCGGTACTTCGATGGGGACCGCGTTCTCACCAACGCACTCAACGAGTACGACACCGACGTGAAGGAGACGCGATTTCCGGGACCTGAGGAGAGCTACTCGTGACGGCGGTCCTCGAGAGCCCGTCTCTGTGGCGCCGCGAGCGTCTCGCCCAGATCCGCGCTGGATTGACGCTCGGTTTCGTGCCGACGATGGGCGCGCTTCATGAGGGCCACCTCTCGCTGGTGCGACGCAGCCGGGCGGAAAACGACCGAACGCTGGTGAGCATCTTCGTCAACCCGACGCAGTTCGACGACCCGGCCGACCTCGCGCAGTACCCACGGACGCTGCAGCACGACCTCACGTTGCTGGAGGGCGAAGGGGCCGAGTTCGTCCTCGTGCCGGATCAGACGCAGCTGTACGAGGATGCCTTCCGTTATCGCGTGACCGAGAGCGAGCTCTCGAGGGTGATGGAAGGCGCCCACAGGCCCGGGCATTTCGACGGAGTCCTGACGGTGGTCCTCAAACTCCTGCAGATCGCCTCGGCCGAGCGCGCCTACTTCGGTGAGAAGGACTGGCAGCAGCTCAGCCTCGTTCGCGGGATGGCCGCCGCGTTCTTTCTGCCGACCGCTGTTATCGGCTGCGCGACCGTCCGCGAGCCCGACGGGTTGGCCCTCAGTTCACGGAACCGCCGCCTGCGCCCCTCGGACCGCCGGAAGGCCCCGCAGTTCTACCGGGCCCTGTCCACCTCGCCGACTCCAGAGGGGGCAGCTCGCGCGCTCTGCGCGGCAGGGTTCACCGTCGATTACGTCGAGGACCGAGACGGGCGCCGGCTGGGAGCGGTGCGCCTCGGCGGCGTCCGGCTGATCGACAACGTCCCACTGGGAGACCGGCCATGATTCTTGCGCTCGACGTCGGGAACAGTCAGATCTTCGGCGGCGTGTTCCAGAACCGGGAACTGACGATGCGCTTCCGCAAACCCTCCCGGTCGCCGACCTCTTCCGACGAGTTGGGACTGTTCCTGCGCGGCGTGCTTCGAGAAAACGGCGCTGACCCGGGCAGCGTCGAGCAGATCGCCCTTTGTTCCGTCGTTCCGGAAATCATCTATTCGCTCCGGAGCTGTTGCCGCAAGTATTTCAGGCTCGATCCGTTCATCCTCCAGGCGGGAGTCAAGACGGGTCTCAAAATCCGGTACCGCAATCCGCTCGAAGTCGGCCCCGACCGCATCGCGAACGCGATCGCAGCCACGCATCTCTATCCCGGCTGCAACCTGATCGTCATCGACTTCGGGACGGCGACGACCCTTGACGTCGTGCGCGCCGGCCGCGAGTACCTGGGCGGGATCATCCTGCCGGGCCTCCGGATCTCAATGGAAGCGCTCGAGAAGAACACGGCGCGTCTTCCCAACGTTGAAATCGTCCCAAGCACCGAGCTCGTGGGGCGATCGACGGTCGAGTGCATACAGTCCGGGCTGTACTTCGGCAACCGCGCCGCGGTCGCCGGGCTGACGCGGGAGATTCGCGATCGCGCGTTCCAAGGACAGCCGTCGCTCGTCATTGCCACCGGGGGATTCTCCCGTCTCTTTGAGCGCGAAAAGCTGTTCGATGTTCTCCTCCCCGACCTCGTTCTTGTCGGCCTCGAACGCGCCCTGTCCCTCAACCCTGGCGGCAGTGCGCCGTGGCAGGCGCCGGAGACCGAGGTCGCACCGTAAAGCATCGACCGCGATAGGGGCCGAGCCGCGAGCTGCGAACGGCGAGCTGCGAGCCGAGCCACGAGCAACGGGAGCCGTTACTCCATATCGTGGCAGAGATCGCAGTCCTGCTTGATGACCAGGCCATCCTTGCTCTTGTGCCTGTCGTCGTGACAGCGGAAGCACCCGGGTGACGAGGTGTGGCCGATGTTGTTCGGGTACGTGCCCCAGGTGACGTTCATCTTCGGGAACACGTTGCGGCTGTAGGCGCGCTGCGCGGCCGCCACGGCGCGGTCCACCTCGCCACGCCGCGTGTTGTAATCACCCGTGCCCTTGTAGAAGCTCGTGAGCCGTGTCGCGATGTCCTGCTGGGCCGACACCTGGTCGGGGTAGTTCACCTTCAACGCCGCCACCGCCTCGCGCCGTACGAACGGCAGCTTCGGCATCTCTCCGGTGGCAATCGCCGCGTCCACCGCGCGCTCGGGCGACGGATCGAACGCGTGGCTCGGACGGTTGTGGCAGTCCATGCAGTCCATGGTCCGCGGTTCGTTCTTCTTCAGCTGCTCCTCGGTCACGCCTTCCGCGTAGTACTCGCGTTTGGCGCCCGTCCGATGATCCGTCACCGATACGTACCCCATCATCTGGCGCTTGTCGTCGGTCGCGATGTAACGCACTTCGTTGTCGACGTTGTTCATGTGCCAGTGGATTCCCGTGGCGATGCCCAGCTTTTCGCTTCCGCCGCCGACATGCACCCGCATCGTGGTGATGCTCTCGGTCACCTTCTCGTCGTCGCCGTACTCGCGGTGGACGTTGACCTTGTCGCCGTGGAACTTCTCCGGCCAGTGGCACTGCTCGCAGACCTCGCGCGCCGGGCGCAGCGTGTGGACCGGCGAGGGGACTGGCCGCGCGTAGCTGTTGAGCAGCACGGCGACGACCTGCCGCGTTCCGTCGAGCTTCGACTTGACGAAAAACGGGGCGCCGGGCCCGATGTGGCACTGGACGCACGTCACGCGCGAGTGCGGCCCGTCCTGGAACGCCATGTACTCGGGCTCCATGACGGTGTGGCAGACCTCGCCGCAGAACGTCGTCGAGTCCATGAACTCGACGCCCTTGTACGCCGCAAGCGAGATGACCACGACGTTCACCAGCGTCAGGATGAACACGATGAACGCGCCGCGCCGGTGCGACGGCTTGTTCAAGTCGATGGCCGGCCAGTGCAGGTGCGACGTCAAGCCGCGCGCGATTCGCCGCCGCTCGATGAAGATCCCGATGGGGATGAGCAACAGCCCGAGGATGAAGACCGCCGGAATGACGAGGAAGAAGACGATCCCCATGTAGGGGTTCGTGTGCAGCCCCAGGAAATCGATGAAGAAAACGACGAAGAACAGGACCGCGCTGACGGTGACAATCACGCCGCCCGTGATGGAGACCGCATTGCGAACCAGCGCGCGGAGATTATCTGGCATCAGCCCACTCTGCGAATTCGTGAAGTTGTGAATTCGTGAATTTGTGAATTTGTGAATTCACCAACTCACAACTTCGCCAAATCCCCGATCATTATCGACCCGGGTCTATCGGGTCAGGAATGCATACATTATCAGGACCACCAGCGTAAGCCCGACAATGACCGCGCTGGTCCCGACGAACCGCCCCACGACGAGAGCGCGGTGGGACGGCGGACCTGCGTTGAGCCGGTCGAGCCCGCCCGTCCGGCGCAGCCGCTCGTGCTCGGCCGGGCGCTCGTGCCGCAGTTCGGCTTCCGGCAGGCTCCCCGTGAAAATCACCATGTCCATCGGGAACTTCTCCGGGCGGATGTGCCCGTTGAAGAAGTGGATGGTGAAGATGAACCCGACCGCCAGCAGCGCTTCTTCGCCGTGCACCAGCAGGGCGATATTGAAGAGCCAGCCCGGCAGCACGCGCGCGAACTGCTCGGGGAACCATAACATCAACCCCGAGCCGCCGATAATCGCCATCCCCCAGAAGACGGCCCAGTAGTCGAACTTCTCCCAGTAGGTGAACCGATCGAAGATCGGGCGCGGGCCGGCGCCGACGAACCACTTGAAATGCCCGAACAGATCCGCGATGTCGCGCGGCTGCGGCACCATCGAGGACGGGCCCCAGAAGATGGAGTAGTCCTTCTTCACTATCACGCGGTGCAGCAGGCGCCCGACGTGCGTCACGAACACGCCTATCAGCGTGACGGCCAGGATCCGGTGTACCGTGCCGCCGAACTCGAAGCCCCCGAGCGCATGGGCCCACGCCTTCGCCCACGGCGCCTCGGAGAAGAGCAGCGGCAGGCCCGTCGCGGCCAGTCCAAGAAAGCTGCACATCATCAGGAAGTGCAGGTAGCGGTCGGCGCGATCGAAGCGCCTGACGTGGCGCACCTGCACCGCGGCTGCGGCAGGACGCGGCTGGACGTCAGCGGCCTCCGTCTCGCGTTCAGCGGTCTCGGCCATCGGTGCCCTCCCCCGAACGCGCTCCATGGACCGCGACCGGCTCGCCCGCACGCCGCCGGCGCGCGCGCCTCACGTGCAGCTCCTTCATGAACCACATGGTCGTATGCAGACCAAAAAACCCGAAGACGCCGGCGAGCAGGATGGTCATGAACCGCGCCGTGAAGTAGAGGACCGGATTGCCGGCCCTGCGGTGCTTGTCGGCGTGCGGGTCGTACTTGACGAAATTCTCGCTCGCGTTCGGATGGCACTTGCCGCAGGTCGCGACGAGCCGGGCCTTCGAGATCGGCGAACGCGGATCGCTCGCCGGCAGCATCTCGTGGGCGCCGTGACAGTCGGCGCACGACGCCACCGTCCTGAACCCCAGATTCGTCACCTGCCCGTGGAACGTGTCGCGGAACGTCGCGATCCGGTCGAGATGGCACGTGCCGCACTGGCCGATCACCGACAACTGCCAGCTCGCCGTCTCGGCGCGCTGGATGCCGTGGGCCGTGTGGCACGTCTGGCAGGTCGGCGCGCCGGTGTTGCCCTTCGCCAGGGCCATGCCGTGGGCGCCCGCGTTGAACTGGTTCGAGATCCCCTCGTGGCACCTGCCGCACGTGGCCGGCACGTGCATCTTCGAGACGTGGCTGTTCGGATCGTCCCTGCGCCGCACGTCGTGCGCGCTGTGGCAGTCGCTGCAGGTCGGCGCCACCACCAGGCCGCTCTTCGAGAGCGCAAGGCCGTGAATGCTGTCGGCGAAGAGCTTCGTGACGTCGCTTGGAATGCCGCCTTTCCTGATCACATCCGCGTCCCCGTGGCACTTCGTGCACGTCGCGGCGATATTGAGGTGATAGGTGCGCGACTCCGGATCGCTCTTCGGCTTGATGTCGTGCATGCCGTGGCAATCCACGCACCGCGCCGCCTCGATCGACCCTTTCGCGCGCTCCCGAGCGTGCACGCCTTCCTTGTATTTCGCGACCGAATCGGGGTGACACGTCGAGCAGTCGACCTTGGCCAGCTTCTCGGGATGCGGGAACTCGATCCCTTTCGCCAGATCCTGATGGCAGTCCACGCAGGAGAGCGGACCGTGCACGGAGTGCTCGAACGCCTCCGGCTTGACGACGACAGGCCGGCCGTCCGCGCGCACCGCGGAACCGTCGCCGTGACAGGCGAGGCAGTCGGCATTCGACGGTGGAATGGGTTCCGTCTTCGCTCGTTCCGCAGGCTTGGGCGCGACAGAGGCGGGAGGAACGGCCGGGCGCGTCTTCGCAACTGGATGAGGAGCGGCAGCCGCGATGGCCGGTCCGGGATGTGCTCGCACTGACAGGCTCAGTGCGAGCGCCCAGATGGCCACTCCGGTGCCGATGACTCCGCGCGTACTCATGGTAGCCCTCTGCCTCTGGCCCGCGAGCTTCCGGGAGCACTCGGCGGCCGGAGGACTCCTACTTCTTCTTCAGCGTCTGCAGGTAAGCCGTCAGCGCATCGATGTCTTCGGCCGAAAGCGGCTTCTTCATCATCGCTGGCTTCCGCTCCGCCTTCGTCTGGGCGGCCTTCGCGACCGGATCCGTCAGCCACGCCTTGATGTCCGCCGCCGTCAGCTTCGATCCCACTTCGTCGAGCGATCCCTTCGGATTGCCGACGCCGGCGATCGAATGACACATCTTGCAACCAGACGAAGCGAACAGCGCCTTCCCCTTGTCGACCTTCGCGTCAGCCGCGAAAGCCGGGCCGGCGAACACCATCAGTGCCGCCGCCCACACCACCACCGTGACAATGCGTTTCATCGTGATTCTCCCTCCCGAGGAGAAGCCCTCAATTGACGCCGAGCGGTTCGCGGATCGACTCGTCGGGCGCGACTGCAAAGAGCCGCGCGACGATCTCAGAAAGGTTCGCTCCGCCGGGACCCGCGAGCGCCGCCTCGAACCGGGCGGCGATCGCCTGCGTGACGGCCACGCTGATGGCGTCCACTTCCTCGCGATCCGATGGATTCAGCGATGCGGTCTTGCGGCGCAGGCGCTGCAGCTCGGTGCGGCAAACCTCCTCGAATCGATCGTGAAGAGCACGGCCGATGGGGCTCATGCCGAAGCTAGTGGCAAAGGAAGTGCCGGTCGGCAGAATTGCGATTTCAGGCGGAAAAACCGCTTGTTGACGTTTTGAACAGGTCCTCCGGGATGCCGATATCGCCGGTTTCCCGGCATGATTCGGACCGGACCTCGGCACGTGCTTTGCGACCTCCGCCGGTGCTCGACGTAAACCCGGAGGGATCCCATGACCACACAGCACACTCTGCGCCGCGAACCGTGGACGTGCAAATGGGGACGCTTCGGTGGCCCCATCGAGGCCACGATCCACGAGGCCCCGGGTTTCGTTTTCTGGACCTGCGCCCACCCGGAGAGACAGCCGGCCGGGCCGCTGAACCGCGGAGCGTGCGAACACTGTCCGGGATGGGAAGCGATGGAGAATGCGGCGGAGGGACGCTAGGCGCGCACGGCGCGCCTGCGAGCCGGGGCCCCCAAGCGACCGAGCCGGGGTCCGGGGCAGAGCCCCGGTTAGAAATGCGCGGAGCGATAGACAGCCCGCTTCCGGAATAGCCGGAAAGCGTCCCCGCGCTCCACTTGCTGGGCCAGGTAGCAGATGTCGGTGCAGTTGGGGGAGAAGTTGTACCCGAGCTGGTCTTCGCGGTCCGACACCTCCTCCCACTCTTCCTCGAGACCGACGATGGCATTGGCGGCCGCCGCCATCTGATCGGCCGAGGCACCGGGGAACCTCTTCGCGAGCACCGCCAGCACTTTCTCGCGGTCGATCATTGCTCCTCCGTCAAACATAGGGCACGTGCACCCATCAGAGGCAATGGAGGTGCCATGGGGCGCAGGGGCGGTCGGAGGCGGGCCGGAGGGGTTTTCTTGGGAAAAACGGCGACCGTGCGCTACGGGCGGAGGGACGCGCCGAATTCGTGAGGGGCGGCGTCGGGAATCCGGCGCGCGCGCGCGCGCAGCCGTGAGCCGAACGCGGGGCGGGCCGCCACACGCATGGCGCGGCGCCAGAGCTCATACCCGTAGAATCCGGCCGTGCGCGGCGCCAGAAAGGCCGCATCGTCGGGCGTCACGACCAGGCTGACCTCGATGTTCGGGGCCACGCCGATGGGGATGTGATGCCGCCGGCAGGCGTCGTACATGGCGGCCATGACCTTGCGCATGTCCTCGTAGTCAGGCGACGCCCAGTCCTCCATCTCGGAGCCGATGGTCGGCCGAAAGATGCAGACGGTGGGAAACGCCCCGATCGACGCGATCCGTTCGATCGCTTCGATCGTGTTCTCGACTGGCTCCAGACCCGCGATGAGCTCTCCCGACACCGCCCCCTTCCGAAGCCGCGAAGCGCAGTGCTCCATCGCCTGGAAGAACAGCGGCTGCCCCAGCGTGCGCGCCTTGCCCGGGCAGATTCGCGAGAACCAGTACGAATCGAGCAGCTCGACGCAGAACGAGAAGTGGTCGGCGCCGAGATCGATCAGGCGGTCGTACCGGGAGAAGTCGCGCTCGGGAGCGAGCTGCACGCCGACGAGCAGGCCGACCTCCTGCTTGACCGCGCGGACGAACGGCTCGGCGAACTCGAGGCCGTGGCCCCCCTGGAAGCCGCCGTTGAAGTGGACGAAGGTGATGCCCGACTGCTCTTTCGCGGCCCAGCAGGTTTCAACGACGTCCTCGACCGTCTTCTCCGCGATCTCCGCGCCGCCGACGTTCTGCCCCGTCGTGCAGAAACGGCAGTTCGTCGAGGTCTTCCAGAACTCGCAGACGGGATTGATGTAGATCCCGAGGTAGGTGCCCTGCAGCACGCCGATGCGCGACATCGGCACGTCGCGCGACGTCAGCCGGTCGTACCACGCGGGACGCTGCGGGACCCGGACGGGATAGCGTTCGCCGGACCGCTCGTCGACCATCGCGTATTCGCCGGGTCCTCCAGCCAGCACGTAGGGTGAGGTCCGCGCGAACCGCTCCGCCACCGGCGCGTTCATCCAGAGGTCCGGCTTCAATCGGGACGAGGTGGGGAGGATGAGTTCCAGGCCGGAGCCCAGGCCGGCGCGCGTGCGCGAGATGCCGCGGGCTCCCTCGAGCGATACCTCCGGCGGGATGCGCACTCCCCGGCAGAAAAGATCGACCTCGAGCTCACACGGATTCAGCCGCACGAAACCTCCCAAAACCGGGGCTCGGCCCCGGACCCCGGCGCGTCCAGCCTCACACGCCGACGAGCGGCTCGTCCGGCGTCAGGGTACCGTCCGGCTCGAGGGTCCACCGGCCGAGGGTCGAGATGTTGAGCGGCCGCTTCGGATCCTCAATGGCCCGCGACACGAGCTCCACCGTCCGCGTCAGCATCGGTCCCCAGGCCTCACGCAGCATCCATTCGCGTTGGGCCCACGCGGCCGCGCGCAGCACGTCGCCGGCATTGCGGTCGCGCGCCCACTCGGCCACCGGCGGCACGGGGAACGGCCAGGACCGGAGCATCACCGGACCGTTGTCCACCTGTTCGGTCACCATGTGCGTCGTCGCGCGCGTCTCGCACTCGCCGGCGAGCAGCGCATCCCGCACCGCGCTCAACCCGACGTATTTCGGGGCGCCGTCGCCGTCACGCACCGTCAGGTCGGCGTGATGGATGTTCAGCACGCGGCCGTCGAACGCGTCGAGGATGGGCGCCGTCAGGACGAGCAGGTAATCGTCGAGCAGGATCACGTCCGGGTTGAACGGCTTCAGCAGCTCCAGCGTGATCCGATCGTAATCCGGCCGGGCCTCGAGATCGCTCACGGCGGTGCCCCGGCTGAGGGAGTAGCGGCGAATCGAGTGGGGCAGGCACGGGACGCCCCTCCGCTCGACGCGGACCTCTTCCGCGAACGTGTCGCTCGAGGTGACGCAGCAGACCACTTCGTAGTCGGCCCCCCGATGCGGATCGCGGTTCAGCAGCTGGACCAGGCCGGGCGCGCGGTGCGAGCAGAGCACCGCGACCTTGACGGGGCGTCCGAGCTTCCGGCCCTTCGACTCCCTTCGGTCGCCCGGGACGGGGCCGCCATATGCCGGCCGGCCGGTAGTGGCGCGTGGGTCGCGTGTCATGGCTCTGATGCAGTTCCCGCTGTGATCGCCGCGGAAAGATCCTCGTCATCGCCGTCGCTGGCGGCGCGCAGCCACTCCTCGTACGACGCGAGTGTCTCGGCGATGTCGCGTTCAGGGATTCGTTGTATCGCGTAGCCGACGTGGTGCAGCACGTAGTCGCCCGGCGCGACCGGCTGCCCCACGAGTGCAAGCCGCACGATACGCCGCACGCCGAAAAAGTCAACTGTGGCGACGAGACCGTCCGGCGCCACGTCGATGATCCGTCCCGGCACGCCCGATGACATCCGGTCTCTCCTCGCGGCACCGCCGGTCGACGGTGGCATCGTCAGCTCGCCCTCACGATCGCATCGGCGACGACCGCCTGGCCAAGGGCGATGCCGCCATCGCCGGGCGGCACCGTGGCATGCAGGAGCATGGTGAACTCCGGCACGAGCTCGTGCACGATGCCTTCGACGAGCCGCGTGTGCTGGAAGCACCCCCCGCTCAGCGCGACGGGCAGACGGCCGTGAATGCACGCGACGCCGCGGACGAGATCGGCGGTCGCCGCGGCCAGCGTGTTGTGGAACCGCGCGGACACGCGCGGGGGGGATTCTCCTCCGATCAGCTCGAACACGCCGTCGCGGACGGCGGGACGCAGGTCGACCTGCCACGGCTGGACGCTCCGGCAGATGCCGTAGCGGTAGCGCCCGCGCTCGTCGTCGGCCGCGGCCGCGTTCCACTCGAGCGCGAGCTGCGCTTCGTAGCTCGCCAGGTGCCGGCCGAGGCCGAGCGCCCCCATCGCATCGAAGTAGCGCCCCGCGGCGTGCGCGGGAGGCGCGTGATGCTCCGACGCGATCGATTCGCGCACGTCCGCGATGGCCTCGGCACTGACGTTCCGGAACACGGCAAGCGAGTCGAGCGGCGCGTCGCCCCCGAACGCATCGTCCACCACCGCGAGCGCCGTGCGCCATGGCTGGCGGATGGCGAGCTCGCCCCCCGCGAGACGGATCGGCCTGAGCGTGGCCATGCGCTCGAAAGACGTGTAGCTGGCCACCAGCACTTCACCGCCCCAGTACGTGCCGTCCGTCCCGAGGCCGCCTCCGTCGTACGCGACGCCGATGACGGGCCCCTCGACGCCGTGCTCCGCCATGACGCTGGCGATATGGGCGTGGTGGTGCTGCACGCCGATGGTCGCGGCGGCCGCACGGGAGAGGGCGTAGCCCGTCGCCAGATACTCCGGATTCAGATCGTGCGCGACGATCTCCGGCTCGAATCCGAGGAACCGTTCCAGCCGGTCGATCGTTTCGCGATACGACGTGAACGTGTCGAGGTCGTCCAGGTTGCCCATGTGCGGGCCCAGGCAGGCGTCGGAGCCGCGCGCCAGGCAGAAGGCGTTGGCGACCACCGCGCCGCATGCGAGCACGGGACGCTCGACGGCGCGCTTGAGCGTCACGGGCCGCGGCGCATATCCGCGCGAGCGCCGCAGCACCACGGGCGCGCCGGCGACGACGCGCGCGATCGAGTCGTCGCAGCGCGTGACGATCTCGCGGTTGTGCAGGATGAGCACGTCGGCAATGCCGCCCAGCCGGGTGAGCGCTTCTTCGTTCGTGTACGCCATCGGCTCGTCGGAACGGTTGCCGGACGTCATCACGAGCGGACGGCCGACGCGGTCGAGCAGCAGATGATGCAGCGCGGAGTACGGGACGAAGAGGCCGAGCAGCGGATTGTGCGGAGCGATGGCGACGGCGACGGGCGACGGCTCACGCCGGCGCGCTATCACCACGGGACGTTCCGGCGACAGGAGCAGCCGCTCTTCCTCGGGCCCGATGAACGCGAGCCGCTTCGCCTGCGCCACGTCCGACACCATCATCGCGAACGGCTTCTCGTCGTGGTGCTTGCGCGCGCGCAGCTCCTGCACGTTCGTCTCCGACGTGGCATCGCAGGCCAGGTGGAACCCGCCGATGCCCTTCAGCGCGACAATGCCGCCTCTGAGCAGCGCGCGCGCGGCCTCCTCCACCGGATCGTCGGTTTCGATGCGCGTGCCATTCGGCGCGACGGCGAACAGCGACGGGCCGCACTGCGGGCACGCCGCAAGCGCGTGGAACCGGCGGCCGCCCGGCGTGTCGAATTCGCGCTGGCACTCGGCGCACATGCGGAACGCGGCCATCGTCGTCCGGGCGCGGTCGTAGGGGGCGGCGGTCGCAATCGTGAACCGCGGGCCGCACTGCGCACAGTTGGTGAAGCAGTAGTGGTAGCGGCGATTCGACGGATCCCGCAGCTCCGACAGGCACGTGGGACAGATCGGCAGGTCCGGTGGCATCGACCGGAGTCCAGGCGGGTCGGCCCGTTGCGCGCTCGCGAGCCGCGCCGGCGCCTGGGCCGGAAAGTGCGCGAGCCGCACGCCTCCCGGATGGTCGAAGTTGAAGATGCGCATGCCGTCAGATTTCCAAAGGAACGCGGATGAAGATGGCAAGGGCAATGCCACCCCGCGGGGTGGTAAGTCCGTGCGCAAATCCTTGATTTGCGCGATTCCTGGCGTATTTCCGTCGGGTTTCCGGCAACGTGCGCAGCCATCCGGCACGCAATAGTCCGCGTCCGGAGGGGAATATCCCCCGGACCGCTCCGTCACACCGTCGTCCCCGCCGGCGTTCGCTTGTCGGACCCGCGCTGCCACCACGTCTCGGGAGTTCGCGGAACCAATCGCGCCGACGGCGCCGCGCCCTGCCGCTCGAGCTCGGCGACGACCAGGCCGATCGCAGGCGCTACCGCCTCGCGAAGGGCCGGTCCGAGTTGCACGCCGGTCGCTTCCCATTCGGGGACGACCCCGATCAGCAGCACGTGCGACGGCCCCTCTCCCGCGCGTGAGACGCGGAGGAGCGCGGCGCGGATGCCCGGGTCGTGCGGGCACAGGAGCGGCTCGCTCGACTGCGCCACGATCTCCCCGAGGTCGTAGGTGTGAATGTCGCCGGGCGTGCCCGCCTTCGTCAGCGTGTCGATGAGGATGACGACGTCGGCGCCAATCAGGTACGGCGCGAGATCCAGGCCCGGGCGCCCCGCGTCGATGATCTGCACGTTTTCCGGCATGTCGTAGAACGCGTCGATGACGCGGACGACATACGGTCCAAAGCCATCGTCGCTCATCAACACGTTGCCGAGTCCGAGCACGCGGATGTTCATTGTTTGACTGGCGGGGACCCCTGCACCCCGCCAAGCTCGTCGCTCGCGGGGGCCCCTCGCCCCGCTCCGCTCCTCGCGATTGTTTGACTGGCGGGGACCCCTGCACCCCGCCAAGCTCGTCGCTCGCGGGGGGCCCTCGCCCCGCTCCGCTCCTCGCGATTGTTTGA